>Ga0335084_10002128_pt1 | contig 18938 bp, 13 predicted proteins | sample Lox_Sample_44_FD_206721 | JGI IMG/M metagenome (GOLD analysis project Ga0335084, IMG submission 206721) | Soil microbial communities from Loxahatchee National Wildlife Refuge, Florida, United States - Lox_Sample_4.4 | ecosystem: Environmental > Terrestrial > Soil > Wetlands | place: USA...
CATAGAGGCGCTGCGCTTCGGCCGGATCGGCGCTATAGCGAATGGGCGCGAAGCGCAGGGCGTCGGGCTCGACCCCGCCGGTATGGTCGCGGCCCTGGCGCAACAGCTCGATGTGCCGGGGATCGATGTCGAAACCGAGGACCGTGCCCTTCCCGACCGCCGCCTTCTGCTGGCCGCGGGCGCGGGCGCGCGCTATTCGGCAATGGGGCGTCGAGGCTCATAAGGGGATGGCTCCCGGGATCAAAGCGGCCCCCTCTTTCCCTTTGGGCTTGGGGAAATTCAATCGAGCCCCGTACCCGGGTCCCCCTCGCCGGAAAATGCTCTATAAGGCCCCGCAGGATGACCGTCGCGACCATGGCTCTGCTCTTTGCCGGCAGTTTCCTCTGCAGCCTGCTGGCTTGCGGCGGGGTGCGCCGGCTGCTGCTGCGCTATGGCGTGCTCGACCGGCCGGTGGCGCGCAGCGTCCATAGCCAGCCGATTCCACGCGGCGCCGGGCTGGCGGTCGTTCCGATCCTGACTTTGCTCTGGGTTTTTCTGCCGGCGATCGATCCGGCTGCGGCTCCCTTGCCGCCGGTCATCATGATCGGCACGCTCGCGCTCGCGATCGTCTCCTGGCTCGATGATCTTCGCCATCTGCCGGCGCTGCCGCGGCTGGGGGTCCATCTCGCGGCCGTGCTGCTGGGCCTGGTAGCGCTGGCGCCATTGCCGTCGATTTTCCAAGGCTGGCTGCCGAAACCGTTGGATCTGGCGCTCACCGGGCTGCTGTGGCTTTGGTTCGTCAATCTGTTCAATTTCATGGACGGCAGCGATGCCGTCGCGGGCGGGCAGGCACTCACGATCGGGCTCGGCATGGCGGCCATCGCGATCGATCAGGGCTGGGCCGGGTTGACGGCAGCGCAGGGACTGGCGCTCGCCGGCGTCGCACTGGGCTTTCTGGTCTGGAACCGGCCGCCAGCGAGAATCTTTCTGGGCGATGTCGGCAGCATCCCGCTGGGCTATCTGATCGGCTGGCTGTTGCTTTGGGGCGCAAGCGGGGGCGCCTGGGCCGCGGCGCTGATCTTGCCGGCCTGGTTTCTCGCCGACACGACGATCACGCTGGCGCGGCGCGCCTGGCGGCGCGCGCCCCTGCTGGAATCGCATGCGGAGCATTCGAATTTGGCCGCGATCCGGCGCGGCCATAGCCACGCCCGGGTCGCGGGGCTGGCGCTGGTCGCCAACGGCGCCCTGGCGCTGCTGGCCCTGGGGGCGGAGCGCGACCAGCAAATGCTGGGCTTGGCCGGCGCGGCCGCCACGGTCTGGCTGCTGATGCGCAAGCTCAAGCGTCCGCCGGAGCCGCCGGTCGCGGAGCCGGGCTAGCGCCGTTGCCAATCCGCAGGCCCGGCTTGTCCGGTTCGACCTCTTTCCCGGCCGCGCCGTCCGGTTTGTGCTAAGAGAGCGTCATGGGGAAGGCTCGGGGCTCGGCATGGCAATGAAGCTTCATCTGAGCGGGCGGGCGGGCATCGCGCTGCTGCATGATACGGCGATGGCGGGCCTGTCCTTTCCGCTGGCGCTTTATCTGCGCCTCGGCGCCACGGCCTTTCCGTCGCAGACCGCCTCTTATCTCTGGCTCGGTACGGCGCTCTTCACCGCCATCGCCACCACGGTCTTCGTCGCCAGCGGATTCTATCGCGGCGTTTGGCGCTATGCCTCGATGCGCGACATGGTCGAGATCGGCCGTGCGGTGGCGATGACCTTGCTGCTGTTCCTTCCGGCCCTGTTCCTGTTCAACCGGCTCGAGGGCCTGCCGCGCTCGACGCTGGTCATCAACGGATTTCTTCTCCTCTTCCTCCTGGGCGGCCCGCGCTTCGCCTATCGCATTTGGAAGGACGGCGGGTTCGACCGTTTGCTCGAACGCAGCCACGGCGGCCGGGCCACGGTGCTGTTGATCGGCGCGGGCGACGCGGCAGAGCTCTTCCTGCGCGACATGGCGCGGGGCGCCACGGCGCCCTACCGCGTCGTCGCGCTGCTCGATCCCTCGGGCCAGCGCGTCGGCCGGCGCATTCAGGGCGTGCCCGTCGCGGGCGGTTTGTCCGATGCCGCATCGGTAATCGACCGTCTCATCGCCCGCGGCGATGCTCCGCAGCGGTTGATCCTGACGGATGACAGCCTCGATGGTCAGTCGATCGCCCAGCTGCTCGATCTGGCTCAGGGCAGAGGGTTGACGCTGGCCCGGCTGCCGCGCTTGGCTGAGCTCACGACGAGCGCCGACACCGATCGCTTCGCGGTCCGGCCGATCGCGCTCGAGGATCTGCTGGGCCGCCCGCGGCGGGTGCTGGATCGCGGCCCCGTCGAGCGGCTCATCGCCGGCAAGCGGGTGCTGGTGACCGGTGCGGGCGGCTCGATCGGCGCCGAGCTCTGCCGCCAGATCGCAGCCCTGGCGCCGGCGCGTCTGACGCTGCTCGATCACTCGGAATCGCTGTTGCAGGCGATCGCAACCGAATTGGCAGCGAAGCGGCCGGGATTGGCGATCGAGAGCCAGCTCTGCGATCTGCGCGACCGGGGCCGGCTCGAGCGGGCCGCCGGTGCGGCGGCGCCGGAGCTGGTGTTCCATGCCGCCGCCCTCAAGCATGTGCCGGTCTGCGAGCGCCATCCCGACGAGGCCGTGCTGACCAATGTCGTCGGCACCCGTCATCTCGCGGCGGCCGCGATCAAGGCGGGCGCGGCGGCGATGGTGGTGATCTCGTCCGACAAGGCGGTCCAGCCCGAAAGCGTGATGGGCGCCACCAAGAAGCTGGCGGAAAGCTACTGCCAGGCTCTCGACCGCAGCGCCGGGCCCGGCGCAACCCGCTTCGTCGCTGTCCGGTTCGGCAATGTGCTGGGCTCTTCCGGGTCGGTGGTGCCGCTGTTCCAGAAGCAGATCGCCGCAGGCGGTCCGATCACCGTGACCGACCCGGCCATGACGCGCTTCTTCATGACCACGCAGGAAGCCGTCGAGCTCGTGCTCCAGGCCTCGGCGCCCGCGCTCGCAAGCCCGGCGCGCGGCAAGGTGCTGGTGCTGGAGATGGGGCAGCCGGTGCGCATTCTGGATCTGGCGCGCCAGATGATCCGGCTCTCGGGCCGGCAGCCCGACCGCGACATTCCGATCGCCTTCACGGGTCTGCGGCCCGGCGAGAAGCTGTCCGAGGCGCTGTTCGCGCCGGACGAGAATCCGACGGCGACCGCGATCGCCAGTGTCTTGCAGGCCGAACCGCGCACGGTCTCGCTGCCGGAGCTCGAGACCGGCATCGACCGGCTTTCGGCCGCAGCGCGAGACGGAAGGGTGGGGCTTCTGATCGAGACATTGACGGCGCTGGTGCCCGACTACTGGCCTCAAGGCGCCTATGCGAGCCATCGGCTTCCGGGCCAGGCGGCATCGTGATATGGCGAGGCCCTCAATCGTAATGCCGCCCGCGGGGCCAAGGCCCGCGGGCGCCTCGCTCCGGAGCCCGATCGCATCATGACCGCACCCACTGCCCACCGCACCGCCGTCGACGAGATCAAGATCACGCGGGCGCTGCTGTCCGTGTCGGACAAGGCCGGGCTGATCGAATTGGGGCGCGCTCTCGCGAGGCATGGCGTCGAGCTGCTCTCGACCGGCGGCTCGGCCAAGGCGCTGGCCGAGGCCGGGCTCGCCGTCAAGGAAGTCGCCGCCCATACCGGCTTCCCGGAGATCATGGATGGGCGCGTGAAGACGCTGCATCCGAAGATCCATGGTGGCATCCTGGGGCGGCGCGATTCGGCCGAGCACCGCGCGGCGATGGCCGCACATGGCATCGCGCCGATCGATCTGGTGGTGATCAACCTCTATCCCTTCGAGGCTACGGTGGCGAAAGGAGCCACCTATGACGACTGCGTCGAGAACATCGATATCGGCGGGCCGGCGCTGATCCGGGCCGCCGCGAAGAACCACGATTTCGTCGCGGTGGTGACCGACCCCGTCGACTATGACGCGCTGATCGAGGAGATGACGGCGAAGAACGGCGCCACCTCGCTGGGATTGCGCCGGTGCCTCGCGGCGCTCGCCTATGCACGCACCGCCGCTTACGACGCCGCGATCGCGCGTTGGATGCAAGGGCAGGAGAAGGACCGTTTCCCGCGCCGCTTCGTGCTGGCAGGCGAGCGCCGCCAGATGCTGCGCTATGGCGAGAACCCGCATCAGCAGGCGGCCTTCTATGCCACCTCGGACCGGCGCCCGGGAATCGCCACGGCGCGCCAGCTCCAGGGCAAGGAGCTCAGCTACAACAATCTCAACGACACCGACGCCGCGTTCGAGCTGGTGGCCGAGTTCGAGGAGCCCGCCATTGCCATCATCAAGCACGCCAACCCTTGCGGCGTGGCCCTCGGCCGGACGCTGTCGGAGGCCTGGGAGCGTGCGCTCGCCTGCGATCCGGTCAGCGCCTTCGGCGGCATCGTCGCCATCAACCGGAGGCTCGATTCAGAATTGGCCGAGAAGCTTGCCAAGCTGTTCCTCGAGGTGGTGATCGCGCCCGAGGTCGAAGAGAAGGCCCAGATGTCTCTCGCGGCCAAGGGCAATCTCCGGCTGCTCGAGACCGGCGCCATGCCCGACCCCGCGGCGCCGGGCCTTTCGCTCAAGCTACTCTCCGGCGGGTTCCTGCTGCAGGACCGCGACAATGGCCGCGTAGCCTCGCGCGATCTCAAGACGGTGACGAAGCGCAAGCCCAGCGAGCGCGAGCTCAGCGATCTCCTCTTCGCCTTCCGCGTCGCCAAGCATGTGAAGTCGAACGCGATCGTCTATGCGAAGAACGGCGCCACGGTCGGGATCGGTGCCGGCCAGATGTCCCGCGTCGATTCAAGCCGAATCGCGGCGTGGAAGTCGCGCGAGATGGCCGAAGCAGCGGGCGAGAAAGAGAGCCGCGCCAAGGGCTCGGTCGTCGCCTCCGACGCCTTCTTCCCCTTCGCCGACGGCCTCCTCGCCGCGGCCGAGGCCGGCGCCACCGCCGTGATCCAGCCGGGCGGCTCGATGCGCGACGAGGAAGTGATCAAGGCCGCCGACGAGGTCGGCCTCGCCATGGTCTTCACCGGCATGCGGCATTTCCGGCATTGAGCCCCCCTCTTATCCTCTCCCCCGTTCCGGGGGAGAGGATAAGAGGGGGGGAGCTCGGTCGGTGAAGCCGGAGCAGGCTGCTCTCGATCTGTATCTTCCATCGAGACTGCCCGCTCCCTGACCCTCCCCCTCGAAAGGGGAGGGGATCAAAAGGCGCTAACGCCGCAGCAGATTCCGCCCTTCGCCCGTCCGTCTCTGCCAGCCATGGCGCTCGAGCTCGGGGTCGAGATGCTCCTCCTCCGGATATCCCAGGCAGAGATAGGCCACGAAGAACCATTCCGGCGCGACCTCGAGCGTTCCGTTGATCCTTTCCGGATGCAGGATTGAGACCCAGCCCATGCCGATGCCATGGGCGCGCGCGGCGAGCCAGAGCGTCTGGATGGCGCCCACAACCGAGTAGCGCAGCGTCTCGGGCATGGTCTGGCGGCCGAGCCCGGAGCCTTGTGCGACCGTCTCGTCGCAGAAGACCGCGAGATGGACCGGCGCCGTCTTCAGCCCCGCGAGCTTGAGGCGCGCATAGAGGGCCGCCTGCTCGTCGCGATAGAGCCGGGCCGCTTCCTCATTCGCGCGCTCGAAATCGGCAATGATCGCGGCGCGCCGCGCAGCACTCTCGACCGAGACGAAGCGCCAGGGCTGCGCATTGCCGACCGAAGGCGCGAGGACCGCGAGATCGAGCAGGCGATCGATCAGCGCCGGCGGCACAGGATCGGTTCGGAAGCGCCGCACATCGCGCCGCCAGGCGAAGAGCTCGGTGAGCCGGGCCTTGAAGGCAGCGTCGAAGACGGGCGGCGGCGTTGATTCAGTACCCATGACCCATTGCATTCACATCAGATTGAGCCGGCTGGTGCAGGCACGACACGCCGTGATAGCTGCGCGACCCTTCGCGCGCTCTGATCCCGAATCAGTCTTCGGCGAACGCCTTCGCAAGCGATCAACCAACTCGTTTCGGGACGAGATCCGCAATCGTGTCGGCGACAGGGAAACCCAGATTTAGTTCACCAAACCAAGTCAGCTGGCCCGCTCTGGCTTCATTCGAGGTATAAAGTTCGGCGCCAATATTCTGCAATGCAAGAACCAAAGCCTGCATTTGATCGACGCCAGCACCATAGAAGACCCTATCTCTGCCCAATCCTATGATCTGATACCGACAATAATAGTCATCTGAGTCTGAAAACTTCTCAGGCCGTCCCAACCGCACCTCAATGACTTTGCCAGATCCAGTCACTTGAAGTTCTCTCGTTGCAATGATTTCACCCACGGACTCTAGGTTCATCATGAAGCTCCTGACGCATCAGCAATTGGAAACGAACTGTAAAACCCTCATCCCTGCGGAGCTAATTTCCGAACTGGTTCCTTGACCAGAAGCAGCAGCAGGAAGCCCAGCATCAGGAAGGGCGGAATCGTCGCCATGCCGGCGCGCTGGCTGTCGAAAGCCGTGGTGGCGGCGGCGACCGCCCAGGGCCCGAAGAAGGCCGTGGCCTTGCCGGCCAAGGCATAGAGACCGAAGAACTCGGTCGCGAGCTTGGGCGGCGCGAGGCGCGCCATCATCGAGCGGCTGGCGGCCTGGGTCGGCCCGAGGAAGGTGCCGATTGCGATCGCCAGGATCCAAAACCAGACGACGTCGTCGACCAGAAGGATCGCGATGCCCAAGAGCGTCGTGGCGGCCAGCGCGATCAGGATAGTGGGCTTGGCGCCGATCCAGTCATCGACCCAGGCGAAGCCGGCCGCACCCAGTCCCGCCGTGACATTCAGGACGATGCCGAAGATCAGCACCTGCTCCAGGCTCATGCCGAAGCTGCCGGCGGCATAGATGCCGCCGAAGGCGAACAGCGTGTTGAGACCGTCGATATAGATCATCTTGGCGAGAAGAAAGCGCGCGATGTTGGCGTGACGGCGCAGGTCGCGGAAGGTGCGCATGAGTTGCGCCAGACCTTCGCGTATGGCCGCGCCCAGGCCGCGGCCATTCGCCGGCCGGTCCGGCACGAACAGGAACAGCGGCAAGGAGAAGAGCGCGAACCAGATCGCCGTCAGCAGCATCGCGGCGCGCACCTGCTCGGCGCTCGCCTTGTCGAGCCCGAACAGCGGATGCGCCGGCAGCAGGAAGGCCAGCAGCGCCACTGCCAGACAAGCAAGCCCGCCGGCATAGCCCAGCCCCCAGGCCCAGCCGGAAATGCGCCCGACCCGCTCAGGACCGACGAGTGCCGGCAGCATGGCGTTGTAGAAGACCGTGCCGAGCTCGAAGCCGACGGTGCCGAGCGCCATCGCGGTCAGCCCGAACAACCCATAGGCAGGGTCGGGGCGAACGAACCAGAGCATGGCGGTCGCCGCCACGGTCAGGACCGTCAGGGTCGCGAGCCAGGGTTTGCGCCTGCCGCCGACATCAGCGATGGCGCCGAGCAAGGGACTGAGCAGGGCAATGGCGATCGCGGCCCAGCCCGTGGCTTGGCCCCAGGCGGCGGTGCCCGCCTCGGGATTGGCGGCCACATGGCTGGTGAAGTAGGCACTGAAGAGGAAGGTCTGGACCACCGTCGGGAAGGCGGAATTGGCCCAGTCGAAGGAGCACCAGGCGAGGATCGCGCGCCGGGGCACGGGAGCCGCGGCCGGCCCGTGTAAATTCAAGTCAAGATCGCCGCCACTCGTCCCGACCGGCGGCGTGTCGGGGGAGGGTATGGGCAACTCAACCGCCGAGCAGCGAGCGCAGCTCGCGATTGGCGACGGCGAGCTTGGCGAGATCGAGCCCGCCCTGCTGGCGCAGATCGGCGAACAGCATCTCGATGCGATGGACCGCGGGTCCCCGCTGCTGCGCCCATTGCTCAATCGTTTCCGATTCCGCCATGCCGTCCGCGGGCCCGTTGGCACTCAGCATGCGCTCGGTCAGCACGCGCTGATGCGAATAGAGGTCGTCCAGCACGGCCGCCACCGCCATGCGGTCCCAATGGGTATCGAGATTGACGCCGCCTGTGGCGCTGCGCAGCCAGTTCAGGTGGAAGCGCACGCCCACCGCATAGAAAGTGCGCGCGACGCGCTCGAGCGGCTTGCCGCTGCGCTGGGCGATCCGCACGATGTCGAGGCCGGGCGCCAGCAAGTCGAGGCGCGCCACCTTCCGGGCCAGGGCCTCGGGCACGCCTTCGGTGGTCAACGCTTCGGCGCGCTTGGCGAAGGCGGCGCGGTCGGCCTCGGTCAGATAGTCCTCGAGCTGCGCGCTCAATTTGGCGATGTCGCCGCGATGCGTCTCGATATGCGCTGCGATGTCGAGCGGCAGCTTGCCGTTGCGCAGGAACCAGAGCGTGCCCGCCTCGGCCAGCCGCACGGTCGCGTCCGCCATCAGAGCCTGGAGCTTCGCCGGCACCTTGTTGTCGAGCGCTTCGATCTCGGTCCAGAGCGCCCTCAGCTCGAACACGGCGCGGGTGACCGCATAGGCGCGCGCGATATCGGAGGCTGCCTGGCCGGTCTTCTCCTTCATTACATGAATGAAGGTGATGCCGGCCCGGTTGACCAGGCTGTTGGTCACGACCGTGACGATGATCTCGCGGCGCAGCTGATGCTGGGCGATCTGCTCGGGAAAGCGCTCCTGCAACAGCTTCGGGAAATAGCGCCGGAGATCGTCGAGCAGCTGCGGGTCGTCGGGCAGGTCGGAAGGCAGCAACTCGTCATAGAGCGACATCTTAGCATATGCCATCAGCACGGCGAGCTCCGGCCGAGTCAGGCCGTTCCGTTGTGCCAATCGGGTCGCCAGGGTTTCGTCGTCGGGCAGGAACTCGATCGCCCGGTCGAGCTTGCCGGCGCGCTCGAGCGCTCGCATGAAGCGGCCCTGCTGATCGAGCCGGAACCAGCCTTGGGTTTCGGCCAGGGTCAGGGCCTGGGTCTGGAGATAATTGTCGCGCAAGACCAGGGTGCCGACCTCGTCGGTCATCTGCACCAGGAGCTTGTCGCGCTGCTTCAAGGTGAGGTCGCCTGCCGCAACCGCGCCGTTGAGCAGGATCTTGATGTTGACCTCGTGGTCGGAGCAGTCGACGCCGGCCGAGTTGTCGACCGCGTCGGTGTTGAGCCGCCCGCCCTTCAGCGCATAGGCGATGCGGCCGCGCTGGGTGAAGCCCAGATTGGCGCCCTCGCCCACCACCTTGCAGCGCAGCTCCTCGGCGTCGACCCGGACCGCGTCGTTGGCGCGGTCGCCGACATCGACATGGGTCTCCGACGCGGCCTTGACATAGGTGCCGATGCCGCCGAGCCAGAGGAGGTCGACCGGCGCCTTCAGCAGGGCGCGAATCAGGTCGGCGGGAGCGATGCTGTCCACCGTCAAGCCGAAGCAGGCCTTCATCTGCGGCGTGACCGCGATCCGCTTGGCCTTGCGCTCGAAGATGCCGCCGCCCTCGGAGATCAGCTTGGCGTCGTAGTCGCTCCAGCTCGAGCGCGGCAGGTCGAACAGGCGCTTGCGCTCGGCGAAGCTCTTCGCCGCGTCGGGGTTCGGATCGATGAAGATATGCTGATGGTTGAAGGCGCCGATCAGGCGGATATGGGGCGACTGCAGCATGCCGTTGCCGAACACGTCGCCCGCCATGTCGCCGACGCCGATGACGCTGAAATCGATGCTCTGGACATCGACGCCGGTTTCGCGGAAATGGCGCTTGACCGATTCCCAGGCGCCGCGCGCCGTGATGCCCATCTTCTTATGGTCGTAGCCGGCCGAGCCCCCGGAGGCGAAGGCGTCGCCGAGCCAGAAGCCGTATTCGGCCGAGACCGAGTTGGCGATGTCGGAGAAGGTCGCCGTGCCCTTGTCGGCCGCCACCACGAGATAGGGATCGTCGGGGTCGCGGCGCACCAGGTTGGGCGGAGGCACCAGACCTTCGGCCGAAAGATTGTCGGTCAGGTCGAGCAGCCCGCGCATCATGGTCTTGTAGCACTCGATCACCTCGGCCTGGAGCTGGTCGCGGGACGCGCCGGCCGGGGGCTTCTTGACGACGAAGCCGCCCTTCGAGCCCACCGGCACGATGACGGCGTTCTTCACCATCTGGGCCTTCATCAGCCCCAGCACCTCGGTGCGGAAATCCTCGCGCCGGTCGGACCAGCGGATGCCGCCGCGCGCGACCTTGCCGCCGCGCAAATGCACCGCCTCGACGCGCGGCGCATAGACCCAAATCTCGACCAGCGGGCGCGGCAGCGGCAATTCCTCGATCTGCCGGCTGTCGAGCTTGAAGGAAACATAGGGCTTGGTGTCGCCGTCGGGCTGGGTCTGGAAGTAGTTGGTGCGCAGCGTCACCAGGATCAGATTGAGGAAACGGCGCAGAATCCGGTCCTCGTCGAGATTGGCCACCTGATCGAGCGCCCGCTCGATCTCGGTCTTGATGGCTTGGGCGCGGGCCTCGGCGTCGCCGCGCTGCGCGGGATCGAACAGGGCGCGGAACAGCTTCACCAGCAGGCCGGCGATGGCGGCATTGTGGGCCAGCGTCTCCTCCATGTAGCTCTGGCTGAAGGCGACCTGGATCTGGCGCAGATATTTGCAGTAGGCGCGCAGGATCACGACCTCGCGCCAGGTGAGGCCCGCACGCAGGATCAGGCGGTTGAAGCCGTCATCCTCCGCCTTGCCGCGCCAGGCGCGCTCGAAGGCCTTCTGGAAATTCTCCTTCACGGCGCCGATGTCGATATCGCTGCCGTCAGCCGTGCACATGAGGAAATCGTGAATCCAGACCGGCCGCGGCCGGTCCAGGGGCCGGATCAGATGGGGCGCCTCCGAGATCACCTTGAGCCCCATATGCTCCAGCATCGGCAGGACGTCGGAGAGCGGGATCTGGTCGCCGGCATTGTAGATCTTGAAGCGCAGCTCGCTCGGCGGTGCCTCGACCGGCCGGTAAAGGCTCATGGTGAGGCGCGCGCTTTCCATGGCGCGCTCGATATGATTGATGTCGAGCACGGCCGCATGCGCATCGAAGCGCTCGCGATAGCCGGAGGGGAAGGCCGTCGAGTAGCGACGCAGCAGCAGAAGCCCCTGCTCCTCGCCCCGCGCCTCGACCAGCGCCTCCTGGAGGTTGTCGGCCCAGGAGCGGCCGGCCTCGACCAGCCTGGTCTCGAGCTCGGCGGTGTCCACCTCGGGCACGGCGCCGGGCGTGGTCGCGACGATGAGCTGGAGGCGGCTCAAGGCCGCGTCGGTCATCTGCGTGTAGAAGGCGGAGATGCGGCCGTTGAAGGCCTTGGCCACGATCTCCTGCATGCGCAGGCGCAGCTCGGTGCTGAAGCGATCGCGCGGGACGAAGATCAGGCAGGAGACGAAGCGCTCGAAAGGATCCTTGCGCAGGAACAGGGCCACGCGCTGGCGCTCCTGCAAGTGCAGGATACCGAGCGCGATCTCGAACAGCTCGTCATCGGTCGCCTGGAACAGCTCGTCGCGGGGGTGGCTCTCGAGGATATGGAGCAGCGCCTTGCCGTCATGGCTGTTGGGGTCGAAGCCGGCACGCGCGATGACGCGCTCGACCTTGCGCCGCAGCAGCGGAATCTCGCGCGGGCTCTTGTTGTAGGCGACCGAGGTGAAAAGGCCGATGAAGAGCTGCTCGCCGGAGGGATTGCCGTCGGCGTCGAAACGCTTGATGCCGATGGTGTCCATATGGACGGGGCGATGCACGGTGGCGCGCTTGTTCGATTTCATGATGGCCAGCAATTGCGGCTGGCGCATGAAGGCGCGCACCTCGGCCGGCATGCGCTCGAAATTCTTCTGCCGGTCGAAAACCGAGTAGTTGTCGTCGCTGAGGATGCCGAGGCCGCTGCCGGCCCTGACGGTCAAGGTGGCGCTGTCGCCGTCGCCGGAGAAGTCGTATTCGCGATAGCCCAGGAAGGTGAAATGGTCGTCCGCGACCCAGGTGAGGAAGTCGCGCGCCTCGGCGACCTCATCCTTCGGCAGGGGCGATTTGGCCTTGCTCAGCTCCTTCGCGATCTCGGCGATCCGCACGCGCATCTGCGGCCAATCGCGGACCGCCGCGCGTACCTCCTGCAGGACCGATTCGAGGCCCTGCTTGATCTGCTCCAGCGTGTCCGGCGCGCTCTGCTCGGAGATGCGGATCTGCATGTAGGATTCGGCCGGCGCCGCCGCATCGCCGGTATCGGCGAGCTGCCCTTTCGCATCGCGCTTCACCCGCAGGATCGGGTGGATGACGAGATGGACCGTGAGCTCGCGCCGGTTCAGCTCGGCGGTGACCGAATCCACCAGGAACGGCATGTCATCATTGACGATCTCGACCACCGTGTGGGGCGAACGCCAGCCATGCTCGTCGAGGCGCGGATTGTAGACGCGGACCTTGGCGTGGCCCGGCGCACGCTGGAGGCCGAAATTCCACAAGGTCATGGCGGCCGAGAACAGGTTCTCGGGGCTGTCGTCGAGAATATCGTCCGGCGGTACGTTGGCGTAGAACAGCCGCACGAACCGCTCGACATCCGCGACCCGCTTGCGATCGAGACGCTGGGCGACCGTCCGGGCGATCCGCTCGATCAGATCGGCTTTCGCCTGCTCGGCCTTGGTTCGCATGATCTCTTCCTTCGCAATCGATGACAGGACAACGAGGCTGTCCGAAGATCCGGCCGGCGGCCGACCGGTTCAGCGGGCGAACACGCTAGTCCCCTGGAAAATAAGGGCAAGCCTCCACCCTCAACAGTAAAGCGGATTTTAACATCCGTCTGATTACCCTGTTTTGGCAATGCGATAGCGCGCGGTCCGTCAAAGGATCGCGAGAGGCCCATGCGAGGGCGGTCGGGGCAAGGCAGGGGCACCACCCGCGGTGACACGCCGCGAAAATCCGATCCGTATGGGTCCCGAGCTGGAAGGAGTGCCAGGCGATGACGGTCATGGGCGAGGCACGCGTCGAGCAGATGCTCCGGCGATTGCCCCCTCAAGTTCGCGAGACGCTCTCGGAAGATCAGACCGAGGCCATTCGGCGCGCGATGTCGGAGCGCTGGCCCGAGCCGCGCCACCCTCTGGATCTGCGGATCAGCTTGCCCTGGCCCGGCGGTGGAATCTTCCTTGCCTTGGTGGGCGGCCGCGAGCGCCGCTCGGCGGCGCGCCGGCGAATGGACCGGGCCAGCCGGCCGCTCGGCACTGCCGGCAACATCCTGTTCTTCATCATGCTGGCGATCCTGCTGGCCCTGCTGATGGGCGGCGGCATCGCCATGGCCTGAATCCGCCAGGGCCCGACCTCCTAGCCCGCGGATCGCGCGACAAGGGCGCGACATGCCTGAGCGGCGCAGCGACGCCGGCAGCGAGATCGCCTGACTCAAGGTGGCCACGTGCCAGTCTTGACGCTGCCTACCATCCGGAGATTCAAGACTCGTGCCTGTTCGCGCTCCCGGCGCTGCTTTCGCCGCGGACATTCGCCGGCGCCACCGGGACCGTCCGGAAGCCGAGACCGACTCAATTGGCCCGCGCGGCTTTGAGCTGATAGCGGCCGGCGACGAGTCCGTCGAACATCTCAGCCACCATCGGGTGGCGGATCGGACCGTTTTCCTCGTCAGGCAAAAGGTTCTGCTCGGATACGTAGGCCATGTAGGTGGTCTGGGCGTTTTCGGCGAGGAGATGATAGAAGGGCTGGTCCTTGCGCGGCCGGATCTCGGCCGGGATCGCCTCGTACCACTCCTCGGTGTTGGCGAACTCCGGATCGACATCGAAAATGACGCCGCGAAACGGAAAGATCCGATGCCGAACGATCTGACCGATGGTGTATTTGCTGAGCTTGGCCGCCATGGCAAGGGAGGTTCACTCGGGGAGGCTCGACCCGCGCAAGATCCGGGCGAACCGAACTGGACTCACCCGCGAATCAGGCCGATTTTCTTTCCGGCCAGGAGCTTACCATGGCCTCGGGGCAGAAAAAGGCTGGCCATCGACAGTAAATCGGGCCCTCCATTGACCCACCTGGCCTGCCGCCTGCCATAAGGGATTGGATGCTTTTGTTGGTTGGTCAAAAAGCCAATAAAGCCGGGATAAATTGTCTTTTTCCTGTTGCGGTTGCGGGTTAGGTTGAAAACTCGATGGCTGGAGCGATCGGGATACCGCATGACCAATGCCGCCTTCCATCTTGAAGCCAGCGCGCTGCGATCACCCGATGCGACGGCGGTCATCTTCCGCGACCGCCCCTATCGCTACGCCCAGATCCATCGGTGGGCGAGCCAGGTCGCGGCCGGATTGACGGCGCAGGGTTATGGGCGCGGCGATCGAATCGCGCTCTGCTGCAACAATCGCCCTGCCTTCCTTATCGCCTATTTCGGCATCCTGATGACGGGCGCCACGGTGGTGAACCTGCTCTGGACCTCGACCGAGCAGGACTTCGTCTTCATGCTCGAGGACTCCGAGGTTGATGCCTTCTTCTGCTTCGACAAGTACGGCGATAACGATGTTTCGGCTCGCGCGATCGCAGCGGTGCGCCGGGTGCCGCGGGTCGAGCAGCTCTGGATCCTCCCGGCCGATCCGGAAGGCGCGTCGACGGTGCCGGGCTTTCCCTCGCTCGCCGATCTGATGAAGGGGCAGCCTCAGAGCTTCGCCATCCGGCATTTCGACCGCGCGGATCCGGCGCTGGTGGTCTACACCTCCGGCTCGACGGGCAAGCAGAAGGGGCTCGAAATCTCGGCCGGCGCTGTCGCCGAGGTCGTCAACCTCACGGTTCCCCTGTTCGAGATCGAGCATTGTCGCGTGCGGCTCTCCATCTTCACGATGGAATGCATGATGTCCCAGGTCTTCCTCATTCTGCAGCCGGTGTTCTTCGGCCAGAGCGTCATTTATCTGGAATGCGAGAATCCCGAGACGCTGATTGACGCCGGGAGTCCGGACTTGGTCTGGCGCAGCATTCTCGATCACGGCGCCACCTTCATCGTCGCGGTGCCGAGCTTCTATCGCTGGCTGCTCGATCACGCCGAGGGCGTGCGCAAGGAGCAGGTGCCTCTCAAGCTCTGCATCAGCGGCGGCGCCGCCCTGCCGGCCGCCTGGGAGAAGGAATTCCGCGAGCGGCTCGGCGTCCAGCTGCGGCCGGGCTACGGGGCGTCGGAGACCTGCGCAGCCTTGGCCTGGTCCTGGCCCAGCGGCGGGTATCGCGAAGGCTTCGCCGGCCGGATCCTGCCCGGCATCGAAGCGCGAATTGTCGATGACAACGACAACGATCTGCCGCTGACCGAGCGCGGTCATCTGCTGGTGCGTTCTCCCGCCATGATGACCCGCTACCTCAACCGGCCCGAGCTCAGCGCGGCGATCATGAAGGACGGCTGGTATCATACGCGCGATATCGCGACCTTCGATCGCGATGGATATCTGAGGATCATCGGGCGGATGGACAGCCGCATCACACGCGGCAACGAACATATCGTGCCCGAGGTGGTAGAGAGCCTGTTGCTGCGCCATCCGGCCGTGTCGCTGGCCGCCGTGGTCGCGATCCCCCATCCGACCTATGGCCAGGACGGCAAGGCCTTCGTGACGCTGAAGCGCAAGCAGGAGATCGACGCGAGAGCACTGCTCGACTGGCTGCGCCGTGAGCTTCCGAGCGGCCAAGCACCCGGAGAGATCGAAATTCGCGATGCGCTGCCGATGACCAACACCGGCAAGATCGCGCGCCACATGCTCAGTTGAGCCGGCGAGCGGCGCTTGCGGTCTCCCCCGCCGTCTTCCGTTTTCATCTCCCGCCGCGCGCGCGCCGCGAGCCGGGCCGGTTCTGGCGAGGGTTCGGTTTGACCGACGAGAGCATGCCCGCTCTGGCGGCCCAACTGCTCCGTCCGGGAGAACGGCGGGTGAGCCTGATCGCGATTCTCGCCAGCGCCTTCGCCTCCACCCTGACCTTCGCGATGTCCACGCCGCTCCTGTCCGTGCGCCTCGAGGCGCAAGGTCATAGCGGCAGCATGATCGGCCTCAATACCTCGGTCGAAGCGGCGGCCATCCTGTTGTTCACGCTGGCGACGCCGACCCTGGCGCGCCGGCTCGGCGTCGCCAACGCGCTCTATCTCGGCGTCGCGATCATGACCGCGGCGATCGCCTTGCTGCCGGTCTGGAACAGTCTCGAAGGCTGGTTCGTGCTGCGCTTCGTGATGGGCGCCGGCATCGCGATTCATTGGGTGATCGGCGAGGTCTGGCTCAACACCGTGGCCGACGACGCCACGCGCGGGCGCGTGGTCGGTCTCTATGTCACGACCATGTCGGCCGCCTACTGCCTGGGATTCCCCGTGCTGATGATGACCGGCACCGAGGGGCTGCTGCCATTCTATCTCATCACCGCGACGGTCGCCGCCTCGGCGCTACCCCTGATTTTCGCGCGTAGGTTGATCCCCTCCCTGCCGACGGAGCCGGCGGCGCATTACGCGACCTTAATCCGGCGCCAGCCGACCTTGATGGCCGCCGCCGTGCTGAACGGGATGCTGATTAATGCGATTCTGGCGTTCTTCCCGGTATTCGCTGATCGCATGGGTGCGAGCGAGCGCGCCGGTTTCGGCATGCTCTTTGCCATAGCGCTCGGCAATGTGCTGCTTCAGCTCCCGATCGGCATGCTGGCCGACCGCCGCGATGGCCAGCATGGCCGGATGCTCCTGATCCTGATGGCGGTGGCCAGTGCGGCCGGGTTTCTGCTTCTGCCCATGGTGCTGGGCAGCTATGCCGCCTGGCCGCTGCTGACGATCTGGGGCGGTTCCTTCGGCGGCCTCTATACGGTCGGGCTCGCCATGGTTGGGCGGCGTTTTGGAGCGAACGACCTGACCGCTGCCAATGCCTTGTTCGCCTTCACCTATGAGACCGGAACCCTGGTCGGCCCGATCATTATTGGAACCGGCATCGATTTTTGGAATCCCTACGGCTTCCTCGCCGCCGGCAGCGGGGCCTGCTTTCTCTTCCTCCTGATCGCCGCCACGCGCCGGGTCTAGCGGGGCCCGAATCGGCTGGCGGCCGATCGCTCTTTTCCGACCCGCGCCGGATCGCCATATCATGCCCACCCTCGATTCCTAGCGCTGGAGCGACCGGAATGAATGGCAAGGCAAACTATCCCGCGGATCAGGTGACGATCCTCGGCTGGGGTCATACGCGCTTCGGCAAGCTCGGCGATCAGACGCTCGAGCGCTTGATAGGCACCGCCGCCAAGGAAGCCCTGGCCCATGCCGAAGTCGACGCCCGGGATATCGACGAGGTGGTGGTGAGCCATTTCAATCAGGGCATGGACCCGCAAGGCTTTCCCGCCTCGCTTCCGATCCAGGCGCTGCCCGATCTGCGCTACAAACCGGCGACGCGCGTCGAGAACGCCTGCGCCAGCGGCTCGGCCGCCCTGCATCAGGGCATCAAATCGATTGCCGCCGGCAATGCCAAGCTGGTGCTGGTGGTGGGTGTCGAGAAGATGACCGCCTCGCCCGGCCCCGAGATTCAGAAGGCGCTGGCCTCGGCCAGCTATGTCGCCGAGGAAGGCGGGCCCAACGCCTCCTTCGCCGGCATCTTCGCCCAGATCGCCCAACTCTACTTTCAGCGCTATGGCGACAAATCCGATGCGCTCGCCCGGATCGCGGCCAAGAACCACGCCTATGGCGCGCTCAATCCCTTGGCCCATCTGCAGAAGGATCTGGGCTACGAGTTCTGCCGGCGCGTCAGCGTGGAGAACCCGTTGGTGGCGCCGCCGTTGCGCCGCACCGATTGCTCGCTGATCTCCGACGGCGCCGCGGCGATCGTGCTGGCGGCGCCCGATCTTGCGGCCGACCGCAGCCGCGAGATCCGGATTCGCGCGACCGCGCATGTGAATGACGCGCTGCCGATGAGTGGGCGCGACATGACCTTTCTCGAGGGTGCGGCGCGCGCCTGGAAGCAGGCCTTGTCGCGCGCCGGCCTCACGCTCGACGATCTCGATTTCGCCGAGAGCCATGACTGTTTCACGATTGCCGAGCTGATGCAGTATGAGGCGATGGGTCTCGCCAAACCCGGTCGCGGCGCCGATCTGCTCGAGGAGGGCGCTACCTCGAAGGGCGGCCGGCTCCCCGTCAACCTCTCGGGCGGTCTCAAGGCCAAGGGCCATCCGATCGGCGCCACCGGCGTCTCGATGCATGTGATCGCCGCGCGCCAGCTCGCGGGCGAGCCCTTGGGTGCCAAGGCCGAGGGTGCCCGGCTCGGCGGCATCTTCAACATGGGTGGCGCCGGGGTCGCGAATTACTGCAGTATTCTGGAACGGGTGCGATAGGGCGGCTCTTCCTCCAGAACGCTCTTGCCGCGGGAGACTTCCGATGACGGTGCAAGCCAAGATCATGAAACAGCCGGGCCCCGATCATCCGATCACGGTCGAGCCCAATCCGCGACGCGTCCGCATCACCTGGAATGGCCAGGTCGTGGCAGACACGCGCCGCGCCTTGACGCTGCGCGAGGCGGCTTACGCGCCGGTTCAGTACATTCCGCGGGCCGATGTGACGATGGCGCTGCTCAAGCGCACGGCGCATGCAACCCACTGCCCCTACAAGGGCGAGGCTTCCTATTACAGCCTCGAGCTGAAAGGACAGCGCGTCGAGAACGCCGCCTGGAGCTATGAGGCGCCCTATGAGGCGATGGCCGCGATCGAGGGTTATCTCGCCTTCTATCCCGATCGGATCTCGTCGATCGAGGAAACGAGCGACTAGCCCGTGACAACGACGTCATCCGGCCGCCTTGCCGACGGCGCTACAGCGCCTTGCGCAAGGTCAGATTGTAACGGTAGGACCCGGTCAGGGGATCGTTGCCCTCCGCCAAGGCGTCGACGCCGTGATAGCGGTGACGCGCGGGTCCACCCCAGACCACCACGTCGCCGCTCTCGAGCCTGAGCCGCATCGGCCGCCCGCGCCGCTCCTCGCCGCCGAACAGAAAGACCGCCGGCAGGCCGATCGAAACCGACACGATCGGCTGCGAGAA
>Ga0335084_10002130_pt1 | contig 18932 bp, 12 predicted proteins | sample Lox_Sample_44_FD_206721 | JGI IMG/M metagenome (GOLD analysis project Ga0335084, IMG submission 206721) | Soil microbial communities from Loxahatchee National Wildlife Refuge, Florida, United States - Lox_Sample_4.4 | ecosystem: Environmental > Terrestrial > Soil > Wetlands | place: USA...
CGTCGCCCTCGGAGACCTCCAGCGCCTCGCGCACGATGTCGTCGCGGGTGCGGCGGTTTCCGGAGAGCACCACGCGGCCGATCCGGACCTCGGGCCCCTCCTCCACGATGAAGCGCAGCGCCGCCAACTGCCGGGCGTGGTCCACCACCTCGCGCGCCTCCACCCGCGCGTAGAGGTGCCCGGAGGCGAGGTAGCGGCGGAGGATGGCGGTGCGGGTCTCCTCGACGCGCTCGAACACGAGCGGATCGCCGGGCGCGAGGCGCGACTCCTTCGCGAGGACGGACAGCTCGAGGGCGCTGTTGCCCTCGAAGGTGATGGACTCCACCGAGTAGCGCGACCCCTCGCGCAGGCGGATCACCACCTCCACGGTGCGCCGGGCGGAATCGAAGGTGGCCGAGGTGCCGAGGTAGACCGCCTCCAGCCAGCCCTCGCCCCGGTCGAGGTCCACCATCTTCTCGATGGCCCGGTCCCAGGCCTCCCCGTCCCAGGTCTGGCTCGGGCGGAGCGCGTCCGGCGGCGCCGGGTCCGGGACCGAGCCCGCCACCGAGAGCTGCCGGATCCGCGCGCGATCGGCCTCGGGCGCGGCCGGCTCGGGCGAGTCCTCGTCGAGGTACGCGGCCAGCCGCGCGAGCAGCGCCGCCTCGTCGCGCCGCGTCTTGCCCTCGAACGCCACCCTCGCCAGCCGGTAGCGGGCCCCCTCCTCCACGTGCATCACGATCACCACGCCGCTCGCGCGGGACCGCTCCTCCACCTCCACCCGCACGAGCGCGTAACCCCGGGCGCGGTAGTAGGCGCGGATGCGCTCGGCGGCGGCCTCCACGGTGGGCGCGTCGAGCGGCTGCTCGCCGTCGAGGCCCAGCTCGCGCCGCAGCACCCGCGAATCCACGTCCACGTTGCCGGCGAACGCGAACTCGATGCGCGGCCCGGCCTCGAGCTTCACCTCGACGTCGGCGGCGAGGCCGTCCACCTTCACCGAGGGCGCGGCGGCACGCGCCCGGCCGTGCCCGGCGTTCCGGAGCGCCACCACCAGCGCCCGCACGTCCGCGTCGAGGACGTCGCCGTCGAGCACGGCGCCCACGCGCGCCCGGAGCGGCTCGCCCGCCTCGCCCGAGGCCCCGCCGGGATCGCCCGTGAACGTCACGCTCCGGATGCGGGTCGGCTCGCCGGGCTCGACCACCACGTGCACCGTGCCGTCCTCGTCGGCATCCACGCGCACCCGCGCGCTCCGCCAGCCGCGGCGCGAGAGCTCCGCCTCCACGGCGGCGCGCGCGGTGGCCAGGTCCGCGTCGTCGAACGGCTCGCCCTGGCGGAGCCGCACCAGGGCGCGCACCCGGTCCACGTCGAGCGGGCTCGGGCCCTCGCCGCGCACGTCCAGCGCCGCGACCCGGCGCACCGCCTCGGCCTCGACGGTGAGCGCCACCCAGCGCGCACCCTCGCCGGCCGACTCGGGAGGGGCCTGTGCCGGGGCCTCGCGGATGGTGATCTGCCGGTACCGGCCGGTCTGGTAGAGCCGCTGCACGGTGCGGCGAAGCGCGTGCGGCGTCACCGGGTCGCCCGCGGCGAGCGCGAGGAGCTCCCTCGCCAGGGCGGGATCCTCGCCCGGGGGGAGCACGAGATCGACGCGGGCGACGCGCGGAACGGCCCCGGCGGCGCCCTGCGGGGAGGGCGGGGGCGGCGGGCCGATGGGCACGGCCGGCGCCTGGCCTCGAGCGGGCCCGGCGAGCGCCAGCGCGAGCGCCAGCACGGCCGGCCTCACCGGTCGTTCCATTCCCAGCGGAGCTTCAGGTCGAGGCCGTGGTCGCCCGCCGCCACGTCCGGGTTGTCGTTCTCCCACTGGTACTGGACCGCGGTGTGCTGCCCGAGGCGAAGCTCGGCCTGGGCCCGCTGCCCGCGGGCGGTGCCGAGTGGCGCCTGGTAGCGCAGGCGCAGCCGGTCCTTGAGGAGCCACGACTCGAACTCGGCGCGGGGCTCCACCTGGCCGGTACCCTCGGAGTACGCCGAGGTGATGCGCATGGAGAAATCGCGCATCAGAGGCCCCCCGTGCGGCACGAAGCGGCGGACCTGCTCGTCGAGGCCGGACGCGGACACCAGCGCCTGCGCCGCGGCGGCGGTGGCCATGGCGTTCATCGAGTCGCCCGTGGCCGTATCACGGCTGGTGAATCCGAGCGAGAGGAGGGTGATGATGTCGGGCTGGGAGAGCGCGGGCGTGCTGGTGAGGGTGAGCTGGGGATCGGCCAGCGGGCCGTACACGTGCATGAAGACCTGATAGTCCCGCACCTGTGACTCACCGTGAACATCGACCTGGGCTTCGACCTTGTTGCGCCCGGTGAACTCCATCACCGCGTGCGTCAGCTCGAACTCGTTGCCGCGGAACACCGCCCGGCTGCCCTCGGTCATGGCCAGGTTGCCGAGCAGGCCGGGAGCGGCCAGCGTGCCGGTGAGCAGGAGCTCGCCCCGCACCGCCCCGCGCACGAGGTCGTTGTCCACCCGGGCGTCGCCGTCCACCACGAGCTGCAGGTCGAGCCGCAGCCATTCCCCCGACTTGTCGTACGGCTTCGGCGGCGGGGCCGGCCGGCGCCGCAGCTCGAGCACCGCGCTCTCCAGCCCCACGTCGGCCGTGTAGCGGGCCCGCACCACGTGGAGGCGACCGCCCAGGATCGTGGCGTCGGGCGTGCCGGTGGCCTCGATCCGGCCGGAGAGCGTGGCCGGCAGGTAGGCGGGCACCGACAGCGGCACCTCGTCGATGTCGGCCTGCACGCGCAGGTGCGAGGGCACGAGCCGGCTGAGCTCGACCTCGCCCTCCAGGCGCGCCCGACCCCCGTTCACCGACGCCTCGAGCCCGTCGAAGAGGATGCGGTTCTGCGAGAAGGCGAGGTCGCCGCGCAGCGCCGAGACCGAGACGTTGGTGACCCTCGTGCCGAACGCCACCTCGGCCACGCGGCCGCTGCCCACGAGGAGGGGCGCGTCCACCGTGCCGCCCACGTGCGCGGTGAGCTCGAGCCGGCCGGAGGGGCGCCTCAGCGTCGGCACCAGCGCGGAGAGCAGGCGCACGTCCACGACGCCGTTCACGCTCGCGTCGAGCTCGCCCGAGGGGAGGCGGCTGCCCGAGAGCGTGAGCGCGGTGTCGGTGCCGCGGAAGGTCACCGGCGCGAGCTCGACCCTCCCCCTCGACGCCTCCAGCACCGCCGGCGCCTCCGCCTGCACCTTCACGTCGGCCCAGGCCGCCTGCACCGCGTCGAGCCGGACCCGGGCGCTCGCCATGAGCGGCTCCGCGAGGTTGCCCTCGGCGCTCCCCTCGCCGCGCAGGGTGACGCGCACGGGCCCACCGGGCGAGGAGGGAGAGAGCCGGGTGGCGTCGTCGAGCGACAGCTCGGCGCGGGCGCGGAAGGGGCCCTTGCCGACGAGACGCGCGTCGCCCTCGAAGCGCACGCCCTCGGCCCCGCCGGTCACGACCAGCCGGTCGCCGTTCACCGTCGCGCCGGCCTGGATCTCGCCGAGCGCGAGCCCCGACAGCGAGGCGGCGGTCGCCGCGGCGGCCACGCGCACCCGCGGGACGTCGAGGCTGCCCTCCAGGCGGGCGGTCCCGCTGGCGGTGCCCGCCCACGCGCCCCCCGGCAGCGCGAGATCCGAGAGCTTCCAGCCGGCCCACGAGCCGGTGAGGTCCCAGGGGGACGGCGCACCGAAGCCAAAGGTGCCCGCCAGCTGGGCCCGGCCGTCGCCGCGGCGCAGCTCGGCCTGGTCGATGCGCGCCTCCTTGCCGCGGTGAACGCGTCCGAGCGCGCGCCCGGAGTCGAACGGGCGACCGGCCACCGTGCCCTCGCCCAGGCGGGCGTCGAACTCGGCGTCGAGCGCGTCGGCCGGGCCGGTGGCGGTTCCCGACACCTCGGCGTCGCCGTCGAGCACGTCGCGCACGGAACGGGCGCCGGGCAGGTAGTCCATCACCGCCTCGAAGAGGTCGCGCAGGCGGCCCTTCGCCTCGTATCGTGCGGAGACCACGTGCGGGGGACTGCGGGCGAGGTCCACCACCGCGTCCCCCTTCCAGCGGGTCTGGCCGCGCAGGCCGTCCGCGCCGGAGAGCCTGAGGAGGAAGTCGTCGTAGCGGAGGTCGGCGGAGACGTCGCCCAGGTCGAGGTCGAGGAAGTGGAAGCCCTGTACCTTCACGCGCCCGGCGATGCGGGGGTTGCCGTACGGCGCCGCCCCGCCCGCGAGCTCGAGGCGAGCGAGGCCGCGCCACGGCACGCTCGACACGTGGCCGAGCGCGTCGAGGTCGACGTCTCCGTGCAGACCCAGGGAGAAACCGCGCTCGGTCTGGAAGAAGACCTGGGAGTCGATCGTCACCTTGCCGCGCCCGACCTCGAGCGTCGCCCCCTCGAACGCGAGGCCGTTCCGGTCGATGCGCATCGGCGCCTCGAGCCGTCCGTGCTCGAAGGCGAGCACGCCGGGATCTGAGGTCCCCACCACGTAGGAGCGGGTGAGCGCGCGGAACGCGCGCGGCTCGACCGAGATCGTCCCGGAGACGACCGGCGGGTCGAGCGTGCCCCCCAGGCGGGCGCGGCCGTCGAGGCGGGTCGAAACCCAGGCGCCACCGATGCCGAAGCGGTCGAGCAGATCGCCGAGGTCCACCCCGTGCAGCTCCAGCTCGGAGGCGAGCGGGACGGGGGAGCGAAAGCCGATGGTCAGCTTGCCGGCGGCGGTGCCGGCGCCCATCCGGAGGGCGACGTGATCGATCAGCACGTCGTGGTCGGTGACGCGCACGTCGGCGCGGCCATCACCGGCCGTGAATGGACCGATGCGGGCGCCCCGGAGCTCGGCGGAGGCGACGGCGAGCGGCGAGGTGACGGGACCGGTGATGCGCCCCTCCCCCTTGAAGCGCCCGCCCACGTCGATGCCCACGCCGATGATCTCGAAGAGCTCGGCCATGCCGCCGTCCACCCGGCCGGCCACGTCGAGCCGGGGGTGGCAGAGGTCGATGATCCGCCCTCCCGCCGAGATGGAGATGCCCTGCAGGTCGCCCTCGAGGGCGCGGATCTCGGCGGACGAGAGGTCGAGCGGGACGTCGGCCGTCACGGCGAGGCGCGACGCGTGGAGGTCGCGCGAGCCTGCGACCAGCCGGACCTCCGCCACCGTCGCCGCCACGCGCTCCCGGCGAAACGGCCCGGCCAGCTCGCGCAGGCGGCCGGACGCGGGCTCGCTGTGGACGTCCACGCGTCCCACCGCGAGGCGGGCCCCCGACGCCCACGAGAGATCGACGGAGCCCTCCTCGAGGTCGAGCCGGCGCACCTCCACCCGATCGAGTCCGGAGGTCGAGCAGCTTGCCCCCGAGGGGCCGGCCGGGACGGTCACCCGGACCCGCGGCCGGATCACCTGGAGCGAGGCGAGGCGCAGGTGGCGGCCCGGCGTCTGGACGGTGGCCAGCCGCGCCGCGATGCGGTCCACCGCCACGAGCGGCGCGCCGGCGGGGCCGAGCTCCAGCCCGTCGAGCTCGACCGAGAGGGCGAGCGGCCGGATCCGGCAGGCCTCGACCCGCACCGGCTGCCCGGCGAGCGAGGCGAGCCGCGACGAGGCGAGCGAGCAGAGCTGCTCCCCCGCCCAGGGCGTCTGCAGCACGCCCACCGTCGCGGCCACGAGGACCGCGACGAAGGACAGGAAGACGAGGGCGAGTGTCCTCTTCCGCACCGAAACGATTCTCGCTCGACGGGGTGGCGGGTGGAAGGTCGCTACTTGAGCGATTCCAGGTAGCGGTCGATCTCGGCGAGGTCGATGCGCGGGCGCGCCGCGGAGGGGTCGGGGGCCGACTCGATGCCGAGGTCGCGCGCGATGCGGTCCACGAAGCGCTCGTCGATGTCGCGCTGGCGGGCCAGGAAGCCCTCGAAGAGCGCGTTGTCGCAGAGCGTGTTGATGAGCCTGGGGGTGCCCCGGGTGTGGGTGTGCACGCGCCCGATGGCCGCGGCGCTGAACGGGACCCGCGCCGCCCCGGCCAGCCTCAGGCGATGGCGCACGTACGCCTCGGTGGCCTCGGCCGAGAGCGGCTCCAGGCGGTACTTGAGCGCAACGCGCTGGGCGAGCGGAGGGTCGAGCCTCAGGTTGTCCTCGATCTCCGGCAGCCCGAAGAATACGAAGCTGAGCAGCTTGCGCTCGGGGACCTCGAGGTTGAGGAGCCCGCGGAACTCTTCCATGAGCTCGCGCGAGGCCAGCATCTGCGCCTCGTCGATGAGCACCACGGCCTTCTTGCCCGCCTCGTGGATCCGGATCAGGCGCTGGTAGAGCTGGGAGAGCAGGGCCAGCTTCTCCTCGGCGGGCGCCTCGACGCCGAGCTGAACCGCGATGCGCTTCAGGAGCCACGACGGGGTGATGCCCGAGTGGATGATGACGAGCAGCGCCGCCTCGTACTCGTCCTCGGGCAGGCTGTCGAGCATGCGGCGGGCGAGCGTGGTCTTGCCGGCGCCGACGTCGCCCACCAGCACCGCGAGCCCCTTCATCGAGGAGACCGCGTGCATGAGGCGCATGAGCGCCTGGGCGTGCTGGGCCGACGAGTAGTAGAAGCGCGAGACCGGCGCGTTCGAGAACGGCTCCTGGGACAGCTCGTAGTACTCGAGGTAATTCACGGCTGGTGGACGTTCCGCCTACAGGTAGCCGATGTTCTTCTTGCCCGCGGTCGAGGCCGGGGCGGCCGGCCGGGCCGTGCCCGGGCTGGTGCTCGTGCGCGGCACCGAGGTGGGACGTTCGTCCCGGGGAGGCCTGCCCGGCCCGCCCCCGAGCGCGGCGATCCGCTCGGCCACCTCCCGGTAGGACGCGTCGACCTTGGCGATCTTCTGGAAGACGAACAGCGCCGCCTCGGCGTCGCCCGACTGCTCGTAGGCGTCGGCGAGGTCGAAGTGGATGGCCTTCGCGGCATCCTTGCCCAGGTGGTCGGAGCCGAGCGCGCGGCGGAAGATGGGGATGGCGTCCCTGGGCCGGCCCTGCGCGACCCGGACGAGGCCGATCATCGAGAGGCAGTCCACCTCGCGCTTGCGGTCGCGCATGGCCGTCTCGAACTCGCCCACCGCGTCGTCCAGCAGCCCCATCTCCTTGTAGGCGATGCCGAGGTCGTAATGGGTGGCGCTGTCCTCGGGGCGCACCGTCTCGGCCACGCCCTTCTTGAACTGGTTGAAGACGTCCTCGACCGAGTACTGGAAGTCCTCCTCGGCGGGCGCCTCGGCGGGCGCGCCGTCCAGCTCCTCGGCGAGCTCCCGGGCGATGTCGAAGCTCTCGTCGCCGGTCGCGGTGACGAGCGACGGCGACGGGCGCGGCGTGCCCACGCTCCGCGGGGCGGGTGTGAGGGCCGGCGCCGGCGTGCCTCGCGGCGGCGCGGGCTTCTCCGGCCCCAGCGCGTCGAGGCGGGCCTTCAGCTCGGGGTGGCCCGGATGCTGGGCGAGCAGCGCCTCGAGCGCCTCGCGCGCGTCGTCGGCGAGGCCCTGCTGGGCCAGGAACTCCGCCTCCTCCAGCTCGTCGGCGAGGTCGGGGAACGCAGCGGCCGGCGGCGGCGGCGTGACGACCGGCGCGCGGCCGGCGCCCGGCGGTGGGCCCGGCGCCGGTGGCCGGGCGCCCGGAGGCGGGCCGGGCGGCGGGCGGGCGGCGGCCCTCGCCGGCGCCGGGGCCTCCTCCTCGACGCCCTCCTCCTCCACCTCCTCGGACTCGGACGAGGCGAGCGCAGCGGCCTCGGCGAGGGCGTCGGATGCGGCCTGGAGCCCCTCGCCTTCCTCCTCGGGGAGCTCGATCGGCTCCTCCCCGGCGGGCGCGGCGAGCTCGTCCTCGACGATCTCCTCGCCGACGTCGCTCGCCGCCGAGAGCGCGAGCTCGTCGGGCAGCGCCTCCCCGGCGGGCTCGAGGAGATCGGCGCCGCCCCCTCTCGCTCCGCCGGAGGCGAGCGCGGAGAGCTCGGGCAGCTCGGGATGGCCGGCGTCGATCTGCCGGACCCGGGCCAGGGCCTCCTGGGCACGGTCGAGGGCGCCCTTCGCGACGTGCGCCCGCACCGCACGGGCGGCGGAGGCGGCCGCGTCGGCCGTGCGCCCTCCGGAGAGGTGGATGTCGCGCGCCTTCTCGTGCGCCTCGGGGCAGTCGGGATCGGCGAGCAGGACCTTGCGAAGGTGGTCGAGCGCCTTGTCGTGAAGGCCGTACTTCACGTAGACGTCGGTCTCGGTGAGGAGCTTCGGGATCGCGTCCGGGCTGGGCGCCGGCCCCTGGAGCCCGATCGGCGCAGCCGGACGGCCCTGCGGCGGCGCGCGGACGGCGGCGGGCGACGGTGGCGGCTGCACCTGGGGCTGGGGCGTCGCCCTCGGAGGCGCCGGCTGGGGCGCCATCGGCCGCTGCGGGGCGGGCGCCGCGGCGACGGCCGGACCGAGCGCGGCGGCCGCGTCCTCGTCGTCGGCGGCGAGCTCCTGGACCTTGCGCCAGGTGGTGCGGGCCTCGGCCTGCTTCCCGGACTCCTCGTAGACGTGCGCCAGCTCCTTGTAGACGGAGATCGTCTTCGAGGTCTGGCCGAGGTCGTGGAAGGCCTGCGCGAGCAGGGTGAGGGTCTCGATGTCCTTCGGGTTCGCCTTGAAGCAGAGCTGGAGCTTGGCGAGCGCCCGCTTCGTGTCGCGCTTGTTGAGATAGAGATGGGCGAGCTCGCGCGTGAGGCCCAGGTCGTCCGGCGTGAGCGAGGCGAGGCGCTCGGCGATCTTGAGGTACTCGTCGGCGCGGTTGTTCTTCTTGAGGTGCTCGGCGGCGCGGCGGAAGCACTCCTGGGCCGGGCCGGTCTGGCCGGCCCGCACGTGCAGCTCGCCGAGCTTTATCGAGGAGGCGATGTTCTCCGGGTCGAGCTCCACCATCCGCTTCAGCACGTCGGTGAGGCGGGCCACGTCGCCCTGGCGCTCGTACCAGCCCGCCATGTACTGGAACTGCGCCATGGCGTCGGAGAGCAGCCCGAGTTGCTGGTAGAGCGCGGCCAGGCGCTCGTTCACCCGGACCTCCTCCGGGTCGAGCTTCACGATCTGCTTGTAGACGGCGACGGCCTTCAGGAAGAAGCCCTGCTCCGCGTAGGTCTCGGCGACGCGGGTGAAGGCCTCGGCTGCGGAGTGATCGTCCCCCTTCTTCTGGTGGAGCTCGCCGACCTTGAGCAGTATCCGGACGTCCTTCGGGTCCTCGGCGAGGATCCGCTCGTACGTCTTGATCGCCTTGTCGAAGGCCCCCTTCTGAACGAGCTTGGTGGCCTCGGCGATGATCTTGTTCTTGTCGAGGGCCATCGGGCCGGGAGGTGCTCGCGCTGGAGGCCACGCCGGGCGACGGCCGCGCCTCGCGGCGTTCCGGCGCCAGGGCGGGGCCGAGGGCTCAGGGGAGGGTAACGGAAGGGTTCGGGGCGGTCAAGCCGAACGCCGCGAAGGGACGCGGGTTTTTCCGATTTCGCGCGCCCTCCGGACCCGCCTGCGGAGGTTGGCGCACATCCGGGCCGGCTCGCGCCCCGGGGGCCCGGCCGATCAGCGGCCGGGGGCGGCCGGGGCCGGCGGCAGCCCCTCGGTCGAGCCGGTGAGGATCTGGTCCACGAGCCGGGTGTCGTAGCGGCCGGCGGCGAACCGGGGGTCGGCGAGCACGCGCTTGTGGAAGGGGATGTTGGTCTTGATCCCCTCGATCACGTACTCGTTCAGCGCCCGGGCGGCGCGGCGCAGCGCCACCTCGCGCGAGTGGCCGGTGATGATGAGCTTCGCCACGAGCGAGTCGTAGAACGGCACGACCTTGTACTGCTCGTACACCATGGTGTCGACGCGCACGCCGTAGCCTCCCGGCTGGTGCAGGCCGGTGATGCGGCCGGGCGAGGGCGCGAAGGTGACCGGGTCCTCGGCGTTGATGCGGAACTCGATGGCGTGGCCGACGGGCCGGACGCTCTCCTGGGTGCGGTCGAGCTCCTCGCCGGCGGCGAGCCGGATCTGCTCGCGCAGGAGGTCGAGGCCGTACACCTGCTCGGTGACGGGGTGCTCGACCTGGATGCGCGTGTTCATCTCCATGAAGTAGTAGCGACCCTTCTCGTCCATCAGGAACTCGATGGTGCCCACGTTGTTGTAGGCGATGCGGCGCATCGCGGCGAGGGCGACCTCGCCCATCTCCCGGCGGAGCTCGGGCGTCACGGCGACGCTGGGCGACTCCTCCACCAGCTTCTGGTGGCGGCGCTGCACCGAGCACTCGCGCTCGCCGAAGTGCATGACGTTGCCGCGCTCGTCGGCCACGATCTGCATCTCGATGTGGCGCGGCTGCTCCACGTAGCGCTCGAGGTACATCGAGCCGTCCCCGAACGCGGACAGCGCCTCGGAGGAGGCGGTCTCGAACATCTGGCGGACCTGGGAGGAGTCCCGGGCGATCTTCATCCCTCGCCCGCCGCCGCCGGCGGCCGCCTTGAGGATCACGGGGTAGCCGATCTTCCCGGCCACCGTCTCGGCCTCGGCGGCGTCGGCCAGCTTGCCCCGGGCGCCCGGCAGGAGCGGGAGCCCCGCCTTCTCCATCGCCTCGCGGGCGGCCACCTTGTTGCCCATGAGCTGGATCATCTCGGGGCGCGGGCCGATGAACTTCATCTTCATCCGGGTGACCATGTCCGCGAAGTGCGCGTTCTCGGACAGGAACCCGTACCCGGGGTGCACGGCGTCGCAGGCGGTCACGTCCGCGGCGGCGAGGAGCGCGCGAACGTTGAGGTAGCTCTCCTTGGAGGGCGGCGGTCCGATGCAGATCGCCTCGTCGGCGAAGCGCACGTGAAGCGATTCCGAATCGGCGGTCGAGTGGACCGCCACGGTGGCGATGCCCAGCTCGCGGCACGCGCGTATGACCCGGAGCGCGATCTCGCCCCGGTTGGCGATCAGCACCTTCTTGAACATGCCAGGCTCCGCGCCGTCAGGCGGGCTCGATGCGGAACAGCGGCTCGCCGAACTCCACCGGGGTGGCGTTCTGGACCAGGATCTCGGCGACGGTGCCGTCCACCTCGCTCTCGATCTCGTTCATGAGCTTCATCGCCTCGACGATGCAGAGCGTCTGGCCCTTCTTGACCTTGGCGCCGACCTCCACGAACGTGGGCGAGTCGGGTGAGGGAGAGCGGTAGAAGGTGCCCACGAACGGCGAGTTGACGTAGACGCCGGGCTTGTCCGCCGCCGCGGCCTCGGCGGAGGCGGCCGGCACGGCGGCCGGTGCGGCCGCGGGGGCGGCGACCGGCTCGGCGTCCACCAGCCTGCGGGCCAGGCCGGGGCGCCCCGGGGAGCTCCCCCGCCGGATGACCACCTTCTCCGCTCCGCGCTGCCAGGCGATGTGGGTGACGTCGCTCCGCTCCACCAGCGCCACCAGCTTCTTCACGTCCTCCATCGAGAAGCCGGATTCGCTCTCGGGGCGACCGGCCTGCGGCTGGGGCCTGGAACGGGGTGCCATGGCGTCTCCTCGGTGGTGGGAGCGGCGTGCCTAGCCGGCCACGCGGGTCAGGTACTCGCCGCTCCGGGTGTCGATTCGCAGCAGGTCCCCCTCGTTGATGAACAGCGGCACCTGGACGACGAAGCCGGTCTCGAGCGTGGCCGGCTTGGTCGCGCCGGAGACGGTGTCCCCGCGCACTCCCGGATCGCACTTCGTCACCCTGAGGTCCATCGCGTTCGGCAGGGTGACCCCGATGGCGCGCCCGTTGAAGAACAGGATGTGCGTGGTGGTGTTGTCCTTGATGTAGTTCCGGGCGTCCCCCATCTGCTCGTCGTTGAGGAACGTCTGCTCGTAGCTCTTGTTGTCCATGAAGTTGTAGTGGTCGCCCTCCTTGTAGAGGAACTGCATCTCCTTCTCCTCCACGTCGGGCTTGCCCACCACGTCACCGGACTTGAACGTCTTCTCGATGGTGCGGCTGGTGATGAGGTTCTTGATGCGCGTCCGCACGAAGGCAGAACCCTTGCCGGGCTTCACGTGCTGGAACTCGACGATCTCCCAGGGCTCCTTGTCGATCTCGATCTTGAGACCGCGGCGGAACTCGGAGGTGTCCAGGGTGTCGGCCATGACGTCGTTTCCTCGATGCGCCAGAGAGCGTGAGGTGAAAGGAGAGCGCGGCCCGCGGGCTCGCTCCGGGCGCCGGCCCGGTCGCTAGAGCTCCGAGCGGAGCTTCGGTGCGGTGACGCGGAGCAGGAACCGCGCCTTGCCGAAGTTCCCGTCGGGCGAGAGGGCCACCACCATGAAGTACTCCGGGGTGACCTGCCGCGCGACCGCGAGGACCTTGTCGGTCGAGATGGCCACCTCGGCCACCCCGCCCGCCTCGTGGGCCTCCGCCGCCTCGCGCGCGCCCCGGAACACCCCGGAGTACTCGACCAGCAGCGACTTCACGTCGATGTCGGAGCCTGCCTGCACGTGGCTGTCGACCTCGATGCCGTCCACGCCCATGAGCGCGCAGGCGATCGCTCCGTCGACGCTCTGGCAGACCTCGGCGAGGTGCTCGCGGAAGCTCATGGTGTCCCGGCCCGCGCCGGAAAAAACCTCGTGTTGACGCGGACCGGACGCTACTTAGCCCGGCGTCGCGCCCGGGGTCAAGGATGCCGAGCCGCGCGCCGCGTCACGGCGTGACGCACTTGTAGCTCGCGGTCTGGCAGAAGTTCGGGCACTCGTAGACGACGTCGCCCACCTTGCACAGGGCGGAGGGGTCCGCGCAGACCGCGTCGACGACGTCCACGGCGATGCGGTACTCGCCGGTCTTCCAGTCCGAGCCGTCGAGCAGCTTGCCCTTCGCGACGACCGTCACCACCACGGGGGCCTCGGTCACCGCGACGGCGGCCATGGCCGTCTGGATCTCGGCGAGCGAGGCCTGGGGGATCACCGGGACCACCACCACCGTGGACCCCTCCGCGGGCACGCGCCCGTTGGCGAAGAAGTTGGTCACCTTGGTCGCCGGGAACTGGCCCTCGTAGGTGAAGTCGTAGCTCTCGATGATGGCGTCGTGGGTGTTCACCTGGCCCGACCCGGTGTCGTGGTTGTCGGGCATCTGGTTGTCGAGCTGGAGCGGCAGGAAGAGGGCGTTCAGCCCGCCGCCGATGGACCCGGCCCGCTGGGTGATCACGAACGGCCGGGCCGAGGCCAGCACGGCCTCGCAGGTCGCGGCGAAGCCGCAGGCCTGGGCGTCGTCGGGTGCGGCGCAGATGTCCGCGAAGTTGAGGGGCACCTTGTAGTCCACGCAGCCCGCCGTGGCGAGCGCGAGGAGGGCGAGGAGTCGCGCGGCGTTCTTCATGTCCGGCTCCTAGTTGCTCGCCGCACCGGCCAGCTGCCGGTTGAGGATGCGCGGCGTGATGAAGATGAGCAGCTCGGTGTGATCGTCCTGGTCCGCGGTGGTCCGGAAGAAGAAGCCGAGGAGCGGGATGTCGCCGAAGAACGGCACCTTGTTGACCCGGTTCGAGGTGGTGCGGGTGTAGATGCCGCCGATCACCGTCGTCTCGCCGTCCTTCACGAGGACCTCGGTCTCCGCCTCGCGCTTCGAGATCGAGGGCTGGCCGTTCGCGCCGGTGAGCTGGGGGTTGGGCTGGTTGTTGGTGGCCTTGATCTTGAGGAGGATCGAGCCGTCCGCCGAGACGTGCGGCGTGACCTTGAGCTCGAGCTTGGCCTCGATGAAGACCGTGTTCACGCCGGAGGCCGACACCTGCGAGAAGGGGATGGAGATGCCCTGCCCGATGGTGGCCTCCTTGTTGTCGATGGTGGCGATCTTCGGCGCCGAGACCGTCTTCACGACGCCGGTGTTCTCGAGGGCGGAGAGGCGCAGGTTGAGGTTGAAGGCGCCGCTCGCCGAGCCGAAGATGAACCCGATGGCGCCGCCGGAGCCGTCGCCCACGGGGGCGGGCAGCGACACGGCGTAGTTGGGGGTGGCGCTGGTGCCGCTCGTGGCGCCCGCGCCCGCGCCGCCCGCCGCGATCACGTTGGAGGGGAAGATCGCGCCGGTGGGGTTGTTGGTGGCCGCCGAGGCCGAGCCCACGCCGCCCCACTGCACGCCGATGGCCTGGTTGAAGTTCGACGAGGCCTCGACGATGCGGCTCTCGATGAGGACCTGGGGGATCTCGGTGTCGAGGTTGCGCACCAGGCCCTCGGCCCGGACCAGCGCCTCCTGCACGTCCTTCACGATGAGCACGTTCGTGCGCTCGTCGGTGGAAACCGAGCCACGCTCGGTGAGGACGTCCTTCACCCGGCCGGCGACGTCCTGGGCGCGGGCGAAGTTGACCGGGATGATGCGCACCTTGAGCGGAAGCGTGGGCATGCGGGCCTTCTCGGCCTCCGCCCGCGCCTTCTGCTCCTCGGCGATCTTCTCGAACTTGGCGACGCGGATGACGTTGCCCAGCTCCTCCTTGCCGAGCCCCTTCGCCTTGAGGACGAGGTCGAGGGCCTGGTCCCACGGTACGTTGCGGAGGGTGACGGTCACCTTGCCGGTCACGTCGTCGGCCACGACGATGTTCTTCTTCGAGACGTCGGCGATGAGACGCAGGAGGTTGCGGATCTCCATGTCGTGGAGGTCGAGGGTGATGCGGCGGCCGGTGTAGCCGCGCGCCTGTGGCGCGCCGGAGAGCGCGTAGCCGGGGGCCTCGGTGCCGAAGCCCGCGACGGCTGGATCGGCCGACTGGGCGTTCACGGCCGGGACCTCGTCGGCGCCCGGCGCGGAGGCGGACGCGGACGCGGCGGGCCTCGCCGCGGCGGTGGCGGAGCGGTCGGGCGCAAAGGTCCAGGCGATGCCGTCCTTCGTCTCCACGATGCGGTCCTGGGCCGGGCCGCGCAGCGTTGCGACCACCTTCACCTGCCCGGTGGTGGGCTGGTTGAAGGACGAGACCATCAGCACCGGGCCGGCGAGCGCGGAGGTGTCGAGCGTGCGCTCGAGCTTCTTCGGGAGCTGCGCGCCCTCGAGCGACAGCACCACCGTGTGGGCATCGGGTCGCGAGACGGTGAAGCGGGCCTTGCCGGAGATGTCGATGCGTGCGCCGCCCTTCTCCTGGGCGAAGCGGAGGTCGGAGAGCTTCACGGCCGCGGCGGCGGGCGCGGCCGGGGCCGCCACCGTGACGGAGCGGGCCGGGGCCTTGTCGGGGAGCGGCGCCGGAGCCGCGGAGGCGGCCACGGCCGGGGCGCCCGCGACGACGCTCACGCCGCCCTGCACGAGGGCCACCTGGTAGCGCGGCATGGCGCCGTCCACGTCGAGGACCGCGCGAACCGTTTCGGCGTTCTTTCCGAAGCGGACCTGGCGGAATGGACCGGAGCCGGGCGCGGCTCCGCGCGGGGCCTTCGACACGCCGTGGAGGTCGATGGCGAGCCGGGGGGGATCCTTGAGCTCGATGACGTCCACCTTGCCCACGTCGCCGTCGAGCGCGAGGACGAGGCCGTTCTTCCGAGCGCGGACGGCGGTGAGCGACCGGGCGGGCTTCTTCACCTTTCCCTCGAGCGAGCTGCGGGCGACGACCGTCGGGTCGGCGTCGGCGATCGGTGCGGCGCTCGCGACGGCCGCGGCGGGCTTCGGCTCCGCGGGCGGAGGCGGGGGAGCGGGGAGCGCGGCGGCAGGAGCAGCAGCCGCCGGCGCGGGAGCCGGGGTTGCGGTCGCCACCTTCTCGGCGGGCTTCACGGCCGGCCCGACCGCGGGCGCCTGCGCAGGCGTCGCGCCCTCGGGCAGCACGCGGACCACCACCGCGTCGCCGCGAGGGGAGACCTCGTACGGGCGCGGCCCGTCGAGCGCAACGATGACGCGGCCGACGGCGTTCTTCGCGTCCTGGTACTGGGCGGTGGTGACGCCCGCGACGCCGTTCCTGCCCACCTTCACCGGGGCGACCTTCGACACGTCGGCGCCCGCGAGGTCCACCACGAGCCGCGGCGGGTCCTGCAGCTTGAAGACGGTGTACGAGGGCGGGCGCGACCCCTGGATGACGAGCTCGACGGCGGGGCCGTCGGCGGCGACGTCCACGGAGCGGATCTCGTTCCGGTCGGCCGCGCGCGCGGTGAACGCTGCGCACGCCAGGGCCAGCACGACGGCGAGGCGCGTGGGGTTCGTGCTCATGGCTGCTCCTCGAGATTCAGGGCCGCCTCGCGCGGGAGGCGGATCGACGTCTGCGTGCGGTCGCGGGTGCCGTCGGCGCGGACGGCCCATTCGGTCACCACCACCTCGCCCGTCCGGACGGCGGCGACGATGCCGCCGTTCTTGCCGATGCAGGCGCCGCGGCGGACCGCGTAGCCCACGCCCGAAGGGGCCTCCACCATCGCAACCGGATCCTCGAGACCGGTCACCACCGCCACGAGGCGGAGCTGCTCCAGCTCGAAGCGTCCGAGCGGCGTGGCGCAGCGGGTCTGGAGCCCGCTCTGCGTCTTCTCGATCTCGGTGAGGAAGCTGCGGAACGGATCCCGCTTGCCCACCGACGAGTACGACCACTCGGGGGCGGCGGGGGCCTGCGCCTCGGGCGCCGCGGCGGCGGCGGCGGCCGGCTTCTGGCCGGCGGCTGCGGCGGGGCGGGCGGTGGGCGGCGGCTTCGGGGACTCGCCGCAGGCGGCCAGCTCCAGGGCCAGGAGGGCCAGCGCGGCGGCGATCGGCCTGCCGATCCGGAGCGGGGTCACGACTTGCCCCCCGCCGGCGCGGGCGTGGCGCCGGGCGACGGCGCCGCGCCGGCCTTGCCGGGCTCGACGAACATGAAGGTGGTGGCCAGGAACTTGGCCTGCAGGATGACCTTGCCGTTCACGTCCTTGGGGTCGCTGAGGACGATGTCGGTGACGTTCACGATGCGTCGCATGCGGCCGAGCGAGTCGAAGAAGGTGGCGATCTCGTGGAAGTTCCCGGTCACCGACATGGGGATGGGGATCTTCGCGTAGAAGCGCTCGGAGGAGACCTTGCCCGGCTCGATGGTGCCGATGTCCAGGCCGGCCTTCTGGGCGCGGTCCTGGAACAGCTGGAGGAGCTCGTCGATCTTCTTGTCCTCGGGCAGCTCGGCCAGGGCCTCGCGCAGCTGCTGCTCGAGCAGCTCCTTCTCGCGGCGGAACTGGTTCAGGTTGTTGGCGATCGCGGTCTTCTCGATGAAGTCCTTGTCCAGCTGCGCCTGCTGGGTCTGCGTCCTTCGGATGGAGTTCTCGATGTCGGTGATCGAGTCGCCGAAGTTCACGCCGATGACGAAGTAGTTGAGGACGGTGGTGAGGACGAGGGCGCCGGCCACCACGCCGATCTTGACGCCGATGGGGAGCTTGGCGATCTGCTCGATGAGCTTCTCCATCGCTTACCTCCCACCCGCCGGCGGCGCCGGAGACGCGGGCGCGGGCGAGGCGCCGGCCGGGGCCGATCCGGCGGGCTTCGCGCTCGTGGCCGCGGCGGGCAGCGCGTAGACCACCCCGGCGGACAGGGTGAAGTCCACGAGCCGGAAGCCCTTGTCGGTCCGGGCGGTGGTCTTTCCCAGCTCCACGTTCCTGAAGTGGGTCGAGCCCCGCAGCGCGCTCATGAACTCGGAGACCTCGTCGATCGAGGACGCGCTGCCGGTGAAGGTGACGGTCCCGCTCCTCTCCTCCAGCCGGAGGAGCCAGAGGCGCTTGGGGGTGAGCGTGGCCAGCTCGTCCAGCATGTGCACCGGGCCCGTGCGGCCGGCCTTCAGCTGGCCCAGCACGTCGAGCTTCTCGCGCAGCTGGCCCTGCTGGTCCTTGATGTTCTTCACCTCGCCGATGATCCGGTCGAGCTGGGCGATCTCCGACTGCGTCGTGCCGAGCTTCTTCTTCCTGGTGTCGAGCTCGCTCGTCCGCGAGGTCACCCACACGTAGTTCGCGATGATCCCGAAGACGAGCACCAGCGCGAACAGGATCAGCTGCTGCTGACCTGCTTCCTTCTTCTTCGAGACCCGGACGGGAAGTAGGTTGATGCGGACCATGGCTACTTGTCCCCGGGACGGCGGAGGGCGAGCCCCACCCCCACCGCGGCGGACGGCGCGGCGGCGAGGATGGCGGCCGGATCGAACTTCCGGTTGTCGATCTCGACGTTCTTGAACGGGTTCAGGATCTCCACCGGCACGCCGGCGCGGCCCTCGATGACCTTGAACAGGGCCGGGATGCGCGCGGTGCCTCCGGAGAGGTAGACACGGGCGATGCGGGAGTCGGCCGCGGTGGAGGAGTAGAAGTCGAGCGAGCGCTGGATCTCGCCGCCCATCTGGTCGGCCACGCCCTGGATCACCCGCTCGACCTCCTGCGGGACGACGGCGTCCGACTCGCCCTGGCCGCCCACCTTCAGGGCCTCGGCCTCGTCGTAGGAGATGTTGAGCTGCTTCTGGATCTCCTCGGTGAAGGCGTTGCCGCCCATGGTGATGTCGCGGGTGAAGGTCGTGACGGCGCGGGCGATGATGTTGATGTTGGAGACCGCCGCCCCGACGTTGATGAGCACGACCGTCTGCGACGGGTCCACCTCGTAGTTCGCCTCGTAGGCGTTCTGCACCGCGAAGGCGTCCACGTCCACGACCGTGGCCACGAGACCCGCCTCGGCGCAGACCGAGGTGTAGTCGTTGATCATGTCCTTCTTGGCGGCGACGAGGAGCACGTCCATCTGGCCCGCGGCGTCGCCCTCGGGCGTGAGGATCTGCGTGTCGATGTTGACGTCCTTCACGTCGAAAGGGATGTACTGCTCCGCCTCCCACTGGATCGACTCGTCGAGCTCCTCCTGCGACATGCGCGGCAGGGAGATCTTCTTGATGATGACCGAGTGGCCCCGGACGCCGATGGCGACGTCCCTGGCCTTCACCTTCTGCTCGGCGACGAGGTCCTGGATGGCCTGGACGATCGCCGCGGAGTTCATGAGGGCGCCGTCCACGATCGCCTCGGGCGGCAGCGGAGCCGAGCCGAACGCCTGGAGCATGTAGCCGCCGCGCTTCTCCTTCAGCTGCACGAGCTTCACGCTCGCGGAGCCGATGTCGAGGCCGATGGCGGGCTTGTTGCGGGCCATGCCCCTA
>Ga0335084_10002131_pt1 | contig 18926 bp, 16 predicted proteins | sample Lox_Sample_44_FD_206721 | JGI IMG/M metagenome (GOLD analysis project Ga0335084, IMG submission 206721) | Soil microbial communities from Loxahatchee National Wildlife Refuge, Florida, United States - Lox_Sample_4.4 | ecosystem: Environmental > Terrestrial > Soil > Wetlands | place: USA...
TGCTGCTGGATACGCGAAATCGTCTCGTCTTCTGTGCCACGTCTTATGCGGTCAATCTCAGAAGACTTATTCCGCGCCAGAATTGAGACTTCGACATCTTCTTGCAGTTCCTCACCGCGCCGACGCCGGCGATCCTGTTGCACAACATTAATCAAATCCATCTCCGCGGCGCGTTTCAGATAGCCGAGAAGTCCTGACTTGCTCGGATTGAATTTCTCTGGATGGCGAATGTAACCGAAAACGGCGTCAACTGTAGCATCATTGATCAAATCCTGGTCGTGTATCCCATGAACGTGTGCGCGAGCCGAAACATGTCGCTCAATCAGGGGCAGGTATTTCCGCGCGAGCTCCTCTGGAGCAGTCGGATCCCCAGCAACCAAACGTTCATGAATATCGTTCTCGAATTGCATGTCATCAGTCATGCCAAACTGTTTGATACTTACTTACGAAAGAACACGATCTGGAATCCTCATTCGCTTGGGCAATGCCTCTCCTGATTTCTCCCAAGGCCTTGGCAAGTACGGCCGATTTGTCCGCAATGGGCCCCTCCAATGATCCCCAGAAGTTTCCCCGTGAAGGCGTAGTGTTCTGGCCCAGCTAGTGCCTTCGCGTCCTCAGTGATCTGCAAGGCGGATTTGTCGGGTCATAATTGTTCTGGGTAGCTACGGCTTCTTGAACGCAATGACAACTTCTCTCCGCATCCGCACATCCATCGCGGCAGTTGATGTTGGTCCCTTTTTCGGAGGTGGCAAATACCGGCGGTTGGCTGGCAAATTTCTGGATTGTCTTGAGACGAGGGAGAGTCCATGCTGTTCCGCAACGGCGGTTACAATCGCCGAATTGCGAATAAATGTGCCTCTACTCTGGCAGTCGCCGACCACGTACACAGCGCGTCCCCCGCGCCGCAAGACTCGCGACGTTTCCGCCAGCACATGCCCCATGTCCCAGGCGTACCGTGCCAAGAGCGCATTATCGCGCGTCGAAAGCGCAGGCGTGAGTTTAAGTTGCTTGATAAGATCCGTGACCCATTTAGAGTCTAAGGCTTCGTCAGAAGAAGCCTCCGCCCCTACACTCTCTCCCCGGATCTGCCGAATCTCGCAGACGTTGTATCCCATCCACACAAGTGAAAACTTGCTACACCTCATATAGTCGATCGCATTCAGATATGGAGGAGAAGTGAGCACTAGATCGATAGAATCAGTCTCCACATTCAGTTTTCTGGCGTCACCTCGTTTGACCACCGCAGCAGGGCCGACATTTCCCGAACCTGATTGAGGACAATTCGACACTATTGTCTCCACCGCCGACGTAAATCGATTAAACGGCTTCACTGGAGCGCGCGAGAATTGCCGATGAGGCCGGCTGTGCGACAAATCCATTGCTAATGACGCACCGGCCGTCTTCGTTATGATGAGGCGGGAAAATGCGCACCAGAGAACGTTGCGCGTCGATTCATTGCGTACTCGGCCGATCGCCCCCGACAAGGCCGCCAACTGACGCCGTGCGTAATCGTCAAACCAGTAACGGATAAATGCGCGCGTTTCATTGTCGCTGCCGGCAGGGTATGCCATGCCGGATGTTAGCGCACGAAAGTTTCCCCTGGCACATTCCAAAACTTCGGCTGCCTTGTCTTTAATTCGTTCGGGATCGATAGTTCGCGTCCAAACGCCGGCTAGTAAAACGGCAAGGGGGTCGAGGTCCACACCAAAAGCACGATGCCCGTTGGCACGAGCGACCGCGACCACCGTTCCGGAACCCGACATCGGGTCTAGCACGCGGAGAGTCGTCTTGCCCTCGCCAAGAGCCTCCAGTGCGATGCCGGCAGCCATACGCGCCGGAAACGGATGGATAGGATTCCGGCCCAGGGTTTCAAGAATCGTTTGCTGATGTGACTTCAACATGTCATGGTAATCCTTCGCCCTAAACTTTACTTTTTCCGTCGAGATAGGCCTTGGTTGCCGACTCAATTGCGGCCAGCACATTCTCGGGACTTTGGTTCAGTTCAACAGTCTGCTCCGTCGCAGTAATCTCATAGCTTGCCATGGCAGACATTGCCTTGCACAATTCCTTGAGCTCTTCATTAGTGCTGACCTTAAATGGCGGTGTTTCTTTGCTCAAAGCCACGCGCAAAGAACCGTACTCGACAGCTGCCTTATCGAAATCTTGCTGGAGACTATGGATTGCCTTTATGATTTTTTCGTACGGAGGTTTGGCGACAGACTCCTTCTCAATTTTGTCAACCCATTGCTTGCACTGTTCTGGCAAACTGCAGTTCAGCAGCAGCTCACGAAGTTTTTCCAACCCCAGTCGTTTTACTGGTCTCAGTTGTACCAGTCGGGCCAGGTCGTCAACGTGTATTGCAGTAATGGTTCGTGGCTTCCCTAGTTTAGCTGTATTTTCGCGATCAGTCTTAATATCCTTCGCCAGCGCGCTTTCCTTACCGACGGTATGGTCGTATGCCGGTGCCACCACAATCGCGTGCTCGCAATTCCATTCGTCGCGCTGACGCGCGATAGTAGAAATCACGATCGATCTGGTTTTGACCTTGCCACCTTCCTTTTTCTTGCTCTTCGCCTCAAGGCTGGTTGCATAACGGCGCGGTATTCCGTTCCCATCTGGGCTAAGGTGCGCTTTCGCGACCCCGTCGGGCTTTCCTTTCCCGCCGACCCGGGTAGAATCAAAGCCAAGGCTCCGAAATGCTTCGACGACTTCGATCTCCAGCTTGTCCTCGTCATTCCGTGCCTCTCGGAGAGCATTGGCCACGGTCAGCGCGGTTCGGCGACCTGACTCCTGCGCAACATTTCTCAGCAGCTGGTCACGTACCGACATTACGGAGTCGATCTGGTCTTGTTTTAGCCCGGCCTGGAACAAGTGTGATTCGAGCAGAACCTCAGCCATAGCAAAGATTTCAAGGGGCAAACCATTGGTTTTGCTTGTGAATTCATCGAAAAACGCGCCGACAAAGGGATGTAATCCGTTTACTCTCAGAACCCCGGTGATAGCGTCGTAAACGGCAATTCCATCATCCCGCGTTGCGTCATAAACGAAATCCAGACCAGCAACAAAGCTTTCTGGGGTCGACGCTCGTTCTTCCAGTCGTGCGATCAGTTTGTCTCGTTCGGCTTGGGTTGCCGCTGGGGGAAGGGCAATCAAATGCGATCTAATTCTGCCTTCCAGCGCAGCTCGCGCCATCTCGATAATTGGTCTGCGTGCAAGACTTGTGGGACTGTCGCCAAGCTTCCGGGCAAGCCGCGCGCCTGCATCCTCGTCGGCGTCCGCCCTTTCGACGGTCGGTCGGATTTTGTTGAAGATTCCGCGCAGAATGTTTTGTGCATCTACAAGTATTGGTCCTTCGCGGATGCGCTCGCGATCCGACTGAAGGAAATCATCAAGGCCGTCCATGTGGACGATGACCCTAATACGGCCAAACGTTCCGTGGCGAAGCTCATCCGCCGGAATTCCGAAGTGTCCGTCCCGAACATTTATGAGGCGCCCGAGAACATAGACAAAAAAACCATGACTGCGGCCAATCTCTTCGGACTTTCCAGTCGTCAGAAGATAGCGGTATGCCTCCGCATATCCTGTTATTCGGCCGATAGGTTTGTACTCCAATGCAAAACGTGTCCTGTGTTCAACTGGGGACGCTGGTCCACGGTCATGATTGCATGGTGACGTGGCATCACAGGTTCGACTTGATTTTGACCTTGGCGCATTTGCCTTATGATCTCGCGCTCGGCGGCTAGTGGTTGTTGACCTTGTCCTTGAGTCCGGTCTCGCCTATCTGGTTGAGGCCCTGAAATTGGTCAAGGTCAACCGAGTAGCCGTCCGGCATAATCATGCGGTGGAAGACAACGGCCATACGCCGTTGTTGGCCGAAACCAGTTGCGCCGATCTTGCGCGCTTCTCCGAGCACGACTGTGCCTTCCGGTACCAGGATGTGCTGATGATCGTGCGAGTAGACGGGAGTGGTTACCATCACCTTTACAGGTCCTGCAGCATCTCCGTCAAGGCGATTCATTCCGGGTTAAGGAGCCGTGTATTTCCAAGAAAATGCTTGGAATGTTCAGATATTCCTGGCGGGAATAAGCAGTGACGGAAAATGAATTGGACAATCTCGGGACTCTGAAAATAACCTCATACAGCTCTGGCAGCTTCTGGCTGCATAAATAAAAGCTCGGAGATCGCAATGACCGATCTTTCCTCCAAGCCAGCCCGTCCCGCCGAAATGTTTGAAAGAAGCTTCGAGCAGTTGCTTGACACCGATGAGGCGGCCGCCCTGCTGAAAATCCACCCCAAGACTCTTCAGAAGATGGCACGCAACGGGGAGATCACAGGAGTTCAGATAGGTAAACTGTGGCGCTTCCGCGCCTCTGTCCTCAATGCATGGCTCGCACACAAGATGGCTAGCTAACTGACACCGGAATTCCACAGGAGCTTCCCTCGACACGAGATTGGAGCTGGGCTACTCTCATCTCCAGCCACCCGTGTCGCCTCGAAACAGGAGATTGAATGAGGCGCACAAGCTACCAACAAGGCAGTCTGAAACTAGCGGAACGCAAGAAAGGGAGAGTCTGGGAGTTCCGATGGAGAGAAGTTCAAATCGATGGCTCGATCCGTCGAAAGAACATTGTCATCGGCACTCTCGACGAGTTTCCGAACGAATCATCTGCGCAAGGGGCTGTGGATGCGATCCGTTTGGAAATCAACCAACAAACTCCTCAACAGCTGATCAAAAACGTCAGTCTCGACACTCTGGTGAATCATTACCGGCAGCACGAGCTACCGGACATATTCAACAAAGTGAAGCCTGCCCCAGATGCCGCCGAGGAGGATCGCAAATCGTACGCAACACAAGTGACCTACGAGGGTTATCTCAAGAAGTGGATCATGCCGCGGTGGGGCGCTTGCCGATTGACGGATGTCAAAGCCGTCGAAGTCGAAAAATGGCTAAAGACACTCTGCTTCAAGAAAACCGGCATTCCTCTCGCACGCGGGAGCAAAGCAAAGATCCGAAACATCATGAGCGCGCTTTATTCCCACGCAATTCGATGGGAATGGGCGGACAAGAACCCAATAACCAGTGTTCGTCAAAGTGCGAAACGCCAAAAGGCTCCGGACGTTCTGACGCCCGAGGAAATTGTGGCACTCCTGTCAGAACTACCAAACCCTCTTCGTACGATTATCGAACTCGATGCGTTCACCGGACTCCGTCGTGGCGAACTCATCGGTCTTCGATGGGACGACGTGGACTTCGAACAACTCCTTCTTCACGTTCGCAGGTCGGTCGTAGCGATGGTGGAAGGGGCACCGAAAACCGAAGCGTCGCAAAAGGACGTGCCGTTGGACGCGCAAACGGCGGAGTCCCTCTTCGTCTGGCGCCGAACTTCTCCCTACCCTGGTCCCGGGGATTGGGTGTTCGCATCGCCTGCGAAGAAAGGAAAACAGCCGTATTGGCCCGGTACTCTCTGGCGCTATTACGGCAAGCCAGCACTGAAACGAGCCGAAATCACGAAGCATGTGACGTATCACACTTTCCGGCACACGTTTGGAACTCTCCTCAACGCGAACGGGGAAAATCCAAAGGTTGTGCAGGAGTTGCTTCGTCACGCGAGTCTGAAGGTGACCACCGATGTCTACATGCAGGCGGTCAGTCCACAGAAGCGCGAAGCTCAGAGCAAGCTAGTGAAGATGGTCATGAAAAAGGCCGCTTCAAAGTAACTGGACCAAATTGGACCATGAAGAAAAACGGGGGGCCTGCGGAAGTTCTTTATTTTGTTGGCGTCCCCGACGGGATTTGAACCCGTGTTACCGCCGTGAAAGTCGTCCTAGAGTTCGTAACTGATTGAAATTAAACGGTACGGATAGCGCTCTAGGGCCCTTATCGGACTGTGGAGACGGGTTATCGGACTGTTAACGGACTGTGATGGCCAGGTGCTAAGGAGCCTGAAAATCATGGACCCGACCCTTCTTTCCCTGCTGGAAAGGATCCCGCAGAAACCTCCTCGCTCCAAACTCGAAACTCACCGCGAACTGATCCGCCAACTGCGGCGCAAGGGTTGCACCTATCGCGACATCGTTCGCATTCTTCACGAACGCGTTGGTCTGGATGTAGCTATCAGCACAATTCATTCCTTCGTCAAGGTTCGCGCCAAACACCGAAAGCAGGTGCAGTACGAACTCCCGCCGCTTGAACCTGAATCGCCATCGATCCGCGTAAGCCCAGACGACATTGCCTCCCGTATTGCGGCACTCAGAGCAAAGCCTATCGAGCAGAAGGCTAAACGCAAGCACTTTCACTTCGAAGAAAGCGAACCGTTGAAGCTCATCAGCCAAGGAGGATCGCGATGAAAAGTGAGAACAGAAACAAACGCGTCGTTTTCACAATGGGTGGCAAGGGCGGAGTCGGCAAGACTGGATTGATGGTCGCCTTGGCTGAGTGGTTCGAAGCACACGAGATCCCGTTTACGCTCCTCGACCTCGATACCGAGAACAAAGCGCGCGGTTCATTGAAGCACTTCTTCAATGGGTCCGTCACAAAGGTGAACATTCACACGCCGGCTGGCCTTGATACCTTCGTCGACCATCTCGAATCGGGCACATCGATCATCCTTGCTGATATGGGGGCGGGTTCCGGGCAGGTGGCGAGCGATTGGTTCGACGCCATGTACGAAGACGTTTCCGCCACAGGCGCGCGGTTCACTGCTGTCGGCATCGTCACGCCAGACCCGGCCAGCGTCGAAAGCGTGCTCGCCTGGGCAAACCGCCTGCAGGATCGTGTCCAGTACGTTGTCGTCCAAAATGCAACAAGCCCACAGTCAAACTTCGGCTACTGGGATTCGGCAGAGCAGGCGATTCGATTTCGGGAGTCTCTGTCACCAACTTTGGTCCGGATGGAATTTCGTCTGGCGGAGTTGGAGAATCCCGCACGGCAGCACGGAGTACGACTGGGGCAGGTTGCGACGCGGCAGAATTCGGTCGATGAACTGAAGCGGGCCTCGATCGTCATGCGCGCGGAGAGCTACCGCCGGCGTCTCTTCTCCGAATTCGACCGGGCAAAGGAGATGTTCCTGCCATGAGTGACCAAGAGATCTGCGCGTCACTTGAAAACGGATCGGAGGAACGGACACTGTTCGATGAACTGGCCGGCCTGGTGCCAGAGGAACGTCAGGCAGAATATTACAGAGTCATCGCGCACACGCGTACGCTCAGCCCCAACGATGAGATGCTCAGGATATTGGAAGCAATGGGTGTCCTCGCGCTTCTGACGCGAGAGACGCCCGCTGCTATTGCTGCAGAGCGCAAGCTGCTACAGAAGATTCTGGAAACCTCGGCAACTCAAACCTGCTCAGTCGAACGACGAATGGAGCAGTACGCAGCGCGCCTTGAATCGCGTCTCGCTCAGTTGCCGAAGGAATTGGAAGCAGGGCTGGACGCGCCTCGAATTGCAAAGCTGTTGGGCGAAAGTCTGCGGCAGTCCTTTCAGAGGTCGGGCCTCCCGGATACCGGTTCAGCTCTTTCTCAATCCTGCGCTGAACTGAATTCCGTTCAGAAGCAATTGCTGGGCGTGATCCGTGAAGTGGCGCATCCTGACATCGGGATAGTTGCGAGAACCAAAAGTGCCAACGACTCACTCCTGCGAAACATGGCAGCGCGTGCACAACAGATGGACGACTTCCTTGTAAGGCTGGAAAAACAAGTTTGGGCCGTCTGGCTGCCGGTCATTGCGAGTGCTGCATTAGCGCTGGGATTCTTCTTAGGAACGTGGTTTGCCAGCGTACCTAAAGTGGCGTCCGGGACGCCAGGTGCCAGTACATTGCAGCAGCTGCCAATACAGACAGCTCCCCAGCCGCAAGTCATTCCTCAGCGAAGTGGAAAGCACCATTGAGTCGAGTGTTGAGAAATCTAAAGTGTCAGTTTAAGTTTCTCATTACGGTCACTATTGATCGAACGCCCTGCTCAGCGACAAACGCAGATGTTCTAGTCTCGGCCAACCCGGAGCGCCTCTTCGTCGCAAGTCGAGCACGGCCTTGCTTATTAAGAGATACTGCCGTATCCTTTAATAACGTAAGGACTTATTAAAGGAACCCTTCATAACGCGAGTGGTCGCTGAAAACAAGTCGAGGCTGGGGACCTACGTCACAACCACGGTCACTGGAGAGCCAGTGCGGGCCTTTGTCCCGCCTGGGCTGCCGCCTAATCCGCCTGTGGAACTGGCAGGTCTGTACCAGCATCTTGACCGTGCCAACCAAGCACTGGGCAGACTCGATGGCCTAACCACCTTGCTTCCGGACACGAAGTTCTTCTTGTACCTGTATATCCAGAAAGAAGCACTGCTGTCGTCCCAGATTGAAGGAACGCAATCGTCGTTTTCGGATCTATTGCTATTTGAAAGTGACGCTGAACCGAGTGTTCCGATTAACGATGTCGAAGAAGTCTCAAACTACGTTGCGGCGATGCAACATGGTCTTCGTCGGATCGCGGGCGGCTTTCCGCTCTCTCTCCGACTCATTCGCGAAATTCACGCCATCCTCTTGCGCGGCGGACGTGGGGCCAACAGAACTCCCGGCGAATTCCGGCGGTCACAAAACTGGGTCGGCGGGACTCGTCCCGGCAATGCTGCGTTTGTTCCGCCTCCGCCAGAGCGGTTGATGGAGTGTCTCGAGAGCCTTGAGCATTTTCTCCACGACGAAGAACACAAGTTGCCCATTCTGGTCGAGGCCGGATTGGTTCACGTGCAGTTTGAGACCATTCACCCCTTCTTGGACGGCAATGGCCGACTCGGGCGTCTGTTGATCACACTCTTGCTTTGCTCCAAGGGAGCGTTGAGAGAGCCTCTCCTGTACCTCAGCCTGTACTTCAAAACGAACCGCGACCGGTACTACGATCTGCTTCAGCGCGTACGGACAGACGGTGCCTGGGAAGAGTGGCTGGCTTTTTTTCTCGAAGGAACGGAGATCACGGCGCGCTCCGCAGCTGACGCCGCAAAACAGATTCTGACCCTCTTTGCAAAAGATCGAGACCGTATTCAGACAATCGGACGCGCAGCGTCTTCTGCACTGCGTGTTCATGAGTACATGCAGAAGAAACCTCTGGCAGGTATCGGCGCTGTCTCCGACGAGCTTAAGCTATCCATCCCCACAGTGACGGTTGCCTTGGATCACCTGGTTCGCCTCGGCATAGCCAAGGAGGTCACGGGAAAGCGCCGAGCCCGTGTCTTCGGATATTCACGTTATCTGAAGATCCTGAGTGAAGGGACAGAACCCCTTAAGCGGTAGCAGCGACCTTCGTCCATTTCCGCATTCGAACGGTAGTGAGACACCTACCGAACGAGATCGAACCATGTTCGAGCGTGTGCGAAGAACATCCGAATCAGCACGTGCGTATGGCATCGACCTAAGCCGAAGGCTTAGGGATGGTGTCTCTCTCCCTTCTCGTCATCCGCGTCGAGCCTGAACGATGTTTAGCATAAGGACGCCGAGGATCACGACTTACGGCCGATCAGCCGCCATACTTGGGAACTGCGCGAACGTTTGATTCTCTGTAATCAGTTGCGTGCCAGCTGCGTGCCGGATTCGTGTAACTCTGTTCGCGCGGTTGCACCCAAGAATTCAGTGACGGAACATGACGTTCGATCGGTGGTGCAGGCATTTAAAGCCTCGGATCTGTTGCTTCAAGGCAGCGGCGGGTTTGGCCTCATCATAGGCGACCTCGCGGGAATATCGGACGATTGATGCGCAAGGTTCCCTGACAACCTGGTTCTGTTTCCGACAGTGTGGCGGAAAAATTTAACTCCTCCGCTCGTACTTATAACGCCCTGTCGGGTCTTGGGCTGTTCAAGTCTGGCCGTGACTCTATCGGCAGCCGAGATTCGCTGGTCTTTGCCGACGCTAGGATCTCTGGCGCCCGCCCGCCTCCCGGCAGGTCGGGACTTTCACCTGATTTGAAGAAGCAGTCTCGTTGACTTTCATTGCGGGATCCGTTCGACGAGCCATGATGCTCTGCCGGTAGGGCTTCCCCCAAATATTCTGCAGCCCGCTTGTCAGGTCTACATCGCCGCTCGTCGACGCGTGGAGTCCGCTTACGAGCAAAAGCTTGGGATTAATGCTGGTCGAACCGTACCATCTCTGGACTCCGCGCCAAGTTCGATAGCCCTGCAGAGTGAAAAGAATAATAATGATGCACCGGTTCTTGTCGTACTTATGAGGTAAGCAAATCGCGATGCGTCCGTCCTCGACTGCTTCGTCGCAGCACACCAGGTACCTCATCGGCAGATTGTGGCGCGCCTCCGCTCTGGTTGTTGCGCTGAGTGTGGTCACAGCGAATCCTCTCAAGGCCGAGCGAAAACCCTATACGGCACGTCATTCGGGAACAGTCATCTCCATTGGAAAGAGGAGCTTCGTCCTGGGGGAACGGAGCGGACTAGAAAAGGAAATCCACGTGTCCGAGTCAACTATTTTCTATCGGAACCGTCTCCGTTCCTCGTTTTCCCAAATGAGGGTCGGGAATTCCGCCGATGTGACCACCCAAATGCGCGAAAGCAAGCTCTGGGCTAGGCGCGTGCTCCTCAAGACACGCGTTCCGCTATCCAGGGCTCGTTCGACCGTCAAAGATCAAAGTGCTTCCGCTGCCTTGACCTTGGTCCTACAATCCCTCATGCATCGGTTCTACAACACAACAGAGCCTTCGACCGCTCATGCCCTGCTGCCCCCGTTGCAACAGGCTAACGCGAGTACTGTGCCGTCCCCTGTTGACTGCTCCCATTTTGTCCATGACGCATATCAAACCGTCGGTCTTAACTATCCATACTCAAGTTCGCGTGAACTCTATAAGGGTGTCCTTCCATTCACGCAGACTGCCACTCCCCAACAGGGTGATGTCCTTGTTTGGCGTGGACACGTCGGTATTGTCATCGACCCCGTACGAAGAACTTTCCTAAGCGCCCTGCGGGGCGGATTGCGAGTGTCGCGTTGGTGCTCGTCCTATTGGCGTCGGCACGGAGCGCCCGTCTTCTACCAATACGGTAGTTCTGTAGACGACGGCGGTTTTGTTTTGACTGACAGTATGCCGGCGTCAGGGAAGCAATCCGATACGGCTGGTCAGGAATAATAGTGACTGGATGTCGTCGTTTTGAGAAGTTGCCAAGCAGGATCGATTACTTCACGTCGATTGGTCCGACTAGTCGGCCTGCGAGATCGGAAGCGCGTGGTTCACTTCCCGCTAGCTCAATAGCTCCATCCCACCTTCTCATCTATCTTCTGGAAAAGGCGCTCTTCGAAACCAAGGGGGACGTCAAACATTCGTGGGTCTCGATAGAGACGAACGATGTTACGTATGTTGTCGCGCAGGCAGGCACAACGCCTGCAACCCTGGATGTGCTCGTCGATCGCACGCCGAAGAACCGGTTCGATGTCATCATCGAGATCGTCAGAAATCTCGCGCCAGACAAAGTCGCACTCCAGTTCCATATCCGCACTCACTCCACTAAAAACATCCGCATCCATTTGGCGTCGAACTATCCTAAGGCGTCGGGCAATGCTCGCACTGACCGCGGGCTCCGTGCCACACAAGTACAGTCTTAAAACGCAATTGAAAAAAAGGCCCCGTCGCCGATCCGTCGCCAGTCCAGCTAAACTTCAATCAAAACGTGAAACCTCATGCCGCATGGGCTGCCTCGATCGCATCCGCCAGTCGGTCGACCGTGTTTGAGAGCCGTTCATTGTCTCTCGCGCTGCCACACAACAGGTGAACGTTAAGATGCTATGCGAACCTGGTCCTCTAAACCGCGACTGTTTCACCAGCGGGCTTTTTTTCTTGTGAACGGTGGGCAACTAGCGATGAGCGGATTTCATAGCGCTCGAGCGCGGTCGCCGCGTCCTCCTTCCCAGATATGCACCAGCCGCTCGGGCTCCCGGAACGGCAATGGTTTCAGGATTACGGCTTCGACAACGCTGAAGATGGATGTTGTGGCGCCGATTCCGATCGCCAATGTCATCTCGATGACAAGCATCCAGGTTGGCCGTGTCAGGAACGTCCGGAAAGCTTGCCGAAAATCGGGGAGCTATTCGCTCATAAACTCTCAGATGGAAAGTACCTTTTTAGTGCTCTCGGGTCACGGAAGCTTCCAGATCATCGGCCGCTTTGTTGATGCCAGCAGCAACATTTTCGATAACCTGTGCAACTTGCGGAATCTGTGCATCCGCTTCTTTCCATTTCTTGGCGTCCATGTATTCACGCACTGCCGCGATCGGTTTTGCGCCGTATCCGGTGTATGCGCCAGGCGCATAGATCTGGTTCTTGAACCAGGGGCGTTCCGGAAGACCCTTTTCGTTCAAGAACAGACGGGGAATCCTGAGCAAGTCGGCATTTACTGTTTCCAGGGCTTGCGGGGAGATCACCGGAGAACCCCTTGTGCGCCAGGTTGTGAGTATTTTCGAATAGCGTTCAGAACTCTTCTTCAAAAGCTCGATGGCGTTTTTCATCGGCGCAAAGTTCAGGTAAGGCGGCACCGTTTCTACCGGAGGCGGGATCGTAGGTCTGCGTGGGTCTAATGTCGCTGCAAATACTCCTTCCTGTAGTTCTAGATTTCGTTCCGCGAATTCGTCTTGTTTGTCCTTTAACAATTTCTCCAGTTCCGTCTCGTATTTGGCAATGGCCTCTGCTTGCGGAGAATAATCAAAAGGAATCAGGTCCGCGTCTGCCAATCGCATCATTGCCGTGCCGATTGTTTGGGCCAGCGCCCGCCCGTAAACGAAATCAGTGTCGACAAAATGCGTGTACCAGTAGAAGTCGTCGTATATGGAATGATATTGCGTGCCATCGTCCTCGCCGCCGAACTCGATGCTCAACGTGGAAATCCCGGCGAGATCCTGGAAAGCAGTGAAGTCAGATCCGTCTCCGAGCGCACTCACCAATAAATCGTCGCGCTTGCGAAGTTCCTTGCGTTCTGCCGCGTCCTTTGCCTGCGCAATGCTGCTGAGGTGCGAGCGTTGAAACACGGACAGTTTGGTTTCGGGATCCTGAATGTCCCGCGCGACGCCGCTGACGAAACTCTGCAAGTCCTGGGTCCCACCGGGGTACATGTAGCCTCGGTCATTGCTGTCAGAATTGATGTAGGCGACGGCATGCTTTTTCAATTCGTCCAAATGGGTTTCGACCCATTCGACCGAGCCCAGGAGACCCGGCTCTTCTCCGTCCCATGCGCAATAGATGATGGTGCGCTTCGGAGTCCAGCCTTGTTTGTGCAACTCGCCTAGCATGCGCGCTTCTTCGAGCAACGCGGACTGTCCGGAGATGGGGTCCTCGGCGCCGTTGACCCATGCGTCGTAGTGGTTTCCGCGGAGCACCCACTGATCATCGTTAGAGCCATGCAAAGTGGCGATCACGTCAAGAATCGGTTTCATGTCCCAGTTCGACGTGACTTTGAGGTGTACTTTGGCGGGACCGGGACCGACGTGGTAGGTGATGGGTAACCCCCCTCGCCACTCCTCCGGCGCAATGCGCCCCTTTAACGCGGAAAGCAGGGGAAGTGCATCCGCGTAGGAAATCGGCAGTACCGGAATTTTGGTGATGGTCTTGGCGTCTTTGATGGCAAGCCGTTTCGCATCGGCGGTCGCTCCGACTCCCGGCGTGAGCGGGTCGCCGGGATAGTCTGTGTCCATTACGCTGCCGCGCTGTACGCCGAAGCGCGGACGCCAGCCCCCGGCGGGATAGTCATCACCGTTGTAGTAGCCATCGCCTTTGGGATCGGAATAAATGATGCAGCCAACAGCCCCGTGCTCGCCAGCGACTTTTGGTTTAATTCCACGCCAGCCTCCTCCGTAGCGCGCGATAACAATGGAACCCTTGACCGAAATTCCCAGACGATCAAGTTGCTCGTAATCCTCACGATTGCCATAGTTCACGTACACCAGCGGCGCCGTTACGTCTCCATCAGTGGAATAAGCGTTATAGGTAGGAAGCTGTTCCGCGGTTTGGTTCGACGTGGGATCGGAAGGAAGCGCTGGCTCCTGCAACTTGGCGGCAAACCTGGTCGGTTCTATTAGTTCAACCATACGCTCTTTCGGTGTCGGGAACAAAACGTTGAACGTTTCGATCCTCGCATCAAAACCCCATTCCTTGAATTCGGACAAAATCCATTCGGCATTGTCTTTGTCATAAGGCGATCCAACGTGGTGCGGACGTGCACTCAATCGACGCATGTTCTCGCGTATGTTATCGGGGACAATGCCGTCTCTAAACTTCTTTTCCCAATCTTTCTGCGTTTGTGAAGCTTGTGCGCTGTAGCCCAGCAGATGCGAAAACGGCTCGCTACTGGACGCAGTTTCTTTGGACTGCGCTGCGACAAGTTGGGTAATGGCCAGCAAGGAACAGCACGCCCAGCGGAGTGTCATGAGTGCCTCTTGTTGAAATGGTAAGTACACAACGGGAATCGAGTTCCCAGACTGCCAACTGTTAGTACGGCAAGACGGCTTACGACGTAATTCTAAAATTACTCGGGACGCATGGCCGAAAACCGCCCCTTAATTCCCGCTTTGCCGGTCAGCAGGCTCCATGTGATCGCCATCGGGTCTAGACAAGGTCGGTGGGGCATCGTCACCGGACTTCTGTCCACGCTTTTCGTCCGAGCCCGAAGAACTTGCCCGGCGCAGAGAAGGACTCTCGCTGTTCTTGTCGTCATTCAGCTTCTTGCGGTTCTCGATGCGGGCGAGCCGTGCTTTTACATCCTGAAACTCCGAAGTGTCAGTGACGTACTCGGCGCGCGGGGGCAGTATGCGGGCAATTTCCTGTTGTGAATGTTGAATCCGGTCTTCGGTTGGAGGGTGATCCTCGAACGCTTTGGCCGGCGTTCCCGGCTTACGTTTTTCCATAGGGCACGGACATCGCTTGAACATTGCCAAGTAGTTCTAACCAACGCCTGTTGAAAGATGATAAACGGACCTACGAACCCGTGAAGCAACGAGTGCGAAAAGGGATGTCTTCTCCCGTAGGCGAAATCAGCCATCCAGTCAGGAGTGGAACTCACACTTAGCCTTCGGGCCCTGAATCCGAGCAATCAATCGCGGCTTAGCGTTGCGTTCTACGGTGATATCCAGGTTCAGGAGCATGAACATCTTTTTTAATTCTTCCTGGTTTGGTGCGCCCACCTTGAAATCGGTGAGATGACAGCCCGCGGGCGCATCGATGGAAGGATGGACCGACCCATCGTTCCATTCAATGAAGAATGGCAGCAATCCGTGGCGATCATCGTTGAGGCCCACAGTTCTCCAACGAAGAAGCTTCCCATCCGGCCGCTGGCGAGAGCCTGCGGTTGGTCCGCTAAAAGCAATCCCTACATCCCGAAGATGCTGCGCCAGCGCGTCCATCGAATCTGGATGTACCGCCCAGCCAATCAACGTGGGTTTAGACATGGCCTTCAACTCTCCGTAAGAAGACTCAGTCTTCTGCTCGGGATCGGGCGCGAGAATTTCCAAATACCTTCGGCCGCCGAGAGCCAGCAGTGCATTGCGCGTCCCACGCCCGGGATGCACGCCCGCGAACTTGGCGGAGGTTCCCGTAAGCTGCTCGACGAATGAGATACCGTGCTTGAGATCGTTACATCCGAGGATGATGTGATCGAGCGAAGCCGGCATGCTATTGGAGGACAAGGCCATATGCGAAGCCGCCAAAGCGCCACCGGTCGCGGCAAGAAAAGTACGGCGCGAAATTTGTTTTCGCCCTACGAGCATCCTGGCTTGCTGCCATCGCACAATGAGGTCCGCAACATCCGAAAGTTGTATCAGAACTAGTCTCGCAGACCAAGCTGCAATGCTTAGGTGCATGAATATAAATTCGGTCCGTTCCTTCTCGCGGAAGTGTCGATGCCGCCGGCATGGATCTACTCACCGCCCGTCGGCAAAAACCACCCGTTCATAGGAAATCACGGATCAGTTGCTCTTGCTGCGCCTACACTGACGGCTTCAGCATTGTGGTGCGACGACCCAGAGGGAATCTCCGAAAGATGAAAAAACGCCGCCAGTTCCTTACTACCCTCAATCTCTATCGCTATCTCTACGACAAGCGCGGAATCTCCGCCTGGCCGATTCGCGATCAGGATCTACGAGTTGTTCGTAGAACTATACCCACGCAACTTTTTCGGCCTTAATGTGCTTGGCGACCTGTACCGGGAACGAAACGACGCAGAGAAGGCTAAAGAATGCTACCGTCGAAGCCTGGCGATAAGACCAGGAACTGGGTGGGGCGATGGTCGGGTTGAAAGCGTTCGAGAAGCAGAATTTGGGGAACCCATCGCAGTGATGCGCTTCAAACTAGCGCTTCTCGTTCATGTCTGCAGCACAAATCTTACAGGACCGACAGAGTGTTCGATTTAGCAAGTGCGCAGAGATCAGAAAGGCGCCGCCGAGGAGGGTAATCCCAATCTCCCATTGATGAGAAGGTAGGAGGTGCCCTGCATAGGCGCCGGCTGAGACGGCGGCGATTCCGGCTGTTAGCATCACCAGCACAATTTTTTTCCGGTGGACTTTGTAGCCGGCCCGAAAAGCGGCCAGACCAACGACGGTGAGCGAGCACGCCAGCGTCCGGTGGACAATTTCATCTCCCTGCAGGAAGTGGGCCACAGTGGGGGCAAACGCCAGGATGAAGGGCAATACTAAACAATGAATCGCGCACAGGGTGGATGCGCCAATTCCAATAGCATCCCACGTAACGCGGGGGAAACTGTTGGGAAATGAAGACATCTTTGGTTGGCTCCTGAACCTACGCGATAGTAAGGCGTCACGAATGTGCTTCGTATGGAATTCCTGCAACCGGATGAGGACGTCCGGTAACCGGCACGTCTGGCCCGGTGAGCGGAGTTCTGGGCCAGCGAGGTTGATCACGGATCAGGCAACAACCAGCTTGGCGGAGACAACGGGAATCCAGTAACGTAGGCAAGAATGACCGACCAGTTGAGCATTCACGGACCGATCCTCGCCAATACGCTGGGGCATTGCGCCGGCTCGCTCATCTTCGGCACCCTGCTTTATCTCTTCTTTCTGGATTGGTACCGTTCAAGAAGGTCCCGTAGTCAGCTTTCAGCGATTGCCTGCGGCCTGGCTTTCACGTGGAACTTCGGTTCAATCGTTGCGATTGCCCTCAACAGCACTGGAAGCAGTCTGGTACACACCATCATCACGGTAAGTTTCTCGGCCCTGACTTTCCTCCCCGCCGTCTTGCTGCACATCTCTCTGAGCACCCAACACCGGTTCCTTATCATCAGTGGATATGTCCTGAGTGTCGCGAGTATTGTCCTGCATGTCCTGACATCGCTTGCCGCGCCGGAGAGCCTGCACCAACAGGCAATCCTTTTAATAACGTTTGGTTTTGCAGTAGTGTCTTTGATATCGGTCATCCTGGAAATGCGTCATTCCGGACGGGCTGCGGGATCCCGCCTCGCTGTGGCCATGTCTCTTCTCTTGTTCGCGATTTCCTTCGTTCACCTGGGAGAAATCCATCCGCATACGACTTGGCCGTTTGAGATTCTGATTCATCACGCGGGAGTTCCGCTGGCGGTATTCGTTCTGCTTCACGATTACCGGTTCCTGCTGTTAGACGCGTTCCTGCGTCTGGTCGTGAACGGCTTCCTTGCATCAGTGACGGTCGGGGGAGCGACCCTGGTGGCGTGGAGGCTTCACGCCTTTGCGAACTTCGGCTGGAATCCATTTATCGTAGCGATCGCCTTCGTGATCGTGTGCCTTATGTTGGTCGGCTTCGAATATGTTCGGGTCCGTGTGCAGAGACTAGTAACTCGCACCGTGTTTAAGCGTTCAGACGTCGACAGCGTTCAGGGATTGCTTCGAGGAGAATCTCGTTCCGCGATCAGCGAGTCTCGCTATTTAGATTTTGCCTGTGCCCAAATTGCGCGCTACGTTTCGACCGATGACTTCTCTTTAAAGGACTCGGTGCCACCGCAATTCGCCGAGTTGCGGTTCCCCTTGCCTTTGTTGGAGCGCGCACAATGGCAATTGTTCGACTCGGCCCCCTGGGCGCAGGTGATTGTGCCCATTCGATTTTCGCGCGGTGATGCACTTTTTCTTTTTCTAGGTGCGCGGCAAGGTGGAAGACCTTATCTCAGCGAAGACCTGACCGTGCTCTCGCAGCTTGCTTCGATCATGGTGGAAACGGTCGAGCAACTGCGGGCTGTGGAACTTCAGTCGCTCGCCTCGCAGGCAGAGTTGCGGGCCTTGCAAGCCCAGATCAATCCCCACTTTCTTTTTAATTCACTGAACACCCTCTATGGAATCATTTCTCGTGACGATCCCGAAGCGCGTCGTCTGGTATTGAATCTGTCGCAGGTGCTGCGCTATTTCCTGCAATCGGAGCGGACCTTTATTTCTGTTGAAGAAGAGATGAAGATCGTTCGTGCTTATTTGGAGATTGAAGCGTTGCGTCTGGGGCCGAAGCTACAGACACGCATTGAGGTTGACTCTGACACACTCCCAGTGGAAGTGCCCGTCCTATCGATCCAGCCACTGGTTGAAAATGCGGTCAAACACGGAGTGGCCAAGAGTTCACAAAAAGGTTTTGTCCATTTAAGAATCACTATTCTCTTAGGTGATCTGTGCGTCGACATCACCAACTCCGGGCCGTTCATTTCGGAGCAGTCCGCTGGCGCCGGCGGAGTGGGCCTTGCAAATGTGAAGAGGCGAGTTGAATTGTGTTACGGGGCTGATGGCGATGTAATTCTGCAGGCGGACCGGAACCAAACCACCGTGCGCCTGCGGATACCCTTGCAGCGGAAATCCGCAAAGCTCAAAGGATTAACTGAAGTGGCCGATTACTGACTCATAACGCCCTTTCGCAGCGAGAACAAGCCCGTTCACGACTAAATAAATCTTGAAAGAACGTGCCTGAACTATATAGGAAGCGGGGAAAACTCTTGAAAGCGTTGA
>Ga0335084_10002132_pt1 | contig 18919 bp, 15 predicted proteins | sample Lox_Sample_44_FD_206721 | JGI IMG/M metagenome (GOLD analysis project Ga0335084, IMG submission 206721) | Soil microbial communities from Loxahatchee National Wildlife Refuge, Florida, United States - Lox_Sample_4.4 | ecosystem: Environmental > Terrestrial > Soil > Wetlands | place: USA...
AAGAAAGCTCGCGTACTGAAAGGAGCCCGCGAGCACTTCGTTTCGATTGATGCGCTCCACCCCGGCATGCAGTTCCTGGTGAAAACGGGCGAGCGCATCCCCGCCGACGGCCGCGTCGCACAAGGCGAATCATCCGTGGACGAATCGGTTCTGACCGGCGAGTCCGCGCCCCGCTCGCGCCGCCCTGGCGACGAGGTCATCTGCGGCAGCCTGAACCAGGGCAATGCTCTTGAAATTGAAGCCCTCCGCCCCGCCGCTGAGAGTACCCTCAGCCAGCTCATCCGCGCCGTCGAAACTGCCCTGAACCGGCGCCTCGAGATCGAGCGCACCGTCGACCGCGTTTCGCGCATCTTCGTCCCAGCCGTCATGCTCGTGGCCGCTCTCACGGTGGCGGGCGGAATCGCATGGCATCTTCAACCGGCCGAAGCCGTCATGCGCGGCATCGCGGTACTAGTCATCGCCTGCCCCTGCGCCCTCGGCGTCGCCACGCCTCTTGCCATCACGGCCGCTATTGGAGCCGCTTCGCGGCGCGGCATTCTCGTCGCCGACGGCCGCGTTCTCGAAACCGTCCGCCGTGTCGATCTCGTCATCCTCGACAAAACCGGAACTCTCACGCACGGCGACTTCCGGCTTCTCGAAGTGGACGGTGATGCGCTGCCAGCTCTTGCCGCCGTCGAGCGATTCTCCGAACACCCACTGGGACGTGCCATCGTCGATCGAGCCCGTCAGGCCGGCCTCGAACTTCCACCGGCCTGCAATACGAAGGTCTTCAAAGGTCTCGGCATCACCGGCGAAGCCGGCGGCCTTCCGGTTACGATCGGCAATCGCCGCTTCTTTGAAATGCTCCCGGCGGACCTGGAGGCGAAGGCCCGCCAGCGCGAAGAGGCTGGCCTGACCGTTGCTTTCTGGAAAATCGGCGACACTCACGGACTTCTCGCGTTCGGAGATACGCTCCGTCCTGAGGCCCAGTCTCTGGTGAAGACCCTTCACGGCCGCGGCATCCGCACCGCGATCGTCTCCGGCGACGGCGACGCCACCGTCGCTTGGACGGCTCGTGCCGCCGGAGCCGACGAGTTCCGCGCCGAAGCGCTCCCTGCCCAGAAGGCGGAGATCGTTCGCGGCTATCAAACAGCAGGTCTCACCGTCGCCATGGTTGGCGATGGCGTGAATGACGCCCCGGCCCTGGCCGCCGCCGACCTCGGCATTGCCCTCGGTTCAGGAGCCGACCTTGCCATGCAAGCCGCGCCAGTTGTCCTGATGCAGCCCTCGCTCGACCGCGTCGCCGAAGTCATCGACCTCGCCCGTTTCACGCGCAGAATCGTTGCCCAGAATCTTTTCTTCGCCTTTGTCTACAACGCGGCCGCCATCATGCTCGCGATCACTGGCATTCTCAATCCGATCCTCGCCGCCGCAGCGATGGTTCTCTCGAGCCTTTCCGTCATCGGCAACTCAATGCGCATCAACCGTGATATCCTGCCGCACAAGTCATGATGTACCGTTTCACTCTGATCCTCTTCGCTGCCACGCTCGTTTTTGCCCAGGAGGAACGGCCTCGCGCTAGTGAGCCACCTCAAAAACCGGTCCCTCCTGAATCCTCCGTCACCACGAAGCATGAACTCGCTCTCGGTGGAAAGACGTTCAAATACACGGCAACCGCCGGCACCCTCCTAATCCGCGATGACGAAGACCGCCCCAACGCCAGCGTCTTCTACGTCGCTTATGCGGCCGACGACGTGGCGGACCTCAAAACCCGTCCGGTCACTTTCCTTTTCAACGGCGGACCCGGCTCGGCGAGCCTCTGGCTCCATATGGGTTCCGTTGGCCCGGTGCGCGTCATCACCGCAAGCCCTGAAGCGACTGGGCCCGGGCCCTACCAGGTGCTCCCCAACGAGCACAGCCTTCTCGACAAATCCGACGTCGTCTTTATCGATGCCGTGGGCACAGGCTATTCGCGGCCCGTCGGCCGCGCCGCCGAGAAAGATTTCGCCGGCGTCGACCAGGATATTCGCGCCTTCGCCCGCTTCATCGAACGCTACGTCAGTGTCAATCAGCGCTGGAACTCGCCCAAGTACCTCATCGGAGAGTCCTACGGCACCCTGCGCAGCGCGGGACTTGCCGCGGCGCTCGAGAACGATGGCATCTCGCTCAACGGCATCGTCCTCGTGTCATCGATTCTCAATTACGGCGTCCGTCAGCCGGGCACCGACAACGTCTTCATCGGCAACCTTCCGTCCTACGCCGCAATCGCGTGGCAACACAACAAGCTGGCAAAAAAGCCCGTCGACTTGAAGAAGTACCTTGATGAAGTGCGCGCCTTCGCCCGGGGCCCCTACGCGGAAGCCCTCGCACAAGGCCATGACCTCCCTGCCGCCCAGTTCGACACCGTCGCGGCCAAGGTCGCCGCCTACACCGGCCTGCGCGCTCAGTACGTCAAAGATTCCAACCTGCGTATCGATCCGTCCCGGTTTCGCAAGGAGCTGCTTCGTGAAGAGCACTTGATCCTCGGCCGCTACGACGCGCGCTTTGAGGGCACTGACGTCGATGCCGCGGGCGACTCTCCCGGTTACGACCCCTCGTCAACCGGCATCACCGGAGCCTACGTCTCCGCCCTTCACGATTACCTTTCGCGCGAGCTCAAATATCAAACGCAAGATACGTACCGCCCGCGCGGTGCGAACCTGTCCCAAAACTGGGACTGGCATCATCGTCCCCCGTCTGCCGGAGGCCCTGCCGCCGGCCCCGGACGCGCGCAGCTTCAACCTTGGGTTGGGGCGGACCTCGCCGACGCCATTCGCAAGAACCCCCGCCTGAAAGTTCTCTCCGTCAACGGCTACTACGACCTCGCAACACCTTTCTTCCTGACGGAGACGGATCTTTCCCACATGCTCCTCGAACCCAAGCTGCGGAAGAATGTCGAGTTCACCTACTATCCGTCAGGTCACATGATTTATCTCAATATCGATGCGCTGAAGCAATTCAAGGCTGACCTTGCGGCCTTTTACGACTCCACGCGTTGAGCCGCGCAGCTAGAACGTGAACGAAATAATCGCCTCGATCTGATTGCGCTCCGAGTGCGTCGCCAGCGCGTTCCACGTCTGCCCAAACCAGCGCGTATACCGCACCTCCGGCACAACGCGGAGCCCCACCGGGTCGATGAATTGCATCCCCACGCCAACCGTCCCCCCGAGAACGTTCTTCTTGTTGGGCACCGCGGGCGTATTGTCGGTGGAGTCGTTCCCCTGGGGATCGTTGATGAGCCGGTCCGTCTTGATATGGTTCACCATGCGGTATGTGCCGCCCCCTTCGGCAAACCACCGGAATCCCTTCTTGTGCCGCCCAGGGCTATAGTATCGGACCAGCCCAGGAAAATCGTAGTAGCGGAACGAGGTCGTCTCCTGGACGTCCGTGATTTGCCTTTCATCAACAGCCGTCGTCGGATTATCTGTGCCCGCCGTATACCGGATCACCGCGTCATAGCCGCCCGCACGGTAGATCGCGCCGAAGGCCACCGCGAAGTGCTCGGTTACCGCCACTTGCCCCGTGATTCCGTAGCCGAATCGCCTGTTTCGTCCCGTTGTGGCCGCATCCGTCGTGAGTACCGGCGTCGTCAGAGTCTGCGTATAGGAGTTGTCTTTGATCATGGGTAGAACCTGAACATTCAGGGTCGCCCCAAGCGAAAAACGGCGCACGTAGACCTTCGAAGGCTCCACCTGCCCCCCAGTCTTTGACTGTGGCTCGAGCGGCGCCGGCGTCTGTGCATTCAGTAGCGAATAAGTCGCGAAAAGGAGGGTAAAGGGTAGCTTCTGCTTCACAAGAACAATTTCCACCGGGGACTCGCCATAAATCCCCGTCTATTGCTCAGGGTACGACATTTGCCACTACAAACGCATATGCGTCCGACAGATCCTCAATGCGGGCCCGCAAAGGCTTACCGCCTCCGTGCCCGGCCTCTTCATCAGTCCGCAATAGCACCTTTGCGCCCACCGCCTGCAATCGGGCCGTCATTTTTCGCGAATGCATCGGATCCACCCTCGCATCGTTCTGGCCCGTCATGAACAGCACGATCGGGTACTTCTCCCCCTCCTTGACATGATGATAGGGCGAGTACGCGTAGAGGGCCTCGAACTGCTCGCGCTCTTTCACCGTCCCGAACTCCACAACGTTGAATGCGCCATTGGGAGATTGTTCCGAGCGCAACATGTCGTAAATCCCCACCGACGACACCACAGTGCGGCACAATTCCGGATGTTGGGTCAAGATCGCCCCCATCAGCAGTCCGCCATTGCTGCCGCCCTGAATGGCGAGTCGGGCCGGCGTTGTGTAGCCTCGCTCCACGACGTGGCGCAGGACCGCCGCGAAATCGTCAAACACGTTTTGCTTGTGCGTCAGCTTTCCTTGTTCGTGCCAAGTCTCTCCGTATTCTCCGCCGCCGCGCAGATTCGCAATCCCGATCACAAATCCGCGCTCCAGCAGTACCCGCAACGTCGGCAGAAACATGGGCGATTCGCTCAAGCCATATCCGCCATAGCCGGTCACCCACGCCGGGTTCTTTCCGTCCCGCTTGGTCCCCTTCCGGTAAATGACGTTGAGCGGCACCTTCGTCCCGTCCTGCGACACTGCGAATTCGCGCGCCACCTCGCAATCGTTCAGGTCGACCGCGGGTTTCACCACCAACGACGTTCTCTCGGTCTTGCCGGCGGCTGGAATGAATCGGCGCCATTCCGCGGGCCGCAAATACGACTCCGTCGCAAACAGAATTTCCCCCTTGGCGCCCCTAGCCATCCCGCCCACTGACGCCACAGTCCCCACAGCGGGCCCGGTCACCCGTTTCCCGGCTCGATCAAACGCGCGGATCTCCTCCGGTCCGCCCAATTGAACCACGACATAGATCCGGTCACCGGCTATCAGCAGTCCCGTTGAGCCCCAACTGTCGGACGTCAGCACGCCATCGCTTTCCGGCACCAAGACTCTTTCGCCTGGCAGCGCCACAATTTTCCCTCGAGCCGCATTTTTCCGGCTGATCGCGTACAGCGAATTGCCAGGACCTAATCGCACGTCCACCAACCGGTCTGTGTACCGGCTCATTTGCCGCCAACGTCCATTTCTGTCCCGCAGAAAATGCAGAAAATCGCCGCTGTCCCCGTTCTGCATCGACGCCAGCACGCGCCCCGTCTCGTCGCACTCCAGCCGGAACTCGGCGATTTTCGGCGCGTCGTTGCCCAACTCGTACCGGTCTTCCGAAGCTCTCGTTCCCAGCTTGTGATAGAACACCCGCTGGTAGAAATCCAGATCCGCATCCGGCCGTTCCCCTCGGCGTGGATAACGCGTGTAAAAGAGACCGCCGCCGTCGGGGGTCCAGGCCGCGTCTCCTCCCGCCGTACCGCCGTTCACGCGTTCAATCGCCTGCCCCACTTCTTTGCCCGTGTCTGCCTCGAACACGTGCAAGTCACCCGCCTCGGATCCCGCCCGTGACAAGGAAACCGCCACTAGCTTCCCGTCCGGTGATGGCCGGAACCAGTCAATCGAAACCAACGTCTGCGAGTCCAGGCTGTTCGGGTCAACAATGACCTCTTCGCCTCTCGGCTCGTCCACGGACTTCATCATCACCAGCACCGGCTGCTGCTTGGCCGGATCTCGCTTCATGGCAAACCATCGGCCCGATCTCCCTGCCAACTGACTGTAGGACACCGAGGTCTTGGTTAGGATCGTCGTCAATTGTTCCCGCAAAGCGGCCCGCGCCGGCAGCTTCTCCAGGTACGCCCGCGCCATGCGGTTCTGCGCGCGGCTCCAGGCCAGAACCTTTGGATCGTGGCCGTCTTCCAGCCACCGATACTCATCGATCACCGTGATCCCGTGATAACTATCCTTGACCGGAATCTTCGGAGTTTCGATCTTCTGCGCACTGAGCGACATTGCCGCCGCAACGATGGCCAATCGCCATCCTCCGACTGTCCGCATGGGCATCTCCAGTAGATTGAACATTCTCTCACTCCACCCGATACTGCGCTTGAGCCTCCGAGGAAGTGGGCGGCGCTACGCATCCACTACGCCGCTGTGGTGGCATTTGGTTAGACGCGCCAAAGCGGCGATTCGTTATGCACCGGTTCAACTCGGGATAATCGGGGGATGCCGGATACGAAACTCGTCGCCATCGACTGCAATGCCCTGCCCTGGGAAGAACGCCCGAATGAGAAGATCGGCCGCTCCCTGTTTCGCAAAAACCTGATCACGGATCCCGACACGGGCATGGAGGTTCGCCTGGTCCGCTACCCTGCTGGGGTCATCAATCCGCTCCACACCCATCCGTGCGCTCACGGCATGTATGTGCTGGAAGGCACCCTCATTACTCATGAGGGCCGCTACGGTCCCGGCCACTTCGTCTGGTTTCCCGAAGGCTCGCTCATGGAGCATGGCGCCAGCGCCGACCAGGATGTAACCGTCCTGTTCATCACCAACAAGCCATTCGAGATCCATTACCGGTAGCTTGATATACTGCCCTCGGTGAGTTTCGTAATCGGAGCGCCCGCGCTCTCGCTCGTTTCCATTCCCCGCTTTACTGATGAACGCGGCAGCCTTTGCGTCATCGAATGGCGCGACCTACTGCCATTTGCGCCACAACGCTTCTATTACCTGGTCGATCTTGCGCCCGGCACTCGCCGCGGCGGCCATTTTCACTTTCACGAATCGGAACTTCTCATCGCCCTGAACGGGGCCTTTTCCGTGGAAACACACGATGGGCGCCGCCGGGAGGAGTTCCACCTGCAGCAGCCCGACGTTGCACTCTGCATCCCGCCCCACGTCTGGCATGAGTTGCACGACTTCAGCCCTGGCGCCGTCTGCGCCGTCCTGGCCTCCCAGCCGTACGACAGAGAGGATTACGGCAGTGACTTTGAACAGTTCCTCGAAGCTTGCCGGACACGCCACCTCGAGGATCGCTCTGCTTGACCTTCACGCGGCCTATCTGGAACTGAAGGAAGAGTACGACGCCGCCTATGGCCGGGTCATGCAGTCCGGCTGGTATATTCTGGGCGAAGAACTGGAGAAATTCGAAGCCGAGTTTGCCGCCTTCTGCCGGGCTCGTCATTGCATCGGAGTGGCAAACGGTCTCGAGGCGCTGCTGCTCATTCTGCGGGGCTATGGGATCGGTCCTGGCGACGAGGTCATTGTTCCATCAAACACGTTCATCGCCACGTGGCTCGCCGTAACACACGCGGGCGCGACTCCAGTACCCGTAGACCCAAGTCCCGACACCTTCAATCTCGACCCCTCCCTCGTCGAATCGGCTCTGACGCCGCGCACGCGCGCCATCATCGCCGTCCATCTCTACGGCCAGCTCGCCTCCATGGACGAACTGTCCGACATCGCAGTGCGCCGCCATCTCCGTCTGATTGAAGACGCCGCCCAGGCGCACGGAGCGGCGTGGAATGGCCATCCCACCGGTTCGCTGGGTCATGCAGCGGCCTTCAGTTTCTACCCCGCAAAGAACCTCGGTGCTTTCGGAGACGGGGGTGCCATCGTAACCAGCGATCCAGCCCTGTTCGAACGGCTTCGACGCCTCCGGAACTACGGCTCCGCGGAGAAATTCCACCACGAGTTTTGCGGCTACAACTCCCGCCTCGACCCGCTGCAGGCCGCATTCCTTCGTGTCCGTTTGGGTCACCTCGAGGAATGGAATAGCCGCCGCCGGCAAATCGCCGCCATCTATCGCGAGGGCCTGGCTGGTCTGTCGCGCTGCATCCTGCCCGCTGTTCCCACGCCGGCCGTGCCGGTCTGGCACCAGTTCGTCATCCGCCACCCCGAACGCGACCAACTACGCCGCTACCTCGATTCTCTTGGCATCGAAACAGGCCTTCACTACCCAATGCCTCCCCATCTTTCGGATGCATATTCCGCACTCGGCATCCGTCGCGGCGCTCTGCCGATTGCTGAACAACTCGCCGCGACGGTCCTCAGTCTTCCCATGGGCCCTCACCTACCTGCCGCCGGCGCGCGGCGTGTAGTGGGAGCCATCCGCGATTTCGAGGCCACCCGTGCCTGACGAGCCGCTCGTCAGCGTCCTTCTCTGCCTGTACAACGGCGAGCCTCTGCTCGCTCCCACGCTCGATTCCGTACTGGCTCAAACCTGGCATCATTTTGAATTGATTGTCATCGACGACGGCTCAACCGACGGCTCAGGAGACGTGTTGGGACGTTACCCGGACCCGCGCCTCCGTGTCTATCACCAGGAAAACCTCGGCCCCGGCGCCGCTCTTGCAGCCGCACTGGAGAAAGCGTCGGGGGAATTCATCGCCTTCCTCGACCAGGACGATCTTTGGCACCCTGAAAAACTCGCCGCGCACATCGGCCTTCACCAGCGCCATCTCGACATCGATATGTCCTTCTCCTGGTTTGTGCTGATCGACGAATGCGGCCGGGAAATCGGGCTTCGCTCCCAGCGCTATCGAGGGCGGATCGGCTTCCGCGGACTACTCGAGGACTTCGTCATCGGCGCTACCTCCAACGTCGTCGTGCGGCGCGCCGCCATCAACGAAGCTGGCGCCCCCGATATCGCGTTCCGCCGCTTCTATGACCTGGAGCTCTGTCTGCGCATCGCCCGGCTTCGCCCAGACAACGTCGAAGCGATTCCTCGCGACCTGATGTTCTACCGCCGCCGCAGTGGACAAATCACGCGTGATATCGATGGCCTGCGCCTGGAATGGTCCCAAGTGCTCGAGAAGCTCGAAAGAATCGCCCCGCTCGACATGGCCGCCGCGGGCGCCCTCGCGCGTTCCAACATGAACCGCTACTTCGCCCGCCTGGCCTATGAAAACGATCGCTTCGCCGATGGCCTCCACCTGCTTGGGCGTGCGTTCAGCGCCTCACCGCTGCATTTCGTTACCGACTTCCGCAACGCCCTGACCGCCGCAGCCTGCCTTGCCGGACTCCTGTTACCGCGCCGGGCTCATCGCCAGCTCGAGTCATGGGCAGGCCTGCACCGCCAGTCGCCATGGCCATGAATTTCCCCACTCTCATCCACCGGCCCATTGAAGGCCTTCGCCGGGAACGGCATCGCGATCTCTGGGCGCCCTGGCTCCTTCTCCTCTTCGCCGTCCTCATCTTCGGCGTTCTGCAAATCGGTGGAGGAGCCTACTCAGCCGAATTTGACGGCCACCCCGATGAAGCCGCCCACTTCATGACGGGGCTGCTGATCCGTGACTACCTCCATGAGTGGCCTCCACCGCCTCCAGTCGTCTGGGCCGAACAGTATTACGTCCACTACCCGAAGGTCTCATTCGGGCATTGGCCTCCCCTCTTCCACTCGATGCTCGCCCTTTGGTGGACCCTCTTCTCACCGTCGCGCTTCTCCGCCATTCTCTTGATTGGCCTCTTGAGTCTGGCCGTGGTGGCGGTCTTCTATCGAATTGCCCGCAACCTCTTTCCGCGTCCCGTCGCGCTAGCAGGCGTGTGTCTGCTGATGGCCAGTCCTGTTTTTCAGCAATCGGCCTCACAGGTCATGGCCGAACAGTTGACCCTATTTTTCGGCCTTCTGTTCATCGGCGCCTGCGCACATCTGATCGACGAGAACTCCCACGACAAGGGAATCGAGGCCGGGATCTGGGGCGCACTCTGCCTGCTTGTAAAGGGAACCGCGGTCTGCCTCATACCCGTCCCTCTCATCGCCCTCCTTCTCAATGGCCGCCTGCGTTCACGTCAGGTGCGATCCGCTGCCGTTACGGCGGTCGTGATCATGCTGGTTGTTACCGCCGTCTGGTACTCACTGCAGAACCAATACTTCTCGTCCGTCGTCGGTTGGGGTGGACTCCGGAGAAAGTGGCCCTGGAGAATCGACCTGATCCTCTCGCTTGCCGGCCCTGGCTTCCTCGCCCTCGGCATCGCGGGGATGCTCACATTGCTTCGATTTCGTCAGCCGCTTGTGGCCGTCTCCGCAGCGCTGGGCCTCTCATGTGCGGCCGCGTCCTACTTCGTTCGCGCGATGAATGAGCCGCGCCATTTCTACCTGGCTTTGCCCGCAATTCTCCTGCTGGCTTTGGCCGCGCTGCACGGCGCTTGGGAATTCAGGCCCGCTCTGCCACTGCTCGCTGCCGTGGGTCTCTTGTTCTTCCCTTGGACCTACTACCGACAGCATCCCGCCGGCTACGTGCAGTTCACCCATCAGATCGCTCTCCCATCCCGCATCCTTGCTTCAGGCACCCCCGGATGGCGTATCGAAGGCTCTAGCATCGTGCTGATTAGTCTGCGCGAGCATCGTCCCTCCAGCATTGTCATCAGAGCCACAAAGTTCTTCCGGCCACTGGGGCACACTTCGTCTGCCGCTCTTGAACTCGCCCTCGATCAGTACAACGTCCAGACGGTGATCCTGGCGCCCCCGTCCGATGGCCCGGAGACGGCTCAGCAAATCCTGCTCCGCGACACGATGGCCGCCAGCCCCGCCTGGCGGCCCTGCATCGAAAGCGGCAGCCTGCGCGCTTACTGCCGCGTTTTGCCGCCGCAGGTCCCGCTTCGGCCCATTGAGGTGGACGTCCGCAAAAAACTGGGCCGTTCATTCTTCGAACAAATGAAATGAAGCGTTTTACGACTTCAACTCGTGCAAATATCCCACACTATCCTTCATCAAATCGAGGTCCATTTCGACGAAGTAGTTCTTCACTCCGCCCTTCTTCGCCGCGGTAAACAGCTTTTTCCAATCCACGACACCCTTGCCGATCGCCACGGTCTTCTTGTCCGCGGATGACCAGTCCGCAAGGTGCAGTGAAATGAAGCGTCCCGGGTACTTCGTCAGGAACGTCGCCGCTTCGTACCCCGCGCTGATCACCGATACCTGGAACTGCATCTTCACCAGCTTCGCGTCCAGTTCGCTCATCAGCTTGTCGTAGACGAGCACACCGTCGATTTCTTTGAACTCAAAGTGATGATTGTGGAAGCCGGCCTGCATGCCTGCTTTCTTGATCTTTTCCGCAATCGGGTTCATCTCGCCCGCGGCCCGCGCCCAATCCGCCATCGTCGCATCCGGTTTCAAGCCGAACGTCGAAACGATCATCTGCGTCAGGCCCAGCCCTTTGGCGAACTCGATCCGGTCGTCCAAGTTGTCCTTGAGTTCTTTGAACCCGTAATGACAACTGATGCACCCCAACCCGGCAGCCTTGAATTTCTCCTTCACCTCGGCCGGCTTTAACCCGATCAGTGGTGCAAACCCCGCTTTCTCGTAACCCGGGGGCGAACACAGCTCCACCATCTTGAATCCGGCCGCCGACAACTCTTTAAACGTTCCGTCGATGTCCTGTGCCAGCATCTTCCTAACCGGATACAACTGGCACCCGAGCGGCATCCCGAGCGGATCGGCGTGCAACGCCGCTCCCAAGCTCAGCGCACTGCCAGCCACAAACTGCCTTCTGGAAATCATGGTTGTCTCTCAATTCCTTTCTGCATTCACACCGACTGCGGCTCCCAACCCTTCCGGTATTGCCGCGCCAAGTATTGATTCGCCTCCGGGAGATTCGTGATCTTCCGGCTCTCCCCGTCGTAGGTCAGTTTCTTCCCGGTTCGCAGGGCCACGGCGTACAAGTTCGCCGCTTCAGAAATCGGCCAGGCATTCAGGAAGCTACCCGGTGACTGCTCCTTCGCGCCGCGGCATGCCTCGATCCATTTCTGCATCCCCGGCGACGGCTTCGCTGTCTCCCGCGGCTGCCGCCGTGGCTCCGGCTGAGGCGCCCCGCCCATGCGCCGTTCCGGAATCAGCCGCGGATTGTCCACATGGAAGCCTGCCAGGATCTTGCCCTTGTCGCCAACAAACATCATGCCCTCGGCCGGCAGTTCCTTCTGATCCTCCTCCAACTCTTCCGGCGGCGGCGGCCGCATGCCGCCCTCATACCAGATCAGGTCCACGCCCGGATACTTGAAACGCACGGCGCTCGCCGTCGGAAAAGCGAAATCGTTCTTCACGCGGCTCGGTACCGGCCCATTGAACGCGCACACGTGACTGATCATCGGCTCGACAGCCCGCGGCGCCTTCAACCCCAGTGCATTGAAGACCGTCCACAAGCTGTAGTGCCCCATGTCGGCCATCGATCCGCCACCAAAGTCATACCAGCCGCGGAACACCATGTGCGTGTAGTTGGGATGATACGGCCGCTCCGCCTCAGGCCCCAGCCACAGATCCCAATCGAATCCTTCCGGCGCCGGCGGCGTGTCCGCCGGAATGCTCGTGTATTGCGGCCATACCGGGCGATTCGTCCAATTGTGGACTTCTCGCAGAGTTCCGATCGACCCGTCGCGAATCCATGCCATCACCGGCTCCATCGAACCGTTGGCGTCCCACGGAATGAAATGCGTTGCCACACCTCGTTCGCGCGCCGTGTCGATCACCAGCTTCACTTCCTCCAGGCGGTTCGCCAGCGGCTTGTGAATCATCACGTGCTTGCCCCGCCGCATCGCTGCCACGCTGATCACCCCATGGAGATGATCCGGCGTCATGATCTTCACCGCGTTCAGATCTTTTTCCTTCTCCAGCATCTCCCGGAAATCGGCATACGCGGCGCACCCCTTCCCGTCGTAGTACGTGTCCACGACGTCTTTCCCCACGTCGCGCCCACCCGGAATTGTGTCCTCGCTCCCCGCTCTCCAGTTGTCCTTTTTCAGCCCGCGCCGGATCTGGTTCAGCAGCCCGGTCTTCGACCAGTCGCGATATCCCACCGGCTCTTTGCACGGATCGCACACCGCGACGATCCGGATGTCCTCGAAGGCCAACATCCCGATCATCTCCCGCAGACCCTGCGTCCCGGTTCCGATGTAGCCGAGCGTGATCTTATCGCTCGGCGCGACTACGCCCTGCCCGCCCAATACATGCCGCGGCACGATCGAAAACGCCGCTGCCGCCGCCTTCACAAACCCACGCCGGTTCTGGTCCACTTGTTTGTCCTTCCTCGCGCGCCAGCATACTGAACCCGGCGGCTCGAAGCAAGTTGAACCAATAGACATAGGTAGGCCCTCACGAGCTTTCCCTGTCACACCACCGTACGTACGGGTCCGTATACGGCGGTTCGGCGGGTTGAGCTATTGACGTACGATCAATCTCGGAATCCCAAGCGAGTCGAAGTATGCATTGGGCAGAGCCACCGCGAGGGCCTTGCTATTGGCCAGTCGCCACGGTCCGTGGGCGCTGCCCGCCGTTTTGGCGGCGAGCCCGACGCTCACGCCCCGTGTTCGCAACTGGTCAAACCGCACGGTTCCCCGCTGCCACTGCTTCCAGATCGCAGACCTCAACCTACGCCTGGTCCACTCCTCAAGGCTCTGCAGCACCGACGGCGTTTGGCACTTCCCGAAGTAGCCAAGCCAGCCCCGAAGAAAGCGGGCCAGTTCCTCGGCCATCCGTTCGATGCTCACACCTCGCGTCCGTCGCGTCAGTTCCCTGACCCGCTCCTTGAACCGGTCCGCCGCCTTCGGCGCAATCCGCCGCTTCGGCTGCTGCCCGGCCGTGAAGCTGAAGCCCAGAAACTTCCGCTCCCAGGGCCGCGCCACCGCGCTCTTCTGTTCGTTCACCTTGAGCTTGAGCTTCGTTGTGATGAATCGCTTCAGACTCTCCATCACCCGTTCTCCGGCCCGCCGGCTGCGGACGTACACATTGCAGTCGTCCGCATACCGCGCAAACCGCAGCCCGCGCCGCTCCAGCTCCCGGTCAAACTCGTCCAGCACGATGTTGCTGAGCAATGGGGAAAGAGGGCCGCCTTGCGGAGTCCCCTCTTCCGTTGGACCGACCAGCCCGCCTTCCAGGACACCCGCCGTGAGAAACGCCCGGATCAGCTTCAAGACGCGCTTGTCACTCACCCGTTCGGCGATCTTCGCCATCAGTTTGTCGTGCGAAACCCGATCGAAGAATTTCTCCAAATCAAGATCCACACACCAGCGGCAGCCGTCGGCAATGTACTTCTGCGCCGACTCCACCGCCTGATGCGCCGACCGCCTAGGTCGAAACCCGTAGCTGTGTTCGGAAAACGTCCGGTCCCATCTGCGCTGCAGCACCTGCATCACCGCCTGCTGGATGAATCGGTCCAGCACCGTCGGGATGCCCAGCTTGCGCACCCCTCCGTCCGGCTTCGGGATCTCCACCCTCCTGACCGGCTGCGGCCTGTAGGTTCCGCTCAACATCTGTTCCCGGATCGCTGGCCAGTGCTGCTTCAGGTAGTCTGTTAGGTCGTTGACGGTCATCCCGTCCACGCCCGGACTCCCTTTGTTGGCCTTGACTCGCTTCCACGCCTGCTTGCAGTTTTCCCGCTCGCAGACTTCCTCCATCAACCGTTCGCCAATGGCCGGGCTTTCGGTCCCGCGCTTCGCCGCGTGCGATTCGGTCCCTTCCCTGGCAGCCCTTGGGGATTCACCCCTATCCTCTGCCATAAAGGCCAGCACCAGCTGGTTCTTCTGCCGCTTGTCGCTCATGAGTCGCGCCGCTTACTTGCCACTCCCATTAACCGGCTTTCGCCGGACCGTTCGGGCCTTCAGCGCCTTCGCGCCTACTACGCCCTCTGCTGACTTCTGCCGCCCGGTCAGGATGGGTCGCCCCACCCTCAGTCCCGATTCCGGGACAAACGGCAGATCTCCCGAGGTAAGCTCGACCGCCTTCAGCGCACAACCGCCGGATTTACAACCAGTGCCCTTGGTGGATATGGGCTTCGCGGTCATACGCCCGCTCGCCCGGCACCGTATGCCTCTCATCCGGTTCTTGTCCATCGGCTCGCGCCTTTGCTCCACGCTTCTTTCAGACCCCGCCTCGCGGCGACGCCCTTGCGCTTCGCTATGACTTCACCTCCATCAGGTTGTCAAGGGGACTCTCACCCCCAAGCTGTCGAACATGCTCGGCACACGCAAAAAGGGCCGCTCATTCACGAGCGGCCCTTACCACAGCTCAGGTGGCTGCCAGCCCGGAAGTGGTTAGACCCCGACGATAACTTCGTCTCAAAGTTGGCTGGCTGAAATGACCCTACCACGGGCCGGAAATCAGTGAAATCGGCCAAAAAACGGACCTCCGGGCTAAGTTTCCTAGGGTCCGTACTAAGCAGTTCCGCATCTTACTGACAGCGTTCGCGTTCCAGGACGGTCCCATCACTCCTATCGGGATTGTCTTTGTCGTTAAACGGGTGATCCACCGCTACCTTCCCGAGTGCATTTGGAACAGCATCAATCAAGGAGTGCCGCCCGTGAATCCTGCATCCTACACCAGCGATCTTCATTTCCGAATGAACGCCGGCTTCGCCGCCAACGAAATGCAACTCACCATCCTGCGCGCTGGCGCGGAGACCTGGAACAACTGGCGTCTGGAAAACCCCTACACTCTGCCCGACCTCAACCGCGCCAACCTGCTCGCGCTGAATCTCCGGGAGATAAACCTGAACCGCGCCAACCTCTCCAACTCGGATTTACGTGAGTCCGATCTCACTCGGGCGGGACTCTGCATGGCGCGTCTGGTCGCCGCCGATTTTCGCGGAGCAGACCTCAGCCATGCCGACCTCCGCGGCGCCGACCTCACCCGTGCAAAGCTCCGTGGCGCCAACCTCACGGGCGCCGACCTCCGCGGCGCCATCCTTCGTTGGGCCGACCTTCGCGGCGCGAACCTCCATGGCGCCGATCTCGCCGATGCTGACTTCCGCAGCGCCGACCTCGGCCTCGCTCTCGGCGTCCTTCAAAGCCAGCTCGCCGTCGCGCACCTCGATCAGCTCACTATCTTTCCGAAAGGTGTCTTCGCCCCCTCGGGAATGTAACCCAATCGTTCAAGCGCCGTGTGGGCAAGCTTTGGGATATGATCCCGATGAAGAGATCCGAAAGGAGCTTGCCCCATGCTCAGACGGTGCTTCCTGCAGTCTCTCGCGGCCCTCGCGCAGCCCGCTTCGTTCAAATCTTCAGAGGGAGCAAACTCACCGATCGGCGTCCCCCAGGGCATCCATCCAGGCCGCGTCGCATGGGTTCGTGATCCACATGCCGCCACCTGGGACGGTCTCACCGGCAGTTGGTGGGACGACAGTTCCACCAATCAACGTGCTGTCCACGCAATGACCGCCCGCCTGTTGCACGGCCTGACGGCCAGCAAGAACGATGCATCGGCTTGGGACGCCCTCTTCCGGAACTTCAACGAGACGCACAAATTCGGCCGCTCCGGTTACAAGCCCGGCGAAAAAATCGCCATAAAAGTCAACTGCAATCAGGACCGCTCCAGCGAATGGGGGGTCGGACAGAACCGCCCCCCGCTGAACGGACTGCCCAGCCCTCACGCCATTCTCGCTCTTGTCACGCAACTCATCGAGCGCGCCGGAATCCCCGGCGAGGACATTCTTCTCTACGACGCCACGGGATTCCGCAACCTCGGCCAGCCGATCTACACCCGAATCAAAACCAACCCGGACCGCCGCTATCAGGCTGTCCAATTCCTGGTGGGCACCGACTACAACCTCGCCGGACGCCTCCCGCCCATACCCGACGAGGCCAATCCGATACGTTTCTCCAAGACCGAAGTCCCAGCCGGGCATGTGCCGGCTCAAGTCGCCGAAGCCAAGTACATGATCAACATGGCGCTGCTTCGCCCACACGGCATGGCCGGCGTAACCCTGATCGGCAAGAATCACTTCGGCTCAGTGTATTTCCCGAAGGATGGCGGATGGTCCCCTCGCGTTCTCCACAATCAGGTGATTCGCACGCAGCCCATGGGCTCCTACAACGCGCTCGTCGACCTCATGGGCCATCGCCACCTCGGCGGCAAGACGATGCTGTATCTTCTCGACGGCCTCTACACGGCCGAGCACAACGAAGGCAACGTCATGCGCTGGGCCTCACTCGGTGACCAGTGGGCCTCGAGCCTGCTGATGTCGCAGGATCCTGTCGCGATCGACTCGGTGGGCCTCGACCTCCTCGCAAGTGAACCGCGCGCCACCCAGGTCCGCGGCAACGCCGACAACTACCTTCACGAAGCTGCCCTCGCCGCCAAACCGCCCTCCGGCACCGTCTACGCGCCCGATGCCCGCGGCTCGCTCGCCAGTCTCGGCGTCCACGAACACTGGAACAACCCGGCCGACAAGAATTACTCCCGCAACCTGGGCCGCAAAGTTGGCATCGAACTGATCACCTCCATCTAGCTGCTGCTACACTGCGGCTATGCAGCGTACTCGTCGTGGGCTGTGTGGCTCTCTGTTTGTGCTTGCGCTGAGTTCTCTCTGGGCAGAGGATCTACCAAAACCTCTCGTCGTCATCATCATCGGCCCACCGGTGAGCGGCAAGACGACCCAAGCGAACTACGTGAGTAAGCGCTACGGACTTCCTATCGTCTCCGCCGAAGAGATCCGCAAGGCCCCCGGCGCCACAGGTACCCAAAAGGTATTGGCGACCGTTCGCAAGATCAATTACCAGAAAGGATTCGTCCTCGACGGCTACCCGGCCACCCGCGCCGAAGCCGATAGCCTGGCCACTCTCACCCAGGAATTCAAGCTCCCCGCCCCCATCATCATTCAGATCGACGTGTCCGACGAAACCGCCCGGCAGTGGCACGCCAAGCAGCCTGAGAAGCATCCGAACTTCGAAGCCGACCTCCGTCGCTACCACGAAGAACTCGACCTCATCCGCTCCTACTACCCACAAGCCGACATCTGGACCATCATCGGGAAAGACGTGCCCGCAGAAGTCTTCGAAACCATCAAAGCCCTTATCCGCTCCCGCATGGAAGAGTCGAAATAACGACGCCATCCCTGGGATATCCTCAGAGCAAATGCGCATTAGCCTCCTGCTCTGTCTCCTCCTTCCCCTGGCTTCCGCCCAGCAATCCAACACCGCGACCATCGATCCCGACGGTACCGCCCGAATAACGCGCGTCATCCCTGTCCCCGACACCCTCAGCCCCGAAGCCCGCGCCCTTGTCAGCCGACAGCCCGGCCCTGCCGCTCCGTCGCTCGAGGCCAATCGCACGCGCACCGACGCCTTTCGAACTTCGCGTTCCGCCGAAGCCCGCAAGCTTTACCCCGTCAACATCGAGCCGCAAACCATCGCTGGAGTCCGCACCGACATCATCACGCCCTTGACTACTCTTCCTGCCAAGGGCGACCGCGTCCTCATCAATGTCCACGGCGGCGGCTTCATCACTGACTCCGGCTCGCTTGTCGAAGGCATCCCCATTGCCAACCTCACCCAAACCAAAGTCGTCTCCATCTACTATCGCCTCGCCCCCGAAAACCCTTTCCCCGCGGCCGTCGATGACACTGTTGCCGTCTACAAAGAACTCCTGAAAACCTACCGTCCCGAGCACATCGGTCTCTTCGGCACCTCCGCTGGAGCCATCCTCACCGCCGAGACAGCCGTCAAGCTTCGCGAGCTCCGGCTTCCTCTTCCCGCCGCCCTCGGCATCTTTTCCGGAACCGGCGACATGACTCTCTGGGACGATTCCCGCGCGATCTATACCCTGAGCGGCTTTGGTGGCCCCCAACCCCAAAAGCCCACCCAGCCCAACGGCTACGTCGGCAAGACCGATCCCCACAACCCCGTACTCTCGCCTCTCTATGCCGACCTCACCGGGTTCCCGCCGGCGCTCTTCGTCACCAGCACCCGCGACATCCTGCTGAGCGGCACCACGCTGCTACATCGCGCCTGGCTGCGCGCTGGAGCCGAGGCGGATCTCATCGTCTTCGAAGCTCTCCCGCATGCCTTCTGGTACAACTATCAGCTACCGGAGACCAAGGAGGCTCTCGCCCTCATGGCTCGCTTCTTCGACCGCCGCCTGGCACGCTAGACTGGTGGCCAAGGGGGATGCAATGTCCATTCGGCCTGTCCAACATTTGACTCATTCCCGGCCAACCATCGAAGGCGCTGGTGTCCATCTGCGCCGCGCATTCGGCTTCGGCGACACCACGGCCTACGATCCCTTTCTCCTCTTGGACGACTTCCGCAACGATGT
>Ga0335084_10002133_pt1 | contig 18919 bp, 15 predicted proteins | sample Lox_Sample_44_FD_206721 | JGI IMG/M metagenome (GOLD analysis project Ga0335084, IMG submission 206721) | Soil microbial communities from Loxahatchee National Wildlife Refuge, Florida, United States - Lox_Sample_4.4 | ecosystem: Environmental > Terrestrial > Soil > Wetlands | place: USA...
GTGCCCTCCTCCCGGCTCCAGTAGGTGCAGGCATCCGGCTGGCGCTCGCGCGGCACCGGCTCGCCGTTGACGACGAGGCCGCCGGCCCGGATCTCGATCGTGTCGCCCGGGATGCCCACCACACGCTTGATGAGGTCGTCGCGGCGCGCGTTTCCGGGCGGGGCGAGGAGGACGACGATGTCGCCGCGCTTCGGAGTGCCCCAGTTCAGCTGGGCACTCTCCGTGAATGGGAGCCGGGCGTTGTACGTCCACTTCTCGACGATGACGTAGTCGCCGATCTGCAGCGTCGGGATCATCGATCCCGACGGGATGTAGACCGCCTCGTAGAGGAAGGTGCGAAACGCGAGGACGGCGAGGATGGTCAGGACCCATCCCCGGATCTCCTTCACCACCTTGTCGTGATCCACGCGCCCCGCGTCTCCCCTATTCGGTCCTCATGGCCTCGACGGGGTCGAGCCGGGAGGCTCGAGCTGCGGGGTAGATGCCGAAGAGGAGTCCCGCCCCGCCCGTCAAGGCGAGGGAGACTATCACCGCCCACGCCGGGATGCTCGCGGGGAAATTCAGGAGACCCCTGACGCCGAGGGCGATGCCGCCGCCCAGGAGCACGCCCAGCACGCCGCCGAGCACGGACAGGGTGACCGACTCGACGAGGAACTGGGAGAGGATGCGGCCGCGCCGGGCGCCGAGCGCCATGCGCACGCCGATCTCGCGCGTACGCTCGGTGACCGACACCAGCATGATGTTCATGATGCCGATGCCGCCGACGAGGAGGGCGAGCGCGCAGATGCCGCCCGTGGCCGCGCCGACCATGGCGGCGAGGTTGTTGAACAGCGACGCGGTGGTGTCGTTCGAGAAGTAGTCGAAGTTGTTCTCGTCGTTGGGACCGAGCCCGCGCAGGCGCCTCAGCTTGGCGATGACCTCGTCGATGGCCTTCGGCACGTCGTCGGGGGTGGTGGCGACGAGCGCGATGTTGGTGTTGCGGCGCTTCCCCATGACGCGCTCGTACGAGGGCCATGGCAGGACCGCGAAGCTGTCCTTGCTCTGCCCGAGGAGCGTGCCCTTGCGCTGGGCGATGCCGACGATCTCGAACGGCACGCCGCGCACGCGCACCTCCTTGCCCAGCGCGTCCTCCCCCGGGTAGAGCATGTCGGCCACGTCCGGGCCGACGAAGATCACGCGGCGGCCGAACTGGATGTCGGAACCCGTGATGAAGCGACCCTCGGCCACGGTGATGCCGTTCGCGTACTCGTAGTCGGGAAGGCCGCCGCACACGTCCACGTTCTGCTTCGTGGCGCGCTCCTGCGTGGTGAGCTTCTCCGGGCCGTTGCTCCACTCCTCGATCGAGACCGCCGCGATGTGGGGGAGGTCGCGGAGGGCCTCGCCCTGCTCGCGGGTGAGGTCCGGCCGGGCCTCGATCTTGCGCCAGTCGCGGTGGCCGAACTCCAGCGCCGGCCACTTCTGGAACTGGAACGCCCCCGCGCCCAGCTGCGCGAAGTCGGTGGTCATCTTGATGCGCAGGCCCTCGGTGAAGGACATCATCGCCACCACCGAGCTCGCCCCGATCACCAGGCCCAGCAGGGTGAGCACCGAGCGCAGCACGTTGGCCCGCAGCGTGCCGAGCGCCATCGCGATCGTATCGAGAAGGGAGGTCATTCGTACCTCAGCGCCTCGACGGGATCGAGACGGGCCGCGCGCCAGGCGGGCCAGATGCCGAAGGCGAGGCCCACCACCGCCGAGAACATGACGCCCAGGAGCACCGCCTTCAGCGTCACCGCGGCCGCGAGCGGGGTGGCGAGGGCCACGATCTGCCCGATGCCGAGGCCGAAGGCGGTCCCGACCGCGCCGCCCAGCGCGGCGACGATCGAGGACTCGATCAGGAACTGGAAGAGGATGGTGGACTTCCGCGCGCCCAGCGCCCTGCGCACGCCGATCTCGCGGGTCCGCTCGGTCACCGACACCAGCATGATGTTCATGATGCCGATGCCGCCCACCACGAGGGTGATGAAGCCCACGCCGACGGCCACGCTGTAGAGCACGCCGGTGAGCTGCTCGTAGGTGCGGATGAACTGCTCCTGCCGGTTGAGGGAGAAGTCGTCCTTCTTCTCCGGCGGCACGTGGCGAACGCGGCGGAGGATCCCGATGAGCTCGTCCTCGAGGGCGGAGAGGTTCTCCGGCGTGGTGGTGACGGCGATGTTGATGGAGCGCTTGCCGCCGAAGTCCCGCAGGAACGCCGTGTACGGGATCATGCAGTTGGCGTCCATGTTCATGCCGAGCAGCTGGCCGCGTCGCTCCATGATGCCGATGACCTGGAAGACCTTCCCGTTCACCGAGACCTTGCGATCGAGCGTCTGCTCGCGCTCGTAGCCGGGGAACAGGCGGTCGGCCACGTCGGCGCCGAGCACCACCGCGTTGCGCGAGAGGTCCACGTCGACCTCGGCGAGGAACCGGCCCGTTCCGACGGTGCCCGCGCCGGTGGCGAGGTACTCGGAGTTGGTGCCGATGATCTGGACGTTCGTGGCCTCGGCGTCGCCGCGGGTCAGGTCGCCGCGCGTCATGCCCATCGGCGCGATCGCGGTGGCGAGGGTGGACTCGCGCTCGATGGCGTCGAGCTCGTTGCGCCCCATGTCCCTGCGATTGCGCAGCTCCCACCACGCCTCGCGGGTGTTGGTGAACCAGGCCCACTTCGAGACGTAGAGGGTGTGCGCGCCGAGGTTGGCGATCTGGGCCTCGAACGACTTGTTGAGGCCCTGGATGATCGCCACGATGGCGATCACCGTCATCACGCCGATGACGATGCCCAGCGTGGTGAGGAAGCTCCGCAGGCGGGCGCCCACCAGGTTCCCGACCGCGATCTGGACGCCCTCGAGCGCCTCGGCCCACGCCCGGCGCAGCTCGGCGAGCCTCTTCATGCGGGCACCGCCCTCGCGGCGCCGAGCGCCGCGATCTCGATGCCCGGACCGTCGCCGACCACGCGGCCGTCCGAGAGACGGATGGCGCGCGGGCAGCGCGCCGCGAGCTTCGGCTCGTGGGTGACGAGCACGATGGTGTGGCCGCGCCGGTTCAGCTCGTCGAAGAGCCGGATGATCTCCTCGCCGGTGCTGGAGTCGAGGTTGCCGGTGGGCTCGTCGGCGAGCAGCATCGAGGGCTCGCCCACCAGGGCGCGCGCGATGGCGACGCGCTGGCGCTGGCCGCCGGAGAGCTCGTTCGGCCGGTGGTGCATCCGGTTGGCGAGGCCCACCGAGGCGAGCGCCGACTCCGCCTGGGCCTTCCGGGCCCTGCGGGGCATGCCCCGGTAGACGAGCGGGAGCTCCACGTTGGCGAGGGCGGTGGCGCGCGGGAGGAGCTGGAACGTCTGGAAGACGAACCCGATCTCCTTGTTGCGCAGGTCGGCGAGGCGGTCGTCGGTCAGACCCTGCACGTCGGCGCCGTTCAGGCGGTAGGTGCCGGACGTGGGGGTGTCGAGGCAGCCCAGCAGGTTCATCAGCGTGGACTTGCCGGAGCCCGACTGGCCGACGATGGCCACGAACTCCCCGCGGGCGATGGAGAAGCTCACGCCGTCGAGCGCGTGGACGACCTCGCCGCCCACCTCGTAGTGGCGGTGGAGCTCCTCGAGGACGATGAGCGGCTCGGACACGGCGCTACCCCTTCTTGTCGGGGGCGGGCTTCTGCCCCTTGCCGTTCTTCTCGTCGACCACGCGGTTGCCGTCCGCGAGCTCGCGCGACAGGACGCGGTACGGCCCCTCGACCACCTTCTCGCCCTCGGCGAGGCCGCTCGTGATCTCGATCTCGGTGTCGCTCGCCAGCCCGGTCTCGACCGGGCGCACCTTGGCGACGCCGTCCTGGACGACGAACACGACCTTAGCCATCGGCTCGCGCTTCGGCTTCTTCCCGCCCTGGGCCTCGGGCGGAGGCTGGGGCAGCTTCTGCTCGGAGCCGGGCCCTCCGCCGGGCTTCACGTCCTTCTCGGGCCGGACGGTCACCGCCTGGATGGGAACCACGATGGCGGAGTCGCGGGTGTCGGTGAAGACCGAGGCCTGGGCGCTCATCCCGGGCAGGGCGTTCGCCACGGGCTGGGTGAGCGCGAGGCGGACGAAGAAGGTGGTGACCTCGCCCTCGGTGCCCTGCTGCTTGATGTTGGCGTTGCGTGCGACCTCGACCACCTGCGCCGGGAACTTCTTCTCGGGGAAGGCGTCGATCTCCACCTCGGCGGAGTCGCCCTCCTTGAGGTAGGCCACCTCGTGCTCGCCCACCTCCATCTTCATCTCCATCTGCGAGAGCGTGGAGATGATCATGATGACGTCCTCCGAGAAGTCCGAGCCGCGGACGCGCTCGCCCACCTGCTTCTCGCGCTTGGTGACGACGCCGTCGATGGGGGAGGTCAGCGTGGTCTGCTCGTAGTAGTGGCGGGCCTCGCGCAGCGCGGCGTCCGCCTGGGCCACACGGCCGGCGGCGGCGTCCATGCGGGCGATGCCCGCGGCGAGGTTGTTCCGCGCGACATCCAGCTCGGCCGGGCTGGCGTTGCCGCTCTGGGCGAGCTTCTCCACGCGGCCGAGCTCCAGCCTCAGCTGGACCACCTGCACCTTCTGCGTCTCGAGGTCGCCCTGCGCGGCGGCCCGGGCGGCGTCCTGCTGCGAGACCTGGGCGGCGTAGCGCTGGGGATCGATCTTGCCGAGGTCCTGGCCCCGCGTCACCCGGTCGCCCTCCTTGACCGAGAGCGACAGAAGGTCGCCGGTGATGTTGGAGGAGAGCTTCACCTCCGTCGCGGCCTGGAGCTTCCCGCCCGCGGTGACGACGCGGGTGATGGAGCCCTTGCGCGCGGTCACCATCTGGACGTTCACCGGCGGCTGCGGCTTGGGCATGAGGGAGGCGACGGTGATGCCCACGACCGCGAGCACGAACACGCCCGCGACGATGCGCTGGGTCCAGGTCATGCGCTGGGCGGAGCGGAAGGAGGCCACGGTGGGCTTCTCGGGGCGCGCGGGTTCCAGGTCGGGGATCGACGCGGGGTTCTGGTAGGCCATGGCTAGAGGGGTCCTCCCGAGGCGCGGGCCAGGTCGGCGAACGCCTCGGCGTGAGCGATGCGGGCCTCGACCAGCGAGAGCTCCGCGCGGGTGAGATTCAGGTTGGCTTCGCGAACCTCGAGCTGCGTGGCGAGGCCCGTCTCCAGGCGCTCGCGAGCGAGGGCGAGCGCGTTCTCGGCGGTCGCCAGGTTGTCGGAGGCGAGGCCGACCTGGACCGCGCTGGAGGCGGCCTGGGCGCGGGCGTCGGCGATCTCCTTGACCAGGGCGGACAGGACGCGGTCCTCGGCGGCGCGCGCACGGCGCGCCTGGCTCTCGGCCCGCTGGATGGCGGCGGAGGTGCCGAGGCCCTCGAAGAGGTTCCACGTCAGGGTCAGCAGCGCGCTCGAGGAGTAGCCCTTCTGCGGATCGCTTATCACGCCGCCCTCGCCGGTGAGCTTGGAGGCGTCCCGGTTGTAGCTGAGCTGCGCGGCCACGACGGGGAGGTAGCGGCCCTGCGACGCGCCGATGCTCGCCTCGGCGGTCTTCACCTGCTCCCGCGCGGCGGCCACGGCCGGCCGGCGCTTCCTGGCGATCTCGAGGACGGCCTCGGGGGTGGGGGGCTCGGCGACCTTGGCGGCGTTCCCCGCCAGCGAGGGCGGCACGGCGACCTCCAGCTTCGCCGACTCGGCGTCGCCCTTTCCCAGCACCTGGGCGAGCGCGGTGCGCGCCTGCACCACCACGGCGCGCTGCTGCTCGGCGGCGATGCGGTCGTTCCCGAGGTTGACGCGGTTCGTGTACGTGTCCGCGCGCGTCGCCTTGCCCGCGCCGTAGAGCGCGTCGACCCGGCGCACCAGCTCCTCGGTGCGGGCGGCGGTCTTCTCCAGGACCTCGAGCGTGCGCTGCGCCCTCACCAGCTCGTAGAAGCGGCGGGTCACGTCGAAGGCGACCGTGAGGGAGGCCTCGTCGTACTGCCGCTGCGAGGCGGCGGCGGCGGCGCTCGCCCGCTGGATGCCCTTGAAGGTCGGCCAGTCGAAGAGGGTCTGGTTGACCGAGGCCGTCCAGCTGTAGGCCGCGTTCTTCGAGTACCCGGAGACCACCTGGCCGGTGATGGGGTCGACGATCTGGCCGAAGCCCGTGTCCACGCGGGTCTGGCCCGCGGCGGCCGTCAGGTCGAGGCGTGGCAGCACGAGCGCCACCGCGGTCGACTTGTCGGCGCCGGACGAGGCGGCGTCCTCGCGGGCCATGGCGAGATCGGGGTTCTGGCGCGCCGCGAGGGCCAGCGCGTCGTCGAGCGTGAGCGGCCCCTCGGCGACGGCGAGCGAGGGGAGCGCGAGCAGGAGGGTGGGCGCCAGGGCGCGGAGCGTTTTCACATGCCTCCATGGGGGCCAGGCCCGCCGGCCGGCGCGGCGGACGGGATGACCTTGAACAGGCAGACGTACGCGACGAACAGCACGGTGGTGACCACGAAGGCACGGCGCCGCGAGGCGCCCGAGGCCTTGGCCATCCCGGACCCGAGGAGGTACGCGGTCCAGAGCGTGAAGGCGTCGAGCGCGCCGGCCGCGGCGATCGCCGCGGGAGGGAGCGACCCCGGCAGGAGGGCCGCCAGGCTCGACGGGAGCAGCTTCGCCACCGCGTCGGGTGCCACCGGCGCGTGGGCCACGGCGGCGGGCGCGCTGAGCAAGGCCTTGAGCCAGATCGGCAGTTGCGCGTGGGCGGTGACCGTGAGGGTGTCCTTGAATCCGGTCCTCGCGCCGGCCAGCCAGAACGCGAGGAAGAACGCGACGGCGAGCAGGGTCGCGTTCAACGCGGGGGACACCGCCGCGGTCGCCCACTGCTTCACCGTCTCGAGCTTCGCCGCGGTGGCCAGCGCCTCCTCGCGCTCGTGTGGCGTCATGTCGGGCCGCAGCTGCCCGCCGGCGGCCTTCTCCATGTCGAGCGACGGGACCACGAAGGCGGTGGAGAGGAGCGCCGCGAGCGTGCCGACGAGGATCGCCGTGGTGGCGCGGCGGCGGGTCAGCGCCTGGGCGAGGCCGCGGCCGGGCTCGGCCAGGGTGGCCCAGATGACGGTTCCGTCCTGCGCGAGATCGGTCGTGGTCATGGTGTCTGTGCGAGGCCCCTACGTCGTCCCGGCGCGGCCTATTTCACGCGATCCGCGTCCCGCGCCCGTCCCCTGCGCCCCGGAGAAGAAGGAGGCTCCAGGCGGGCTTCCGTGACGTCGCGGCCGCCCCGGACGACCCGATCCGGTGAGGTCCCGGGTCCCGATTCCCGGGTCGGTTCTAGCGCCCGCGGTCGCCCTCGGGAGCCGGCGCCGGGGAGAGCCCGGCGATCGAGGCGGCGAGGTGGGTTCGGTTGTCGAGGATCTCGAAGAGCGCGATGCCGGACACCGGCCAGGCCGGGAACGCGCGCGACTCGCGCTCGAGGAACCTCGCGAGCGGCTCCTCGATCACGCGATCCACCCCGCGCGTGGAGGTGGCGTGCCGCACGCGGCGGCTCCCGTCGGGCCCGCGGACGACCAGACCCACGTGCGAGATCCGGGTTGCGCGATCGGGCGCGTCGGCCCGCACCAGGAAGACGAGCGAGCCGGCGGGGACGGCGGGCTCCACCGCCGCGACGTCGTGGGGCGCGATCACGTCGAGGCCGTAGCGGCCCAGCGGCAGGCGGCTCCGGGGCAGGCCCGCGATGGCGCGGCCGGCACGCCGCACCGCCTCCCAGCCCTCTTCCGTGTAGACCTTCTCCTCGCGGCGGACGTGCCCCGGCGCGACCTCGGCGGTGACCTCGCGGATCCACCCGCGGGCCTCGTTGGAGGGGATCCACTGCGAGAGGACCTCGTGGTTGCGGTTCTCGAAGGCTGGCGGGCCGTCGTAGCGGATGTCGTCGAGCGCTCGGCGGGCCTCGCCGAGGGTCTCGGAGCTCCCCAGCGCGACAGCCGTCTCGGCGAAGGTCATGCAGTCGAAGGCGTCGAGCCTGAAGCGCGGGTCGGGATCCGGTCCGCTCTCCTCGCCCAGCGGGGAGGGTAAGTAGGGGTGCCCGAGGAGCGGCCGGGTGGCCGCCATCGCCCGCTCGCCCCCGGCGGGAGCCGACGCGAGCGCGCGCCCCACGGTCACCGAGGGCACCGCCGCGAGGGGCGGCGCATCGGCCGTCATGGCGAGGGCGAGCAGCGTGGCGAGCATTCAAGCGAGCATCGCGCGCGCCCGTGCCCCCCGCAAGGAAGGCGCCCTCCGGTTCTCACCCGAGGGAGCGCCAGATCGCCGCAGCCCCGGATCCCGGCCGGGTCGCTCAGCGGCGCCGGCGGACGGCCTCCACGTCGAGCCGCTTGCCGAACACCGAGCGGAAGAGGCCGGCCTCGCGCGCCACGTCCCAGAGCTCGAGGTCGATCGACCCCCGGGCGCTCGCCAGCACCCGGACCGCCCCGTCGCGCACCCCGGCCCTGAGGTCCCTCACCGGCTGGTGATGGCTGCGGTCGAGCGCGTCGGCGACGCGCAGGAGCGCCACGAGGCGTCGCACCAGCGAGAGCTCGCCGCCGGAGAGGTCGTCGAGGTCGGGCCGCCCGCGCTCCGGGGCGCTCCGCCGGTGGTAGCGGGCAACGAGGGCCACCAGCAGGCGTTCACGCTCGGAGAAGCCCGGAACGTCCGCGTTCGAGACGAGGTAGAACGTGTGCTTGTGGTGCCGGCTCGCCGACACGGCGTGCCCCACGTCGTGGAGCAGCGCGGCCGCCTCCAGGAGGCCCCTCGCGCTGGCGGGCAGGCGGTGCAGCGTGGCGAGCTGGTCGAACAGGGCGAGCGCGAGCCGCGCGGATTGCGTGGCGTGGGGCTCGTCGAAGCCGAAGCGGCGTCCGAGCGCCACCACCTCGGCGGTGCGCTCCTCGTCCACCGCCGCGGCCGCCGCCGGCGACTTCGACTGCAGGTCGAGCAGGATTCCGTTGCGGAGGCCGGTGTCCACCGAGACCACCGCGTCGAGGTCGAGGTGGCGCATGGCCGCCTCGAGCACCACCGCCCCGGCCACGATGATCTCGGCCCGCCGCGGCTCGAACCGGCGGCGCCGCTCGGCGAGCGTCATGTCGGCGATCGACTCCATGGCGCGCTCGAGCTTGCGCAGGGTGAGGCGCCGCCCGTCGCCGTGGGCGGCGACGACGGCGTTGATGGTGCCGGACGAGCCGATGGCGGTGCGCAGGCGGGGGAGCTTCCCGGGCAGGGCGTCGCGGAAGGCCTCCGCCGCGAAGCTGCGCATGACCTCGAGCCGCTCCTCCGACACGCGCCCCGACGACCCGAAGATCTCGGTGAGCCGCACGGCCCCGAGGTTCACCGAGAAGAGCCGGGTGGGCCGGTCGCCCTCGGCGAGGGAAACCTCGGTCGAGCCCCCGCCGATGTCCAGCAGGAGCGAGCGCGCCCGGGGCGGCCTCCCCGAGAGCACGCCCAGGCAGATGAGCCTCGCCTCCTCGCGGCCCGAGACGACCTCGAGGTTGATCCCCGCCTCCTTCCGCGCGCGCCGGACGATCTCCTCGCGGTTCCTCGCCTCCCGCACGGCGCTCGTCGCCACCGCCCTGACCTTCGCCTTGTGGCGACGGCACAGCGCGCCGTAGCGCGAGAGGGTGACGAGCACCCGGTCGGCCACCGGGCGGGGCATGGCCCCGGTCGTGAACACGCCCTCACCCGGTCGTACGGGGTCGCGCTCCTGGTGAAGCGTCTCCAGGGTACCGTCCGGGAGAGGCCGGGCGATCTCGAGCCGGATGGCGTTCGTGCCGACGTCGATGGCCGCCAGAACCCGATCGCCGTTTCGCTTCACGCAGGCCTCCCGGAACGGGCCCGAGTGTACCCGCCGCCTCTCACGCCCGGAACGAGTCGCTGTGCCCGGGAGTCACGCCCTGTGCCTCTCGCGCCCTCGGTACGTGCGGGCGAGACCCGGTCGCGGCGCGTTCGCGGGCGGCTATCGCCCCGGCACGCCATGGGGTAGAAGGCGCCCTTCGCGGCCCGGGAGGGTCGACCCGGCGCACGCCCGTTGCAGAGGGCACCGGGCGCACGGGAACAGCGGGTGCCCCTCGCGGTTGACGTGCTGGCGGCAAGGTCTTATTGGGGCGCCCGAAAACGCGTCGAGGGAACGAGGAGAGCGCATGGCCGACCACGGACTGAGGGCGTTGCGACCCGGCGAGAAGCTCGCCGTGCTGCTCCCCGGCATGGGAGCGGTCGCGACGACCGCCATCGCCGGGGTGGTTTCGGTTCGGCGGGGCCTCGCGGCGCCGGTCGGCTCGCTCACGCAGCTCGGCCACCTCCTCGCGGGCGACGAGCACGGCCCGCGGGTGAAGGACGTCGTGCCGCTCGCCCACCTCGAGGACGTCGTGTTCGGCGGGTGGGATCCCTTCCCGGACGACGCGTACCAGGCGGCCATTCGCGCCCGGGTCCTCGATCGCGCGCACCTCGATCCGCTCCGCGAGGAGCTCTCGGCGATCCGGCCGATGCCGGCGGTGTTCGACACCGCCTGGGTGCGTCGCCTCGACGGCCCCAACGTGAAGAAGGGCTCCCTGCGCCAGAAGGCGGAGGCCCTGCAGGAGGACATCCGCACCTTCATGCAGCGGAACGGCTGCTCACGGGCGGTGATGGTGTGGACGGGCTCGACCGAGGTGTACGCGCAGATCGGGCCGGCGCACCGGACGCTCGAGGCGTTCGAGGCGGCGCTCGATGCGAACGACCCGACCCTCGCCCCCTCGATGGTCTACGCGTACGCGGCCATCCGCTGCCGGGTGCCGTTCCTGAACGGCGCGCCGAACCTCTCCCAGGACATCCCGGCGCTCCAGGAGCTCGCGCTCCGGCTGGGGGTGCCCACGGGCGGCAAGGACTTCAAGACGGGCCAGACGCTCATGAAGACGACCATCGCGCCGATGCTGCACGCGCGGCTGCTCGGGCTCGACGGCTGGTTCTCGACCAACATCCTCGGCAACCGGGACGGTGAGGTCCTCGACGACGCAGCGTCCTTCAAGACCAAGGAGGTCTCGAAGCTGGGCGTGCTCGACGCCATCCTCGACCCGCGCCACCACCCCGAGCTCTACGGCCAGATCGACCACAAGGTCACCATCCACTACTACCCACCGCGCGGCGACAACAAGGAGGGCTGGGACGCGATCGATCTGTTCGGGTGGATGGGCTACCCGATGCACATCAAGATCAACTTCCAGTGCCGTGACTCGATCCTGGCGGCGCCCATCGTGCTCGATCTCGCCCTGCTCGGCGACCTTGCGGCACGCGCGGGCGAGAAGGGACCGCAGGAATGGCTGTCCTTCTTCTTCAAGAGCCCGGTGGTCGCGCCGGGCCGGAGCGCCGTCCACGACCTCTTCCGCCAGCAGGCCATCGTTCACCGGCAGCTGGAGCGCTACGCCGAGGCGGCGCGCACGGCGGCGCGGGCGTCGGCGGGGTGACGATGGCGAGCCGCCGGATGGAGATCCAGGCGCTCGGATGCACCCCGGGGGCGGCCCGCCACCTTCGCGGCGAGGCCAGGTGACCCGTGCGCATCTGCGTCGTCACCCCCTACGACCTCTCCCACGACGGCGGTGTGAACCGCCACGCACGCAGCCTCGCCTCGGCACTGCGCGAGCTCGGCCACGAGGCTCGCGTGCTCGGGCCCGCCAGCGACGGTGTACCCGAGGGATGCGACGGGCTCCCCGGCGTCACGGCGGTTCCGGCCAACGGGTCGGTGGCACGCATCAGCCTGCTCTCGTCGGCGCGCCCCACCCGCTCCTACCTGGAGGCGGGCCGGTTCGACCTCGTCCACGTGCACGAGCCGTTCGTGCCGGGTCCGGGTCGGCACGCGCTGCGCCACGCTCGGGTGCCGGTCGTGGCCACCTTCCACGCCAACGCCGAGCGCGAGCTGCCGCTGCAGACGGCGCTCCGCGCGGTGGCCTCGTCCGGCCTCTCCCGCATCGCCTTCGGCATCGCCGTCTCGATGGCCGCGAAGCGCTTCTCGCGCGCGATCTACCGGGGCCGCGTGGCGGTGATCCCGAACGGCGTCGACCTCGGACGGTTCGCCCACGCCGTGCGCGAGGCCGGGTCGGCCGGGCACCCGCACACCAGGCTGCGCGTGCTCTTCGTGGGCCGGTTCGACGAGCCGCGGAAGGGGCTGGCGGTGCTGCTCGACGCGGCCGCCATCCTCGACGCCAGGGGGCGCCCGGTCGACGTCCGGGTCGCGGGGGCAGGCTCGCCCGAGCGGTTCGTCCGCCGTGCCTCCGGACTCCGGGTGACCTTCCTCGGCCGCCTGGGCGACGCGGAGCTCGCGGACGAGTACCGGAATGCCGACGTGTTCTGCGCCCCATCGATGGGCGGCGAGAGCTTCGGCATGGTGCTCGTGGAGGCGATGGCCTCGGGCTGCCCGGTCGTGGCGAGCGAGCTCCCGGGATACGCCGACGCGGCGAGGGGCTCGGCGCTCCTCACGCCCGCCGGGGACCCCTGGGCGCTGGCGTCGGCGCTCTGGCGCGCCGGGCACGATGCGGAGCTGCGTGCACGTCTGGTGGCCCGCGGCCGCGTGCGTGCGTCGGCGCTCGCCTGGAACCGGGTGGCCGCCCGGGTGGCCCACGTCTACCGGGTCGCGCTGGCCGCCCGCACCGCGGAGCACGCCGTCCGCGCGCCGATGGCCGGCGTGGCCAGAGGCTGACGGGGTCCGGGGTGGTCGAGCGCTTCGAGCGAAGCTGGCAGCTCAATGCCGTCCTCTCCGCGGCGTCGCGGCCGCTCCGGCTCTGGTTCCGGCCCCGGGTGTTCGGGCTCGAGCAGGTGCCCACCGACCAGCCGGTGGTGTACGTGGCGAAGCACCCGCGCACGTTCCTCTACCTCGAGACGGTGCTGCTCGGCCTCGTCACGTTCTGGGAGGGCAAGCATCGGCCGTTCCGCACGATGGAGAAGAGGAACACCTCCATCCACTCCACACCGGGGCTGGCCTGGTTCCGCAGGCACGCGCAGTCCATCGAGGCCACCGAGGAGGCCGCGCTCGCGACGCTCGCGCTCGGCGAGTCGGTGCTCGTCTTTCCCGGCGGCTCGCGGGATCTGTACGGCCCGGCCGACGCCGTCGACTGGCACGGCCGGAGGCAGTTCGCACGGTTCGCGGCGCGGGCGAGGGTCCCCGTGGTCCCGCTGGCGATGGCCGGCGCCGACGGCCAGCACCCGTGGCGCCTGCCGCTCGGGCGCACGCGCAGCCTGTGGCTGCCGCTCCTGCCGCTGCCGGTGTCCATCGACTTCTGGTTCGGCGCGCCCATCGCGCCGCCCGCCGGGTCCGACGGGCCCGGCATCGCCCGCCTCGCCGCCACGGCGGAGGCCGAGGTTCGCGCGCTCCTCGTCCGGGCCGCGGGGAAGCGCCGCGCGCTCCTCGGGGACGGCGCAGAGCGGGTGCGAGACCCATGACCGATCCACGATCGCCCACCGCGCCGCCGGAGATCGACCGGACGCTGCCCGCCTACCGGAAGATCGTCTGGTGCGCGAAGAAGCTCGCCGCCTACCACCGGATGTCGCTCGAGGGCGCGCCTCCTCCCGAGGGCCCGTGCATCTACGTGACGCTGCACGGCGCCGGCTACCTCGTGCTCGACCTCGTCCTCGCGGGCTACTTCCTCGCCTGGAAGCGCTGGTTCGAGACGGGCGAGGAGCAGAACCGCCTGCGGATCGTGGCTGGCCCGTCCAGGATCGAGCGGTTCATCCCTGGCGTGCCGCGCGCGAAGGACCTCGTGGGCATCATCGGCACCGACGAGGAGGCCTGCTACGCCGTGCTCGAGCGGGGGGAGCAGCTGCTCGTCACGCCCGGCGGCACCCGCGAGGCGCAACCGTCGCGCGACTTCTACCGCCTGAGATGGCAAGGTCGCCACGGCTTCGCGCGGCTGGCCCTTCGCACCGGTGCGCCCATCGTGCCGCTCGCGGTGGTGGGTGGCGCCGAGGCCTACCCGGGCCTGCGCATCGGGAAGCTCTCCCTGTGGTCGCCCGTCCCGCTCCCCGCCCGCATCCGGGTCGTCCTGGGGGAGCCGATCCCGGTGGCGCGCCAGCCCGAGCGCGCGCGGGATCCGGCCGTCGTGGAGCCGCTGCAGCGCCTGGCCTGGCACCGCACGCAGGCCCTCTACGACGAGGTCCGCGGTGTCGCCCGCCGCCCCGCCGGCGGGGAGAGCCCCGCGTGAACGAGGTCTGGATCGCGAGCGACTGGCACCTCGCCCCGGGCAGCCCTCCGGGCGACGGGGAGCTCGCGCTCGCGTTCCTCGAGCGCGCCCGCGCGGCCGGAGCCCGGGTGATCCTGAACGGCGACGTCTTCGACGAGCTGTTCGCCGGGCGAGGGCGCGGCGAGGCCGCCCATCCGCGCGTGACGCGGGCGATCGCCGAGCTCGCGGCCGACGGGCGGCTCGCGCGCACGCGCGGCAACCACGACCCGGAGACGGGCGAGACGCGCCTCGTGCTCGACTGGCCGGGGGTGGGGCGCGTGCTCGTCATGCACGGGCATTCGGTCGACCCCGTGAACAGCTCGCCCCTCGGCCGGCTCGGCGACTCCATCTCCCGGCGGTTCGGTCGGACGGTGGTGGTCCGGGGCGCCGCCTGGGCCGCCGAGGCGGCGGCCCGGGCGCTGGCCGGCGGCTACATGGTGCGGACGTTCCGGCACCGCTGCCTCGCGCTCGTGGAGCGCGAGGGGTTCGACCTCGGCGTGTTCGGCCACGTCCACACGGCGCACCTCCTGCCGGGGGATCGCTACGCCAACGCCGGCAGCCTCCACCGCGGGCGCCTCGAGTGGCTGGCGCTGGGGGCGGGCGGCCCGCGGCTGGAGCGGGAGGGATGACCTCCGCAGCCGAGCGCTGGGTCCGCCTCGCGGATCGCCATCGGCGAGCGCTCCTGCTCGCGTGTCTGGCCGTGGCGATCGCGGGCGCGTGGGGAAGCGTCCGCCTCTACGGCGACCTCCGGCCCGACGTGTCCGAGCTCCTTCCCGGATCGAGCCCGAGCGCGGTGGCGGCCCGGGAGGTGGCGAGGAGGTTCGGGGGCACGGCCGAGCTGACCGTCGTCCTGTCCGGGGCGGACCTCGTCACGCTCGAGCTCTTCGCCGACGACCTCGCGGCTCGGCTGGCCGCCGCGCCCGGGGACCTCGTCCGGTGGGTGGACTACCGCGTCGACGAGGAGCTCGACTTCTTCCGGCCGCGCCTCCTGCTCTTCGCCGGAAAGGCCGAGCTGGAGCGGCTCCGCGACGTGCTCCAGGGCCGGATCGCGTGGGAGCGCTCGCCACCGGGGCGTCGCGCGGCCGAGGCGCCCGACGTGGAGGCCGTGCTCGGCGACATCGCGAAGGGCCGCGAGGACCTCCTCGGGCGATTCCCGTCCGGCTACTACTCGGGCGAGGTCGAGGGCGAGCGGCCGGGCGAGAAGATGACCCTCCTCGCGATGATCGTCAGGCTGGGCAGCCCCTCGGACGACTACGCGAAGGTCTCCGGGCTGCTCGAGCTCGTGCGGAGGGAGGTGGCTGGGCTCGAGCCGGCGAGGTACGCGCCCGGCCTCGCGGTGGCCTACGGCGGCTACGTCGCGTCCAACGTGCGCGAGCACGACGCGCTCGCCGAGGATCTCGTGTGGGGGACGCTGCTCGTCGTCCTGGCGGTGGCGCTCTCGGTCGCGATCTACAACCGCACGTGGAAGGCCATCTTCGCGGTGGGCCTCCCGCTCCTCACCGGAACGCTCGCGACCTTCGGGCTCGCCGAGCTCTGGGTCGGCCACCTCAACTCCAACACCGCGTTCCTCGGCTCCATCGTGGTGGGCAACGGCATCAACGTGGGCCTCGTGTTCTTCGCCCGGTACCTCGAGGAGCGGCGGCACGGCAAGGCGCCGGCCGAGGCCATGATCCGGGCCGTCGAAGGCACCTGGCTCGCAACGCTCACCGCGGCCCTCGCCGCCGGCGTGTCCTACGCCTCGCTCCTCTCCACGGACTTCCGGGGCTTCAACCAGTTCGGCCTCATCGGCGGCGTCGGCATGGCCCTGTCGTGGCTGTTCGCGTACGCCATGACACCGCCGCTCGTGCTCGCCTGGGAGGCGCGGCGGGCCATCCCCAGGCTCGGGCAGCGCTCGGCGCGCCCGATCTTCACGCACGCGGTGGCAGTCGTCATCGGGCGCTTCCCTCGCGCCACCACCGCGGCGGCAGCGGTCGCCACGATCCTCGCCACCCTCGGCCTCGCCCGGGCGAGCCGCGATCCCGTCGAGTACGACTTCAGGAAGCTGCGCGACGCCTCGGCGCTCCGCCCCCACGGCACGGGTTGGTGGGACGGGAAGGTGGACCTGCTCTTCGGGCAGCACCTCGCGCCGACCGTGATTCTCGCCCGCGACGAGGCCGAGGCGCGCGACGTCGTGCGCACGCTGGACGATCACCTGCGCACGCATCCCGGCTCGACCTTCGGCTCCGTGCTCGGCGTCGCCACCTTCGTGCCCGACGGGCAGGCCGAGAAGCTGCCGCTCGTCCGCGAGATCCGGGCGCTCGCCACGGCGGAGAACCTGGCCTTCCTCCCGCCCGACCGGCGCCTGGCGGTGAAGGCCGTCCTGCCTCCCGCGGACCTCGCGCCGTTCGGCGCCGCCGACCTGCCCGTGTCCATCCGGCGCCAGCTCACCGAGGCGAGCGGGCGGCTGGGCACGCCGGTCATCCTCTACCCCTCGGGCCGGATCGACGTCTGGAACGGAAGGGACGTGGGGCGGTTCGCCGCCGAGCTCCGATCGGTCGGGCTGCCCGCGGGCGTGCCGGTGGCGAGCTCGCTCCTCGTGTTCGCGGACGTCCTCGAAGCCATCGAGCGCGACGGTCCCCGGGCCACGCTGCTCTCGCTCGCCGGCGTGGCGCTCCTCGTGGTGGTGGCGTTCGGCGCGGGGAAGCGGACGGCCCGATCGCTCGGCGACGCGGGCTGGGTGCTCGCCTCGCTGGCCGTGGGCGTGATCGGGTTCGGCGGGCTCGCCGGCGCTCTGGGGCTACGCCTCAACATGCTCAACTTCATCGCCCTGCCGATCACCTTCGGCATCGGCGTGGACTACGCCACCAACATCTTCCAGCGGCGGCGCCTCGAGCACGGCCACTCCATCACCGAGGCCGTGCGCACCACCGGCGGCGCCGTGACGCTCTGCTCGCTCACCACCATCATCGGGTATTCGTCCCTCCTCGTGGCGCGCAACCAGGCGCTCCAGTCGTTCGGCATCCTGGCGGTGCTGGGCGAGGTCGCGTGCCTGGCCGCCGCTCTCCTCGCCCTGCCGGCCCTGCTCCGCTGGCGGGAGCTGGGGCGGCGTCCGCGCGTGGCCGCGGAGGGCTCCAGCCGCGTCGCGACGCGGGAGATCTAGACTCCGTCGCCGGGCGAGGCGCCGGTGCGGCCCCGCAGCCGGCGCCAGGCGAGCACGGCGAGGCCGGCCGCCGCGAGCGCCGCGAGGAAGGGCCAGGCCGGAAGGCCCCGCTCGGCGAGCCGCTCGTATCCGTGGCCCAGGCCCCAGCCGATCCAGAAGTAGATCGACGCCCAGAGGGCGCCGGCCAGGGTGGTGCCGAGGATGAACACCCGGATGTTCACCCTCAGCGCGCCCGCCGCGACCGTCATCACGATGCGCAGACCCGGGATGAGGCGGCCGATCACGATGGCGGCCGGGCCTCGCCGGCCGATCCACGCCTCCACCCGCGCCTCGCGCGCCTCGTCGTAGCCGAGCCGGCGGGCGACGCGCAGGATGACCGGGCGTCCGATCCGCCGCGACACCGCGTAGAGGAAGGCCGACCCGAGCACCGTGGCGACGGTGACAACCGCCGCCGTGGCCGGGAACGTGGCGTGCCCCCCGCGGGCGAGGAAGCCCATGGCGGCGATGAAGAGGTCGCCGGGGACCGGCAGCGGGACGCCGCCCTCCTCGACGAGGAGGACGAGGAAGAGCCCGAGGTAGTGCCAGCGAAGGAGCCACTCGGCGGCCGGGTCCACGCGGGGACCCTGCCACGGTTCCCCCCTCCCGAGGAAGGACGTCGCCGGCCACCCTCGCCCCAAAGACGGTCCCGCTCGCGCACGACAGCCGCGCCACTCGACGCGCGCCGCGCCCGCGAACAGAATGGCGCTCATGCGGATCGCGATCGTGGGGGCCGGAGGCGTGGGGGGCCTGCTCGCCGGGCTCCTGGCGCGCACGGGGAACGAGGTGGGGCTGGTGGCCCGCGGTGCGCAGCTCTCGGCGGTGCGGGCAGGGGGCCTGCTGGTCGAATCGCCCCTCGGGCGTTTCACGGTGGGCTCGATGGCCCTGCGCGGTGGCGTCTCGGACGATCCGGCCGCGCTCAGGCCGGCCGAGGCCGTGATCGTGTCGGTGAAGGCCTGGCAGGTGGAGGAGGTGGCCCCGCGCCTCGCCCCGCTCCTCGCGCCGGAGGGCGTGGTGGTCCCGCTGCAGAACGGGGTGCTGGCCGCGGGCCGGCTCGCCGCCGCGCTGGGCGAGGACCGCGTGGCGGGGGGCATCGTGAACCTGCTCGCCTGGATCGACGGGCCCGGGCGCATCCGTCACGTGGGCGGTAGCCCGCGGCTCGTGCTGGGCGAGCGCGGCGAGCGCGCGCGCCGGCCCAGCCCGCGTCTCGAGGCTCTCTCGGCCGCGCTGCGCGCCGCCGACTGCGAGGCGTCGGTGACCGACGACGTGGAGCGGGCCATCTGGGAGAAGTACCTGCTCATCGAGCCCTGGGGAACGATCGCCGCCGCGGCGCGAGCGCCCATCGGCGCCCTGCGCGCCGTGCCGGAGACGCGCGCGCTGCTGGCCTCGGCCATGAGGGAGCTCGAGGCCGTGGCGCGCGCGCGAGGCGTGAGGCTGCCCGCCGACGCCGTGGACCGCGCCCTCTCCAGGCTCGACGCGCTGCCGCCCGAGGCCACCGCCTCGATGCAGCGCGACCTCGCCGCGGGCCGCCCCTCCGAGCTCGACGATCAGCCCGGCGCGCTCGTCCGGATGGCGCGTGCCGCGGGCGTCCCG
>Ga0335084_10002134_pt1 | contig 18916 bp, 20 predicted proteins | sample Lox_Sample_44_FD_206721 | JGI IMG/M metagenome (GOLD analysis project Ga0335084, IMG submission 206721) | Soil microbial communities from Loxahatchee National Wildlife Refuge, Florida, United States - Lox_Sample_4.4 | ecosystem: Environmental > Terrestrial > Soil > Wetlands | place: USA...
GCTGCCGCGGCACATTCGCGCGGCGGTTCAGGATACGCCTGCGGCGCGTCCCACGCGCCATTTCTGGTGGTGGAGCCTGATCCCGACGCTCGCCGCAGCCGTGCTCGGCGCCTGGTTGCTGACGCGATGAGCCTGATCAACCAAGTCCTGAAGGATCTGGAGAAGCGTCACGCAGGCCCTGACGCGCGCGGTTTGGGGCGCGCGATACGTCCACTGCCGGAAGAGGGCACGCGTCACCGCCTGTGGATTACGTGCGCGGTGATCGCAATCGCTCTGGTGGCTGGCGGCGGGTGGTGGTGGACGATGCGAGATCGCATCGTGTCCCCGCCTGTGGCCGCGAAAAAGATGCCGATCGCGGAACCCGCGCCGATACCCGCGGCTGCATCTCAGCCAGCGCCCCAGCCCTCGCAACCGGTACTCGTCAAGACGGACGCGGCCGCAGCCGTTGCCACCAATGTCGCCACCAACCTGGCGCCGATTTCCGGAGCTGCCCTGGCGGCATCTGGTGCAGCAGGTGCAACGTCCCAGCCCGCACCAGTGAGTGCGCCACCAGCACAATTGCCCGCAGGGAATGCAGCAGCGAAAGATGCAGAGTCATCGCCCTCTCAACGTCCAGCGAGCGCCTTGCGCATGGATCACGCGAATGCCGTGAATCAGATGTCCGCGCCTCTCGCTCCGGTGGCACCTGCCGCTGCACCTGCACCGGGACGTCGGTTGCTTCCATTGCCCTCCGGCAGCCCACAGGACAAGACGAACATCCCGACCCCGTCCAACCCGCAGGCATTGCAACCCACCGATACCGAGGCGTCCCCGGCTAAGCCGCCACCGACTCCCGCGCGCTCCAAGCCGGTTCCGGTGGCACAGGCTGCCCCGAAGATCGTGGCATCGGCGCGCAGCGTCGAGTCCCCCGAAGTGAAGACGCCGTTGGAAGATCCCAACATCGAAAAACAAGTGCGGCCGCAATCCGACCGCGAGCGAGCAGAAGACAAGTTTCGGCAAGGGATGAATGCCCTGCAGAACGGCCGCGTAGCCGAAGCGGAAAGCGCCCTCACCGAAGCGCTGCGCATCGACCCGATGGCGGACAACGCACGTCAGGCCCTGCTCGGTATCTGTGTAGAAGCGGGTCGGCGCGACGAGGCCGAAAAGCTGCTCGAAGATCGCCTGCAGGTCGATCACAAGCATTTCGGCTTTGCGATGGCGCTGGCTCGGTTGCAGCTCGAGCGCGGCAAGAACGCCGAAGCGCTGGCGACCCTACAGCGCTCGGTGTCAGTTGGCGAGACCAACGCGGACTACCAGGCGATGTTTGCCAATGCGCTGGCGCGGGTCGCACGCCATAAGGAGGCCGCCGAGCGCTTCGCAGCCGCGGCGCGGCTCGCACCGCGCAATCCGTTGTGGCAGATGGGGCTTGGCATGGAGCTTCGCGCCGAAAGCCGCAACGCTGAAGCGCGCGCTGCATTTCAGCGCGCCCGCGAGCTCGGCGGGCTCAACGCACAGCTCACGGCTTATCTCGATCAGCAGCTGCGCGAGCTGCATTAGCTGCCGTCCTTCAGCGCTCCGTTCTCGCGACGACCCATCCGGTTACTTCAGCCGCACCGGCCCGTAGCAGCACACGCGCCAGCTCGTTCAGCGTAGCGCCGCTGGTCAGCACATCGTCGACCACGGCGATGCGGGCCCCGTCGAGACTACTGCTGCACTCGAAAGCGCCGCGGATGTTGGCCCGCCGCTCGGTCAACGGCAGCGCGGCTTGTGGCGGCGTGTCTCGAATGCGCCGGCAGGCCGAAGCCGCGATCGGTATGTTGAGCCGGCGCGCCAGGCTGCGCGCAATTTCATGGCTTTGATTGAACCCGCGCTCGCGCAGGCGCTGCGCGGACAACGGCATTGGGACGAGGCAGCTGGGCCGCATCTCGTCGCGCACACATTCGATCAGCAGCGACGCCAGCGGGTCGATGAGCGAGAGATCGCCGGCATACTTGAGACGGCGGATCACCGCGTCGATCGGAAAGCCGTAAGAAACCGCCGCGCTCACCTTGGCGAAGCGCGGAGGATGGGTCAGGCATTGGCCGCATCGTTCCGCGCGTACCGAGCTTGCCGCGCAAGTCGGACAGCGCGGAGAGCGCAGGCCCGGTAGATCTTCATGGCACGGCTCGCACAGCGAGGCACCGGGTTCCCCGCACAGCACACAGTGTTGCGGCAGGGCCCACTGTTGCATCCACCGGCGCAGCACGCTCGCTCCTCAGTTCGTTGTTGTTCTTCAATACTCTTCGTTGCAGGCGCGCTCGCCCGATCGTCCCAGCAGGCGGGACACCGTCGCCAGGGGTTGTGCAACGCCCGCAAGCTCGGTTTCGCCGGTGTGCCCGTCATGCCGGATCTGTCCGATAATCTACCCCATGTCGGAGGTGAGGAGTCTGCGCCAGCGTCGCGTGCGCCGCAATTTTGCGCATGCCGCCGCAAATTACGAGAGCTTCGCTGTGCTGAGCCGCGAGGTGCTGGCCCGCATGCTGGAGCGTGTGGCCATCATGCAGCTGATACCCCGGCGCATCCTCGATCTTGGCAGCGGCACCGGCATGGCGACACGTGCCATGGGAGAGCGTTACCGTGCGGCGGATGTCATCGCGCTCGACCTATCGCTGCCGATGTTGCAGCAGCAATCCGAGCGCAGCCGGTGGCGCCGGACTTTGCGCTTGATGCGCGGCGGGAGTCGACGCAGCAGCGTCTGCGCGGACTTCGAGCAATTGCCGCTGCGCACGGACAGCATCGACATGGTGGTGTCGAACCTCGCATTGCACTGGAGCGGTGATATAGCGCGTGCGTTTGCGGAGGCCGGCAGAGTGCTGCGGACCGGCGGGCTGTTCGTGTTCTCAACCTTCGGTCCGGATACGCTCAAGGAGTTGGCGCACGCGACTGCGGACACATCAGGTGGCACGCCAGTACACAGCTTCATCGACATGCATGACCTCGGCGATGCACTGGTCGCGAGCGGATTTTCCGATCCAGTGATGGAGATGGAGCAGCTTACTTTGACCTACCAGAGCCTCGACGCATTGTTGCGCGATTTGAAGGGCGCCGGCGGGTCCTCGACGCGCGCGGCAACCGGGCTGCGCACTGCGCGATGGCGGGCGCGGATCGCGGAACGCTACGAGGCGTTGCGTCGCGAGGGGCGGCTGCCGGCAACCTTCGAGATCGTGTATGGGCATGCCTGGAAGGCTGAGCGCCGCACGCCAGCGCGTGCGGACGGGCTCGCCGTGATCGAATTCCAGCCGCGCCGGCGCCAAGTATGATACGCAGCCCGCCGCGTGCAGGTGCACGTAAGCGGCGTGCAAGCACCTGACTCTCATTACGAGATTGCGCCTGGCCCCACGCGCCCGCTTGCTGCCGTTGTTGCGGGGGCGGGGGCCGTATGTTACATTCGCCGCGGTTTGAGAGGGAGAGGGTCCCGGTCGTCAGCCCCCGGGAACTGAAGCGCGTAGGCCAGCGAAGCCAGATGGAATGCACCGACGTCAGGGAGTCCGGCGAGTTTCTCCTCATCGCCCGACGCAACAACTCTCTCTCGGCCACCGGCAGAGCGCTCGTACTCGGGTCACTCGTATTCATCTCTTTGGCGATCTCCCTGGCTTTTGCTTTTTTCGGCGCCTGGCTTGTGCTCCCGTTCGCGGGCGTAGAGCTGGCCGTGCTCTGCGTTGCGTTTCGCCACGTGCAACGGCATGCGGCAGATTTCGAGAGCCTCGCGATCAAAGGGGATCGAGTGCTGGTGGAGCGGTGGGATCGAGGAAGAATGAGCCGGTACGAGCTCAATCGTTACTGGGCGCAGGTGGTGCTCGAGAACGGCACTGTGCCCGGACGCAGCCTGCTTGCGTTGCGCTCGCACGGACGCCAGGTGGAGTTCGGCCAGCACCTCACTGAGGAACAACGTCAGGCCGTGGCACGGACTCTCAAGCAGCAGCTTCACAATCGTTGAGATCAAAAATCCAAGAGCATGCCGTCGGGGACACCATGATCAGAAGAATCGCGCAGACCCTAGCCTCTATGCCCCTGTTGTTGACCGCCAGCGGCCAGGCGTTCGCCGAATTGCGGTTCAATCTGCAGGATCCGCAGACCATCATCGCGCACGAGATCTACGACCTGCACATTGTGATTATGGGGATCTGCACATTGATCTTCATCGTCGTATTCGGCGCCATGCTGTGGGCCATCATCAAGCACCGCAAAGCGGCGGGGCATCGCGCGGAGCAGTTCCACGAGAACACCACCGTGGAAATTCTGTGGACGGTGATTCCGTTTCTGATCCTGGTGGGGATGGCCTATCCGTCCACCAAGACGCTGCTCATAATGCGCGACACCGCGGGTGCGGATATGACCATCAAGGCCACCGGCTATCAGTGGAAGTGGCGCTACGACTATCTCGAAGACGATGTGAGCTTCTACAGCAGTCTCGCCACACCGCGCGACCAGATTCAGAATCAGGCGCCCAAGGGCGAGAACTATCTGCTGGAGGTCGACAATCCGGTCGTAGTCCCGGTGGGTAAGCGCGTGCGTGTACTGACCACTGCCAATGACGTGATCCACTCCTGGTGGGTGCCTGCGTTCGGTGTGAAGCAGGATGCCATACCCGGGTTCGTGCGTGACGCGTGGTTCCGCGTCGATACACCGGGCACTTACCGCGGTCAGTGCGCGGAACTGTGCGGCAAGGAGCATGGCTTCATGCCGATCGTGGTCGAGGCCGTTTCCGAAGACAAATACAAGGAATGGGTGGCGCAGCAGAAAGCCAAGAAGACGCAGGCGAGCACTGCTGCTGCCGCAGATGTGAACAAAACCTACACCCTGGACGAGCTCAAAGCACAGGGCGAAAAGGTGTACGCCAAGACCTGCGTTGCCTGCCATCAGGCGAACGGGCAGGGTATGCCGCCGACATTCCCCGCTCTGGCGGGCGGGAAAATTGCCACGGGACCACTGGCCGCGCACCTGGAGATCGTGGTCAACGGCAGCAAGAAGAATCCGGCCATGGTGGCCTGGAAGAACCAATTGTCGGACCTGGAGATCGCCAGCGTCGTCACCTACGAGCGCAACTCGTTCGGGAACAAGACCGGTGATCTGGTGCAGCCGAAGGATGTCGCGGCATTGCGCAAGTAGACGGACAGCCCACACGATTCGAATCTGAATCAGGAGACTCTCATGGAAGCGGCACACGGCCACGAGCACGATCACGATCACGCATATCACCCGGGCGGGATCATGCGCTGGGTCACCACTACCAACCACAAGGACATCGGCACGATGTACTTGTGGTTCAGCTTCACCATGTTCCTCACCGGCGGCCTCATGGCGCTCACCATCCGCGCCGAGTTGTTCAGCCCCGGCCTGCAGATCGTTCAGCCCGAACTCTTCAATCAGCTGGTCACCATGCACGGGCTGATCATGGTGTTCGGCGCGATCATGCCCGGCTTCGTCGGCTTTGCGAACTGGCAGATTCCGTTGATGATCGGCGCGCCCGACATGGCCTTTGCGCGCATGAACAACTGGAGCTTCTGGTTGCTACCGCCGGCGGCGATTCTGCTGGTGGGATCCTTCCTGGTGCCCGGTGGCGCCACCGCGGCCGGGTGGACTCTCTATGCACCGCTGTCCGTGCAAATGGGTCCGGGCATGGACATGGCGATCTTCGCGCTGCACATCATGGGCGCCTCGTCGATCATGGGCTCGATCAACATCATCACGACGATCTTGAACATGCGCGCCCCGGGCATGTCGCTGATGCGCATGCCGCTGTTCGCGTGGGGGTGGTTGATTACCGCTTACCTGCTGATTGCGGTCATGCCGGTGCTTGCGGGTGCGGTGACCATGGTGCTCACCGATCGGCACCTCGATACTCACTTCTTCAATCCAGCCGGCGGCGGCGACCCGGTGATGTTCCAGCACATCTTCTGGTTCTTCGGGCACCCCGAGGTCTACATCATGATCTTGCCGGCGTTCGGCATCGTGTCGCAGATCATTCCGGCGTTCTCCCGCAAGCCGCTGTTCGGCTACTCGTCGATGGTCTACGCGATGTCTTCCATCGCCATCCTGTCGTTCATCGTCTGGGCGCATCACATGTTCACGGTCGGCATGCCAGCAGCCGGACTGCTGTTCTTCATGTACGCCACCATGCTGATCGCGGTCCCCACCGGCGTGAAGGTGTTCAACTGGGTATCGACCATGTGGAAAGGTGCGCTGTCGTTCGAGGCGCCGATGCTGTTTGCCGTGGGCTTCATCTTCCTGTTTACCGTCGGCGGGTTCAGCGGTCTCGTGCTGGCCATTTACCCGATCGACGTGCAGGCGCAGGACACCTATTACGTGGTCGCCCACTTCCACTATGTGCTGGTGTCGGGTGCGCTGTTCGCAATGTTTGGCGGCACGTACTTCTGGATTCCGAAGTGGACCGGGCACATGTACGACGAGAAGCTGGCGAAGTGGCATTTCTGGCTGTCGTTCATCTTTTTCAACATAGCATTCTTCGTGCAGCACTTCCTCGGACTGGCCGGCATGCCGCGCCGCGTTCCCGACTATGCGCTGCAATTCACCGACTTCAACCGCGTGTCGACGATTGGCGCGTTCGGCTTCGGCCTGTCGCAGCTGTTGTTCCTCTACATCGTGCTGAAGTGCATTCGCGGCGGACCGAAAGCGGCGGATAAGCCTTGGGAGGGCGCCGAGGGGCTGGAGTGGACGCTCCCCTCGCCGCCTCCGTATCACAGCTTCGAAACCCCACCCGTGGTGAAGTAGGCTAACGATCGTGAGGGGCGGGAGTCCCGCTCCTCACCAAAGACTCGAGCGATTCACTCGTGCCTCTTTCGCGAAATCTCAAGACCGCACTGATTCTCACCTCAGTGGTGATCCTGTTTTTTGCCGGCGTCATCGTGCGGCATTGGTTGTGGCGATGAGCGCGCCGTCGAAAAATCGTGCGCTGGTGACCAAGCTGGTGGTAGTGGCGATCGTCATGTTCGGGTTCGGTTTTGCCCTGGCGCCGATGTACACCAAGCTGTGCGAGCTCGCCGGCATCAACAATCTGCAGGCGAGCGATGCGCCCGCCGTCAACACCCAGGTCGACTCCAGTCGCACGATTACCGTGCAGTTCGACGCCAACCTGCGCAATGACCTGCCCTGGAGCTTCCGACCGCTGACCAAGTCCGTGCAAGTGCATCCCGGGCAGCTCGTCCACGTCGTCTTTGAAGTGACGAACGCATCCGACCGCGATGTCTTCGGACAGGCGATCCCGAGCTACGGTCCGCAGGTTGCGGGACGCTACTTCAAGAAGCTCGAATGTTTCTGCTTCACGCGCCAGGAGTTGAAGCCCAATGAGACGCGGCAGATGCCGGTGGTGTTCGTGGTCGAGTCGGGACTGCCCGCCGACGTGCACACCATTACATTGTCCTACACCTTCTTCCAGGTGGAAGGCGCGGGCGCGAAGCCCGGTTGAGGGCTATGAGCGAGAGTGAGGAGGAGCCGCCGGCGCGCAAGAGGGCCGGTGTGTTGCAGGTGGCGAAGGCGGTATTCTGGTCGTTTTTTGGCGTGCGCAAATCACGCGATCATGACCGCGATGCGATGAGCATCACGCCACTGCAGGTGGTCGTGGCTGGCGTAATCGGAGCCGCCGTGCTGGTTTTCCTGCTCATCATGCTGGTGCGCGTGGTTACGAGCTAGGTGTGGAATCGTCAAGGACAGTCGGGGAAAAAGGAGAAGCACAATGAGCAGTCAGGCTGGACGCTATTACATACCGGATCCATCGCACTGGCCGATATTCGGTTCCATTGCGCTGTTGCTGATGGCATTCGGCGCGACGATGTGGTTCAACCTGGTCGCGGCCGGCCCGTGGGTGCTCGCCGCCGGCCTCGCTGTGCTGGTGTATATGTTGTTCGGCTGGTTCGGCACGGTCGTCCGCGAAAGCGAAGGCGGACGCTACAACCGGCAGGTCGATGTCTCGTTCCGCTGGGGCATGAGCTGGTTCATCTTCTCGGAGGTGATGTTCTTCGCGGCGTTTTTCGGCGCGCTCTTCTACATGCGCGCGCTGGCTGTCCCGGGGCTGGGATCAGGCGAGACGGCGCTGCAGCTGTGGCCGAGCTTCAAGCCCGGCTGGCCGGTTGCGGGTCCGGGCATCGAGTCCACGTTTACCCCGATGGGGGCCTGGGGCATTCCGGCAATCAATACCCTGATCCTCTTGTCGTCGGGCGCAACGGTGACCTGGGCGCATTGGGGACTGAAGAAAAACAATCGCGGCCAACTGGTGCTGGGATTGCTGCTCACCATCGCCCTCGGCATGCTGTTCTTGGGCCTCCAGGCATACGAATACCACCACGCCTACACCGAATACAACCTCAAGCTGACCACCGGTGCCTATGGCGCGACGTTCTTCATGCTCACTGGCTTCCACGGTTTCCACGTGACGCTCGGGACGATCATGTTGATCGTCATTTTCGTGCGGGCGCTGAAGGGGCACTTCACGCCTGATCATCATTTCGGCTTCGAAGCGGTGTCGTGGTACTGGCACTTCGTCGACGTCGTATGGTTGTTGCTGTTCGTGCTGGTGTACTGGTTGTGAGCCCAAGCGGCATATAGAGGGGGAGACCCGCCGCGAGCGGGAGGATAAGCGCGCCGCACCTTGACCGGTGCGGCGCGCTTTTTTGCAGATGCTCTAAGTGCAGGCCGCTTAGTCTTAGTGCAGGCCGGTACGCGGGATGATGTTGAAGTAGTAGCCCGCCATCAGCAGCAGGAACAGCGCGATCGACAGCGAAATGCGCACGGTGAGCGCTTTGACCGTGCGCTCTGAGCTGCCCTTATCGCGTATCAGGAACCAGAGCGCCGAGCCGAGGCTGGCGACGATCAGCACCAGTACTGCAATCACGAAGATTCTCATTCTTGAACGCCTTCTGGTTGGTTCAGTCTAAATTAGGCTCCTGCCAGTGGCAGAGGCCGGTGTACAGGTGATCCAGCATGCCCTTCACACGTGCATCGTACGTGGAAAGACTGCTCCGTGGAGCGGCCGGGGCGCCAAGCATGCGGCGCCAGGCATGTGGGCGGAGCCGCTGGGTTTAGTCTCCGCGGAGCAGGCGTCAATATTAGAGAATGTCTGCATCATTCAGTTTCAAGCCCGGTCTGGTAGCCACCACGGCAGCGATCATCGGCATCCTCATCGCTGCACTGTTGGGCGACTGGCAGTTGCATCGGGCCGCGCACAAATCCGAGCTGCAGGCACGTCTGGTGGAGGCGTCGCGCTCGCCCGCGCTGGCCATCGGCCGCGATGCCATCGATCCTGCAGCGATGGCTTATCACCCCGTGCAGGTGCGTGGACACCTCGACGCGGACCGCACGGTGTACATCGACAATCGAGTGCACCGGGGCATCGTCGGCTACGTGGTCGTGAGTCCCCTGCAGATCTCCGGGAGCGATCGATATGTGCTGGTGGAGCGCGGGTGGGTGGCTGCGGGACCCGATCGCACCCGATTGCCTGCGGTCGCTGCGCCGCCCGGGGATGTGGACATTCACGGGATCGCGCTTCCCGGAAACCCGCGGCTGTTCGAGCTTTCGCACGATGTCCTGGCCGGCAAGGTCTGGCAAAATCTGACGGTGGATCGCTATCGCGAGCGCTTCGGCATCGAGCTGCAACCGGTTATCGTTCAGCAGCACAACGAAATGCCGGATGGTCTGGTTCGCGATTGGGCACCGCCGAGTCTTGGCATCGAGCGCCATCGCGCTTACGCCTTTCAGTGGTTTTCGCTGGCCGTCGTTATTCTGATTCTGTACGTCACACTCAATGTCCGACGCAATAAAGTCCCGGCGTAATCACCGACTCACTCTACTCCTGCTTGCCGGCGTGGCTGTCTTGCCTCTGCTCGCTGCCTATGTCCTGTACCTCTTCTGGCGCCCGAGCTCGCTCACCAACTACGGCGAGCTGTTGCCTCCCACCTCGATCGCCGATGCGGTCGCACCGCAACCCGACGGCTCGCGCTTCGACTTCGCGCGGTTCAAAGGCAAATGGGTGATGCTGATGGTCGACTCCGGCCAATGCGACGCGTACTGTCAGGGAAAGCTTTACCGGATGCGGCAAGTCCGGCTCACTCAAGGTCAGAACATGGAGCGTATCGAGCGTGCCTGGCTGATCGACGATGAGATGGCGCCTGCCGGACAGTTGCGCGCAGACTATGAGGGTACCTATGAGATCCGGGTGAAGGACCGCGCGCTGCTCAGTCGGTTGCCGGCTAGGAGCTCCGCCCGCGCACACATTTACATCGTCGATCCGCTGGGAAATGTCATCCTTCGCTACGCTGGCGATGCCGATGCGACCGGGATGAAGAAAGACTTCAACCGGCTTCTGAGGGCTTCGCGCATTGGCTAGCCTGAGCTGATGGCTGTTCGACCTGATGCTAAACTCTGGCTTTAGGCACAACAACCATGACCGTCCTCGCACAACACTACAAGCCCGCAGCCCTGCGACTGCAGCAGCTGTTCCGCCTGACCAAACCGAGGGTGGTGAGCCTGATCGTCTTTACGGCGGTGATCGGGATGTTTCTGGCGACGCCGGGCCTGCCGCCAGTTGGCATCCTGGTGTGCGCAACTGCAGGCATCGCTCTGGTGGCCGGCGCGGCGGCCGCTATCAATTGTCTGGTCGAGCAGAAGCTCGATGGCATCATGGCCCGCACGCGTTCGCGTCCTTTGCCGATGGGTCAGCTCACATCGTTGCAGACGCTCACCTTTGCCGCCATCATCGGTAGCGGCGGACTCTGGTTGCTGTATTCGATGGTGAATCCGCTGACGATGTGGCTCACGCTAGCCACGTTCGTCGGCTACGCGGTGGTCTATACGGTGGTGCTGAAACCGCTCACTCCGCAGAACATCGTGATCGGCGGCGCTTCGGGCGCCATGCCGCCGGTTCTCGGCTGGGCGGCGGTTACCGGACAGCTCGCGCCCGATGCGCTGCTGCTGTTTCTCATCATCTTTGCGTGGACGCCCCCGCACTTCTGGTCGCTCGCGTTGTATCGCAAGCACGAATACGCCAGGGCCGGCATTCCGATGCTGCCGGTAACGCACGGCGATCGGTTCACACGGTTGCATGTACTGCTGTATACGCTGATTCTGATCGCGGTCAGCCTGCTGCCATTCACCAGCCAGATGAGCGGGTACCTCTATCTGGGCGCGAGCCTGCTCCTCGATGCTGTGTTCCTCGGCTACGCCATCAAAATCTACGTCGACTACAGCGACGCACTGGCGCGGCGGACTTTCCGCTATTCGATCGTGTATCTGTCCGCGCTTTTCGCCGCGCTGCTGATCGATCACTACTGGCGGTTCGTGAGTTGACGCTACCTGTTGGCTGGCTGAGGCGCAGTCTCGTGCCTCTCGCGTGTGTCTGCTGTGTGGTGCTTGCCTCCTGCGATCGCTCTTCCAGCTCGCTCAGCCTCAAAGCCACGGACATCACCGGCGCGGACTTCGGCCACGATTTGCAGCTCACCGATTTCAACGGCCAGGCACGCAAGCTTGCCGACTTCCGTGGGAAAGCGGTGGTCGTGTTTTTTGGCTATACCCACTGTCCCGACGTGTGCCCAACCACCATGTCGGAGCTTGCCTCCGCGATGAAAAAGCTGGGCGCTGAGGCGGACAAGGTGCAGGTGTTGTTCGTTACGGCTGACCCCGAGCGGGACACGCCCGAGATCTTGAAGCAATACGTAACCGCGTTCGATCCCCGCTTTCTGGGTTTGCGCGGAACGCCCGAGCAGACCGCGCAAGCCGCGAAGGATTTCAAGGTGCTGATCCAGAAGAATCCAGGGAACAACCCCGCAAACTACACCGTCGATCACTCGTCGGGGACGTATCTCTACGACCCGCAGGGCCGGCTGCGTGTGTATGTAAGCTACGGGCAGGGGGCGGACGTATTCGCGCACGACATCGCGGCGCTGCTCAAAGCGAGTTGAGGTCGTTGCGCACTGGGTACAAACAACAACGCCGCCCGAAGGCGGCGTTGCGTTGAGCAGGGTTGCCGTCATGCAGTGGGTGCGGGGATGAGCGCCCGCATTTTCTTCATCGCCTGCGCTTCGATCTGGCGAATCCGCTCCGCGGACACCCCGAACTCGTCGGCGAGCTCATGCAGCGTCGCGGAGTCGTCCTCGCGCAGCCAGCGCGCCTCGATGATTTTGCGGCTGCGCTGATCCAGACTGTTCAGCGCATTCTCCAGACCCCGCGTGCGCAGGCGCTCTGTTTCCTCGTGCTCGAGGATACGTCCCGGCTCCTCTTCGGGATTGGAGAGATACGAGATCGGGCCGAAGCCTTCCTCGTCGTCTTCGCCGATTGGCTCGAGCGAGATATCCTGTCCACCCAGGCGCATCTCCATCTCGGAGACGTCTGACGCCTTCACCCGCAGCTGGCTCGCCATCTCATCGGTTTCTTCCCGGGTCATGGCGCCGTGACCCTTTTTCATGCTGCGCAAGTTGAAGAACAGTTTGCGCTGCGCTTTGGTGGTCGCGATTTTCACGACGCGCCAGTTGCGCAAGATGTGCTCATGCATCTCGGCGCGGATCCAGTGCACGGCAAACGAAACCAGGCGCACGCCGCGATTGGGATCGAAGCGTTTCACAGCCTTCATCAAACCGACGTTGCCTTCCTGGATCAGGTCCGCATGCGGCAATCCGTAGCCGAGATACCCGCGAGCGATGGAAACCACCAGCCGCAGGTGCGACAACACCAGCTGCCGCGCCGCTCCGAGGTCCTCGTTGTCGCGGTACTGGCGCGCCAGGCGCATCTCTTCCTCTTCGGTCAGCAGGGGGAAGCGGTTCACCGCCTGGATGTAGCTCTCCAGGCTCCCAGCCGTCGAAGGCAGCGACATAACCATTGGCAAACTCTTGATCATTAAAGAAGTCCTCCTTGAGACATGGCATTTTAGCACTCAGCGTTTAAGAGTGCCAGACCGCCGAGAAAGTTCCCGACCAAATCAGTCGGCTACCTTGCTTCGAACCGCCAGAGATGTCTTGTGACCGAGAGCCAGGCTCCCAGCCAACCCAGCAATGCAGAGAACAGCAGAAGGCTCATCGCATCGTCCCAGCGCAGGCCGGCAATGCGAAAGCTCGCCGAATAGAGCGCCGCCAGCGTGGCGAGATCACGATTGAGCAGGAGCACCGCCATGCTCAAGACGCCCCATGCCATCAAGCCGCCGGCCAAGCCCTGCAGACCGCCGAAGTACAGAAAGGGCCGCCGGACAAAAGGGTTGGTCGCCCCGATCAGCTTGGAGATCTCGATTTCCTCGCGGCGCGTGAGAATCTGCAGACGTATGGTATTAAACGTAACGGCTACCAGCGCGGATGACAGCAGCAGGCCCAGGATCAGAATTGCGGTCCGGCCCAGCCGCAGGGTCGCGTCGAGCTTGCGCGCCCATTCCGAATCCAGCTGCACATGCGCTACCTTGGGCCACTTTGTCGCCGTATCCCGCAAACGCTCCAGCGTTTCCGGTTTACTGTCTACACCCGTCGCAACAAAAGCATCTGGGAGCGGGTTCTGCTTGAGATTATCGAGCACATCGGACAGGCCGGCGCTGCGCTTCAACTCGGCCAGGGCCCGAGCACGCGGAATGAAGCGATAGTTTCCGACGTCCGGATGATTGCGCAAGTTCTCTTCGATCGACTCGACATTGCGCGCGTCAGCGTCGAGCTCGAGGAAGATGCTGATCTGCGGATCGGTGGTGAGCTGGCGAGTGAAGGACTGCAGCTGGGACAAGACGAGATAGACGCCAGCCGGGAGACTCAGCGCCACGCCGATCACCAGGATGTTGAGCCCCGAGGCCATGGGCGTCTGCGCGAGCCGCGTGAGGGCATCAGCGGTGGCGCGCGCATGATCGCGCAGCCACGCCTTCATGCTTGCTTCGCCCTGCCTGGGCGCCGCGCTGGAATTGCTGAGCTCATCAGTGGTCGTCCGCCACGCGGCCGTGGACCAGCTGGATGGCGCGCGTGCGCAGCTGCTCCGCAATAAGGCGATCGTGCGTGGCGATGACCACGGTGACCCCGACGCGGTGAAAGGCCGCGAACAGATCGATGATCTCGTGTCCGTACGCTTCGTCCAGATTGCCCGTGGGCTCATCGGCCAGTAACACCGCCGGCCGATTCACCACGGCACGTGCGATGCATGCGCGCTGTTGCTCGCCGCCCGAAAGCGTGATCGGCAGCGCCCTTTCTTTGCCCAGCAGCCCGACCTTGTCCAAGGCGGCACGCCCACGACGCACCGCGTCACCGGTATCGAAGCCCGCAATCTGCAGCGGCAGCAGAACGTTCTGCAGCACGTTGCGATCGTACAAGAGCTTGTGATCTTGAAAAACGATGCCGAACTTGCGGCGCAAAAACGGCACCGCGCCCGGACGCAGCTGCGCTACGTTCTGCCCGCTGACGATGACCGCGCCGGAGCTGGCGAACTCGATGGCGGCGATCAGCTTGAGCAGCGTGCTCTTCCCGGCTCCCGAGTGACCTGTGATCAACACCATCTCGCCGACATCGATGGTGAGGCTCACGTCCGACAGCGCTTCGAATCCTCCCGGGTAGCGCTTGTAGACATGGCTCAGATTGATGACCGCAGCAGGATGGGCAGCCGCGGCGCCGGCGGCGCGCGGTAGCGGGTCGTTCATTCGAACAGGGCGGAGGCGAACTCGTTGGCGTCGAACGGGCGCAAATCATCGATGCCCTCGCCCACGCCAACGAAACGCACCGGGATCGGCTTGTAGCGCGCGATGGCAGCGATGGCCCCACCCTTTGCGGTCCCATCCAGCTTGGTGATGGTGAGTCCGGTCAGATCGACCGCATCATCGAATGCCTTCACCTGACTCAAAGAATTCTGACCCGTATTGGCATCGAGCACCAGCATCACTTCGTGCGGTGCGCCAGGCAGCACGCGCGCCACCACGCGCTTCACTTTCTTCAGCTCGTCCATGAGATGCAGCTGGGTCGGCAGGCGGCCCGCCGTGTCGGCGATGAGAAGATCGATGCCGCGCGCCTGCGCCGACTGCACGGCATCGAATACCACCGCTGCGGGATCGCCCTTCTCCTGTGCGATCACGGGGACGTCGTTGCGCTCGCCCCAGGTCTTGAGCTGCTCCACCGCTGCCGCGCGAAAAGTATCGCCTGCGGCGAGCATCAACCTGTGGCCCTGGGATTGATAGAACTTGGCGAGCTTGCCGATCGACGTGGTCTTGCCGGAACCGTTCACACCGGTCACCAGCATCACGAAAGGCTTGGCGCCGGCAATCAGCAGGGGTTTGCTAACCGGCGTCAGCAGATCGACCAGGCTGTCCTTCAGCACGCGCTTGAGATCTGCGGGATCGCTGATGCGCTCACGGGCCGCACGCGTGCGCGCCTGCTCGAGCAGATATTCCGTAGACGCTACGCCGATGTCGCACGACAGGAGCAAAGTCTCCAGCTCCTCGTACAGCCATTCGTCGATTTTCACATGCCGCCCGAGCAGGACCGAGAGCTGCCCGCTCAGCTTGCCGCGCGTAGCGGAAAGCCCTTCGCGCAGCCGCGACAGCCATCCCCCGGAGCTCTTGCTCTCATCAGGGTTGGGATTGCTCTTGTCACGCTTGATGAAACTCAACATACTGAACCAGTGTCAGAAGTCGCTGATGCCCGGCATGCCTGTTAGCAACGCTGCCGGGCGCAATGGTTGTCGCGATCGTGCGCTGCCAGCCGTGATTCTAACAGCCCGGGTCTATTCGTCTCGAAACAGCCGCTCGCCTTGCCGCCATGACTTCGTGGATGCTGCGCACCCTCGTCGCGCTCGCGCTCTGCCCGTTGAGCTTGCTCGCTCACGGCAAAGTGGAGGAGCGCGTGTTGGCCAATGGCATGAAGATTCTGGTGAAAGAGGATCGCCGCGCGCCGGTCGTGGCCAGTATGGTCTGGTACCGCGCCGGCAGCATGGATGAGGAGAACGGCACCACGGGAGTCGCTCACGTGCTCGAGCACATGATGTTCAAAGGCACGCGCGACATGCCGCCCGGAGAGTTTTCCCGTCTCATCGCCCGCGCCGGCGGTCGTGACAACGCGTTTACCAGCAAGGACGCCACGGTTTATCACCAGCAGCTGCACAAATCGCAGCTGTCGCTCGCGCTGCGCCTGGAAGCGGACCGCATGGCCAATCTGATCCTGTCCGCGGAAGATTTTGCACGTGAGATTCGGGTGGTGATGGAAGAGCGGCGACTGCGCACTGACGACCAGCCCAAAGCGCTGGTCTACGAAGGCTTCGCTGCCACCTCCTACGAGGCGCATCCCTACCGCTGGCCGGTCGTCGGATGGATGAACGATCTGGAGAACATGCGTGTCGACGATGCACGCGACTGGTATCAGAAATGGTACGCACCCAACAACGCGACGCTGGTGGTGGTCGGCGATGTCACGCCTGATGAGGTCTTCGCCGAGGCGGAGAAATACTTCGGAGCGATCCCCGCACGCCTGCTGCCGGTGCGCAAGCCGCAGTTGGAACCGCCGCAGCGCGGTGTGAGGCGGATCACGATCAAGGCCCCGGCGGAGCTGCCTTATCTGATGATGGGATGGCACGCGCCAGGCCTGCGCGACGTCGACAAGGACTGGATGCCGTACGCGTTGGAGATGCTGGCGGCGGTTCTCGATGGCAGCGATGCCGCGCGCCTGGATCGCGAGCTGGTGCGCGGCTCGCGGCTCGCGCTGCAGGCCGGCTCCAGCTATGACGGCGTCAATCGTGGCCCGGGCATGTTCATCATGGACGGCACACCGGCGCCGGGCAAGACGGTGGAAGAGCTCGAGCAGGCGCTGCGTCAGCAGTTGCGCCGCATCGTCGAACAAGGCGTGAGCGACGAGGAGCTCTCGCGGGTCAAAGCGCAAGTTACCGCCTATGAGGTGTTTCAGCTCGACTCGATGTTTTCGCAGGCGCGTCAGATCGGCATGCTGGAGAATGCAGGCCTGCCCTACGATTCGCTCGAGCTGCAGGCGCGCAAGCTCAAGCAGATCACCTCAGTGCAGGTCCAGGAAGTGGCTCGGAGCGTCCTCACCGACGACAATCTCACGGTGTCGGTGCTGGACCCGCAGCCCTTGGGCGAGCGCAAGCCTGGGCCCGCCGCTCCCCCGGAGCACCGGCACTGAACGCGCTCAACCTCGATACAGCGGCAGCCGCACGCTCTGCTCGCAGGCGAGCGCTTGCCGTTATCTTCCTCTCCCTGGGCGTCCTCGCCTGGGCGCGCATGGAGCGGGTCGAGGCCGCCTTGCCGATTCAGAGCTGGACCGCCTCGTCCGGAGCGCTGGTGCTGTTCGTGGAAAGCCATGATCTCGCCATGCTCGATGTCAGCGTGGAGCTGCCGGCCGGTTCGGCGCGTGATACCCCGCAAACATCCGGGCTCGCGAGCCTCACGCAGCGGCTCCTGCGCCTGGGCGCCGATCGCATGGATGAAGACGAGATCGCGCGGCGACTGGCCGACGTAGGTGCCAATCTGAACACGACGTTCGACGTCGATCGCGCCGGCTATGCGTTGCGTACGCTCTCGAGCGATGCCGAGCAGCAGCAGGCCCTGATGGTTCTGAGCCGCGTGCTGCAGGCGCCATCGTTCCCTGAAAAAGTCCTGGCGCGCGAAAAGACGGGCGTCATCGCTGGCCTCAAGGAAGCCGACACCAAGCCCGACATCATTGCATCGCGGACTTTCGCGCGCCTCTTGTTCCGCGATCATCCCTATGCGTTACGCGCCATGGGAGAGCCCGATACCGTTGCCGCGCTGACGCGCAGCGACGTGGTTGGCTTCTATCGCTCGCACTACTGCCCGGATCGTGCAGTAGTCGCGATCATGGGTGATGTCACGCGCCAGCGCGCCGGCGAGATCGCCGATCAGCTCACGCGTGATCTGCCAGCTGCTTCCGGGCCGCTGCCGCCGCTGCCTCCCGTGCCGCCGCTGGCAGCTTCGATCGAGCGCGATATCGAGCATCCGTCCGCGCAATCTCACGTCCTGACCGGTCAACCCGGCGTAGCGCGCAACGACCCGGATTATTTTCCACTGCTGGTCGGCAACCACATCCTCGGCGGCGGCGGCATGACTTCGCGGCTGTACGAGCAGGTGCGTGAGCGTCGCGGGCTGTCCTATAGCGTGTACAGCACCTTCGTGCCTTATCAGCAACCAGGCCCGTTCCAGATCGGCTTGCAGACACGCCGCGATCAGGCGCAGGAAGCGGTTGCAGTCGTGCGCAAGGTGCTCGCGGATTTCATTGCGAACGGACCGACCGTCGCGGAACTACAAGCCGCACAGCAGAACCTGGTTGGCGGCTTTGCCTTGCGTATCGACAGCAACCAGAAGATCCTCAACTACCTGGCGGTCATCGGCTTCTACCGGCTGCCGCTCGACTACCTCGATACCTTCACCGCCCGTATCGAAGCCGTGACGCTGGAGCAAATTCGGGACAGCTTCCGTCGCCGCATCGACCCCGAGCGTCTGGCGACGGTAGTGGTCGGGGCCAGCGGCGCCAAGTAACGTTGGTCATGGCTGCGAACCGCGTGCGCATCATCGGCGGTGAATGGCGCAGCCGCTGGATCAAGTTTCCCGACATCGAAGGTCTGCGGCCCACGCCCGATCGCGTACGCGAGACGGTATTCAACTGGCTGGCTCAGGATCTGACCGGCTTGACCTGCCTCGACCTGTTTGCAGGCAGCGGCGCGTTCGGGTTCGAGGCGGCGTCCCGCGGCGCCCGCCAGGTGGTGCTGGTCGAGCGTAATCGGCGGATCGCGCAGTCTCTGGAAGATAACGCACAACTGCTATGCGGTGGGCGTGGACCGCTGAGCGTAGTCTGTGCCGATGCGCTAGAATTTCTCCAACGCGACCTGCGGACATACGACGTGGCCTTTGTGGACCCGCCGTACGCGACGTGGGAAAGGACCGCGGATGCGGCGGCTCTTCTGGACAAGCTCAGGCCGCGGCTCA
>Ga0335084_10002135_pt1 | contig 18915 bp, 18 predicted proteins | sample Lox_Sample_44_FD_206721 | JGI IMG/M metagenome (GOLD analysis project Ga0335084, IMG submission 206721) | Soil microbial communities from Loxahatchee National Wildlife Refuge, Florida, United States - Lox_Sample_4.4 | ecosystem: Environmental > Terrestrial > Soil > Wetlands | place: USA...
GCCGCATTCTGCAGCGGCGGCGACATCGTCGAGATGGGCGAGCGCCTCGAGCATACGCCCGAGCAGCGCAAGAACGAGCTGTTTCATCGCATCGAGCGCATCCCGCTGGCACTGGAGGACCTCGATAGGCCCGTCATCGCCGCCGTGAACGGCGTGGCCACCGGGGCCGGCATGGATATGGCACTCATGTGCGACCTGCGCTACGCCGCGCAAAGCGCCCGCTTCGCTGAAACGTACGTGAAGGTGGGTCTGGTGCCCGGCGCCGGCGGTGCCCACTTCCTGCCGCGCCTGGTCGGGACAGCGAAAGCGTTGGAGCTGTTCCTGACCGGTGACTTCATCGACGCGCAGGAAGCGCTGCGCATCGGTCTGGTGAACAAAGTGTTTGCCGACGCGACACTCACCGAGGAAGTCGATAACATCGCCCGCAGGATGGCAGCCGCGCCCGCCCTCACCCTGCGGATGACCAAGCGGGCGATCTATCAGGGGATGCGCAACGACCTGCGCACCAACCTCGACCTGATCTCCTCGCACTACGCAATCATCACTTCGACGCAGGAGCACAAAGAGCTGGTGCGGTCCTTCATTGCCGGCCGGAACAAGAAGCGCCGCGAGTGAAGAACCCCCGCTCCACAACCCTCCCCCGCATGCGGGGGAGGGCGAGGGAGGGGCAGTTCAGGCGTCGAGCTCCGGGTAATGACGGAAGATGCCGTGTTCGTTGAACGGGATGCGCCGCTCCGAAGCCAAGTATGCGGCGATATTCGGGCGCACTGCGACGCGCTCGTGCAGCCCCAGCAAGCCTGGGTATCTCGGAGCCAGCCGCGCCATCCGCTTGGGGAACGCGTAGCGCAAGCCCGAGACCAGCTGGAAGATCGAGAGGTCGACATAGGACAGGGCGCGCCCGAGCATGAAACCCTTGCCCCTGGAATTGCCGGCCAGCACCCGCTCGAAATAGTCGAGGAACTTCGGTATGCGCTCGGCGGTGAAGTGCGGGGCACGCCGACGCGCCTCGGGCTTCTGGTCCTGGTAGTACAGAGCGGCCGCGATCGGATGATGAACGTCATGGGCCTCGACCACCATATCGGCAATGGTCAGCTGCAGCTGGTGCGCCCACAATCGGCTGGCCTCGTCCTTCGGCAGCAGCCCCAGGCGCGGGCCCAGAAACTGGAGGATGTTGGCGCTCTGCCCGATCACCACCCTGCCGGCTTTGAGAAAAGGGGGCGCGAACGGAGGGCGCTTTATCGACGCGTCTTCGAGAAATCGCGTCAGCGCCTGCATGCCGCCGCCAGCGCGCCCCGGCAGACGCGCCACGTCCACGTAGTCGGCACCCGCCTCTTCCAGCGCGAGCCGGATAAACTCGCCGCGGCCTTGTATTCCGGGCCAATAGTAGAGCTCGTAGCGCATCTCGGCATGCTCCTCTGCTCTTGTTGGTCACAGCAGCATCGAACCGCAATTATTGCGCGTTTCATGCTGCGTGACGTGATGCTCACACTCGCATAGACTCGCAAAGATCAATCTCTGCGCCGACATGACGGAGCGCGCGCCATGAACGAGATCATTCTGCATCACTACCCGGCGTCACCGGTGTCCGAGAAGGTCCGGGTCGGCCTCGGCATCAAGGGCCTTGCCTGGCGCTCGGTCGAGATCCCGCGTCTGCCGCCGAAGCCGGACGTGATGCCCCTCACCGGCGGCTTCCGCCGCACGCCCATCATGCAGATCGGTGCGGATGTCTACTGCGACAGCCAGTGCATCTTGAGGGAGCTGCAGCGCCGCTTTCCGCAACCGACTTTCTATCCGGACGGTGACGACGGCCTGCCCTGGGCCATCAGCCGCTGGACGGATGCGTTGTTCGACGTTGCTGTGCGCCTTTCCATGGGCGCGAACGCGGCTCAGCTGCCCGAGCCGTTCGCACGCGACCGCGTGCGTCTCTTCTTCGGCCCCAACGGAGATCTGAATAAAGTGCAGGCCGACGTGCCGCATACCGCCGCCCAGCTGCGCGCCCAGTTCGGATGGATCGACCGGCGACTGGTTCGCGGTAGCCGCTTCCTGCTCGGTCCGGACGCGGGGCTGGTCGATGCGCTCTCGTACTATCTCGTCTGGTTCGTACGCGGCCGCTGGCAGGGCGGGCCGGCGCTGCTGTCCGAGTTCGCCGCACTCGAAGCATGGGAGCAGCGGGTGAAGGCGATCGGCCACGGCAAAGCCTCTGCGATGAGCTCGGCGGAAGCGCTCGAGGTTGCGCACGCGAACCAGCCAGCGACATCCGAGCAATCCGATCCGAAGGATCCACAGGGCCTTAAGCCCGGGCGGACGGTGAGCGTGGTTGCGGACCTCGACAGCGGTGAGGCACCCGTAGCCGGCACCGTCCGTTTCATCGACCGCGACAGCATCGCGATCCTGCGCGAAGACGCACGCGTCGGTGCGGTCTGCGTCCACTTCCCGCGCGTCGGATACCGGGTGACCGCGGCATCCTGATAGGATGCCTAAGTGAGGAGGAGGCGTCGATGGCCAAGATGACCGCAGCAGAAGCCGCCGTGCGCGTGATGGAGAAAGAAGGCATCACCACGGCGTTCGGTGTCCCCGGCGCCGCGATCAACCCGCTGTACGCGGGGCTGCGCAAAGCGGGGACCATCCGCCACTACCTCGCGCGCCACGTCGAGGGCGCTTCGCACATGGCCGAGGGCTACACCCGCGCCAAGGCCGGCAACATCGGAGTGTGCATCGGGACCTCCGGCCCGGCGGGGACCGACATGATCACCGCCCTGTACTCGGCCTCCGGCGACTCGATACCGATCCTGTGCATCACCGGCCAGGCGCCCCGGGCGCGGATGCACAAGGAAGATTTTCAGGCGGTCGACATCGAGTCCATCGCCAAGCCGGTGAGCAAGTGGGCCGTCACGGTGCGCGAGCCCGCGCAGGTCCCGCGCACTTTCCAGCAGGCCTTCCACCTCATGCGCTCCGGCCGGCCGGGGCCGGTGCTGATCGACCTGCCGTTCGACGTGCAGATCGCCGAGATCGAGTTCGACCTGGACACCTACGAACCGCTGCCGGCATACAAACCCAAAGCCACGCGCAAACAAATCGAAAAGGCGCTGGACATGCTGAACGAGGCGCAGCGTCCGTTGATCGTCGCCGGCGGCGGCATCATCAACGCCGACGCCTCCGCGCTGCTGGTCGAGTTCGCCGAGGTGAGCGGCGTGCCGGTCATCCCGACGCTCATGGGCTGGGGCTGCATTCCAGACGATCATGCGCTGATGGCCGGGATGGTTGGGCTGCAGACTTCGCATCGCTACGGTAACGCCACGATGCTCGCTGCCGATTTCGTGCTGGGCATCGGCAACCGCTGGGCCAATCGCCACACCGGCTCGGTCGAGGTCTACACCAAGGGCCGCAAGTTCGTGCATGTGGATATCGAGCCGACCCAGATCGGCCGCGTGTTCGCCCCTGACTACGGCATCGTGTCCGATGCCGCTGCCGCGCTGGAGCTGTTCGTCGAGGTGGCCAGCGAGCGCAAGGCCGCGGGCCGGCTGAAGGATCGCAGCGTGTGGGCGGGGGAATGCCGGGAGCGCAAGCGCACGATGCTGCGCAAGACCAATTTCGAGAACGTGCCGATGAAGCCGCAGCGCGTGTATCAGTGCATGAACAACGCCTTCGCCAAAGACGCCTGCTACGTCACCACCATCGGGTTGTCGCAGATCGCGGCCGCGCAGTTCCTTCACGTGTATAAACCGCGTAACTGGATCAACTGCGGGCAAGCCGGCCCGCTGGGATGGACCGTGCCTGCGGCTCTCGGTGTGCGCGCGGCCGATCCGAATCGCAAAGTCATCGCATTGTCGGGCGACTACGATTTCCAGTTCATGATCGAGGAGCTCGCGGTCGGCGCGCAGTTCCAGCTTCCGTACCTGCATATTCTGGTGAACAACGCATACCTCGGGCTGATCCGCCAGTCGCAACGCGGATTCAATATGGACTATGCCGTCCAGCTCTCGTTCGAGAACATCAACTCGCCGGAGCTTGGCGAGTACGGCGTCGACCACCTCAAGGTGGTGGAGGGGCTGGGCTGCAAGGCGATCCGAGTGCGCAAACAGGAAGAGATCGACCCCGCCATCGAGCGGGCGTACGAGTGGATGGCGCAGTATCGGGTGCCGGTGGTGATCGAGATCATTCTCGAGCGCGTGACCAACATCTCGATGGGGACCGAGATCGACAAAATCACGGAGTTCGAGGAGCTGGCGCTCAGCCCCGAGGATGCGCCCAGCGCGGTCGGGCTGCTGGATTGACGCCTAAGTGCGGCGCCCGCCATGCAGCGCTCGGGCTCAGTCGCCCCGAGAGCTGCGCAGCAAGTCGAGCTGGTTCGGATTGTCGAAGGGCAGTGAGGCCGAGTCCGGCTCGACTTCCTCTCTCCGGGCCGCCGCACTGCCCACCGTGAGCGGCTGCACGAGGCTGACGTGAGCGCTATAGGCCGCTTCGGAAGCCGGCTTTTGCACGCGCACGAATTCCTCCTCCTCGGGACGCGAGAGGGTCCCGGGCCGTGCGCCGCGGACTCTGTTCAGCGCGTCCTGTGCAGGGCAGCCAAGCTCGACCAGCAGCTTGGCTGCAACCATTGCCGTTCGAGCCCGGCCATCGCCGCAGTGCAGGGCGACGCGTCCTCCGGACCACAGCACGCGCCGCAGCAGTGGTGCGACGCCCTGCCAGAGCAGCTCGAAGCGATCGTCCGGAATGTGTCCGTCGCGCAGGGGAACGTGGTACCAGGCAATCTGGTGCGCGGCAGCCACTGCCGGAAGATCTCCGAGCCGCATCAACGCCAGCTCGGGCCTCTCGAGCAGCGTCACCAGCGCCTGCGCCCCCCAGTACTTGAGCGTCGCGACATCGCGTTGCAGACGCCACGCGCTGTTCGATGGCAATAGCATACCCGTGGCGCGGCCGGGGCAACCCGCCATCGCAATCTGGCCGCGCAGGCGCCCGGCGCCGACTACTGCGAGCCGGTAGGCCGAACTGTCTCCGTTCATCTGGTCTCCTCCCGTGGACGACCCGGGACTAGTAACGTTAGCAGGCGAGAGGGGGCAAAGGCAACGAAAAGCGCTCGCAGCGTCCGGCCGATGCCGCGCCCGTGCAACAGTGTCTGCCGACAACGACGCGTCCTGGCGGGCGGACCACCGTGCCCGGGCGCGCGGGCGATGAACCGGTGCACAAGGCGATGAGGGTCGAGGCGCAGACTGGGATCTTACTCAGGATGCGTGGCGCCGCCACGAGCAGCGACTTGTTCCTTGCGGCCGTCTTACGAGATCGCTCGACGTGCCCTCGCTCGCCCGAGCAGCCCTGGCTCGGGGATGGCCCAGCCTCGGCTGCCGCCGCGCTCGCCCCCTTCGGGCCATCCGGTCCGCGGGTTTCGTCAACGCGCCGCGCCTATCACCGAGGGCGCTCCACAGCCGGGCCAGCCCGACGCTGCACAACCCGTCCGGCTGTGCAAGAATTCGCGAGAATCAACGGAAAGGAGGCCCGAAGAAAGCGTTTTCTGTATAGTCCAATCCCAGTGTAATATGCGCGCCACACCATTGTCACTTGCCCGAGGTCTATCGATGCACGTCCCCCCGCCCTCTGGGGCCGAAGAATCCGTGTTGAGGACTGCCGTAGAGCGCAGCAGGCCGAGTATCTTCGATAAGTGCCTACGGTACACCCAGGCGGACGACACCAAGGCGCTCGGCATCTACCCTTATTTCCGGCTGATCGAAACCGGGCAGGACACCGAGGTCGTCGTCGACGGCCACAAGATGCTGATGCTCGGGTCGAACTCTTATCTGGAGCTGACGACTCACCCCAAAGTCAAGGAGCGCGCAATCGAAGCCATCCGGCGCTACGGGACCGGCTGCGCCGGATCGCGCTTCCTGAACGGAACGCTGCCGATTCACCTGGAACTGGAGCGCCGTCTGGCCGATCTGGTCGGCAAGGAGGCCGCGCTCGTGTTCAGCACCGGGTACCAGACCAACACCGGCGTGATTTCCTGCCTGGTCCAGCGCGGCGAGTACATTCTCTCCGACAAGCTGAACCACGCCTGCATCGTGGACGGGGCTCAGCTCTCCCCGGGCACGATGGTTCGATACAACCACAACGACATGCGCGACCTCGAGCGGCGCCTGGCCGAGCTGCCAGCGTCCGCCGGCAAGCTGATCGTGTCGGACGGCGTCTTCTCCATGGAGGGGGACATTTGCGAGCTCCCCGGCATGGTGCGGCTGGCGCGCAAGTATGGCGCCCAGGTGATGCTCGACGACGCCCATGCGATCGGCGTACTCGGTCCGGGCGGCGCAGGAACGGCCGCGCACTTCGATCTCACGGACCATGTCGACCTGATCATGGGGACGTTCTCCAAGTCGCTCGCGGCGATCGGCGGCTTCATCGCCTCCTCGGAACGAGTCATCAACTACCTCAAGCATCACTCGCGCCCCTTCATCTTCTCTGCATCGGCGGCGCCTGCCTCTGTTGCGGCCGTGCTGGCCGCGCTCGACATCATGCGCGACGAACCGGAACGGATCGAGCGGCTGTGGGACAACGCGCGCTTCATGAAACAGGGTCTCGACGCGCTGGGCTTCGACACCGGAGCGTCGCAGACCCCGGTCATCCCGATCGTGGTCGGCGAGCTGGAGCGCTGCTTCAAGGTGTGGCGCTGGCTGCACGATCAGGGGATATTCATCAATCCCGTCGTACCACCCGCTGTCCCTCCCGGGCGGACCCTGGTACGCATCTCGCTCACCGCAGGCCACACGCGCCAGCAACTCAGCTGGGCCCTGGACAAGCTCGCCGAGGCGGGACACAGGTTCGGGCTGGTCGGGTGAGCGTTTGGTCGGTTTGACTGTCCAACCGGCCAACTCGGCGGGAGACATCGAGCAGTACATCCGTTTCCCGTTCGAGTTGTATCGCGGGTTCCCGCACTGGGTGCCGCCGCTGCTGACAGAGCGGCGCGATTTCCTGAACCCGCGCAAGAATCCCGTCTACGATTACGCTGAAGTCCAGCCCTTCCTCGCGCGGCGCGGCTCCCGCGTCGTGGGAACGATCACTGCGCTCAAGAATCCGCGCTTCGGCGAGTTCCACCCGCGCGAAGGACACATCGGGTTCTTCGGGTTGTACGAATGCGAGCGCGATGCGGAAACATCGCAGGCACTATTCAACGCAGCAGCCGAATGGCTCCAGTCGCGCGGATTGTCGGCGATGCGGGGCCCGACCAACTTCACCACCAACGACGTGCTGGGGCTGCTGGTGGAGGGCTTCGACGAGGACCCTGCGATTCTGATGCCGTACAATCCGCCGTACTATGCGGAGCAGTTCGACGCGTTCGGACTGTCCAAGGTCAAGGACCTCTTCGCTTTAGAAGTCAGGGCGGACGAGTACAAGGGACAGCTCGAGGCTTTGGCGCGCAAGGTGGAGCTCAGGGGCCGTGTCGCCGTGCGGCCGGTGGATCTGAAGCGCTGGCACGAGGAGCTCGCGTTCGTCCGCCACTGCTACAACGAGGCGTGGGCCGACAACTGGGGCTTCGTCCCCTGGACCGATCGCGAGCTCGAAGTGCTTGCGAAAGAGTTGAGGCCGCTGATCGATCCGCGCCTGGCCCTGGTGGGCGAAGTCGATGGCGAGCCAGCCGCGATCTTGATCGCGGTGCCGGACGCCAACGAGGCGCTCAAGCTCGCGCGCGGACGATTGTTTCCGCTGGGCCTGATCAAGATCCTGTGGCGAATCAAGTGGGCGGGTTGCCGGCGCGTCCGGGTCCTGGCGCTCGGCGTGCTGCCGAAGTACCGGCGGCTCGGACTGGATGGACTGCTCATCCAGCGCACGATCGAGAACGGCATCCCGCTCGGCTATCGGCGCGCCGAGGTGGGGTGGATCCTGGAGGACAACGAAGCGATCTTGCAGCCGCTCACGCATATCGATGCCCGTCGAACCAAGGTGTACCGCATCTACGACCGGGCCCTGTAGGGTGCGGCCTGGCAGAATCGAATCCTTCCCGTCAGTCCGACCGGCAGCACACCGCGTGACGAACCACCAGATGTCGCAATGCTGGGAAGCCGACGCAGCCGGGCCCGCAAACCCGCCGAGGCGACGCTGACCCATGCGGGCGCTGGTAACCGGCGGACAAGGTTTCGTCGGCTCGCACCTCTGCGCGCGCCTCCTGGCGCAGGGCCACCGCGTTCGCATTCTCGCGCGACCGTCGAGCGACCTTCGGAATCTGGATGGCATCGATGTCGAGGTCGTGCGAGGAGATGTGACCGAGCGCCCGAGTCTGCCATCCGCAGTGGCCGGGTCCGATGTGATCTTCCACGTCGCCGGCGCCCTGAAAGGCCTGCACGAGCAAGATCTGTTTCGGGTCAACGCAGAGGGCACGCGCAACCTCGCAGCAGCCGCGGCCAGCGCTGAGCCCCGTCCTTCGCGTTTCGTCTACGTTTCCAGTCTCGCCGCCGCGGGCCCCAGCCCGGGCGGCAGGGTGCCCCGCACTGAGGAGATGCCCCCGCAGCCGCTCACTTGGTATGGCAACAGCAAGCTCGCGGGCGAGGACGCGGTCAGGGCCGTCGCAGGTGTCGACTGGACCATCGTTCGTCCCCCGATCGTCTTCGGCCCACGCGAACGCGACGTGCTCGGTTATTTTCGCATCGCGCGTAGCGGCCTCCTGCCTGTAGTCGGATTTTCCGACCGCTATTATTCGCTGGTCTATGTGGAGGACCTCGCCGACGGGCTGTTGCGCGCCGCCGAGTCCCCCGCCGCTGTGGGTCAGGTGTACTTCCTCGCCGGGCCTGAAGCCGTCAGCTGGGTCGAACTCGGGCAGCTGATCGCCTCGGCGCTCGGCGTTACGGGCCGACCCTTGCGTCTGCCGGAGTACGCCGCGGCCGCAGCCGGGCGCATCGCTGATCTCATCGCCCGCGTCCGCGGCCGGCCCGATATCTTCAGCTCGCAGAAGGTCGTCGAGATGCTGGCGCCGGCATGGGTCTGCAGCGCCGACAAGGCCGCTCGCGACTTCGCGTGGCGCGCGTCGACACCCCTTTCCGAGGCGTTGGCGACAACAGCCCGCTGGTATCGCGAGCATGGCTGGCTCTGAGGCTGCCCGACTCCCCTTCGGCTTGACCGAGCCGCTCGGCGCGTTTCGCCTGCTCGACGCCGTCATCGCCGCCTACATACTCCTGGCGAGCGTTCCGCTGGCGCTCGGCGCCGCCCGCGGCGTGCCAGGCTGTGCGCAGCAGCTGCTGGTGAATCTGGCCGCGCTCATCGGCCTGGCACTCCTGTGCGCTGTTTCCCGCCGGTCGCGATGGTGGTTCCTGGTGCTGCTGCGCCTGTCCTACGCGCCGCTGCTGTACGCGGTGTCGTATCGGCAGACGGCGACGATCTGGCCGGTGCTCCACGCACAGCCGTTCGATGCTTGGCTGGTCCAGGTTGAGCAGCTGCTCTGGGGCGGTCAACCATCGCTCGCACTCGCGCAGTGGGCGCCGTGGCGGTGGCTATCGGAGCTGTTCTGCGGCGCCTACTACGCCTACTACTACTTCATCCCTGTGATGCTGTTCACCGTCCTGCTCACGCGCGGCTATGCGACGGCCGAGCGCGTCGTGTTCGCCACGACGCTTTGCTTCTACATCTGCTACGCGCTGTTCTGGCTGTTCCCGACCGTTGCACCCCACTACTGGTTCCCGCCGCACGCCGGCCCACAGCTGTACCAGGGCTACCTTTTCAACCACCTGTTGTTCTTGTTCACATCCGCCGGCGAAGTGCCGACGGGCGCCTTCCCGTCGTCCCACCTCGCCGTGGCCACGCTGCTGACGATCCAGGCCCACCGCTTCGCGCCGCGCCTGTTCCCGTTCATGCTCGTGGTCACGGCCCTGATGTGCCCGGCAGTCGTGTATCTGGGGGCGCACTACGCCGTCGATGTTCCAACCGGTATCCTCATGGGGGTGCTCGTCACGAGCATCGCGGACCGCATCTGGCTCGCAGAGTCGAGCCGCGGATCGCGGGCGAGGCATGCGCCGCTCACGTAACGACGGCGTCTCCTGCTTCGCTCATTCGGCTGGTCCCTCCTCACGCCCTCGCCGGCCCAGCGCCGCCTGCTTCCGAATCTCATCGAAGAGCACATCCAGGCCGAACTCGAACACAGCCTCGAGATTGCTCACCCGCAGGTAGCGCGAGACGGCCGCCACGCGCGGGAAGCGTTGCCGGTCACCCGGGCTCTCCAGTTTCACCGCTGCAGCGTCGGGCTCCTGCCCCCGGCTGGCGATCTCCGCGAGTCCCGCCCCGCTCGCGTAGTAGCCGATCAGCCGGAACAACCGAGCCGATTGCACGGCGTCGAGGCCGGCTTCGGCCAGCGCATCCAGGATGTGCTCGTAGAGAGTGAACGCCGTTTCGGAATTGAAACGGCGCACCGCGAGCAGAACGAATGCATGCGGGTGCCGAATGGCGATCTGCCGGTACGACCGCACGAATCTCCGCAGCCGCTCAAGCGGCGGCGTCGATCCCGGAGGCGGCAGTTCCGCCTCCGCCAGCAGGCGCTCCATCACGCGCTCCAGGAGCGCATCCTTGCTCGGAAAATGGTGGTAAAGGGCCATCGCCTCCACTCCCAATGCCGCCCCCAGCGTGCGCATGGACAACCCCTCGAGCCCCTTGGCGTCGATCTGGGCCAGGGCGGCAGCGACGATGGCGTCGCGGGTCAGCGGGGTGCGCGCGGCTTTCACTCGGCTGCGTACTGGCTCACCTTCCGGTGCGGTCGTCATGAGCGCCACTTTACAACGTAAGAAGGACTGCTGCATCCGGCCGACGTCGAAGGTTTCAAACCCACCCCAGCGCTCCGAGAACGGCGCCGACCAGGATCAACGCGAGCAGATGGATGCGCGTGCGCCATGCGACCAGCACGGTGCCGCCCGTGAGCAGCACGGGCTGCCAGCCCGGCGTCTTCGCGGTGAGAATCCACCCGGCCGCGAACATGAGGGCGATGACGATCGGCGCCATGCCCGCTTTGAAGGCCTGCACAGCGCGCCAGTCGCGTCGAGCGCGACCCCAGCGCGCCACCAGCAGCGTGAGCGTCGTTGCCGGCAGCATGATGCCGAACAGCGTAACGCCCGCTCCGAGCAGCCCCGCCGCCTGATATCCCATGACGGCGACGAAGAGCACATTGGGCCCGGGCGAGGCCTGCGCGATCGCAATCGATGCGTTGAACTGCGCATCGGTGAGCAGTCCCATCTGCTCGACCATGACGCGATGGATGTCCGGTATGACCGTGATCGCGCCGCCAATTGCCAGCAATGACAGCAGCAGAAGGTGGCTGAACAGCGCCAGCCAATCAATAGGGGCGTGCATCCTAAGTACCCCCACCCCCGGATCGAGTCCGGGGCAAGCCCTCTCCCTCCCCCGCGCGAGGGCGAGGGTTGGGGACGGAGGCGGCGGCCCACCCATGCGACTGCAAACGCCGCCACGCGTAGATGCACGCAACCGCGCCAAGTCCCAGAAGCACCCATACCAACGGCCACCGCAGCAGCGCCACGCCCACAAACGAGAGCACGGCAAGCGTCAGACAAACCGGCAGGCCCATCGGGTTGACGCTCAGCGCAGCCGCTAGCTTGAGCGCGGTGCCGACGATCAACCCGGCCGCGACCGCACCCATACCCTTGAGCGCGCCGGCGACTGCCGGATGCAACGCATACTCGGCGTACACAGCGGTAAGAACCAGCACGATCACCAGTGGCGCGGCCATCATGCCGGCCAGCGCTGCGAAGGCGCCACGCCAGCCGAAAAAGCGGTCGCCGACCATCAGCGCCACGTTGCACACGTTGGGGCCGGGGAGCACCTGGCCGACGGCCAGGATTTCCACGAACTCCTCTCTGGTCAGCCAGCGCCTCTGCTCGCACAGCACGCGCTGCGCTACCGCCAGCACGCCACCAAAGCCTTGGAGCGCAAGCCAGGTGAATGCGACGAACAGCTCCTTGGGCGACGACGGCCGCGGCAGCGAGTTGGATTCCTGGCTCATGAGCGACGTGTCCTCAATCTTACCCTGCGCCGTGCCTGTCCTCCGCCCTATCCTGCTCCACCCCCGCATGCAAGCTCGATCACGTAGATGGCCGCTCGCTGCTATCATCCTCACAACGAGTCACGAGGAGACGCGAACCATGACGATCATGCTCGGAGAAGGGCGCTTCCGCTACGAGGTGGCGGGCGACTGGGGCAAGCTGCCCGAGGGCTGGGAGTTGAATGACGTCGCCGCCGTAGCGGTCGACAAGAAGGATCGGGTCTATGTCTTCAACCGCGGCGCGCACCCGATGGTCGTGTTCGACCGCGAGGGCAATTTTCTGCGCTCCTGGGGCGAAGGCGTGTTCACTCGCGCGCACGGCGTGCACATCGGACCGGACGAGTGCCTCTACTGCACCGACGACGGCGATCACACGGTGCGCAAGTGCACGCTCGAGGGCAAGGTGCTGCTCACCATCGGGATCCCTGGCAAACCCGGGCCATATATGAAAGGCGAGCCGTTTAATCGCTGCACTCACACCGCACTCTCGCCTCGCGGTGACATCTACGTTTCGGACGGATACGGCAACGCGCGCGTGCACAAGTACTCACCGGACGGAAAGCTGCTTCTGAGCTGGGGTGAACCGGGGTGCGATCCCGGGCAGTTCAACATTCCGCACAACATCTGCGCCGACGGCGACGGTTGGGTGTACGTGGCGGATCGCGAGAACCATCGCGTCCAGGTCTTCAACGGCGAAGGCAAATACGAGACGCAGTGGAACAACCTGCACCGGCCTTGCGGGCTGTGCGCGGAAACCGGCCGCCATCCGCTCTTTTACATCGGAGAGATCGGGCCGACCATGGCGGTCAATCGCGAGGTCCCGAACCTGGGGCCGCGCATCAGCATCGTCACGCACGAGGGCAAGCTGCTCGGTCGCCTGGGCGACATCCATGCCGGTACGCGGCTCGATCAGTTCATCGCACCGCACGGCCTCGCGACCGACTCCCGAGGCGACCTCTACGTCGGGGAAGTCTCCTACACCGCATGGTCGCAGGTCTACCCGGGTTCTCAACCACCGCGCGGGCTGCGGAGCTTGCGCAAGTTGCTGCGCGTGGGCTGAGGTAGGAGACGCGGAGAACGCAAGCAACATGGATCTGCACATCGAGAACCGCCGCGCCCTGATCACGGGTTCGACGGCCGGAATCGGCTTCGCCGTCGCCCGTGGCCTGGCCGCGGAAGGCGCCGAGGTCACGCTCACTGGCCGCACGCAGGCGGCCATCGACGCGGCGCTCGCGCGCCTGCGTAGCGCCGTTTCGGGCGCGCGCGCAGACGGTATCGCCGCCGATTGCGCGACCTCCAAGGGCGCGGCGGCGGTGTTTGCACGCGTGCCAGAGGTCGACATCCTGGTCAACAACCTGGGGATCTACGAGCGCAAGCCGTTCTTCGACATCCCGGACGACGACTGGTTGCGCCTGTTCGAGGTGAACGTCCTCAGCGGAGTACGCTTTGCTCGCCAATACGCGCCGGGCATGGCAAAGCGCGGCTGGGGGCGCGTGCTGTTCATCTCGAGCGAATCGGCGCTCAACGTACCGCGCGAAATGGTCCACTACGGCATGACCAAGACGGCACAGCTCACCGTCTCGCGCGGTCTCGCCATGGAGCTCGCCGGCACCGGGGTTACCGTCAACGCGGTGCTTCCGGGACCGACGCGTACCGAGAATACCGAGCGGCTGCGTGCCGAGCGCGCCAAAGCCGCGGGCATGACAGTCCCCGAGCTCGAACGGGACTTCTTCGTGAGCTTTCGCCCGACCTCGCTCCTCAAGCGCTTCACGTCGGCGGACGAGGTCGCGAACCTCGCGGTCTACCTTTGCGGTGAGGGCGCTTCTGGTACGAGCGGCGCGGCCATGCGTGTGGATGGCGGCGTCGTGAATCAGATCATGTGATCGGTGTGCGTCGCTCGCGCGCCCCTTCGCGCGCGCCTGCCCTGTGCACGCCGCCGCTTTATTGGGTCCGCGCAGGCCCTTCCACGCCCAGCTCTCGCCGCAGCTCGCGCAGCTTCGTCTTGATCACTGCAGCGTTGTCGGGACCGATCCGGATCAGGATCTTCTGCCCTGCGGAGAGCTGTTCGAGCTCGGGGTCGGCAAACTGGTACATGACTTTGGGCCGCAGCAGCTCCACCGGCCCGTGCACATCGGGCGCCGCCAGCAGGTCGTCGATCACCTCAACCAGGCGGTCGTTGAAGTACTTCTTCGGATATCCGAGCTCTTCGTAGGCCTGCTGGAACAACGGATAGAAGTGGACGTAGAGCGCCACGAGCTCCTTGACGTTCACCGCTTGTGCAAGCTTGACGTAGGGCGTGTAGCGAGCGTAGTTGGCCGGGCTGAGCGTGACAACCTCTCCCTTGCGGCTCGCAATCAGTCGGCTCGCGGGTGTCTTGATCGGAAGCAGCTGCGTGCCCGCCTTCTGGCGCGGGAGGTTGTCCACGGTGGCGACGATGCGGCGTGCGATGTCCCTGGATATGACCAACTCACCGACCGCCTGCTTGCCCAGGGGAGCTGCGAGCGCTTCCTGCACCGCCTGATCGCTCTCGGTCAGAGACGGCACCGGTTTGCCTGCGAGGCTCGCAGGCGGCGCGGTCGTTGGGAGCGGGTGATGTATCTCCGGTTCGGCGCTGGCCGCTGGCGGCGGTTGCCCCGGCTCGGTGTTCTGCGCCACGGGTTTTGAGAGTAGCGGGGGTTGTGGGGCTTCTGCGCTCTGCGGCTGCGGTTCTTGGCGAGCCTCCCGCCGCTCACCCTTTTCCCAGAGGTACATGCCGGCCCCAACAGCCAGCACGATGACCAGGCCTATCCCATATGGAACGCTGCGCACCAGGAGCGAGTCGCGGGAGCGATCGTCGTGCCTCTCGAGCGGACCGCGGGAAATTCGCGAATGGTCGTTCAACTCACGCTCTTCATCGTCTGTGGGCGCCAGTGTCGCGGCGTCGCCGTCATGTGACAGCTGGCGCGAGACGAAATTCAGGCGGCGACGTTCTCAAGAGAGGACATCGATTTGCGGGCTTGGTTCGCCTCGACCTGTTGCGCTTGCGGGCCGCGCCGGGGTGCGCGGAGGCAGAGCCCGTAGCGTTCGAGCGCTTGGCGCTGTGACTCAGGTAAACGGTGGGACGCCGATCAGCCATCCGTGCAGCAGGAAAGCGAACAGCGCCCAGGCGAGGAAGCCGACCAGCACAACCACGACATCGCGCGGCGCGCTGCCGGCTGGGTAGTGGGTTCCCGCCGCGCGATCGCGCTTGCGCGCGTGAGCGAAATCCGCCACGGCCCAGGCGAGGAAGGCGCCGAACAGCAGCAGCGCAGCCAGCGTGCCGTTCGCGAGCAGATGCGCGAAAGCCCAGAGCTTCACTCCCGCCACCATTGGATGACCGACCGCGGCCTTGATCCGATTGCCGGGAACATACGCCGCCGCGAGCAGAACGAAGGCCGGGACAGTGAGCAGCCCGCCCAGATACCGCATCCACGATGGCGGCGTCCAGAGCACTACGGGCTGTGCGTGCGCCAAGTGGTAGCCCCATATGATCAGCGCGAGGCCAACGGCGGCAGCCAGCGAGTACACGCCCTTCCAGAGCGGTTCTCCGAAGCGGGCGATCTGCGCCGTGCGCCAACCGTCGCCGACGATGCGCACCGAGTGCACGCCGAGAAACATCAGCAAGCCCAGTATCAGTGCGATCACGCGACTTCCAAGCGCACGTTGTGTGTCGCGACCTCGCCGCGATCGTCGGTCCAGGTGAACAGCAGGTCGGCGCTCTGCGTGGCGACCACGTAGAAGACGAAGTACGGATTGGTCGAGATGGCCGGGTGCAGCTTAGCGCGAAACACGTCCTTGCCGCCATAGGCGCAAGTAAAAGTGCTCACGATGTGACGCGGGATCGGATGCCCGACATTGTCGAGCCGAAAACCGGACTCCATGGGATGCACGACCATCGCACGGATCTCGACGGGCTCGCCGCGCTTGGGGTTTTCGCTCAGCCGTACCCACACCTTTCCAAACCGGCTCACGGGTCACAGCCTCCCACCGTCACCTCGACGTCTGCCGCCGTGGTCCACAATGTGCCGTCGCTCATGACCGTGACGGCGCGCACCTGCTGGGATACGGCGAGACGGATCCGGGTAGCCACCCGGGCGCGCCCGTTGTGCGGGCCGAGCTCGACGTCGAGAACCCGCGGTAGCGGATTGCGCTCAGCGAACAGATGAATGCTCTTCACATAGTCCTGCTCGGACATCGGACTCTCGACGGTGATGGTGACGGGCACGATGTTTCCGTTCTCGGCCAGCCGCGGGATCTCGAGCTTGATCCTGCCGGGGGTGATGGGACGATCGCCGAAGGTCTCGCGCAGCGCGGCGGCGACCTCATCTGGCGTACCGGTTGACGGTCGCGCCACCAGCAGGCACGCGCCGGCAGCAATGGCACGCAGTGCACGCCGCCGGCCGGGGCGCAGCGGTGGTGCGCCGTTAGCCATGGGTCTCGACCCCCTCCCTAACCCTCCCCCGCGCTATGCGCGAGGGAGGGGATGGTCTTTAGATCCCTTCCTCCGCTCGCGGGGGAAGGTAAGGATGGAGGCGAGCAGGTCAAACCGCGTACGAAAACCCGTGATGCTTGAGCGGCAGCGACCGCACGCGCTTCCCGGTCGCGGCGAAGATCGCATTGCACAGAGCGGGCGTAACGCCCCCGATCGGCGGCTCCCCGACCCCGCCCCAGAAGCCGCCGGTCGGCATGACGATGCACTCGATCTTTGCCGGCGCTTCGGCCAGCCGCAGCAGCGGATAGTCCGAGAAATTGCTTTGCATCACACGGCCGTCCTTGAGCGTGATCTCCTCGTGCATGGCCGAGCCCAGACCCCACAGCACCCCGCCCTCGATCTGCGCTTTCACCGCATCGAGATGGACGACGTGTCCGCAGTCGATCGCGACGACCACGCGCTTGACGTCGATGGCCGTGCCGTCCTTGACCGCGATCTCGACCGCCGCGGCGGTGTAGCTGCCGTAAGAATCGACCACCGCGATGCCGCGGTGCACGCCCTTTGGCGCAGGTGTGCCCCAGCCCACTGCCTTCGCCGCGGCGTCCAGCACGCCGAGATCCTTCTGCTTCTGCTGGAGCAGCGGGCGCCGGAACTGATACGGATCCTTGCCCGCGGCGTGCGCCAGCTCGTCGATGAAGCACTCGCGGAAGAACGGGTTGTTGGTGTGCGACACCGCCCGCCAGAAGCCAGGCGGCACATGCGTGTTGCGCATGGCGTACTCGTCGGTGAAGTTGGGCACGGCATACGGGTTGTCCTGAAAGCAGCGCACGCTGACCGGATCGATCCCGTTCTTGATATCGGTGGGCCGCACCGTGATCAAGATCGATTGATCGGCCTGGCGTACATGCCATGCCATCCAGTTGCCCTGCGCGTCTAGCCCGCCTCGCAGCTTCACCAGCGCCACGGGACGGTAGCGCCCCTGCTGGACGTCCTCTTCGCGCGACCACTGCAGGCTGATCGGCGTGCCGGGCATGCTCTGCGCGATGGCCACCGCCTGCTTGACGTACTCCTGATGCGGACCGCGCCGCCCGAATCCGCCGCCTGCGTGCATCTTGTGCACGTAGACCTCTTCCAACGGCACGCCGGAAGCCTCCGCAGCCGCCGCGATCGAGGTCTCGCCGTTCTGCGTACCCACCCACACTTCGACTTTCCCATCGCGGACCAGAGCGGTGGCCGTCTGCGGCTCCATGGTTGCGTGGTTCATGTACGGCGCGTAGTACTCGGCTTCGATCACCTTTGCGGCGCCGGCGATGGCCTTGTCGAAATCGCCGTCTTTGCGCGCCACCGGGGCATCCTTCGCTTCGATGCCCGTGCGCAGGAACTGCATGATCGATTCGCTCGACACGTTGCCGTTCTCGCCGACATCCCATTCGATCGACACCTGCTTGAGCGCCTGGTGCGCACGCCACCAGTTGTCCGCCACCACGGCGACCCAATCCTCGCCGCGCACCACTTTCTTGACGCCGCGCATGGACGGGATCTTGGAATCGTCGAAGCTCTTCACCTTGCCGCCGAACACCGGGCACTGCGCAATCGACGCATGCACCAGGCCCGGGAGCCGCACGTCTGCGGTGTAGATCTGCTTGCCGGTTGTCTTGTCGGGAATGTCGAAGCGGGCCGGCGAGGTGCCGATGAGCTTCCACTGGCTCGGGTCCTTGAGCTTGGGCTCCTTGGGGACTTCCAGCTGCGAAGCGGCGGCAGCCACTTTGCCGAACGTCGTGCTGCGGTTGCTCGCGGCATGCGTGATCACGCCCTTCGCCACGCTGCACTCGCCGGCGGGCACGGCCCACTGCCGAGCGGCGGCCGCAACCAGCATTTCGCGTGCGGCCGCGCCGCCCTTGCGCATGTAGTCCTGCGAGTCCCGAATTCCTCGGCTCCCGCCGGTGGACATCGATCCGAAGATGCGGTTGCGCCGCACGTGCTCGTTGACGTCGGCGTACTCCGCGCGGACTTTGCCCCAGTCGCATTCCAGTTCCTCGGCAGTCAGCATGGCCAGGCCGGTGAAAGTGCCCTGCCCCAATTCGGAGCGGGCGATGCGTATCAGCACGGTGTCGTCCGGCTGGATGACGATCCAGTGGGTAATCTCCGGTCCCCCGGGCGTCGATGTGGCCGCCTGCGCGAAGCCCGGCAAACGGACACCTAGAGTCAGGCCGCCGGTCAGGGCAGCCGATTTGATCAGGAACTCGCGACGACTGGTGCGAATAGACTGTGTCATGGTGGCCTCCCCGTCACATGGACTTCGCGGCAACATGAATCGCCTCACGCACGCGCACGTAGGTCCCGCAGCGGCAGAGGTTGCTGATGGCCGCGTCGATGTCGGCATCGCTGGGGCTGCGGTTTTGCGCCAGCAGGGCAGCGGCCGCCATGATCATGCCGCTCTGGCAGTAAC
>Ga0335084_10002137_pt1 | contig 18908 bp, 19 predicted proteins | sample Lox_Sample_44_FD_206721 | JGI IMG/M metagenome (GOLD analysis project Ga0335084, IMG submission 206721) | Soil microbial communities from Loxahatchee National Wildlife Refuge, Florida, United States - Lox_Sample_4.4 | ecosystem: Environmental > Terrestrial > Soil > Wetlands | place: USA...
CGTCCGCCGTCAGCGCGAAGCGGAAGGCGGCCTCGACCACGCTCGTGGCATATCCCTCGGCCACGAGCGGCGCGAAGGCCAGGGCGCGGGCGACGTCGGTCGCGTAGTCGGGCCCGGAGGCGATCGGGTCCACGGCGGGGATCGCGATCGGATGCCGGGCCGTCTGCCCGCTGAGCGCGCCGCCCGCGAGCACGCGGATGCCGATCGTGCCCACGCCCTGCTCGCGCGCCAGGTGCGCGAGGCCATCGAAATCCTGCGCCGGAAATCCTGCCGGAACGGCGTGGGCCGCGGTCGGGCTCAGGAGATTGAGGCACACCTGCGCCGTATCGATGGCGCCGCTCGCCAGCGCGCGGTGGAGCGCCCCCGTCTCGCCGAGCGCCGTCACGCCGAAGAAGCGGATCTTGCCCTGCTCCTGGAGCCGCCGGGCCGCGGGTACGACCGCGTCCAGCACGTCGGCGACTCCGAGGCGCCGATCGCTCCGGAGCCGGGCGATCGGGTTATGGAGATGGAAGAGGTCGAGGCGCCCGCGCCCGAGCAGCCCGAGGCTCGTCTCGACCGAGCGCGTGAGCGCGGACGGGATATCGGCCATGTCGGCGGGGCTCAGCCTGCACTTGCTGCCCACGATCACCGGCGGGCGCAGCGCGCGCAGGACGGCGCCCAGGTTCTTCTCCGACTCGCCGCTGCCGTAGGACGGCGCCGTGTCGAGGTAGTTGATGCCGAGCTCGACCGCCCGCGCGATCGCGCGCTCGCGATCGGCGGGCTCGCCCCGCACCATCAGGCCGCCGACGTCGCCGCACCCGAAGGCGAGCGCGGAGACCTTCAGGCCGGTCCGGCCGAGCGTCCGGTATTCCATAATCTCCTCACCTGTTGGGACGCGATGCTGCTACGCTTCATGACCGGCCGTGTCAGGCGGTCCGTGCGAACACCCAACAAGGAATACTCTGTGACCACCGAAAAGTCCAGCGCCGCCGACGGCGGCCCGATGCTCCGGCTGCTCCGCGCCATGATCGACGTCGGGCCGGAAGAAACGGCGGCCCTCGCGTGGTCGTGGCTCTACTTCTTCTCGATCCTGTCCGCGTACTACGTCATCCGGCCCATCCGGGACGAGATCGGCGCGGCGGGCGGCATCGAGAACCTGCCGTGGCTGTTCACCGGCACGCTCTGCGCCATGCTGATCGCCAACCCGCCCTTTTCCGCCCTCGTGGCCCGCCTCGCCCCCGTCCGCTTCATCTCGTGGACGTACCGGTTCTTCATGGCCAACCTCGTGCTCTTCCTGGTCCTGCTCGAGACGACCTCGGGTCCCGCCAACGCGTGGACGGGCCGGATCTTCTACATCTGGGGTGCGGTCTTCAATCTCTTCGTCGTATCCGTGTTCTGGGGCTTCCTTGCCGACGTCTTCAGCAGCGAGCAGAGCCGGCGGCTGTTCGGCTTCATTGCCGCGGGCGGCACCATCGGCGGTATCGTCGGGTCGTCGTTGACCTCGACGCTCGTCGAGCATCTCGGCCGGAGCCGGCTCCTGCTCGTCTCGGCCGTGCTCCTCGAGGTGGGCGTGTTCAGCGTCCGGCGCCTGTCGAAGATCGCGCGCGGCTTGCGCGAACGATCCGGCGCGCGCGGAGACGACGCCGCTGTCGGCGGCAGCGTGCTGTCCGGCTTCGTCCACGCCGTCCGATCGCCGTATCTCGTCAACCTGACCGTGTACATGCTGCTCTTCACGATCCTGTCGACGTTTCTCTACTTCCAGCAGGCCGACATCGCCAGGCGCAGCTTCGCGGACCGTGCCGCGCGCACGGCCTTCTTCGCAAACATAGACCTGGCGGTCAACGTGCTGACGCTCGCCGTTCAGCTCCTGCTGACGGGGCGGATCATCAAGCGGCTCGGCGTCGCGATCACGCTCACGCTGCTCCCCGCGCTGAGCGTCGCGGGGTTCGCCGTGCTCGGGGTGGCTCCGAGCTTGTGGGCGGTCGTCACCTTCCAGGTCCTGCGGCGCGCCGGCAACTTCGCTGTTGCGAGGCCCACGCGCGAGACCTGCTTCACCGTCGTGCCACGCGAGGACAAGTACAAGGCCAAGAGCTTCATCGACACCTTCGTCTACCGCGCGGGCGATCAGATCGGCGCGTGGTCGTACGCCGGAATGGGATTCCTCGGGCTCGGCCTGGCGGGCATCGGTCTGGCGGCCGTGCCGATCTCGATTGTCTGGCTCCTGAACGGGCTCTGGCTGGGCCGGCGAAACGAGGCGCTCGCGCGCGACGCGGCGCGCTGAGGCGGAGCCCGGCCGCGATCAGCGGCAGAAGGCCGAGACGAGAGCGAACGCGAGGCCGGCCAGCGGGACGAGGAGAATCGCCCCCAAAATGAGCCACGCCCGCGCGTGGGCGAAGTTGAGCGTCGCGCCGAGGCCGGAGAGCTTCGGCACCCACAGACGCGGGTCCTTCGAGTTGCTGTAGGCGAAGCCGTTCCAGCCCTCGAGGCCTTCGAGCTGTCCTGCCTGCTCCAGCCGGCCGTGCACCGACTTGAGAGACCACACCGACCAGACGATGGCGCCCAGGAGGATCGCCATCCCGAGACCGAGGGAGATTCCCGAGTGAATGCTGGGATGCCAGGACTGCGGGACAACCACCAGCGACATGAACACGGAGATCGCCACGCTCACGACTCGAGTCAGCCCGGCCGTGGCATCGAGGACGGCCCGCGCGGCCTCGGGCGACGCGTCGAATCCCCCCGCGAGTCGCTGGCGGGTCACGCACGCGCGCGCAGTCACCTCGAGGAACCCGGCGATCGCGAATCCCATCGTGAGGACCAGCGCCCACACCGTGGACAGCGGGCCCATCAGCGGCCCCTGACGCCCGCCGCCCAGAAAGACAGCGGCGCTGGCGGCCGCCAGGATGAAGAAGGGCCACCAGCGGAGCCCGGGGAGGGCTCCGTCGGAGGCGCCGGGCGCTAGTTGACAGGGCCGACGGGTTGATGGCATAGGCAGGGTCGCCTCTGCGACATGCCTCAGGCTAGCACGGCTGGCAGGGCCGCCCGGGGTTCGCCAGCCGTCGGCACACGGCCTGAAGCTCGGCCGTGCGGCCGGCCTGCTTGTAATGGAAGGCTCGCATCGACGCATGTGTCGCGAGGAAGACCTGCGTCGCCTGGCAGCCCGCGGCCACGAGGAGATGCTTCAGGAGGCCGGAAGGACGCGCGGGAATCGCTCCACGCGCGGATGGTCAGCACCTCGCCCTTTGCGTCCGGCATGTGCGGTCCCCCTTGTGCGCGCGCTCGGGCTGTCTCGCGGCCGCGGGTTACGCCTCGCTGTACCAGAAAGGCAGGCTCCAGAAGTCGACCTCGTAGGCATTGTGGTCGACGCCCCGCAACCGGATCGACATGGCGGAGGCCTTGGCGCTCAGCGCGATCGGGACGAGGATGCCGCTCTGGACCACCAGGTCGTTCATTCGGATGAAGAGCGCCGCGCGCTTGACCGCGTCCACCTCGGCCTCGGCCTGCTTGTAGAGCCGGTCGTACTCGTCGTTCCGCCACCGCCAGACGTTGAAGCGCTGCCAGTTGTTCTCCTTGCTTGCCACGTCCGCCGAGGTGAAGACGCGCATGAGCCGCTCGGGATCCGGCGGCCCCATCAGATACGTCATGAGCTGGAGGTCGGCGTAGAAGTGCGTGTACGTGTCGGGGTTGGCGGGGTCGGAGGAGTAGTACGAGGAGGCGACGACCGACTTCAGCTCCATCTCGATGCCCGCCTTCGCAGCGGCCTGCTTGATGACCGCCTGGATCCTCTGGGCCTGCGCGTTGGTGACGGTCTGGAACAGCATCTTGAGACGCTTGCCGTCCTTGACGCGGACGCCGTCGGCGCCTCGCTTCCACCCGCCGGCATCGAGGAGCGCGTTGGCCTTGTCGACGTTGAACTCCCACCTGAGGTTCTTGGAGCGGAAGCGTTCGGGGTAGTTGATGAAGTTGGGGGCGACCTGCCCGAGGCGGCCGAGGATCTGCTCCTGGATCGCGGTGCGGTCCACGAGGAGGGCGAGGGCGCCCTTCACGGCCGGGTCGGTCAGGAACGGGTGCACGCTCTTGACGCTCCCCCGCTCGCCGTCCACCTCCGTCCACGGATCGCTCTGGTTCAGCTGGAGGTGGGTGATCCTGCCTCCGAAGGCGATGGCGAGCTTGCCCTTGCCGCCCTGTTCGAGACGCTGGAGGACGTCGTCGTCGATACCTCCGATTCCCGACGCATAGTCGTACTCGCCGGTCTGGAGCACCGCGCGCGCCGCCGAGACGGCGTCGCCGCCGCCTTTGACCTCGAGCGTGTCGAAGAACGGCCGGTTGGCGACGTGATAGCCGGGAAAGAGCTCGGCCTTCAGGAGGTCGCCCGGCTTGAAGTCGACGAACCGGTACGCGCCCGTGCCCACCGGCTTGAGATTGTTGGGCGCCTCCCGCGACCTCGCGCCCTTGTACGGCTCGAAGATGTGCCGTGGGACAAGCATCCCGGTGGTGAGCCAGTACGGCGTCGGCTGGGTGAAGACGCACTTGACCGTGTGGGAGTCGACCGCCTCGAACTGCTTGACGTTCTTGTAGACGCCGATCCAGGGCGAGCCGGTGGCGGGATCCGCCGCGAGCTCGTAGTTGAAGACCACGTCGGCGGCTGTGAACGGCTTGCCGTCGTGCCACTGGACCCCCCGCTTGAGCCTGTACGTCACGGTTGTCCCGTCCTTGGACAGGCCGCCGTTCTGGAGGGTGGGGACCTCGCGGGCCAGGACCGGCACCAGGTTCCCGGACGGATCGAAGTACACGAGCGGCTCGTAGAAAATGGCGCTCGCGTTCCAGTCCTTGAGGCCGACCGCGATCTGGGGGTTGAGGAGCACCGGGGCGTCCCACGCGAGCATCTTGAGGTGGCCCCCGCCGCCCCGCTTCGTGGGCGTGAAGGCCGCGCGCGTCTGGGCCTGGGCCACGCCGGCCGATGCCAGCATCTGGCCCGCGAGGGGCGCGGCGAGGCCGAAGCCGGCCATGGCGCGGACGAACGCGCGCCGTGAGAGCCGTCCGGACCTGACGTCTGCGAGAAGCCCGCGGATGTCGTGCTCGTTCATGGCTGTCTCCTTGATGTCGCGACGGGAGGGCGCCGGTCGGCCCAGGGCTCGGCCGCCTCGAGCTGAGCGCCCAGGCGGAAGAGCGCGGCTTCGTCCCCGAAGGGCGCGGCGAACTGCACGCCGATGGGCAGGCCGGCCCGGGACCAGCCGAGCGGCACCGACATCGCCGGGTTCCCGGCCGAGTTGAAGAGCGACGTGAAGCCGATGGCGCCCAGGATCGACCGCGTGTACCTGTCGATGTCTTCCGTCATCATGTCGAGGAACCCGAGCGGGTAGGGCGGCTGGCACATCGTCGGCGACAGCAGGATGTCGTAGCGGGTGAAGAAGCGCCCGACGATCCGGCCGGTGCGGTGGATCACGCCGATGGATCGCGCGTAGTCTGCCGCGCGCGCCGTGTGCCCGTCGACGGCTCGCGCCCACGTCAGGCGCTCGACGTCACCGGCCGTCAGCTCCCGGCCGAGCGCGGCGGCGCGGGCCTCGAGGGCCGCGCGGACGTTGGCGCTCACGACGATGAGGGTTGCCTCGCCCCAGGTCTTGGCGTCTATCTCCGGACTGGCCTCTTCCACGTGGTGGCCGAGCCGGTCGCACAACCGTCCCGCCGCGAGCGCCGCCTCGGCGCATTCCGGGTCGACAGGCTGGCCGTTCCAGGGCCTGGTCGTGATCGCGATGCGAAGCCGCCCGGGGTCGCGGCCGACCTCGTCGAGGAAGGGCCGCGCGGGAGGCGGCGCCCAGTACGGGTCCCCGATGTCGGGCCCGGAGGTCGCGTCGAGGAGCGCCGCGCTGTCCCGCACCGTCCGCGTGACGGCGTGACCCACGGACGCGCCGCCCCAGCCCTCGCCTGCGTCCGGCCCCATGGGGTTGCGCGCCCGCGTCGGCTTGAGTCCGAAGAGACCGCAGCAGGAGGCCGGGATCCGGATCGAGCCGCCGCCATCGGTGGCGTGCGCCATCGGCACCATGCCGGCGGCGACGGCGGCCGCCGAGCCCCCGCTCGAGCCGCCCGAGCTGTGAGCCAGGCTCCACGGGTTGCGCGTCGGGCCGAACAGGCGCGGCTCGGTCGAGGCCGCGAGCCCCACCTCCGGCGTGTTGGTCTTGCCGAAGATGACGAGGCCGGCGCGACGGAGCCGCGCCGTGATCTCGCTGTCATGGTCGACCACGAAATCCTTGAAGAGCGCGCTGCCGAAGGTGGTGACGGCGCCCTTGTAGTGGGCGCCCAGGTCCTTCAGAAGATACGGCACGCCCCTGAATGGCCCCTCGGGCAGGCCGGCGGCGACGGCCGCGCGCGCCTGGTCGTAGAGGCGCGTGACCACGGCGTTCAGCTCGGGGTTGTCCGCCTCGACGCGCGCGATCGCGATGTCGAGCAGTTCGCCGGGCGTTACTTCGCGCGCACGGACCAGGTCGGCCAAGCCGAGCCCGTCGTACCTGTCGTACTCTTCGGCTCTCATCGGCGCTCCTTGGGTGGCGTTGCAGTCAAGTGTCGTGCCCCTGTGTACACGACCCGGGTCGTGCTGTTCAAGGCCCGCCTTTTTAGAGCGAGCGGAAGTAGTCCGCCATCGTCCGGCGTACCGCCTCGTCCGGCGGCGGGCCCGAGGCGGCGCGGATGTTGTCGGCGACGTGCGCCGGATCGCGCGTGGCCGGAATGACGCAGGTGACGGCCGCGTGTCCGAGGATCCACTTGAGGAAGAACTGCGCCCAGCTCGCGCAGCCGATCTCCCTGGCCCACTCGGGCACGGCTTTTCCCTTCACCCTCCGGAACATGGCGCCTTCCGCGAAGGGGCGGCTGACGATCACGGCGGCGCCGCTGTCGGCGGCGACGCGGAGCAGGCGCCGGTCGGCCTCCGGCTCGGCAAGCGAGTAGTTGACCTGGATGAAGTCGACGCCGCCCCGCTTGAGGAACTTCTCCAGGTCCGCGTGGGCTCCGGCGTGGTAGTGGGTGACGCCGGCGTAGCGGATGCGGCCGGATGCCTTCCAGTCGCGAACGGTTGCCAGGTGCGTGTCAGCGTCGACGAGGTTGTGCACCTGCATCAGATCGAGGCGCTCGACGCGGAGCCTTCGCAGGGAGTCCTCCATCTGGCGGATGCCCGCCTGCCTCCCGCTGGTCCACACCTTGGTCGCGACGAAGAGCTTCGCCCGGACGCCCAGCTCGGACGCGAGCTGCCCGGTGACCGCTTCGGACGAACCGTACATGGGAGAGCTGTCGACGACGCGGGCGCCCAGCTCGACGAAGGTTGCGAGCGTGTCCTTCGCCTGCGCCATGTGTGCGGCGTCGCCCGCGACGTCAAAGACCTGCCAGGTGCCCAGGCCGACGGCCGGAACCGGCTCGGCCGTCTTCGGGATGCGCCGCTCGAGCATACCGCTGCCGCCCGCCTCGAGGGGCATCAGCACGGCTCCCAGGGCGGCGGCAGCGGTCTTGAGCAGGGCGCGCCTGGTGACATGCGGATCGATCACGCCGGCAAGACCGCGCGGGCTTCGGCCCGGTTCGGGAGCCGGTCGCTGGTGCCCAAGCTCATTCCACGATCCTCCCTCGAGACGTCAGCCCGGCCCGGCGCCTCAGCGCCAGGTAACACGGGACGGCGAGCAGAGAGAGCGTGCCGGCTGCCTTCCAGGCGAACGGGATGCCCCGAAGGTCGGCCACGTATCCTCCCAGCAGGAGCCCCGTCGAGCCGCCCGCTGTCGCCATCGTGCCACGGAACGACAGCATCGTCGCGCGCTCCTCGGCCCCGACCTGCTCGTTGAACCAGCCGAGCGCCAGCGGTTCCCGGGCGCCCTGGCAGGCATTCATGAGGAACAGGAGCAGAAGCGCGAAGGTGGGCCTGCCGGCAAACAATCCGGCGCCGGCCAGCAGGAAGCCGGACACGAGCACGAGACCGCTGAGCAGTCGCGGCCGCCACGACTCGACGCCCACCATCCGGGCCGCGACTTCGGCGCCGGCCATCCGGCCGAGACCGAGCACGCAGAAGATCCAGCCGACGACCCAGACGCCGGCGCCGTAGCCGTCCTTGAAGAGAAGCGGCCATTCGAGCCAGTACGGCGCCCAGACGGCGAAGATGACGGCCTCGGCGAGGCTCAGCAGGCGGACCGAGCGAACGCCGACACCTCGTCTGAGGCCCGCGCCGACCCTGGCCCGGATGGCCGCGCGCATCGCGCGATGGCCCCCGGGGCGCGCGCCGCGGGGTCGCTCGCGCAGCAGGACGCCGACCAGGCCGCTGACGAAGAAGCCGGCCGCGCCGAGGAGCCACGGCCACGCGATGTCCACGCTTCCCACGAACGCCCCGGCGAGCGCGGTTGCCATGAACCCCAGGCTCGAGAGCTGGGAGATCCTCGAGAAGAGGCCGGTCTTCGTGCCCCGGAAGCCGACCTCATCGAGCGCGTCGACGCCCCAGGCGTCGATGGCGCCGTTGCAGAAGGTCGTGCCGGCCGCGTCGACGGCCTCCGCGACCAGGAAGAGCGGGTAGGTGTGGGACACGAAGTAGAGGCCGAAGGCCAGGCCTCTGAGCGCGCATCCGAGAATGAAGGCCCGCCGGCGGCCGAGCGCGTCGGCGAACGCGCCGGTCGGCACGTCGAGGAGGAAGGTGACGGCGAAGTACACGGCGAGCACGCTGTTGATCTCGAACTGGTTGAGCCCGCGCGAACGCAGGAAGAGCGGGTACACTCCGCCGAGGAACCCGCCGGCCAGCGAGTAGGCGAGCCAGACGCCGTAATAGCGCCGCACGATGCTCGCCGTGGACAGCTGCGCCCCGGGCCGTTTCATGACCAGCGATCTTCCGCCCCGGCGCCGGCGCAGGTCAAGCCGCGCGCCCGCCCTTCTGCGCTACGCGGGCATGGCCAGGCCGCGGTGGCATCTCGACTACTCACCGTTCGCGTGTTCGCTGATCTGGCTGGTGATCGTCGTGGCGGCGGACTGCTGGTCCGGCAGCGGCAGGGCCCGACGTCAGTCGCGGGCCTGGGCGATGAACGGCGCGTAGCCGCGCGCGATCAGCTGGCGAAGCTTCGATAGGGCGTCCGAGTGGGTCGCGAACGGCCCCACGCGGACCCGCGCCAGCGCCCCCGCCGAATGCCACGGCACGCTCGTGAGGGGATCATGCGAGGCCGCCATGCCCTGGCGGCGAAGCCGCTCGGCCAGCTGTGCCGCCGCTCGCTCCGACCTGAATGCTCCCACCTGGACCCAGTAGTGGCTCGCAGCCAGAGCGTCGGTACCCGTGGACGCTGGCTGGACAGGAGCCGTGAGCCTGGGCGCGGCCACGTGGACGGCCTCGACCTTCGAGACGGCGACCTCGACCGGGCGCGCGGCCGCCTCAACCTCCTGGCGCACCGGCACCGGCGCCGTCGCCTCCAGCACCGCGACTGGCACCACCTCTGAAGCAACAGCCGGCCCCGGAACCTCCGGCATCCCGCCCTGCATCTTCGCAACCAGATTCGCGTACGACGAGGTGCTGAGGACCCGGTTGAACTGCGCCCGGTAGTTCGCAATGAGGCTCATCCCGTCGACGACCACGTCCCGCACCATCCAGCGTTCGCCCCGCCGGATCATGAAGTAGTCGACGTCGAGCTCGCTGCCGCTGCGGCTGAGCAGCGTGGTTGCCACGGCAGCCGACTCGCCCGTGACGGATTCTTCGAGGTAGCGGATGTGCAGGCCGTCGCTCACGTTCGCCTTCGTGCCGATGAACCCCGTGTAGCCGCGCTCGAGGAGATCGGCGAAGAGCCGGACGAAGTCCGCCTGTTGCGCCGGGGTCCTCGACTGCCATGCCGGGCCGAGCGCCCGCGCGGCGGCGTCCTGGTAGTCGAAGATCTCGTTGACGAGAGCTCGGATGGCCTGCCTTGGCGCTTCTGTGCCGCGCTCCAGGTCGGCGGATCGCAGGATCGCGTTCGCGCTTCCGAAGAATGTCTCCAGCTCTTGAGTCGGCGACGCCCCCCAGGCAGGCTGGACGATAGCGATCCCCAGCGCCAGGGAAAGGAGGGCCCGGATCGACAATCGGGGGATCATATCCTGCAAGGATAGGCTCTACCCTCGAGTTCTCCGCCATCTTTTCTCAAAAGGAGCCGGGCCCGGCGGCGCCCACTTGCCGACCGGGGTCATCCCCGCTACTCTCGGGGGTCCATGCGCCATGTCCGCCTCGGCAGCACCGGCCTCCAGGTGTCCCGCCTCTGTCTCGGCACGATGACGTTCGGGCTCCAATGCGACGAGCCGACCTCGGTCGCCATCCTCGACCACGCGGCCGCCGGGGGAGTGACCTTCCTCGACACAGCCGACGTCTATCCGCTGGGTGGCACCTTCGACACTGTGGGCCGCACGGAGGACATCCTGGGGCGGTGGCTCGGGGGCCGGCGCCACGACTTCGTGGTCGCCACCAAGTGCTCCGGCGCCCTGAGCACGAAACCGTGGGACCGCGGCGCTTCCCGCAAGCACATCCTCGACGCCATCGAGGGCTCGCTGCGCCGCCTCCGCACCGATTACGTCGACCTCTACCAGATTCATCACCCCGACCCCGAGACGCCCATGGACGAGACGCTGCGCGCCCTCGACGACGTGGTGCGGGCGGGCAAGGCACGCCACGTCGGCTGCTCGAATTACCCCGCCTGGCAGGTGGCGAGGGCGCTCGGCAGGAGCGAGGCGCAGGGGCTGGCGCGCTTCGATTCCGTCCAGCCGCGCTACAACCTGCTCTTCCGCCAGATCGAGCGCGAGCTGCTGCCGCTCTGCTCGGCCGAGGGCATCGGCGTGATCCCCTACAACCCGCTGGCGGGCGGTTTCCTCTCCGGCAAGCACCGCCGGGAGGCTGGCCCGACGCTCGGCACGCGCTTCACCCTCGGGTCAGCGGCCAAACGCTACCAGGAGCGCTATTGGCGCGAGCGGGAGTTCGCGACGGTGGAGGAGCTGCGCCCGCTGGCGGCCGCGGCGGGGATGTCGATGGCGCAGATGGCGGTCGCGTGGGTCCTCGCGCATCCGGCGATCACCGCGCCGATCATCGGGGCGAGCCGCCCCGGGCAGCTCGACGAGGTGCTTGCGGCCGCGGACAAGGGCCTCTCTCCGGACCTCAAGTCGCGGCTCGACGAGATGACGCTCGAATACCGCTTCGGCGACGACCCGCGGTGACCATGACGCGCGTGGCGCTTCTCGACGACTACCAGGGCGTGGCCCTTCGCATGGCCGACTGGAAGGGCCTCCCGTCCGGCACCGAGGTGACGGCCTTTCAGGACCACCTGGCCGACGAGAGCGCGATCGCGGCGCGCCTGGCGGATTTCGACATCGTCATGGCTCTGCGGGAGCGGACGCCGTTCACGCGGTCCCTGCTCGGGCGATTGCCCAAGCTCAAGCTCCTCATCACGGCGGGCATGCGGAACGCGTCCATCGACATGAAGGCGGCGGCCGAGCGCGGCATCCTCGTCTGCGGGACGGCGGGGCTGCCGTATCCGACGGCCGAGCTCGCGTGGGGGCTGATCCTCTCGCTCGCCCGGCGCCTCCCCGCCGAGGACCGCGCGACGCGAGAAGGGAAGTGGCAGACGAGCGTCGGGCTCGGGCTGAACGGCAAGACGCTCGGCGTGCTGGGACTCGGCACCCTCGGCTCGCGCGTGGCGCGGGTGGGGCGCGCGTTCGAGATGGAAGTCCTCGCGTGGAGCCAGAACCTGACGGCCGAGCGCGCCGCCGAGGTGGGGGCGAGCCTCACGACGAAGGACGAGCTGCTCGCGCGCTCGGACTTCGTGTCGATCCACCTGGTCCTGGGGGAGCGCACCCGCGGGCTCATCGGCGCGCGCGAGCTGGCCCTCATGAAACGGAGCGCGTTTCTCGTCAACACCTCGCGCGGTCCCATCGTGGACGAGGCCGCACTGATCCGCGCGCTCCAGGACGGCACGATTGCCGGCGCGGGGCTGGATGTCTTCGACGAGGAGCCGCTACCGCTCGACCACCCGTTCCGGCGGCTCGCCAACATCGTGATCACGCCGCATCTGGGTTACGTCACCGAGGAGACGTACCGGGTCTTCTACGGCCAGGCCCTCGAAGACATCAAGGCCTACCTGGGCGGCACGCCGCTCAGGGTGCTCCGCCCCTAGTCCGAGGACGTAGCCGAGGACGACGCACGCGACCGTCCAGAGGACCGCTCCCGCCACGTCGTAGGCGAGGAAGCGTCCGCCCGGCAGCCGCGACGAGCCCTCGCACGAAGTCGATGAGCCATTCGGGCATCCTCAGCCCCGGAAGCCCGTGAACGCCTGGATGAAGCGGTCGAGCACGAGGTTGAAGAGGATCGCCGCCGGAATGGCCACGAGCAGCCCTCCGGCCATCAGGGCGCCCCAGAAGAAGATGTCGCCCCGGATCAGCATCGTGGGCAGACCCACTGTCACGACCTTGTGTTCCGCCGGCGCCGAGAACGCCACGGCGTAGAGGTACTCCTGCATCGAAAGCGTGAAGGCGATGATGGCCGCCGTCGCGATCCCGGGCAGGCTCGAGGGCAGGACGACCCGCAGGACCCCGCCGGCGAGACTGCAGCCGTCGACCCACGCGGCCTCCTCGATCTCCCGCGGTACGGCGCGCAGGAAGCCGATCATCAGCCAGGTGCAGAAGGGGATCGTGAACGTCGGATAGAGGACCACCAACGCCCATATCGAGTCCGCCAGCCCGAGCCGGTACACGATGGGCGCGAGCGGCAGGAAGAGGATGATCGGCGGTACGAGGTACGTCGTGAAGATGGCGATCCCGGCGCTCTGGGAGCCCGGCAGGCGGAGGCGGGCGAGCGCGTATGCCGCCGGCACCGAGACCACCAGCGTGATCCCGACCACGCAGAGCGATACGATGGCCGTGTTGAGAACCCAGACGCCGAACCATCCGTAGGCGAACAGGAGCCGGAAGTGCTTGAGGGTGGGCGGCATGTGGAACCACAGCGGGAACCGCATGAGGTAGAGGTCCTGCTCGTTCTTGAAGGCCGTGATCGCCATCCAGAGGATGGGGAACAGGACGATCGCCAGGAAGGGGGCGAGCCCGGCGTAGATGAGGAGATCATGGGCCAGGCGCTGCCTCCGCGGCTTCCCTGAGCGCTGGCCCATCGTGAAGAGGAAAGCAGACCAGGCGTGGAGAAGGCAAGCGGGACCTGGCGCCCCCTTGCCCACTGCGTGGAACCCCGCTACTCTCTGAGCCCGGAGGTCACGTCCGAATGAAGATCGCCAAGATCGAGTGGCTCCACGCCGACGCGGGAACGCCCAACACCCACATGCATGCGGTGCGGCGCCAGGCCTCCGGCGGCGTGGTCCAGCGGGCCATCGCCGCCATCGAGAATGCGATGCTCGACGCCGAGGCGCGCCCTCTCGGCATCCCCGCGACTCCGATGCCCGACCTCACGGACGGCTCCATCACCCTGCCGACAGGCCCGGGCTGGGGCACCAAGATCGACGGGGCGACCGTGCGGGCCCACCCGTCCCAGCAGCCGTGATCGTTCGCCGGGCGCTGATCGTCTCGGCCGTCCTCTTCGCGGCGCTTTCGCCCGCGCGGGTGCTCCGGGCGGGCGAGCCGGCGCCGGCTTCGGTTTCAGCCAGAGCGCGCGCGGTGGAGATCGTCACCGCGCTCGAGGAATACCGCGCGAGCCTCGATACGCTGCTGCCGCTGCGGGAGCAGGAGCTCGCCGGCGCCATCAGGCAGCGCGAGCAGCGGCGGGAATTGCTCGAGCGCGGCATCGTCTCGCGCAAGGAGTTCGAGCAGGCCGAGGCGATCGCCGCGCGAGCCGGGGAGAAGCTTGCAGAGACCAGGCGGGCCATCGTCGCCGCCGACCAGGCGATGGCCGAGGCCGCGACGGCGCGGGCGCTGGCAGCCCTCCGCCCGCTTGGCGCGGGAGGCTACGAGCGCAGCGCGGAGCTGGTCCGCTACAATGGCCCGGCCGCCTGGTCCCTGAGGGTGGATACTCCCAGGCTCCAGCAATTCTTCGCGGCCCGCTTCGGCCGGCCGCTCCCGGTGAGCTCCTACGGCCAGACGCCACTGCACGACCGCATGGGCCTCGACCACAGGGACGCGCTCGACGTCGCCGTGCACCCGGACAGCCCGGAGGGACGGGCGCTGATCGACTATCTTCGGGCGGCCGGGCTCCCCTTCATCGCCTCCTGGGGCGCCGTGCGGGGCTCCGCGTCCGGCGCTCACATCCACGTCGGGCAGCCGTCGCCGCGGATCTCGGTCACGCGATGACGGCGGGGACCAGCGCGGTTGCGCCTCGGCCCGCAAGGGTGCTACGGTGCCTTCGTCTTCCACCTCGCTGTCGTGAAAGGGGTTCCGCATGATCCGCGTGCCGATGCTGCTGCTGGTGACGATCCTGCTGGCCGGACCCGCGCTGGGCGCCGAGCTGGACGGGACGCTCAAGAAAATCAAGGCGACGAACACGATCAACCTTGGCTACCGGGAGTTCGCTCGCCCGTTCGCGTACGTGGGCGACGACGGCAAGCCGGCCGGCTACTCGGTAGAGCTGTGCACCCGCATCGCGGCGAGCATCGCCAAGGAGCTCGCGCTGCCGAACCTCCAGGTCAAGTGGGTCAAGGTGACGCCGGAGAACCGGATCCAGTCCGTCGTCAACGGCACGGTCGACCTCGAGTGCGGCGCCACCACGGCGTCGCTGTCGCGCCAGGAGCAGGTGGATTTCAGCCTCATGACCTTCCTCGATGGCGGCAGCCTGCTTGTCACCGACGCCTCCGGCGTCCGCGGCATCTCGACGCTCGGCGGCAAGCGCGTCGGCGTCGTGCCCGGGACGACGACGGAGCCGGCGCTGGCCGCTGCGCTCAAGAAGCAAGGCGTCAACGCGACCGTCGTGACGATCAAAGACCACGCGGCGGGCGTCGCCGCGCTCGACAACCGCGCGATCGACGCGTACGCGTCGGACCGCACCATCCTGATCGGCATGGGGCGGAACTCCAAGAGCCCGGAGAAGCTCTCGCTGGTCGAGGAATTCTTCTCCTACGAGCCCCACGGCTTCATGCTCAAGCGCGGCGACGCGGGCTTCCGCCTCTCCGTCAACCGCGCGCTCGCCGCGCTGTACCGGTCGGGCGAGGTGGTGCCGATCTTCGAGAAATCTTTCGGATCCATGAGCACGGCCGGTCCCCTCATCGCCGCCATGTACCTCATGAACGGTCTGCCCGAGTAGGGAGGATCTCCATGGGACGACTGCTGACCCCGGCCGCCCTGGCGTTCCTGCTGGCGGTTCCCTCGTCGGCGGCCGCCCAGGAGGACACGCTCGCGAAGATCAGGCGCACCAGCGCCATCACGATCGGGTTCACGGAGACCTCTGCGCCGTTTTCCTCCGTGGGCCCGGGCGGCGTGCCGCAGGGATACTCGATCGATCTGTGCCTGCGCATCGCCGACGGCATCAAGAAAGACCTCTCGCTGTCGCAGCTCGACGTCAAGTGGGCCAGGGTCACAGCGGAGAACCGCATCCCCTCGGTCGTCAACGGCGCCGTGGACATCGAGTGCGGGACGACGACGAAGACGCTCTCCCGCATGGCGCAGGTGGACTTCACGCTGCTGACCTTCCTGGACGGCGGCAGCCTGCTCGTGGCGACCGCTTCCGGCATCGGCAAGCTCACGGACCTGCCGGGCAAGCGCGTCGCGGTCATCCCGACCACGACGACCGAGCGCGCCATGCGCGACGTCGTCACGAAGCTCTCGCTCCAGCACGTGACGCTGCTGTCCGTGAAAGACCATGCGGAGGGGCTCGCCGCCCTCGACGCGGGCAAGGTCGACGCGTACGCATCCGACCGGACGCTGCTTGTCGGCCTGCTCGCCGCGTCGAAGGATCGGGCCAAGCTCAAGGTCATCGAGGACTTCATCTCCTACGAGCCCTACGCGTTCATGATCCGCCGGGGCGACGCGAACTTCCAGCTGGCGGTCAACCGCGTGCTGACCCGGCTCTACCGCAACGCGGAGGTCGTGCCGATCTACGAGAAGTGGTTCGGGCCGTTCCCCGAGGGCGGCAGCCTGATCGCGGCGCTCTACGTCCTGAACAGCGTGCCCGAATAGGTGCGGGTGCCCGTGCGCGTCGCCTGGGCCGCGTGGGTGCAGGGGCTCGTGGGCCTGGCAAAGGCGGCGCTGTTCATCACTTTGGCCGTTGTCATCGTGCACCAGGTTTACTTCGGTCCCAGGCGCCTCGAGGCGGCGCGCGCGGACGTCATCAACCGCTTCGAGCAGGAGCGCAAGACGCGCGTCATCGCGCTGATCCACCGGCAGGACACCGTCAGCGTCTTCGGCGTGCCCGTTTCGAGCAACATCAGCATCGAAGACTCGGAGGCCGTGCTGCGCGCCATCAGGCTCACGCCGGCCGCCCAGCCCATCGACGTCATCCTGCACACTCCCGGCGGTCAGGTTCTGGCCGCCGAGCAGATCGCCAATGCGCTGTCGGAGCGCAAGGCCAAGGTGACGGTGTTCGTGCCGCACTACGCCATGAGCGGCGGCACCATCATCGCACTCGCGGCCGACGAGATCGTCATGGACGCCAACGCGGTGCTCGGGCCCGTGGACCCGCAGATCGGCGACTTGCCCGCCGCCTCGATCGTGCGCATGGTCGAGATCAAGGGCACAGCCAATGTGAGCGACCAGATGCTCGTTCTGGCGGACTCGGCGCAGAAGGCGCGACTCCAGGTCGCGTACTTCGTGTCGCAGATCCTCATCCGCAAGCGCTACCCGCAGAAGAAGGCGCTCGACATCGCGACGATCCTCTCCGAGGGACGGTGGACCCACGACTTCCCGATTCTGGTCACTGCCGCGAGGCAGCTCGGGCTGCCCGTCTCGACGGACATGCCCCGCACGGTCTACGACCTGATGGACCTCTACCCGCAGGGCGCCAAGGGCCGACCGTCGGTGCTCTACGTGCCGGTCAGGCGCGGTCTCGGCGGGTCGGACCTGCTCCCGTCGCTGCCGGGCCTCCTGCCGTAGCCCGTGAAGCCGACCATGGCGAAGGCGCAGGCCAACCTCGACGGCACGTCCACCGAGTACTTCGACGTGGAGTGCTCGGAGGCGGGGTTGTTGGCGATCCTGCGGGAGATGTTCGAGTCGCATTGGCGGGATGTGATCTTCGGTCCGTGCATCGAGGGCGCCGTCTTCGAGGGGCGCTTCGGCGAGAAGCCGGCGATCGGCGTCCTCGACGGCTACGTGACGGTGCAGGTGGCCGGCAGCGAGTCCTGGCACTTTCACCTGTGCATCGGCCCCCACCGGGGCAACGCGAGCCTGCCGACGCCCCCCGAGCTGGCCGAGTGGCGCCGGTGCGCACGCGCGGCCTTCTTTCGCAACCTCGATCGCCGGGAGCGCGCCAGCTCCTGGGGATTCCGGATGTGGAACGGGAGGGGCGAGCAGATGCTGACGGTGTTCTTCCCCAACCCGTGGATCGATCCGGCCCGCGGGCGCTACGTCGCCGAGCCCGTCTGGTCGCGGCTCGAGCTCTGGATGAGCCTTCGCGAGCTGTTCGCGGGAGTGCCGGCCGAGCGGCCCCCGGCGCACGCCGAGCCTCCGGTGACCCATTGAGCTCGGCGCGCGGCGCCGCGAAGAAGTCTCTGGGATTCACGCCCCGCGAGCTCTGGCTCCTGCGCGGGCTCAAGACGCCATCGGGCGTCCAGCGCCTCCTCGACGCCATGCCGTACCACATCGCGTCGACCGCCTGGTCCCCGCGCCGCGTGCTGCGCGAGCGCACAGCGCACTGTCTCGAGGCCGCCATCTTCGCGGCCGCGGCGCTCCGGGTGCTGGGCTTCCCGCCGCTCCTCCTCGATTTCGAATCCGTCCCGGACGACACCGACCACGTCATCGCGGTCTTCAGGCAGCGCGGCCGCTGGGGCGCCGTCGCCAAGTCGAACTACGCGGGGCTGCGTTACCGCGAGCCGGTGTACCGGGGGCTCCGGGAGCTGGCGATGAGCTATTTCGAGGGCTACGTCGATGTGCGGGGCAGGCGAACGCTCCGCACCTTCTCGCAGCCGGTCAACCTCGCGCGATTCGACCGCGCGCACCCGGGTTGGATGACCACCGAGAAAGCGCTCTGGTGGATCCCCGAGTTCCTGGTCGACATCCCGCACACGAAGCTGCTGACGCCCGCCATGACGCGCACCCTCACGCGCGCCGACCGCCGCTCGATCGAGTCCGCGCTGGTCGGCCACCGCTACCGTTGAGGTCGCCGCGCTCTCACGCCTCGTATTCCTGGACGACGTCGAGGCTCACGTCGTCCCCGTCGAACATCAGCGTGATCAGGTTGGGCCGGCAGCACACGGTACAGTCCTCGGTGAAGGTCTGGCGCTGGCCGCCGCACGGATCCACGAGCACCTCGTTCTCCTCGCCGCAGAACGCGCAACCGTATGTCACGTGCACATTCTACGCGCTATGATGCCGGCCAGGAGGGCCTACCGACGATGGACGAGAAGGTGATCCAGACCGCCAGCGGGCTCGAGTATGTCGAGATCGCGGAAGGCGCGGGGACGCGGCCGAAGACCGGCGACACGGTCAGCGTGCACTACACGGGGTGGCTCAAGAGCGGCCAGAAATTCGACAGCTCGGTGGACCGTGGCGAGCCGTTCGAGTTTCCGATCGGCAAGGGGAGAGTGATCAAGGGCTGGGACGAGGGCGTGGCGACGATGAAGGTGGGAGGCAAGCGCAAGCTGATCATCCCGGCGCACCTGGGCTACGGCGAGCGCGGCGCGGGCGGTATCATCCCGCCCGGCGCTACTCTTGTATTTGAGGTCGAGTTGCTCGGCATCCAGTCCGCTTAGCTCGGGCTGTTCGCGAGCGAACCATGCGCGAGGCGGGGGGTCGTGGCGTCGGGGGCGGGGGCGGCGCGGCCGGCTCCGTCACCCACTCGCCCGAATCGCAGCTCTTCGAGCTGCGGGCGGGACTCGGGGGGCCCACTCCGCTCG
>Ga0335084_10002138_pt1 | contig 18907 bp, 16 predicted proteins | sample Lox_Sample_44_FD_206721 | JGI IMG/M metagenome (GOLD analysis project Ga0335084, IMG submission 206721) | Soil microbial communities from Loxahatchee National Wildlife Refuge, Florida, United States - Lox_Sample_4.4 | ecosystem: Environmental > Terrestrial > Soil > Wetlands | place: USA...
GCGCGGCCCGAGTGATGGATGCGGGTCTCGCCGAGCGTTGCGCCCTCTCCGCGGCCCGCGGTGAACATCTCGTCGCGCAGCGGGTCGTACGTCGCGCCGGCAACGAGACCGAGCGCGTCGGACGCGCCGACCGTCACCGCGAAGTGCGGCACGCCGTGGGCGTAGTTGGTGGTGCCGTCGAGCGGGTCCACGTAGAAGCCCAGCCCGCCGGCCGGCCCGCCGGACACGCCGGACTCCTCGGCGAGCACGGCCGCGCCGGGGTGCTCGGCGTGGAGGAAGCCCAGCACGACGGCCTCGCTGGCGCGGTCGGCGTCGGTGACGAGGTCGATGCCGCCCTTGAACTCGATCGTGCGCTGCTGGCCCCACTTCGCGCGGAGGACCGCGCCACCCCGCCGCGCCGCCTCGGCGCAGGCGGACCTGAGATTCGAGACCTCGGACACCGTGACCCCTCCCTGGCCGTAACCGTAGCCGCAACCACGACGGCAGCGGTAGCCGTATCCGTAGCCGTGGCCGTCGGGCTGGACGTAGACTCCCCGCCATGCTGAAAGCCCTCGCCCTCGTCCGGACCGCATTCCTCGTCTTTCTCGTAGGCTTCCGGTTCTACGCATCGCCGGTCTACGTCACGATGCCGCGCACGCTCGACGAGCAGTACGCCCGGTGCTCGGCCGCGCAGGAGTCGCTGCGCACGGTGATCCTCGTCGCCATCGCCTGGATCGCGCTCGAGACGCTGCTCGGCTGGATCATGGCCCGTCGCAAGACGACCGCCCCGGCGCAGCCGCCTGCGCAGAAGTAGGCCGTGCGCCGCGCACGCGCCTGGCTGTACCGGGCCCGATCCTGGCTCCATCGCCGGGATGTCGCGGTCTGGTACGACCCGCGCTACCGCCTGCCGCTCACCTCGATCGAGCCCGCGGCCGGCATGGAGCCGCGGCGGGCCGACTTCGCCATCTGGTGGCTGCGCGAGACCGGGGCCGTCACGGCGGGCTCGGTCAACACGCCGCGCCGGGTGACGTACGACGAGCTGGCTCGCGTGCACACGCCGGAGTTCCTCGAGTCGCTCGGGCGCCCCGAGACGCTCGCGGGCATCTTCGCGGTGGATCCCGCGGACATCCCCGTGGACGAGGTCATGAGCACGGTTCGCCTCGCCTGCGGGGGCACGCTGTCCGCCGCCCGCGAGGCGCTGAGCCGGGGCGGTCCCACCCTCAACCTGCTCGGCGGCTTCCACCACGCGGCGCCCGGGGCCGCGGGCGGATTCTGCCCGGTGAACGACGTGGCGGTGGCGGTGGCCGCGGTGCGCGCCGAGGGCTTCTCCGGACGGGTGGCGGTGATCGACCTCGACGCACACCCCCCCGACGGCGTCGCCGCCTGCCTCCGGGGCGATCCGCACTCCTGGGTCGGCTCGCTCTCCGGCTCGGACTGGGGCCCGATCGCCGGCGCGGACGAGACCGTCCTCCCCGAGGGAACGGGCGACGCCGGGTACCTCGGCGCGCTGGAGGCGCTGCTCTCGCGCATGCCGCGCCCACAGCTCGCCTTCGTCATCGCGGGGGGCGACGTGCTCGCCGGCGATCGGCTGGGCCGGCTCGGGCTAACGGTGGCCGGGGCGCGCGATCGCGACCTCATGGTCGCCGCCGAGCTCGACGGCGTTCCCACCGTGTGGCTCCCCGGCGGCGGCTACTCCGAGAACGCCTGGCGCGTCCTGGCGGGCACGGGCATGGCCCTCGCCACCGCCTCGCGCGTGCCCATCCCCGCCGACTACGACCCGCTCGACGCGCGCTTCGCTCGCCTCGCCCGCGAGCTGTCGCCCGCGGAGCTGACCGACACGGGCGACCTCACCACCGAGGAGCTCGAGGAGGCGCTCGGGATCCGCCCGTCCCGGCAGCGGCTCCTCCTCGGCTACTACACTGCCGCGGGCCTCGAGCACGCGCTGTTCCGCTTCGGCGTCCTCGAGCAGCTGGAGCGGCTCGGCTACCGCCACTTCCGGGTGGGCTTCGACACCACCGGGCTGGGCGAGCGGCTGAGGCTGTACGGCGAGGCCGACGCCCAGGAGCACGTGCTCGTCGAGATGGTGCTGGAGAAGCGCAGGGTGGCCGGCCTGGAAGTGCTGTTCGTCCACTGGGTGTCGCTGCGCCACCCCCTCGCGAGGTTCAGCGAGAGGCGGCCGCAGCTGCCCGGGCAGGACGTGCCGGGGCTCGGGCTCGCGCGCGAGGCCGCCACGATGCTGGCGCGCATCGCCGTCCGGCTCGGGCTGGGCGGGGTGGTCTTCCGGCCCACCTGGCTGCACACCGCGTTCCCGGCCCGCCACGAGTTCACGTTCGTGGATCCGGCGCGGCAGGGCCGCTTCGAGGCGCTCCTGCGCGACCTCCGCGAGGTCCCGCTCCTCGAGCTCACCCGCGCCGCCGCCGAGGGGCGCATCCTCATGAACGGCGCCCCGTACGTCTGGGAGGCGGACGAGATGGGTTACTGGCTGCGCGACGTGCCCACCCATCCGGAGGAGGTGGCGGCCGAGCGGGCGCGCGTGCGGTTCGAGCTCGCGCCGCCCGGCGTGATGCCCTCCTCGCCCCCAGCTCCCGCGACCGCCGCTGGAGGCTGAGCGGCTACTCGGCCAGGAGCTCCAGCACGCGCGACTCCAGCCAGGCCGCGTCCGAGGGCTCGTACCCGAGGTGAACGTCCCGCACGATGCCCTTCCGGTCCACGATGAGCGTGGTGGGCAGCCGAACGATCGCGAGCTGCCTCGCCAGGGCCTCCCCGGCGGGGTCGAGCAGGACCGTGAAGCTCACCGGGCTCCGGGCCAGGAACGCCTCCACCTCGCCGCGTCCGTCGTCGGTCGCGATGCCGTACACCGAGAGTCCGCGCGGGGAGAGCTCGCGGCTCAGGCGGTCGAGCATGGGCAACTGCTCGCGGCACGGCTCGCACCAGGTGGCCCAGAAGTCCACCACCCGGACCCGGCCCGCGCCCGCGGCGATGCGGACCGTGTGCCCCCCGAGATCCGGACCGGTGAGGTCGGGGAGCCGGCTCGACGCGGGAGGCGAGGCGGGGGCGGGCCCCGTGGTGACGCAGGCCGACGTCGCGAGGAGCCCGGCCAGGGCGACGAACGCGAGGCGCACGGGAACATCCATACCGCGATGCGGCCGCGCGCGCCCGACCCGGGGCGCAAGAAGCGCCGAGGTGAAACGGGCGTTTCCATGGGCGGGCTGATCCTGGACAAGATTTTTGCAGACTTCCTGTGCGAACCTCCCGCTCGGCGCGAGGGGGGCGGCTTCTCTCTGCGCGTGAACCCGTCGCCTGGCGAGGTCCCGATGCGGAAGATCACGACGCTCCTGGCCGCGGCCGCGATGCTCCTCGGGACGCCCGCCGCGCGGGCGGACACGGTCGAGGTCACCTCGACCACGCTGCTCACGGTGGGCCCCCAGACGCGGGGCGGCGCACCGGGGGTCTCCCCCGACGTCGTCACCGTGGCGCCCGCCTACGAGATGATCGACGTCTCGGCCCGCGGGGTGACCAACTCCTTCGCGAAGGACCTCCAGCTCGTCGTCTCGACCTGGGGCTCGGTGGAGATGTCGGACCACCGCTGGGACGCCGGCACCTCCGGCGCCGCGAACGCCGACCTCGTCACCGCGTACGTCTCCGGGCGAGTTGCGAAGGACGCCGTGCTGCTGCGCCTGGGCCGCGAGATGGTGATGGCCGGCGTGGGCCGCATGCTCCACATCGACGGCGGCGAGGCCGCCCTCTCCCTGGACGGCTTCAGGGTGTCCGCCTACGCGGGCGCGCCGGTGTCCCAGCGCTTCCAGACGCGCTCGGGCGTGGTGAGCTGGAACCCGATGGGCGGCGACCTCGCCTACGGCGGGCGGGTCTCCTACACCTGGACCGCGCCGGGCTTCGCCGGCCGCGGCTGCGACTTCGGCGCCTCATTCAACGAGGTGACCGACGGAGGCGAGCTCGTGAGGCAGGAGGTTGCACTCGATGGGCGCCTCGGCCTCTGGCGCTCGGTGACGGCCACCGGCTTCGCGGCCTACAGCCCGTACGAGAGCCGGTTCTCCGAGATCACCGCCGCGCTCGACTGGAACGCCTCGAAGAAGCTCTTCCTCACCGCCGACTACCGCTTCACCGCGCCGGATCTCTTCCTCTCCCGCCAGTCGATCCTGTCGGTGTTCTCGGACTCCGAGCGGCAGGACGTGGGCGGCGGAGCCCGCTACGACCTCGGCCAGGGCATGAAGCTCGGGCTGGACGCGCACCTCGCCGTGCAGCCCGGGCGGACGAGCGGCACCTACTACGGCTCGGACGGCAGCGCCCGGTTCGACTGGCGGCGCGGCGATGCGTCGTGGGGCGTGGAGGGCCTCTACCTGAACGCCCTCGAGAACGGCTACTACGGCGCCCGGCTCTTCGGACGGAAGGACTGGGGCCGGTGGTTCGGCACCGCGGACGTCCTCGGTACCTTCTTCCGTGAGAAGGTGAACGGCCAGACGACGGCCCTCACCGGCACCCTGACCGCGGGCCTGAAGCTCGCCCACGGATTCAGCGCGGTGCTGTCCGGCCGCGCCGGTGTGACACCCTACATGGAGCAGGCCTTCGACGTCATGGCGAAGCTCGTCTACAACCAGACCTACACGGCGAAGGAGGTGCGGTGATGAACCGGCTCCACCCCATCGCGTTCGCCCTCGCCCTCGGCGCCGCGGGCTGCGCCCGCTACCAGGTGGCCCCACCGGAGGAGAAGCGGCCCGAGATCGCCGTCGCACACTCCGCGCACGGTGACATCGACTGCACGGACTGCCACGAGGGCCAGGACAAGGCGACCTCGCTCGCGGTGAGGCACCGGCCCACGACCGCGAAGTGCCAGGAGTGCCACGACAAGGACAAGGACAAGCTGGTCCGGCCGTGGACCCCCTCGGCGCCTCGCCTCACGTTCGATCACAAGGCGCACCTCGCCCGCGTCCAGGGCAAGAACCTCTCGGAGAAGTGCACCTTCTGTCACAAGAAACTCGTCGATCCCGGCGACGAGGTCCAGCCGCCGTCGATGGACGTGTGCACGAGCTGCCACAACCACCAGCTGGACTACACGCTCGGCCGCTGCCGCCCGTGCCACGTCGACCTGAAGGGGCTCCAGCCCGAGAAGTACTTCACGCACACCGGCGACTGGTTGCGGCTGCACTCGCAGTTCGCGCGGCCCACGGCCGCCGGCTGCGCCCAGTGCCACGACCAGACGTACTGCGCGAAATGCCACTCGCCGGAGACGGCGGTGGCGAGGCCGTCGGTCGTGTTCCCGGAGCGCGTCGACGCGAGCTTCATCCACCGCGGCGACTACGTCTCCCGCCACGCGATCGACGCCGGCGCCAATCCCGCCAGCTGCCGCCGCTGCCATGGGCCGCAGTACTGCGACACGTGCCACTCGCTGCAGAACGTCTCCCAGAGCGCGGGGGCCGCGGCCTACAGCCCGCATCCGTCCGGCTGGGCCACCCGGGGCGCCGGCACGCAGTTCCACGGCGACGCCGCCCGCCGCGACGCCTCCGCATGCGCGTCCTGCCACGACCAGCAGGGCGCCGCCAACCTGTGCGTGGGCTGCCACGCGCCCGGAGGCCAGGGCGGCAACCCGCACCCCGCCGGCTGGGCGAACCGACACAGCATGAGCGACGTGGCCGGCAACGCGATGTGCCGGACCTGCCACAACTCGTGAGGTAGCGGGGGCGGGGCGCGCTCTCGCCAGCGAGAGTGCCCTGACGCGCGCCGACCGCACTCTCGCCAGCGAGAGTGCGCTGACCTTGCCCTGACCGGCCCTGACCGAACCCGGCCCTGACCGAACCCAGAGTTCCGCGCGGCGGCCGGTGACCGCCCGTCTCGAGCAATCCCGCGGCCCTGGATGGTCCGCGCCGCGGCCCGTGCGACCGTGCGGCGGAACTCTCGGTCAGGAGCAGGAACAGGTCTGGAGCAGGAAGAGCAGGAACGGCGGGACTGCGGAGGCGGAGGCTTGCCCCGGGGCCGGGGTCCTCGCTCACGTGGGCCTCCGATGCGGGGCCGGCGCTAGAACTCGAGCCGGTACAGCCGGACCCAGAGCTCGGGCTCGCTGCCGCCCTTGCTGACGTCGAGGCGGCCGTCGCCGCCGCCCGGCGCTTCGATCGGGACCGTGCGCCACAGCGAGGGCCGCTCCTGCAGGCGCTGCCGGAACTCCTCGGTCGCCCAGACCTGGCCGGGCTCGACGAACGGCTCGACGCGCGCCGCACACAGCACCGCCTCGCCCCCGGCGACGACGCGGGCGGGGTCGCCGTCGCGGACGCGCGTCTGCACGTCGCCGTGGTGCAGCGCGACGCGCATCCGCGGCTGGCCCGGGGCGCGGTAGACCTCGTCGACGAGGTGGCGTGCGGCCTGCGCGAGCGCGATCGGGTCGTCGTCGACGATCAGCGCCGAGTCGCCCGCCCCGACCTCGACGATCGCGGACGGCGGCGCCCACTGGCGCACCGCGTCCTCGATCGCCTTGCGCACGGGGACGTCGGCGCCGGAGCGCATCAGCGCCCCGAAGCCGTGCACGTCGGCCTTGAGCACGCAGGCCGGGGCGAGGCGGGTCTGGAAGCCGACCGATGGCGCCGTCTCGTGCCACGGGCGGTCGTAGCCGACGATGTGGATGCGGTCGGTCCGCTGCGCGTAGCCCGGGTTGACCCGCGCGATCACGTCCGCGAGCACCGGGTGCACGAGGTAGTGCGACGACGGCGGAAGCACGCCGTCGGGGTCGAGCTCGGCCTCGCCCGGGCGGAGGAAGCGCTGCCGCCACTCGCCGTGCGCGCGGTCGTGCTGGACGAAGCCGAGCAGCCCGGCGCGGTACATCGCCCAGAGCATGCGCCCGGCATCGCCGCCGCCGGCGGCGCCGTCGCCGAGCGCGTCGACCTCGGCGCGCGTGAGCACCGGGCCCGGCAGCGTGTGCAGAAGGCGCTCGAGGTCGATGTCGCCGATCGAGGGCGCGATCTCGGCCAGGTACTCTTGCGCGATCTCCTGCGCGGCCGCGTGCACGGCCTCCTTGAGCCGGTGCTCGTGGCGGCGCACGTCGGGCGGCAGCGCCGCCAGGTGCTCGCCGATCGTCATCAGGTCTCGCGGCCGTAGCAGCGTGTGCCTGCACAGGTACTCGAACGCGTCCTCCTCCTCGTGGGTGTAGGCGTCGGTGACGCCGGTTCGACCGAGGAAGGCCTCGAGCGGGCTCGTCCGCACGCGCGCGGGCCGCACCATGCGGTCGGCCTTCACGAGGCGCACGTTGTTGACGAAGATCTCGCGCAGGCTCTCGAATGAGTAGGCGATGTCGATCGCGCTGCCGCGGTACTGCTGCGCCATCGCCGTTCGGCGCGGCAGGCTGGCGTAGGCCTCCTTGCGGATCGCGGCGAAGACCTTGAGATGGTGGTTGACGCGGCGCAGCTGGTAGGCGACCTCGACCAGCCCGAGCTGGGCGAAGTACCAGACGTTGGGCGAGAGCTCGCCGGCGACGCTGGAGTGGCTCGCCTGCCTCTCGACGTGCTTGCTGAAGTACTCGTCGATGCCGTCGATGAAGAACGCCAGCGGCGTGCTCAGCGAGCGCAGCCGCGGCACGAGGTGGCCGTCGGTGTCGGTGGCGCAGCGCTGCAGGTCGCCGGGCGCGAGGTCGAGCAGGCGCACGAAGTGGTCGATGACGCCCTGGAGCTGGGTGTCGCGCACGAGGCCGGCGAGCCTCGGGTTGACCTTCAGCCCCTCGAGCGCGCTGCAATGCTTGAGCGCGGCCAGCGCGATGGCGGCGAGCCAGATCTTGGCCCAGGGCAGCGGCGAGGCGGCGAAGAACGCGAGCGTCTCGCGGCCGAAGATCTTGTCGCCGATCGGCTTGTCGAGCAGGTTGCCGCCGGGCAGGCAGACGGCGCGCGCAGCGCGCTGGTAGAGGATGCGCTTGGCCTTGAGCAGGAGCGTCTTGCCGAAGCCCTTCGTGCCGACGACGATGAACTTGTCGTCATGGTCCGGGGCGAGGAAGCCGTCGATCTCGGGGGTGCGGTGGAGGAGCGCCTCGTCGAAGTCCTCGGCGACCCGGATGTCGTCGGCGTCAACGGTCCATGCGCGCATCGTGGCTTCCCCGGCTGGCGAGCGTAGCACGCGGTCCCGGAACCGCTCCCGCGACTACCCCGCCAGGCCCGCCAGCAGCTTCCCCCAGATCCCCCCGAACGCCCCGTTCGACATGGCGACCACCACGTCGCCCGGCCGGGCGGCGTGCGCGATGGCGCCGACCATGTCGTCCACGCCCGCGAACGCGGCGGCGGGCCGGCCTCCCGCCGAGATGCCCGCCACCACCGCGTCGAGATCCAGCCGCTCGGACTCCGGCACGCGGTCGGTCGGCGCGGGCCGGAGCAGGAACACCTCCGCAGCCTCCGCCCACGTTGCCGGATCCGCGTACTCGCGCTGGTGCAGGTTCCGCCGGCTCGTGTTGGAACGCGGCTCGAACGCGGCCAGGAGCCGGGCACCCGGATACGCGCCGCGGATGGCCTCGAGCGTCTTCCGGACCGCCCGCGGGTGGTGCGCGAAGTCGTCGATCACCGTCACGCCGCCCGCGGTCCCGCGCACCTCCTGGCGCCGCTTCACGCCCCGGAACGCACCGAGCCCCGCCGCGATCTCCCGGGGCGCGAGCCCGAGCGCGGTGGCCGCCGCGGCCACGCCGAGCGCGTTCTCGACGTTGTGCGCGCCGCCGACCGGCATGAGCACGTTCGCGAGCCGCTCGCCCCGGTGCACGAGGGCGAACCGCGCCCCCTCCGGCGAGAGCGCGAGGTCGCGCGCCTCCCAGTCGGCGCCGGGCCGATCCACCGCGTAGCTCTGCACCTGGCAGCGGGCGCCGCCCGCGATCCGCCGGACGCTCGCGTAGCTCGAGCAGGCGGCGAGGAAGCCGTCCGGCGGCAGGAGCTCCACGAAGCGCTCGAAGGCGCTCTCGTAGTGGGCCTCGTCCCGATAGATGTCGGCGTGGTCGAGCTCGCAGCTCGTGAAGATCGCGGTTCGGGGCCGGTAGTGCAGGAACTTGGGCCCCTTGTCGAAGTAAGCGGTGTCGTACTCGTCGCCCTCGACCACGAAGTGCGGGCCCCGGCCGAGCCTGAAGTTCGACTCGAAGTCGCGCGTCACCCCGCCCACGAGGAACGACGGATCGCGACCGGCGTGGTGGAGCAGGAAGCCGAGCAGCGCGGAGGTCGTGGTCTTCCCGTGCGTGCCGACCACCACGCAGCCGTGGCGCGGGGCGATGAACCGCTCGCCGAGCGCGGCCGGGAACGACGTGTGCGGGAGCCCGCGCTCCCGCATGGCGGTGGCCTCCACGTTCACCGCCCGCACGACGTTCCCCACGACCACCAGATCCGGCCTCGCGCGCTCCAGGTTCCCGGCGCCGTACGGGGTCATGACCTCGATGCCCCAGCGCTCGAGCTGCGTCGACATGGGCGGGTACACGTTCTCGTCCGAGCCCGTCACCTCGTGGCCGGCGGCCTTCAGCATGCCGGCGAAGGAGCCCATGCCCGTGCCGGCGACGCCGACGAGGTGGACCCTGCGGATGCTCGACCAGTCGATCACGCCTTCAGATCCCCAGCGCCTCGGCCACCGCATCGTGGAACGCCCGCCGGAAAGCGTTCAGCCGTGGCCGGTCGGCGCGCCCCGACGGGTGGACGTGGTTCGTGAGCAGGGCCACCGCGATCTCCGCGTCGAGATCGATCCAGAGCGAGCTGCCGGTGTACCCGAGGTGCCCCACCGCGCCCCGCTCTCCGCGGCCGAGCCGGTCGCCGATGGACGACTGCCCGGTCGGCGTGTCCCAGCCGAGCGCCCGGCCGGTCGAGGGCGTGCGGTCCCTCGCCACGAAACGGCGCGCCACCTCGGGCGCCACCACCGACGGCCCGCCGGAGAGGGCCACGAGCCAGGCCTGGCCGAACGCCGCCACGTCGGTGGCCGTCGAGAACACGCCCGCGTGCGGCGCCCCCCCGCCCACGGCCCAGGCGTTGTCGTCGTTCACGACGCCCTGCGAGACGCCCCTCCGGGCCTCGCTCCAGCCGGTGGGGACGAAGGCGCGGCCGGCGAGCCGGGCCGGGCCGGCCGTGAGGTCGAGGCCGTCGAGGTGCGCCGTCGACGCGAGGCCGAGTGGCGCGAAGACGCGCTCGCCGGCGAGCCGGGAGAGCGCGGCACCGGCGGTCGCCTCGACGAGGAGGCCGAGCGCCATGAAGCCCGGGTCGGAGTACACGGCGGCGGTCCCCGGCGGCCGCTCCAGGGGCTCCCCGAGCACCGCCCCGCGCACGAGGGCCGCGCCGCGGGTGAACGCCTCGCCGAGCGAGGAGAGCGGGGGGCGCTCGCCCGGCGGGCGGAAGGCGGCGGCCGCCACCGCGTCGCGCGCCGCGAGCTCCCAGTAGGGCCGCCAGGCGGGCAGCCCCGCCGAGTGTGCGAGCAGGTGGCGCGCGGTCACCGGCGCCTTCCCGCCGGCCTCGAATCCGGGCAGCCGCGCGGCGGCCGGCGCGTCGAGGTCGAGGGCCCCCGCCGCGCAGAGCTGTGCCGCGAGCGTGGTGGTGGCCATCACCTTCGTGAGCGAGGCGACGTCGAAGAGGTCGTCGCGCGACAGCGCGCGCTCGCCCTGGCCGGCGAGCGGTACCACCCCGTGCCAGCTCGCGTGCACGAGCGTCCCGCGGGCGATCACCGCCGCCGAGAGCGCCGGCGCGATCCCCTCCCGCCGGCCCGCCTCGAGGACGGCCGACAGGGACGGCAGGGACGGCGTCACGCCCCCTCCATCCAGCCGTCGAAGACGAGCCGCGGTGGCCCCTCGTCGGAGGCGCCCTCGCCGGGCGCGACCAGCGTCGCGCGGGCGCCGAGGGGCACGGCGAAGTTCGCGTCCTCGTGCCCGGCCGGCACGCCCTCGATGGCGGGCACGCCCAGCTCGCGCACGAGCTCGCGCACCACGTCGAGGCCCCGCACGCCCGCGTCGTCACAATGCGTGAACTGGCCGAGCGCCACGCCCGCCAGGCGGTCGAGCGCCTCCGAGAGCCGGAGCTGGGTGAGGGTGCGGTCGAGGCGGTAGGGCGCCTCGGTCACGTCCTCGAGGAGCAGGATCGCGCCGTCGAGCCGGGGCGCCCACGGCGTGCCGCAGAGGTGGGCGAGGAGCGCGAGCGAGCCGCCCAGCAGGGGCCCGCTCGCGCGGCCCGGCCGCACGGTGGCCGTCCCGGCGAGCCCGGCGCCCTCGGCCGGAGCCTCCCAGGGCCCGGGCCGCGGAGCGCTCCGGGAGAGCAGGCGCTCGAGGTGCGCGACGGCGGCCTCCGGCGCCCGGCCGAGCTGGGTGAGGACCGGCCCGTGCACGGTGGCGAGGCCGGCGCGGTTCAGCGCCGCGTGCAGCGCGCACACGTCCGAGAAGCCGACGAGCACCTTCGGCCGCTCGACGAGCGGCGCGGGATCGAGCCCGGGCAGGAGGCGGCTCGCGCCGAAGCCCCCCCGCGCGCAGAAGATGGCGCGTGCGTCCGGGTCGGCCACGGCCTCGCGCCACTCCTCGAGGCGGCGGGCGTCGCTGCCCGCGAGGTAGCGGTCCCGGGCGTCGAGGTCGGCGCGGTGGCGGGGCACGAGACCGAGGCGTTCGCGCAGCACCGCGAGCCCGCGGGCGAGGCCGTCCGGATCGAATGGGCTCGAGGGCGCGATCACGCGGACCACGTCACCGCGTCGGAGCGAAGGGGGGAGCCGCACCGCGCGCGAGGATAACCGCGCGGCGGGCGGGGGTCACCTTCCGGACGACGCGACGCGTAAACGGACCTGGTCTCATCCGGATGCCGGCGGCGCAACACGATCGAGACGCTCCCCGAGGATCTTTTGTAGAGTCAGCCCTTCCTTCCCGGAAACCGACAAGAGGAGCGCGCGATGAAGACGCAGCCCCAGCTCGAAGGCGAGGTGTTCCAACCGTCCGCGGAGGTCGTCGCCCAGGCCCGCGTGAAGGACTGGGACGCGCTCGCCAAGAAGGCCCTCGAGGACCCCGACGCGTTCTGGGCGTCGGAAGCCGAGGAGCTGGAGTGGTACCGGAAATGGGACAAGGTGGTCGACTCGAGCGAGAAGCCGTTCTTCAAGTGGTTCAAGGGCGGCCAGGTCAACATCGTCCACAACTGCCTCGACCGGCACCAGCGCACCTACCGCAAGAACAAGCTCGCGCTCATCTGGGTGGGCGAGAAGGGCGAGGTCCGCACCTACTCGTACTTCGCGCTCAACCGCGACGTCTCCAAGTTCGCCAACGTCCTGAAGGCCATGGGCGTGAAGAGAGGCGACCGCGTCACCATCTACATGCCCCGCATCCCCGAGATCGTGATCGCCATGCTCGCCACGGCGAAGCTCGGCGCGATCCACTCGGTCGTGTACGGCGGCTTCTCGGTGGACTCGCTGCAGGGCCGCGTCGAGGACTCCGAGTCGCGCGTGGTCATCACCGCCGACGGCGGCTTCATGAACGGCAAGGTCATCGAGCTGAAGAAGACGGTCGACGACGCCGTCCGCCGCTGCCCGACCGTCGAGACCGTCATCGTGGTGCAGCGCACCGGCCACGAGGTCCGCATGGAGGCGGGCCGCGACTACTGGTACCACGAGCTCATGAAGCTCCCCCTCGCCACGGGCATCTGCCCGACCGAGGTGATGGAGTCGAACGACCCGCTCTACGTCCTCTACACGTCGGGCACGACCGGAAAGCCGAAGGGCCTCATCCACGGCCACGGCGGCTACATGGTCGGCATCTACTCCACGCTGAAGAACGTCTTCGACGTGAAGGACGAGGACCGCTACTGGTGCGCCGCGGATCCGGGTTGGGTGACCGGCCACTCGTACATCGTCTACGGGCCGCTGCTCCTCGGGGCGACCACGTTCATGTACGAGGGCGCGCCGACGTACCCGTACCCGAACCGCTGGTGGCAGCTCGTCGAGAAGTACGGCATCACCATCCTCTACACGGCGCCCACCGCCATCCGCGGCCTCATGCGCTTCGGCGAGTCGTGGCCCAACCGCCACGACCTCTCGACGCTCCGGTTGCTCGGCTCGGTGGGCGAGCCCATCAACCCCGAGGCGTGGAAGTGGTACCACCGCGTCATCGGCAAGGGCCGCTGCCCGATCATGGACACCTGGTGGCAGACCGAGACCGGGATGTTCCAGATCACGCCGGGTCCCACCGTGCCGCTCAAGCCCGGCTCCGGCACTCGCCCCTACTTCACGCAGCAGGCCTCCATCGTGGACGACGCGGGGAAGCCGGTCGCCGACGGCGAGGAGGGCTTCCTCGTCCTCCACAACCCGTGGCCCGCGATGGCGGTCACCATCTACAAGGACCCCGACCGCTTCGTCACGCAGTACTGGTCCAAGTACCCCGGCAAGTACATGGCGGGCGACTCGGCCAAGCGCGACAAGGACGGCTACTTCTGGGTCATCGGCCGGACCGACGACGTCATCAAGGTCTCCGGCTACCGGCTCGGCACCGCCGAGATCGAGAGCGCGCTCGTCTCGCACCCGGCCATCGCCGAGGCAGCGGTCATCGGGCTGCCCCACGAGGTGAAGGGCCAGGCCATCCACTGCTACTGCCTGCTCCGCCAGGGCTTCAAGGGAAGCCCCGAGCTGGAGGAAGAGGTGAAGCAGCACGTGGCCACCCACATGGGACCGATCGTGAAACCGGAGAAGGTCAGCTTCGTCGACGCGCTCCCGAAGACCCGCTCCGGCAAGATCATGCGCCGCGTGCTCAAGGCGCGCGCCCAGGGCCTGCCCGAGGGCGACGTCTCCACGCTGGAGGAGTAGAGAGGGCCCCACCGCGCGGGCGTTCTCTGGAATACTGCCGCGCCGATGTCGTCCCTGCCGATCTGGAGGCGCCCGAGGGCGCAGCTCCTCGCCCTCGTCGCCGTCGTGTGGACGCTCGTGCTGGCGGTGCTCGTCGCCGCGTGGCCGGTGCTCCTGCCGTTCCTTCTCGCGGCGCTGGCGGCGTACGTACTCGACCCGATCATCCAGCGGCTGGTCGGGCTGCGCCTTCGCGGCAGGGCCATGCCGCGCTGGACGGCGGTGCTCCTCGTCTACGCCCTGCTCGGCGGACTGGGCTGGCTCCTCGCGGTCTCCATCGTCCCGCAGATCTACCGGGAGGCCATGCGGGGACTCTCGGAGCTTCGCGACTTCGTCGCGAGCGCCACGCCCGAGCGCATCGAGTCCTGGGCGCGGGCCATCGACCGGTTCCTCGACCGCTACGGCATCCCGCTCGACGTCCTGCCCGGCGACGGGCGCGGCTCGGGCCGCTTCTCCGTGGACCTCGCCGCCGGCATCGCCGAGGCGCTGCGCAGCGCCAGCTCGGGGTTGAAGAGCGCGCTCGGCGACGTGGTGAAGGTGTCGCGCGCGCTCCTCACGGGCGCGATCTCCACGCTGGTCTTCCTGATCCTCCTGTTCATGCTGACCGCGTTCATCTCCATGGACGCCCCGCGCATCGTGCGCTTCGTGGAGACGCTCGTCCCGCTCGACTGGCGCGACGACGCGCGCCGGCTCCTGCACGGCATCGACACCGGGCTCTCCGGCGTGGTGCGCGGCCAGCTCACCATCATGCTGGTGAACGGGTTCCTCACCCTCACCGGCCTCCTCCTCCTCAAGATCCCGTTCGCCTTCGCGCTCTCGGCGCTCGCCACCCTGCTCTACGTGGTGCCGATCTTCGGGACCATCATCTCCACGGTCCCCGTCGTGCTCCTCGCCCTGGGCGAGGGCGGCCCCACGATGGCGCTCCTCGCCCTCGTGTGGGTGCTCGTCATCCACGCCCTCGAGGCCTACGTGCTCAACCCGAAGATCATGGGGGACTCGGCGAAGATCCACCCGGTCCTGATCGTCCTTGCTCTCGTGATCGGGGAGCGGACCTGGGGCCTCGTCGGGGCGCTGCTCGCGGTCCCGATGGCGTCGATCTTCGTCGCCGTCTTCCGCTTCCTGCACAAGAAGCTCGACCAGCTCGACGCGCGCGCCCGCGCCGCCGAGCCCGGGGAACCACCGGACGCGGGCCCTCCCGCGCCCCTCACGAAAGGAACACCATGAAGCCGCTCGCCGCCGTCCTGCTCGCCGCCGCCACCCTCGCCTCCGCGCCCGCCCGGGCGCAGGACAAGAAGCAGGACGAGGAGAAGGCGCTCTACGGCCTGGGCCTCGCCCTCGCCAACAACCTCGACGTCTTCACGCTCACCCCGGCCGAGCTCGATACGGTGGTGAAGGGCCTCCGCGACGGCGTGGCGCACAAGCCGAAGGTCGTGCCGGACGACTCCCTCAACGCGTCCATCCAGGAGCTGGCCCGCTCGCGCAAGGCGGCCACCGACGCGAAGGAGGCCGCCGCCGGGCCCGAGTACCTGAAGAAGATGGCCGCCACGCCGGGCGCGAAGAAGACCGCCTCGGGCGCGATCGTCATCTCGAAGAAGGAGGGCTCGGGCGCCTCGCCGGCCGCCACCGACAAGGTGAAGGTGCACTATGCCGGCAAGCTCGTCGACGGCCGCGAGTTCGACTCCTCGTACAAGCGCAACTCCCCGGCGGAGTTCCCGCTGAACGGCGTCATCAAGTGCTGGACCGAGGCGCTGCAGACCATGAAGGTGGGCGGAAAGGCGACCGTGGTGTGTCCATCCGACATCGCGTACGGCGCACAGGGCCGCCCGGGCATCCCCGGCAACGCGGTGCTGACGTTCGACGTCGAGCTGCTCGACATCGTGAAGTAGCGCGGCGCGGACCGGACCCTACCCAGGGTCCACCGGCCTCCCCTCGGGCGCGCGCGGAATCCCGCGCGCGCCCGGGCTTTTCCGGGGCAGGGCGCTTGCACCGATGGTCGACGTCCTCCGCACGGAGGGGAGCCTCATGCGCCTTCGCACCAACGCACCGCTGCTCTGCGCCACCGCCGTCGCCGCCCTCGCCGTCGGCTGGCTCGCGCTCGGCCGCACCGCGCACGTCGAGCGCTTCGCCTCGGCCGAACAGGTGAGGCCCTCCCCGCCCGCGTCCACCCCCTCGCCGGTCGCGACGGCGCCCTCCCCGGCCGCCGCCGCGCCCGCACGCATCGCCGTCCGGAACCCCGCACAGGTTCCGGCCGCGCGCACCTTCCCCCGTCCGCCCCCGTCGGTTCCCGCCCCCGCTCCTGCCCCCGAGGCCGCGCCCGCGCCCGCCGCCGAGGCCGCCCGCGAGGCGGGGCCCGAGCACCCGGAGCATGGCGTCGGCGCGATCCGCGGCCAGCTCCGGTCGGCCTCCGGGGTCCCGCTCGTCGGCGTCCCGGTCGTCGCGATGGCCGCCGACGGCGGCGACGCCGCCGAGGGCGTGACCGCCTCCGACGGAGGCTTCCTCCTCGTCGCGCTGCGCCCCGGCCGCTACTCGGTCTTCGCGGGCCTCGGCACGGCGATCTCGGGGCGCGTCGGCGCGCGTGGCACGGACGTCGAGGCCGGCACCGTCACCTCGGTCGCCCTCGTCGAGCGGCCCGCTGGCGCCACCGTGCGCGTGCGCGCGGTCGACGCCGCGGGGCGCGAGACGCCTGCCCAGGCCGTGCTCGTGCCTGCGGGCGCCGGTGCTCCGTCCTGCCTCGACGCCGTGCTGGCCAGCGAGGCGATCCTCCTGCCCGGCTCCGTCCGCACCGTGGTCGAGGCCGTCCCGCCCGGCCGCTACAACGTCGTGCTCTTCCAGGGGGAGCGCGGCGTCCGCGCGGAACCCGTGCCGGTCGACGTCGCCCGGCAGGACCTCGACGTCGTCGTTCGCGTTCCTGCGGTGGCGACGGCGCTCTAGCGCGACCTTCAGCGCGCCCTCGCGCGCACGCGTGGCCTCGCCGTCCTCCGGGCGGGCCGCTCGTACAGGATCTCGGTGCGACCCGTCTCCCCGTCGTGCCGCTCGACGTGCTCGGGGATCACGCGGAGGAGCGCGAGATCCCGCTGGGCCGGGCCCTCGGGGAACCAGCGCGACCAGGAGGCGTCCCAGAGCGAGGTGGCGAGCTTCCGGTCGCGGATGATCTCGCCGCGGCCGGAGACCGACACGGTCGTCCCGTCGCTCCCGGTGAAGATCAGCGCGCAGCGGGGCTCGGCCGCGAGCTCCTGGCACTTCTTCGAGCGCACCGAGGTCGCGAACCAGATCTCCTCGCCGCGCACCTGCTGGCGCATCGCCATCGGGCGGCCGTGCAGGTGGCCCTCTCCGACGCGCGTGACCAGGAGGGCGGTCCGGAATCCGGCGAGGAGGGTGGCGTAACCGCGGTCTTCGGACATGTCAGCCCTCGACCGCCTTCTTGAGATCGGAGGCGAGGTCGTTGAGCGCCTTCGCCTCGCCCGCCACGCTCTGGGTGGAGGCCATCGTCTCCTGCGTCGCGAGGTAGATCTCGTTCATCGCCTTCAGCACCTGGTCGATGCCGTGGTCCTGTTGCTGGGCCACGAGGGCGATCTCCTTCGCCGCCTGCGACGAGTCGTGCAGCGCGCTCGCCAGCCGCTTGATGGTCTCGCCGCTGCGCGAGGCCACGGCGGCGCCGTGCTCGGCGCGGCGGGTGCCGTTCTCGGCGGCGGTCATGGCCGACAGCATCGCCTTGTGAACCTCGGAGAGCGTGAGCTTCACCTGGGCGGCGGCCTTGCGGGCGTCCTCGGCGTGGTGGCGCATCTCGATGACCACCTCGCCCAGCGAGTTGCCGGCCGGGCCCGCCTTCTTCACCTCGGCGTCGGCGGTCTCGGCGAGGCGCTGCGAGCGCTCGGCGACGAAGTTCACCACGGTCGCGATCTCGAAGATGTCGCGCATGCGCGCGTTGAGCGCCTCGATCTTCTCCGACAGGCCGCGAACCTCGTCGGCGAGCTTCCCCATCTCGGACTGGCTCTCCTCGAGCGCCGAGAGGCCGTCCTGCGAGGTACGCTCGCCCTGCCGCGCGAGCCCGATGACCGTCTCCGCGGTGAGGGCCGCCCGGGTGGCGGTCTGGTTGAGCTGACCCATGGTGGCGGTGGTCTCGCGCACCGAGGCCGCCGTCTCCGCGGCCATCGACGAGAACGAGGACACCGTGGAGAGGAGCGACTGCGCGGCGACGACGAGCTCCTGCGCGGCCGACTCGAACTGCGTGCGGCGGGTGTCGCCGAACGCGCGCAGGCGATCCTCGCGCATGCCCACCATGCTCGCCAGGACGGAGAGGACGAACGGCGCGGTGTCGACCAGCCAGAGCGCGGGCGAGGACTGCGCCCGGAGGAGGCCGGCGAGGCCGAGCCCGTAGCCGCGGTAGGCCGCCTCCACGAGGGTGCCGACCAGCGGGAAGAGGAAGCCGAAGGCCGCACCGATCAGTGCGTAGCGACGGGCGTTCACGGTCCGGCCATTCTGGATCAGCTTCCACGGCCTCGCCAGTTCGGGGGTCCTCGCGGCCACCGGGGCGGTTGCTCCGGGCAGGGAGGCCCGGCTACGGTCCGGTCCATGGCCGACGACCTTCGCGTGCCCAAGCGCCGCGTGCCCGCCGAGGTGGTCCTCCCCGGCGGCAGGACCCGGCGGATCGCGGTCTTCCTCGCCGACGCCGCGGCGGATCACTCCGGGCCCGAGGTCCCGGGCGACCTCCTCAACGGCCGGGAGGACTTCATCCCGGCCCTGGACGAGGAGGACGGGGTGATGACCTTCCTCAACCGCCACGGCCTCTCGGTGGTCCGCGTCGGCCGCGAGACCGCCTCTGGCGACGACGACGCCCCCACCATCCCCACGGAGCACGAGGTCGAGATCCTCCTCCGCGACGGCACCAGCCTGCGCGGGCTCGTCTCCTACCTTCGCCCGCCGGACCGGGCCCGCCTCGTCGACTACCTCAACGAGAGCACGCCGTTCCTGCCGCTGCACGAGGAGAACGCGCTCGCGCTCGTCAACAAGCGGCACCTCTCCCGCGTCGTCCTCGTGAAGCGCTAGGCGCGCCATGGCCCGGCTCGATCCGCTCATCGACCGCATGCTGTCCGAGTTCGCCCGCGAGCTGCGCCTGCGCACCGGTTTCGGCGCG
>Ga0335084_10002139_pt1 | contig 18902 bp, 17 predicted proteins | sample Lox_Sample_44_FD_206721 | JGI IMG/M metagenome (GOLD analysis project Ga0335084, IMG submission 206721) | Soil microbial communities from Loxahatchee National Wildlife Refuge, Florida, United States - Lox_Sample_4.4 | ecosystem: Environmental > Terrestrial > Soil > Wetlands | place: USA...
AAGGAGCTGGCCGGGGCCGGGTTGGAACAGCGCCTCATGATCGATTGCAGCCATTCGAACAGCCAGAAGATGTATCAGCGCCAGATCGACGTCGCGCGCGAGATCGCGCGGCAGGTCGCCGGCGGCGAAGAGCGCATCTTCGGCGTCATGGTCGAGTCCCACCTCAAGGCCGGGCGGCAGGATCTCGTTCCCGGGAAGCCCCTCGCATACGGGCAGAGCATCACCGACGCCTGCATCGGCTGGGAGGACAGCGTGCCGCTCCTGCGGAATCTCGCCGAAGCGGTGCGGCAGCGCCGGCTGGTCAAGTCCGGCGAATCCTAGGAGCCTGCCACGCTTCTCATCGAGACGCCGCGCAAGGCCTTGCTGGCTGCGGCGGCCCTGATCCTCGCGTTCAAGCTCGGGCTCTCGGCGGTCCTTCCGCTGACCGGCGACGAAGCCTACTTCCTCTACTGGGGGATCTACCCCGACTTCGGCTACTACGATCATCCGCCGATGATCGGCTGGCTGCTGTACCTGGTGCACCGGATTTCGAATGCGCCCTGGCTGCTGCGGCTTCCGGTGACTCTGCTGTCCTTCGCGCTCGCCGCGGGCGTGTACTTCGTGCTGCGCGGCGCGGACGAAATCAAGGCCGCGCTCGCGGCGCTCGCCTTCATGCTGCTGCCCGTCAACGTGTGGGCCGTTCTCATCACGACCGACACACCGCTGATCTTTTTCTCCTTCGCGTCGGTGCTCGCGTACTGGCAGGGGCTGGTCAGGAGGGCGCCGGCCTGGCACGCGCTGGCGGGGGCCTTCCTCGGGCTCGCCTTTCTTTCGAAGTACTTCGCGGTGCTGCTCGGGCTCGCCTACGTCGCGTATACGGTCAGCTCCCCGCGCGGAAAGCGCGACTGGCGGGCGCTTTCGCTGGTGGTGCTCTGCTCGCTGCCCTTCGCCGCGATCAATCTATGGTGGAACTACGAACACTGCTGGGCCAACCTGATGTTCAACGCCTACAACCGGAACGAGGGCGCGGGCTGGTCCTGGAAGACTCCGCTTCTATACGCGGTGTCGGTGCTCTACCTTCTCAGTCCGGTCGCGCTGTGGCAGCTCGCGAAGGACCGAAGGGCGGCGCTTGCCGCGCTCGCCGATCCGGCGACGCGATTCTTCGCCTTCATGTTCGCGTTTCCTTTCGGGTTCTTTGCCGTGCTGTCGCTGGTCAAGCAGATCGGCCTGCACTGGATGCTCGGCTTCGTGCCCTTCTTTTTCGTGCTCGCCGGCTGGATCTTGTCGCGCGAGCAGCTGCGCCGCTCGGTCGTCTATCTAGGGGCGTTCAGCGCGCTTCACGTCGCCGCGATCGTGGTCGCCGCGGCGCTGCCGCTCGAGACCTGGAAGAACGCGCGCGTCTACGACGGGATCGTGTACCACGTCCGCATCAACGATGTCCTGCGGGAGCTGGAGCCTTACGAGGGACAGTTCGCGCTTGCCGCCGACGGCTACTCCCCCGCGGTCACGGCGTCCTACTACTCGGGCAAGTACTTCTTCGTGTTCGGCCGGGGATCCTCGTACGCGCGGCAGGACGACATACTCACCGACTTCAGGCCGCTGGACGGCAAGGACATTCTCATCCTGCGCAAGGATCCGCCCGAGGATCCCGAGTACCGGCCTTACTTCCGGAGCGTCGAGTACAAGGAATTCACCCTTTCAGGCGCGACCTTCCACCTGGTTCTCGGCCGGGGCTTCGATTTCCCGGCATACCGCGAGGTAGCCTTGAAAGCGGTGCGCGACCGTCTCTATGCCATTCCCCGCTACCTGCCCCAGGGGCGCTGCTACTTCTGCGAGCGCTATTTCGACGCTCCCACTTGTCCGGTCAGGAAATGATCGCCCGCGCGCTCCTGCGTCTGATGCGTCCACACCAGTGGATCAAGAACGGGTTCGTCTTCCTGGGCATAGTCTTCGGCCATGGCTGGGACAACCCGGCGCTCGTCGCCGATGTGCTCGCGCTGTTCGCCGCGTTCTGCCTCGCCTCGAGCGCCGTCTACGTCATGAACGACATCGCCGACCGGGATGCCGACCGCCTGCATCCGACCAAGCGCTTCCGGCCGCTCGCGCGGGGCGAGGTCGGCGTCGGCGCGGCGCGCGCGCTGTGCATCGGCCTCGCGCTGGGGGGACTCGCGCTCGCCGCGACGGTCTCGCTTCCCGCGCTGCTGATCGTAGCCGCCTACGGCGCTCTCAACCTGGCATACAGCGCGGGGCTCAAGCACGTGCCGATTCTCGACGTCTTCATCATCTCCGCCGGCTTCATGCTGCGCATCCTGGCGGGCACGACCGGGATCGGAATCCCCCCCTCGAAATGGCTGCTGCTCTGCGGACTGATGCTCACCCTGTTTCTGGGCTTCGGCAAGCGGCGCTCCGAACTGGTTGCTCTGACCGGCGATGCGAACGGCGCCCCGGGACAGCGTGCGTCTCTCGACGGCTACAGCAGGCCGCTGCTCGATCTTCTGATCACGGTGAGCGTCGCCGGGGCCGCGCTCGGCTACGCGCTTTACACCGTGGACGAAAGGACCATAGCGCTCCACGGCACGGACCGGTTGATACTCACTCTTCCTTTCGTGCTCTACGGGCTGTTCCGCTACCTTCAGGTCATGTACGCGAGGGGCGGTGGCGGGGACCCGGCCTGGGAACTTCTGCACGATCCGCACCTGATCGTCGCGACCGCGGGGTGGCTGGGCGCTACCGCGTGGATCCTCGCGGTGAGAGCGTGATCCAGCATTGTTATCAGCACCGCCTTTGGGCATAATCTCGCCGGTCGCCGATGCGATGAGCGGGGGACGGCGGTAAGCCCGAGCGGCGGTTCACCGAGGCGAGTTCTGGGATGACGGAAACTGCGGAGTGGGCCCGGTTGGCGCAGCTGGAATCGCTGGGCGACGCGACACCGTTCGCCGGGCAGATTCACGGCCTGATCAAGTTTTCGCCGCTGTTCGAGAATTTCAACCTGGTGGAAGTGAGCCTGCTGAGTCAGTTCATGCAGGTCTATCGGAGCGAGCCCGGTGCAGAGATCATCCGCGAGGGCGAGACCGGTGACTTCATGGTGTTCCTCATCGAGGGCAGCATCGAAGTGTTCAAGCAGGACCGCTGGAATGCGCCGCGGCTCATCGCGCTGATTGCCCCGGGGCAATCGTTCGGAGAGATGTCGATGATCGACGGCGAGCCGCGCTTCGCGAGCTGTGTGTCCGCCGAAGAATGCGTGATGGCGGTTCTCTCCCGCGACAGCCTCGCGCGCATCATTTTGGAGCAGCCGACCCTGGGAGCGAAGCTGCTGATGGAGCTGGTTCTGATGCTGTCGCAACGCTTACGGCAAACCAGCTCCAAACTGCTGGCGTACATGGACCGGGAAAAGGATCAAAAGGATCAGGGGGCATTGCCGGCCACATAAGCTGTGGCACAATAGCCGGCCGGAGTGGTGGAGGGGTGCAATGAAAATAACGAACGGCAAGGATTTCTGGGCCGGGCTGATGTTCGTCGCCTTCGGGCTCGCCTTCATGTGGAAGGCCCAGGACTATGCAATGGGTACGTCGGTGCGCATGGGCCCGGCGTATTTCCCCACGGTGCTCGGGGGGATGCTCGCGGTACTGGGCGCGGTGGTGCTGTTCCGCGCATTCGTGTCGAAGATCGACAATCCCCTGAAGGTGTTCCCGTTCAAGCTGTGGCGCATCGTCGTCGGGCTGGCTCTGGGCGTGGTCGCGTACTACACACAGCCGGGACACAACGCCAACATCGCCTGGGAGATCGGCCACACGCTCCTCTCGGGGCTCGCCGTCGGGCTGATCTTCGCGGCATTCGGTGAACGGTCTCTCTGGGTGGTTCTCTTCTCCGTGGTCGTGTTCGGATATATTCTCAAGCCGCTCGGCCTGGTGGCTGCCACCGTGCTGCTCGTGTTCATCAGCGCGTGGGGCGGGCATGAATTCAAGGTGAAGGAAGTCGCCATCCTGTCCGTCGCGCTGGCGATCTTCTCGGTTCTCGCGTTCGTCAAAGGCCTCGGGCTGCCGATGAACGTGTGGCCGGGTATCTGGGAGTAGCGACATGGAGTCACTCTTTGCCAATCTCGCCCTGGGCTTCGGCGTCGCGCTCTCCGTACAGAACCTGCTCTACTGCCTGTTGGGGGTGCTGCTGGGCACCCTCATCGGCGTGCTGCCCGGCATCGGCCCGGTCGCGACGATCGCCATGCTGCTGCCGGTCACCTTCACGCTCAACCCGACCTCCGCGCTGATCATGCTGGCGGGCATCTACTACGGTGCCCAATACGGCGGCTCGACCACCGCGATTCTCGTGAACATTCCGGGGGAGTCCTCCTCGGTGGTGACCTGTCTGGACGGCTACCAGATGGCGCGCCAGGGCCGGGCAGGACCGGCGCTGGGGATTGCGGCGATCGGCTCGTTCTTTGCCGGCTGTGTGGCGACGGTGATCATCGCGCTGTTCGCGCCGCCGCTCGCGGAGGTTGCGCTGAAGTTCGGCCCGGCGGAATACTTCTCGCTGATGGTGCTGGGGCTGATTGCGGCGACGGTGCTCGCGCACGGCTCCCTGATCAAGGCGATCGCCATGGTGATTCTCGGCCTGCTCCTCGGCCTGGTCGGGACCGACGTCAACTCGGGCGTCGCGCGCTACAGCTTCGGGGTGTCGGAGCTCTCCGACGGCATAGGCTTCGTCTCGGTCGCGATGGGCGTGTTCGGATTTGCCGAAATCATTGCCAACCTCGAGCAGAAGGAAAAGCGCGAGATCTTCACCAAGAAAGTCAGCAACCTGCTCCCCAGCCTGCAGGATTTCAAGGATTCCTGGGCGTCGATCCTGCGCGGCACGGCGCTGGGCTCGTTCCTCGGGATCCTGCCCGGCGGGGGCGCGCTGCTTGCCTCGTTCGCGGCCTACACGCTGGAGAAGAAGGTCTCCAAGAACTCGGCGAACTTCGGCAAGGGCGCGATCCAGGGTGTGGCCGCGCCCGAGTCGGCGAACAACGCCGGCGCCCAGACCTCCTTCATTCCGCTGCTGACGCTCGGCATACCGTCCAATCCCGTGATGGCGCTCATGATCGGCGCGATGATGATCCAGGGTATCGCCCCGGGACCGCAGGTGATGACCGAGAGGCCGCAGCTTTTCTGGGGCATGATCGCCTCGATGTGGGTGGGTAACCTCATGCTGGTGGTCCTGAACCTGCCGATGATCGGCATGTGGATCAAGCTGCTGATGGTGCCCTACCGGATACTCTATCCGTCGATACTGGTGTTCTGCTGTATCGGCGTGTACAGCATCTCGAACAGCCCGTTCGACGTCATGCAGACGGCGGCGTTCGGCGTGGTCGGCTACATCTTCGTGAAGCTCGAGTGTGAGCCGGCCCCCTTGATTCTCGGCTTCATCCTGGGGCCGCTGATGGAGGAGAACCTGCGCCGGGCGATGCTGCTCTCGCGCGGGGACGCGCTGGTTTTCTTCCAGAGACCGATCAGCCTTACGATGCTCGTGATCGCGGGTCTCCTGCTGGCGGTGGTGCTGGCGCCGACGGTGCGCAAGAAACGCGAAGAGGCTTTCGTCGAGGCCTGAGACGCCGGAGCTTCCGCTTCAACAAAGGCCCGCTGCAGCGGCCCTTTGCTTTTCCTGCGCTTTCGTCTAACGGTTCCTGCCCTGCTGCCAGAGCACGTCGCCGCGGCTGCCTTCGCGGTTGAGCACGCGGCCCAGGACGAACAGCAGGTCTGACAGGCGGTTCAGGTAGATCCTTCCGGCGTCGGCGACCTTTTCCGTGGAAGACAGGGCGACGAGCGAGCGCTCGGCGCGCCGGCATACCGCGCGCGCGAGATGCGCAAGGCCGGCGGCGCGCGTCCCGCCCGGGAGAATGAACTCCTTGAGCCGCGGCAATCCGGCGTTCCATTCCTCGAGGAGCGTCTCCAGCCTCCCGGCCTGAGCGGGCGTCATGGTCGCGCGTCCGGGAATCGACACGTCGCCGCCGAGGTCGAACAGGTCGTGCTGGATGCTCTCGAGGGTCGCGCGGATCGTCTCGGGCATCGGCTCGGCGAGCAGCACTCCGATCGCCGAGTTCAGCTCGTCGATCTCGCCGAGTGCCGCAATGCGCGGGCTGTCCTTGCGAACGCGCGAGCCGTCGCCCAGGCCGGTGTCGCCGCCGTCGCCGGTGCGGGTCGTGATCTTGGAGAGGCGGTGGCCCATGGGCGTATCATGGCGCAGACCGACCACCCGCGCAAAAGGAGGGACCATGATCCGCAAAGTCGTCTATTTCTCGATGCAAGTGCCGAACCGCCCCGGCGTGGGCGTCGAAATGCTCAAGTCCATCGCGAAGGGCAAGCAGAACCTGCTCGCCTTCACCGGTTTTCCCAATGGCGCCAGGGCGCAGGTGGACTTCGTGCCGGCGAGGCCGGTCGAGTTCGCCCGCGGAGCGAAGAAGGCCGGCGTAAAGCTGGGCAAGAAGAAGACCGCGTTCCTGGTGCAAGGCGAGGACCGGGTCGGCGCACTCGTGCGCGTTCTCGACAAGCTCGCCGAGGCGAGAATCAACATGGTCGCGATGGACGCCGTGACCGCGGGCAGCCGCCGCTTCGGCGCGATCTTCTGGGTCAAGCCGAAAGACGTAGCGCGCGCCTCGCGGCTGCTCGGCGCGCGCTGAGGCGTCGGGCCTCAGCGCAGGCGGATGCTGGTCAGTCCGCCCCACAGGGGCGAACCGAGATCGTCGGCGATCAGCCAGACCAGGGCGATGGCGCCGAGCACCGCGAACAGGTACTCGGCGACTTCGATCCAGAGGTGACGGTCCGTCATGGCGGTTCCGCGGAGGGAAGGTGCGGCGTGGACTATGCCCGGAGCATAGTCCTGTTCGCATGCGAAAGAAAGACCGAAAGCCGCCGTCAGCCGGGTCCACGCCCGCGTGTCAGGTAAACCCTTACGAGAGTCGGCGAAACAAAGTCTTCACACCGCCCCGGTTTTCCTGAGCAGCGCGGCAATCGCTTCGGCAAGGCGCGCGTAGCCCGCCGCGTTGGGGTGCGCGAGATCGGATTTCAGCGCATTGTCGGTGAGTATCTTTCTGAGCGCGGCCTCTTCGTGCGGCACGCCAAACTCCTTCGCCACGGCGGCGTAGAATTCCGCGGCCGAGGGGAGCAGGCCCGGTTTTGGAACGGCGATGAGCACGACCTGGGTGCCCCGGGCTTTCGCCACGCGGATCATGGCGCGAAGGTTATTGGCCGCCTGCGCCTCGTCGAGCTTCTGCAGGAAATCGTTACCGCCTTCGCACAGGATGACGAGCTGCGGCTTCGACTCCTCGAGGACGGCGGGCAGGCGCGCAAGTCCTCCCGCCGTGGTCTCGCCGACGACTCCCGAGGAGACCACCTTGCGGCCGATCAGCGCCTGGAGTCTCGCCGGGTAGCTCTCGCCGGGATTCGCGTTGAGGCCGAAGGTCAGGCTGTCGCCGAAGGCGAGCACCACCGCGTCGGGTGCAAGGCGCTGGAGCTTGGGCTGGCCGCCGCCGCAGTTGGCGAGCAGGGCGGCAAGCAGGGCGGCGACAAGCGGCGCGGCGCGGCGCATCATGCGTCCCCGGGCTTGGGCACGCTCGCGCACTCCTCGAAGATGCGCGCGCGACAGGTCGCGCAGATGGAACGGTCCAGGCGCGTGAACACCCCGCCGATCGCCTCGCGCTTTCCCCGGAAGACGTTCTCCCGGCCGATGTCTGCGATGTAGCCGCCCGTCTCGAAGAGATCTTCGACGGGGACTCTCAGGCTGTAGAAGTAGAGTTGCCCGCCGAGCGCCCGGCGCCGGCGCGCCTCCTCGACGAGCAGCTCCGCGCCGGCCATGTCGACGAAGTTCATGCTCTTCGACATGAGGAGCAGGTGTTTCTGTCCGGGATCGTGCTCGCGCAGCGTATCGAAGTGCCGCTCTACGTGGCTGAGCGCGCCGAAAAAGATCGGGCCCTCGATGCGCAGGATCTTGAGCTGGGGGCATTCGACCAGGCCGTCCTCGATCTCGGTCATCTTGCGCGCGCTATGGCGCGGATCCGGGACGAGACTCCTCATGATCGGATGGGACGTCCGGTTGAGATAGAGGACCAGCGAGACGAGCACACCGACGAGGAAAGCAAACTCCAGATCGAGAAGCAGCGTCGCGAAGAAGGTCACTATGAGCACGGCGCTCTCGCCGCGGCTGGTCGAGAGGATCTTGCGGATGCGCGCCAGGTCGATCAGGTTCCACGCGACGAGGAGCAGCAGGCCCGAGACGACCGCGATCGGCATGTGGGCCATCAAGGGCGCGACCGCGAGAAGCACGACCACCAGCAGCAGCGACGCGAACATCGCCGCGATGGGCGTTCTCGCGCCGGCGTCGTAGTTGATGCCGCAGCGATTGACGGAGGCACTGGTCGGGAAGCCCGAAAAGAACGCCGCGGCCACGTTGGCGAGGCCCTGGGCGATGAATTCCTGGTTGTTGTCCAGCCGCTGGCCCGACTTGAGCGCGATGGTGTGCGCGATCGAAAGCGCCTGGGTGAGCGAGACCAGCGTCACGGCGAGGGCTCCCGGAAGAAGGCTTTGCAGAGTCGCGACGGAGATCGCAGGATACGAGAGCGGCGGCAGGGCGCTCGGCAGGGGGCCGAGCGTCCTCAGGCCTGTGCGCTCCATGCCCAACGTCTGGTTCAGGAAGAAGGCGGCGACGCTGCCCGCTACCATCGCCGTCAGCATCGGCGGGATTCTCGGCAGCACGCGATGCGAGAACGCGCCGATCGCGACCGTCGCCGCCGCCACGAGTGCGACCCAGGGCCGGGCATCGCCGAGGTGCTCGAACGTACCGGCCACCATCTCTGTGAAAGGGGCGGCCGCGAAGTCGATGCCCAGGGCATTGCCGAACTGGCTGGCGAATATGAGCACGCCCAGCGCCGCGGTGAAGCCGACCACGACCGATCTCGACATGAAATTCACCAGCGTCCCGAACCGGAGCAATCCCAGCGCCAGCATGAACACGCCGGACACGAGGGCGAGCGTGAGCGCGAGCTCGATGTAGCGTGGCGTCATGGGCGTCGCGAGCGGGCTCAGGACGGCGAACACCATCAGCGAAACCGCGTTGGTGGGGCCGGCGACCGTGTGCAGCGACGAACCGAAGAGCGCGGCGATGAACGTGGGCACCATCGCGCAGTACAGGCCGTATTCCGGGGGAAGTCCGGCGAGCGCCGCGAACGCAATCCCCTGGGGCAGCACGACGATCGCGCCGACAAGGCCCGCGACCGCGTCGGCCTTCAGCGTCGACGCGTCGACGAGCGGCCACCATCTGAGCGGAGGGAACAGCCGCTGAGCGAGCGGCGCGTTCGTGGCGGAGGAAGGCTTCACTTCGAGGCGAACACCGAAACGGCTATGGTATCAAACGGCATCGCTTGTCTCCTCGCGTGGTATTCTTGGCGGCTTTCCGTCTTCGAACTCCTTCATGCCCGCTTTCCGCAAGCCCGGTCCGGCCGCAATGCTCGTCTGCGCGAGCCTGATCCTGACGCTCTCGCTCGGCACGCGCCACAGCTTCGGCCTGTTCCTCCAGCCGATGAGCATGGCCAACGGCTGGGGGCGGGAGGTGTTCGGCTTCGCGGTCGCGGTCCAGAATCTCCTGTGGGGGCTGTCGCAGCCGGCGACGGGCATGCTCGCCGACCGCTTCGGCGCCAGGCGGGTTCTTTTTACGGGCGGACTCCTGTTTGCGCTCGGCCTCGTGTTCATGGCGAACTCGACCACCGCGCTCGGGCTCACGCTGGCAATCGGCGTGTTCGTCGGCCTCGGCATGAGCTGCACCTCCTTCAACATCGTGTTCGGCGCGCTGGGGCGCGCCTATTCGGCCGAAAAGCGCAGCGTCGTCCTCGGCATTTCCAGCGCCGCCGGCTCATTCGGGCAGTTTGCGCTCCTGCCGCTCGCGCTGTTCCTGATCTCGGGCATGGGCTGGTACGCAGCCTTGATCGCGCTCTCGCTCGGGGTGGCGCTGATGATGCCCGCGTCCTTCGGCGTGGCCGACCGGGGCTACCACGGCACGCCTGCCGCCGGCGCGGGCGTGTCGCTGAAGCAGGCGCTCGCTGAGGCTTTCCGCCACAAGGGCTTCTGGCTGCTCGGCGTGGGCTACTTCGCCTGCGGCTTCCAGGTGGTCTTCATCGGCACGCATTTCCCCGCCTTCCTGATGGACCAGGGACTGACCGCCCGCGACGGGACCATATCGCTCGCCCTCATCGGCCTGTTCAACATCTTCGGCTCGTATCTCGCGGGGCAGCTCGGCGGCCGCTTTTCCAAGACCTATCTGCTCTCCGGCGTCTATGCCGCGCGCGGCGTCGCGATCGCGCTGCTGATTTCGTTTCCGCTGACGCCGGCTTCGGCCTACCTGTTCGCGGCGACGATGGGCTTTCTGTGGCTCGGCACCGTGCCGCTCACCAACGGCGTGGTTGCCGGCATCTTCGGCGTGAAGCACCTGGCCATGCTCTCGGGCTTCGTGTTTTTCTTCCACCAGCTCGGCAGCTTCTTCGGCGGCTGGCTCGGCGGCTACATCTTCGATCACACCGGCTCGTACCGGATCGTGTGGCTGATTGCGATCGCCCTGTCGGTGATTTCGGTTGTCGTCAACCTGCCGATCGACGAGCGGCCGGTGACCCGGCCCGTGCCCGCCTGACGTTTCCGCAGCGGCGTGCCGAGGTTCAGCGCGAATATCACCATGCTGTTCGGGGAGGTCGATTTCCCCGAGCGTTTCCAGGCCGCGGCGCGGGCGGGATTCAAGGCGGTCGAGATCCAGTACCCCTACGCCTGGAACAGGGAACGCCTTGCGCAGGCGGCGCGGCGCGCCGACGTCGAGGTGGTGCTGATCAACATCCCGGCGGGCGATGCGCAGAAGGGTGACCGCGGCATCGCCTGCTTGCCCGGACGCGTCGCCGAATTCCGGGAAGGGGTCGCGCAGGCGATCGACTATGCCAGGGCGCTCGGCTGCAGGCAGATGAATTGCCTCGCGGGGGTTGCGCCCCCGGACGCCGACGAAACGAAGCTGCGGGAGACCTACGTCTCCAACCTCCGCTACGCGGCGAGCGAGCTCATGCGCCACGGCATGAGGCTCCTCATCGAGCCGATCAGCACGCAGGTCGTTCCGGGTTTCTACCTGAGTCGATCGGCCCACGCGTTCGCGCTCCTCGACGAGGCGGGCGCGGACAACCTCAGCGTCCAGTACGACCTCTACCACATGCGCATCATGGGCGACGATCTCGCGTCGACCATCGCGGCGAATCTCGCCCGCATCGGGCACATGCAGTTTGCAGACGTCCCGGGGCGGCACCAGCCGGGTACCGGGGCGATCGATTTTCGTTCTCTGTTCGATCTCATGGACCGCCTCGGCTATCGCGGCTGGGTGGGAGCCGAATACACGCCCACCGGTAAGACGGGGGAGAGCTTGGCGTGGGCGAAAGATTACTTGTAAGCTCTGCGCAATGAACATCGCCGTCACCGGCATAGATTTTCTCCGCCAAGCCGAGGTCGCGGGACGCCTTCGCAGTCTCCTGCCTGCCGATGCTGTGCTGCACACGGAGGAGGACACGCGCTCGTACGAGTGCGACGGCCTCTCGGCCTACCGGCAGCTGCCGATGGTGGTGGCGCTGCCCTCAAGCGAGGACGAGGTCCGCGAGGTGCTGCGCGCCTGCCACGAGCTCAAGGTCCCGGTGATCGCGCGCGGCTCGGGCACCGGGCTCTCCGGTGGAGCGCTGCCCCGCGGCGACGGCGTGCTGCTGTCGCTCGCGAAGATGCGACGCATCCTCGCGGTCAACTCGCTCGCGCGCACGGCGCAAGTCCAGCCCGGCGTCACCAATCTCGCGATCTCGCAGGCCGCGGCGCCTTACGGCCTGTTCTACGCACCCGATCCCTCCTCGCAGATCGCCTGTTCGATCGGCGGCAACGTCGCCGAGAATTCGGGCGGCGTGCACTGCCTGAAATACGGGCTCACCCTGCACAACGTGCTGCGCGTGCGCGCGGTCACCGTCGAGGGCGAGGTCGTCGAGTTCGGCAGCGAGGCGCTCGATTCGCCCGGCCTCGATACGCTGGCGATCCTGATCGGCTCCGAAGGCATGCTCGCGGTCATCACCGAGATCACCGTGAAGCTCCTGCCCCGCCCGGAGACGGCGCGCGTGATTCTCGCGTCCTTCGACGACGTGGAGAAGGCCGGCAACGCCGTCGCCGACGTCATCGCGGCGGGCGTGTTGCCCTCGGGCCTGGAGATGATGGACCGCCCGGCTACGCGCGCCGTCGAGGAATTCGTGCGCGCCGGCTACGACCTCGAGGCCGCCGCGCTCCTCCTCTGCGAAGCCGACGGCACTCCCGAGGAAGTGGAGGAGGGTATCGCCGGCATGGGGGAGGTGCTGAAGCGGGCCGGCGCGACCGCGATACGCATTTCCGGCTCCGAGGCGGAGCGCCAGAGGTTCTGGGCCGGGCGCAAGGCCGCCTTCCCCGCGGTCGGGCGCATCTCGCCCGACTACTACTGCATGGACGGCACCATTCCGCGAAAGAAACTGGGCGAGATCCTGAAGTTCATCGCGGAGATGGAGAAGAAGTACCGCCTGCGCTGCCCCAACGTGTTCCACGCCGGCGACGGCAACCTGCATCCCCTCATCCTCTTCGACGCCAACGATCCCGACCAGCTCGAGCGCACCGAGCGCTTCGCGGGCGAAGTACTGGAGAAGTGCATCGAGGTCGGGGGCACGATCACGGGCGAGCACGGGGTGGGCGTGGAGAAGATCAACCAGATGTGCGTGCAGTTCTCGGCCGCGGAGATCGAGCGCCTCCAGGGCGTAAAGCGCGCCTTCGATCCCGAGGGCCTCCTCAACCCGGGCAAGAACATCCCGACGCTGCACCGCTGCGCCGAGTTCGGCCGCATGCGCGTGCACGGCGGCAAGCTTTCCCATTCCGATCTGCCGCGTTTCTGAAGCGAAGCCGCCCTCTCCGCAGCATGGCGCGAGCCCTCGTCTTCCTCGCCGTCGCAGCGGCCGCATTGGGCGGCAGGCGCGCCCTCGCCATCGTCGACGAGATCCAGGTCTACACCGACGATCTCGACGCGGCCGGGGAAAGCGGACTCGAGCTGCACGTCAACACCACACCGCGCGGGAGGAGCACGGCCGACTACGAAGGTGACCTTCCGCCCTACCACGGCTGGCGGGTGACGCCGGAGTTTTCCTGGGGGCTGGGCCACGATTTCGACTGGGGCCTGTATCTCCCCAGCGCCACCGACGGCCACGGCAACTGGTACCTGGGTGGCGCCAAGCTGCGGGTGAAATGGCTTCCGGTGCGCGCTGCCGAAGGCGGCAGCGGCTGGTATCTCGGCGTCAACAACGAGCTGTCACGGCTGACGAAGAAATTTTCCGAGTCGCCGTGGAGCGATGAAGTGCGCTTCATCGGCGGGTACCGCGCCGGAAGCTGGCTGATCGGGGTGAACCCCATCCTCGAGTGGGCGCTCTCGGAAGGCTATCGCGGCAGCCCGGAGGTGACGCTCGCCTGGAAGGCGGTGCACGACGTCGCCAAGGGAATTGCGGTCGGGGCGGAGTACTACAACGGGACGGGTACGCTCGCGAACCGCCTGCCTCACGACGAGCAGGAGCGCACGCTCTATCTGGTCACCGACATCGAGCGCAAGTCCTGGTCGCTGAACTTCGGCGTAGGCTACGGCCTCACTCCCGTGACGGACAAGTGGACCGTCAAGGCGATTGTCGGATTCGCCTTCGATTGAACGGCGTCCGCGACAAGCCATGGATGCGATCCTGGAAAGGTTCTCCGACGCGATCCGCGGGGCCGGCGCGGGCCGGCCGCTGCGCCTGCGGGGCGGCGGCAGCAAGGATTTCTACGGCCAGGCGCTCGCAGGCGAAGTGCTCGACACACGCGGCTTTTCCGGCATCGTCGCCTACGAGCCCTCGGAGCTGGTGATCACCGCGCGCTGCGGCACCTCCCTCGCCGAGGTCGAGGCAGCGATGCATGGGCGGGGCCAGATGCTCGCTTTCGAGCCGCCGCATTTCGCCCGGTTTGGGTCGGGCTCGGCGACCGTCGGAGGAGCGGTCGCCGCGGGCTTGTCCGGTCCGGGCCGGCAGGCGGCGGGGGCGCTGCGTGACTTCGTGCTCGGCGTGAAGATGATGGACGGCCGCGGCGCGGTGCTCTCCTTCGGCGGCCAGGTAATGAAGAACGTCGCGGGCTACGATGTCTCGCGCCTCATGGCGGGATCGCTGGGCACCTTGGGAATCATCCTCGAGGTCTCGATCAAGACGCTGCCTATTCCCGCCGCGGAGGCGACGCTCAGGCTCGAGCTGCCCGAAGACAAGGCGATCGAGCAGCTCAACCGCTGGGGCGGCAAGCCCCTGCCGATCAGCGCCAGCGCATGGAACGACGGCACGCTGGGGGTACGCCTCTCCGGGGCCGCGGCCGCGGTCGGGGACGCGGCGAAGAAGATCGGCGGGGAGCGCGTGGAGGGAGAGAACGCGCGGCGGTTCTGGAACGGGATTCGCGAGCACAGCGATCGCTTCTTCTCCGGCGACGCCCCGCTGTGGCGGCTGTCGGTCCCTTCGACCGCGCCGCCGCTCAGGCTCCAGGGCGAGCAGCTGATCGAGTGGGGCGGGGCGCTGCGCTGGCTCTTTTCACATGCGGACGCGCGCACCGTGCGCGAAGCCGTGCGGCGCGTAGGCGGCCACGCGACGCTGTTTCGCGGCGGCGACAAATCGGTCGGCGTGTTCCAGCCGCTCGCTCCCGCGCTCCTGAAGATCCACAGGCGGCTCAAGCAGGAATTCGATCCGAACGCCATCTTCAACCGCGGCCGGATGTATCCCGATTTCTAGATCCGATGCAGACCGCGCTCGCCGATTTCATCCGCGACACGCCCGAGGGGCGCGAGGCCGACGCCATCCTGAGGAAGTGTGTGCACTGCGGCTTCTGCACCGCGACCTGCCCGACTTACCTGTTGCTGGGCGACGAGAACGACGGCCCGCGCGGCCGCATCTACCTCATGAAGCAGGCGCTGGAAGGCAAGGCGATCAGCGACAAGACGCGGGTGCACCTGGACCGCTGCCTCACCTGCCGATCCTGCGAGACCACCTGCCCGTCGGGCGTGCAGTACGGGCGCCTGCTCGACATAGGGAGAAAGCTGGTCGAGGAGCGGACGACGCGGCCCACCGGGCAGAGGATCACGCGCCGGATCCTGGCAGAGGTCCTGCCGCGACGTTTCCTGTTCGCCCCGATGCTTCGCCTCGGCCGCCTGGTGCGTCCCTTGCTGCCGCCTGCGCTCGCGGAAAAGGTTCCGGCCTCGGTTGCGTCGGCGGGCAGATGGCCTGCGCCGCGCCACGCGAGAAAGATGCTCGCGCTCGGCGGTTGCGTCCAGTCCTCGCTCTCGCCGGAGATCAACGCCGCAGCGGCGCGCGTGCTCGACCGCATCGGCATTTCGCTGGTGGAGGCCCGGGGCGCCGGCTGCTGCGGCGCGCTGCGCTTCCATCTGAACTACCAGGAGCGCGGCCTGGATGACATGCGCGCCCTCATCGACCGCTGGTGGCCGCATATCGAAGCGGGGGCGGAGGCGATCGTGATGACCGCGAGCGGCTGCGGGGTCACGGTCAAGGAGTACGGGCACCTCCTCCGGCACGACCCGCGCTATGCGGAAAAGGCTGCGAAGATCAGCGCGATCACCCGCGACATCTGCGAAGTGATAGACGCAGAGTTCGGGCGCATCGAGCCCCTGCTCGGAAGGACAGGCGGGCGCGTTGCGTTTCATCCGCCTTGCTCGCTGCAGCACGGGCAGAACATCAAGGGCGTCACTGAGCGCCTGCTGGTACGTGCCGGCTTCGAGCTGACGCCGGTGCCGGACGCACACCTGTGCTGCGGCTCGGCCGGGACCTACTCGATCCTGGAGCCCGAGCTCGCCGCGCGGCTCAAGAACAACAAGCTCGCGGCGCTCGCCTCGGGCGAGCCCGGGCAGATCGTCAGCGCCAACATCGGCTGCCTCGCCCACCTGCAGAGCGGCACCGCGCTGCCGGTCAGGCACTGGATCGTCGCGCTGGAGGAGCGGGTAAAGGAGGTGTCATTCTGAGGCGCAGCCGAAGAATCTGCTTTTCGTTTTGGCCAAGAGCAGATCCTTCGCTTCGCTTCAGGATGACACGGGATTATCGGTGGCGCGACTGATAGACAATCTCCCCGAACGCCCCGCGAACCGCGACGTCAGGCAGCTCGCGCGCGTGCTGCGCTTTGTCGCTCCCTACAAGGGGCGCATGGTCGTGGCGGGCGTGGCGCTGGTGGTCGCCGCGGGCTGCGTGCTGGTGCTCGGCCAGGGCCTGAAGCGCGTCATCGATGCCGGTTTCTCGGGAGCCGACGCGGCCTCGCTCGATACCGCCCTGTTCGCGCTGCTCGCGATCGTGTGCGTGCTCGCCGCCGCCACCTATACGCGCTTCTACTCGGTGTCCTGGATCGGCGAGCGCGTCTCGGCCGACATCCGCCGCGCGGTGTTCGGGCATCTGCTCGAGCAGTCCCCGGGGTTCTTCGAGACCATGCGTACCGGCGAAGTGATCTCGCGGCTCACCAACGATACCGCCCTCCTCGAGCTGGTAATCGGGTCCTCTGCGTCGTTCGCGCTGAGGAACACGCTCATCATGGTGGGCGCGCTGGTGATGCTGGTGATCACCAGCCCCAAGCTCACCGCGCTGGTCGTGCTCGGCGTGCCGCTGGTGATCGCCCCCATCCTGCTGTTCGGACGGCGGGTGCGGAAGCTGTCGCGCGCCAGCCAGGACCGCATCGCCGACGTGAGCACGCATATCGACGAGTCGCTGCACGAGATCCGAACGGTGCAGTCCTACGGCCACGAGGACCGGGACCGCGAGCAGTTCGGCGCGCGCGTGGAGCAGGCCTTCGCCACGGCGACGCGGCGCATCGGCCAGCGGGCGCTGCTGATCGCGCTGGTGATGCTGCTCGCCTTCGGCGCGGTCGGCGTGATCCTGTGGATCGGCGGGCACGACGTGCTCTCCGGGCGCATCTCCGCCGGCGAGCTCTCGGCCTTCGTGTTCTACGCCGTGCTCGTCGCCGGGGCGGTGGGCGCGGTGTCCGAGGTGATCGGCGACCTGCAGCGCGCGGCCGGCGCGACCGAGCGCCTGATGGAGCTGCTCGCGAGCGAGCCCTCGATCCGGGCTCCTGCCAGCCCGCAGGCGCTCCCCGAGCCACCGCGCGGGGAGGTGCGCTTCGAGCGCGTCACCTTCCGCTATCCTTCCCGGCCGGACGCCGCCGCGCTCTCGGACTTCTCGCTCTCGGTGTCGCGCGGCGAGAAGGTGGCGCTGGTGGGGCCGTCGGGCGCGGGCAAGTCCACGGTGTTCCAGCTGCTGCTGCGCTACTACGACCCCGCCTCGGGCGGCATCGCGATCGACGGGGTCGAGGTGAGGAAGGCCGATCCCCGCGAGGTCCGCTCGCGCATCGCGCTCGTGCCGCAGGACCCGGTGATCTTCGCCGCCAGCGTCGCCGAGAACGTGCGCTACGGCAGGCCCGCGGCGAGCGACGCCGAAGTGCTCGCCGCCTGCGAGGCGGCCTACGCGACCGAGTTCATCGAGCGGCTGCCGGAAGGAATGGACTCGTTTCTCGGCGAGCGCGGCGTGCGCCTCTCCGGCGGCCAGCGCCAGCGCCTGTCGATCGCGCGCGCGCTGCTCGCCGACCGCGCCGTGCTCCTGCTCGACGAGGCGACCAGCTCGCTCGACGCCGAGAGCGAAAGCTACGTGCAGCGCGCGCTCGAGCACCTGATGCGGGGGCGCACCACCCTCGTCGTCGCGCACCGCCTCGCCACCGTGAAGAACGCCGACCGCATCGTGGTGATGGACCAGGGGCGCGTGATCGCGGCGGGATCGCACGCCGAGCTGGTGCGCGAGCGGGGCCTGTACGCGCGGCTGGCGTCGCTGCAGTTTCTCGGCGATCTGTCGACGGTGCCATGAGGATCTGGGTCGCGCTGTCGCTGCTGCTTGCGCTCCCCGCGCACGCCGACGTCCTGCGCATCGGCTCGAAGCGCTTCACCGAGTCCTACGTCCTCGGCGAGATGCTGAAACAGGCCGCCGCGGGCAAGGCGGCGGTGGAGCTGCGGCCGGGGATGGGGAACACCGGCATCCTCTACGCCGCGCTCAAGGCCGGGGCGATCGACGTCTACCCCGAGTACACGGGGACGATCGCGCGCGAGATCCTCAAGGTCGAAGGCAACCCGACGCTCGCCGATCTCGGCGCGGCCCTCGCGCCGCAGGGCTTGGGCGTGGCGGTGAGGCTCGGCTTCAACAACAGCTACGCGCTCGCCATGCGCGAGGACCGCGCGGCAGCGCTGGGCATCCGCACGCTCTCAGACCTGGCGAAGCACCCGGGGCTCAAGCTCGGCCTGTCGCAGGAATTCATCGGCCGCGCCGACGGCTGGCCGGGGCTGAAGAAGGCATATCGGCTGCCCTACGATACGCCCTCGGGGCTCGATCACGGCCTCGCCTACGAGGCGATCGCCGCGGGGCGGATCGAGGTCATGGACATCTACTCGACCGACGCCAAGATCGAGCGCTTCAAGCTGCGCACCCTCGATGACGATCGCAATTTCTTTCCGCGCTACGACGCGGTGCTGTTCTACCGCCTCGACCTGCCCGGGCGCTTTCCCGAGGCCTGGCGCGCGCTCCAGGCGCTCGAAGGGAAGATCGACGAGCGCCGCATGATCCGCATGAACGCGGTGGCGGAGCTCGAAGGCAGGAGCTTCGCCGAGGCCGCGGCGCTACTCGACCCGGACAAACCGCAGACTGCCGCACGGCGGAATTTCGTGGAGGAGCTCTTCGGCCCGGACTTCTGGCGCCTCACCGGCGAGCACCTGCTGCTGGTGTTCGTGTCGCTCGCCGCGAGCATCGCGGTCGGACTGCCTCTCGGGGTGCTCGCGGCGAAGGTGCCGAAGTCCGA
>Ga0335084_10002140_pt1 | contig 18900 bp, 18 predicted proteins | sample Lox_Sample_44_FD_206721 | JGI IMG/M metagenome (GOLD analysis project Ga0335084, IMG submission 206721) | Soil microbial communities from Loxahatchee National Wildlife Refuge, Florida, United States - Lox_Sample_4.4 | ecosystem: Environmental > Terrestrial > Soil > Wetlands | place: USA...
GTGCTGGAGCAACCAGCATCAGCGGCACCGCGGCCAGCGCCCAGAGATTGCGATTGACCAACCATAGTGACCCCGCCGCAGCGATCACCGCCCCAAGGCGCCAGCTACTCCTGCGCTTGCAGTACACCCCAGCACGCGACACACAGCGCGAGCGCCGGCCACCAAAACTCGACGACTACGCCGCCGAGTACGAAGACCAATACCGCCGTGGTGAATTTCAAATGGGGTCAGACTCCATTTAATCTTGCGCCGGACGCCCTCTAGGAAGCGGCGCTGCGCGTCTGCCCGACAGGCGCTCAACCTTTGCTCGAAACCGGTCATTGCCCAACGCCCACCCTTTGTGTGTGCACTCCCGAATTGCATCAAGGTCTTCTTTCGAGATCTGCGCCCGGAAAAGCTGCCGATACGCGGACAAGCGCTCCTCCGAGGAGCGTGCTAGCCTGCGGTGCACCTCGTGAGGCGTGATTAGGCCGTCTGGCTCGCCCTGTGCATTGGCACGGTAGCTCGACCAGGGATAGTCCGCTGGATGCTGCACCATGGCAGCGCGAACCGCATTGAGTTCGATGTAGCGCATGCAGGTGAGCAGATAGCGCTCGGCGTGAATCAAGGTTGCTCGATAGCGCCCTTCCCACAACGTTCCAGTGCGCTGGTAGGTATAGTTGAAGTGTTGAACATATCGCTGTCCGACCGACTGCATCGTCTTGGGCAAGCTATGCTGGTGCTGCGGGGTAACCAGCAGATGCACGTGATTGGTCATCAAGATATAGGCATGGACGGCAATCCCATGTTCCTGGCTGGCCCGAAGCAGGCAATCGATGTAGAACACGAAATCCTGTTCAGAGGCGAAGGTAGGCTCGCGGTTGTTCCCGCGTTGGATGACGTGCTGGACTTCGCCCTGTGCAAAAGAGCGTGGCAAGCGGGCCATGGCGCATTCCTAGGGTAGTCTCAGCAAGCGTATCATAATTGGAGTCCGACCCCATTACAGTAATCTCGACCCCATTAATCTCACATAGTCCGTCCCGCAACGCCAACGGCGCGATCGTTCGAAGCCGACTCGCGAGCGCTCGCAAAGCATCAAGCGGGAGCTGACTCGCGTGCAACGCTGCATCACCGGCGGCTGAACCTGGGACTGAGCCTGTCGCCAACGTCCAGTGGTACCGCCGCCTCGGCCAAGCCGGTGGACCGAGCACCGTGGTACGAAAAGGGAGTCAGAGTAGGGAGCGCTGAGCACCTGCTCTCATCGAATTAGAGGCATTACCCAGCGCAGTCTCGCCGGCCCGCTGCATCGAGCTTGGGCGGAGAGTTCGAAGGCATCTCGGTAGTCGGAGGCGGGTGGTACGAAGAGCACACCGGGGTTTGGCATAGCGAACCTGTGCGGCGTATGCTGGTGTGGTGGAAAGTCCGGGTCAACGAAAGGCGGCGCGCAGTGGTACGAGCATGCGGGGAGTCCAAAGGGGTCAGGCCTATACTTTACAGGTCCGGCGGCCTGTCCCCCGAGATAGGCTTCCTATACCCAGGGCAGCAAAGAGCGTCCCGCCGCGGGCATCCGTGCTAATAGCCTGGTCAGAGCCGCGACAGCAACCGCTCCAACACCGCGTTGTCCACTGGTTTGGTGAGATGGTGATCGAATCCCGCCGCGGCCGCCTGCTGCTTGTCGCTTTCCTGACCGAATCCGCTCATCGCCACCAGCATTGCGTCTACGCCCCACGGTTCACGCCGGATGCGCTTTGCCGTCTCGTAGCCGTTCATGCCCGGCATGGCTATGTCGAGCACCGCGACGTCGGGATGGAATGACTCAGCCGCGGCCAGCGCCTCCACACCATCGTAGGCGGTGCGCACTTCGTGCCCCGCCAACTCCAGCAGCAGGCTCATGGAATCAGCAGAGTCGCGGTTGTCGTCCGCGATCAGAATGCGCAGCCGCCTGCCCGCGGTCGAAGTGGCATCCGGTTTCTCTACCGGTGCCGGAGCGTTCGTCTCAATCGGCAAAGTGACCCGTATCTCGGTTCCCCGATCGACGCCGTCGCTGAAAGCTTCTACGGTGCCGCCGTGCAGCTCCACCAGCCCACGCACCACTGCCAGGCCGATGCCGAGTCCACCCTCGGAGCGCTCGAGCGCAGATCCGGCTTGAGAGAACATCTCGAAGAGGCGCGGCTTGTGTGCGGGATCGAGCCCGATCCCGTTGTCCTTGACGGTCACCACCACCTGTCCCTCGGCGACTTTCGCGCCTACACTGATCTCGCCGCCGGCATTGGTGTACTTGGCCGCGTTGTTGAGCAGGTTGCCGAACACCTGTTCAAGCCGCGTCGGATCGGCGTAGAGCCGCACGCTTTGCGTTGGGAGGTCCACCGTGAGGCGGTGACCCTTGGCCTCGATCAGCGGCGTGCTCGTCTCTAGCGCAGCGGCGATGACAGTGGCGAGCTCGAGCGATTCCTTGCGCAGCTCAAGCCGATTGCGCGTGATGCGCGACACGTCGAGCAGATCGTCCAGCAGCCGCGTCATCTGCGCCACCTGGCGCTCGATTACGTCACGTGACCGCTGCACGTGCGCGCGCCCAGTCTCCTGTGCACGTAGTACCGCGACCGCATGGCGAATAGGACTTAGCGGATTGCGCAGCTCGTGTCCGAGTATGGCCAGGAAGTCGTCTTTGCGCTTATCCGCTTCCCGCAACGCCTGCTCTGCCGCCTTGCGTGCGGTGACATCGCGGAACACGAGCACCACGCCGACCACCGCTCCCGACGGGTCGCGAATCGGCGCTGCATTGTCGTCAATGGGAATTTCCCTGCCGTCTCGGGCGACGAGAATGGTATCGTCGCTCAGCGCCTCTCTCGTCCCACCGCTCAAGATTCCGAGCACCGGGTTGTTCGCCGGCAGCCGCGTGCTTGCATGCACGATATTGAACACCTCGGGCAGCGGCCGGCCGACTGCTTCTTGCGGATTCCATCCGGTGAGAGTCTGCGCCACGGCGTTCATGAACAGAATTTCGCTGCGTGCTCCGGTCGCGATGACCGCGTCGCCGATGCTGGACAAGACGATCTGCAACCATTCGTGCTGGCGCGCCAGTTCGCCATTCGCGGCGGCGAGTTCGGCGGTACGCTCTGCGACGCGCCGCTCGAGTTCGGCCTGCGCCTGCCGCAGCTTCTCCTCCGCGCGTTTACGCTCGAACACCTCGAGCTCGAGCGCTTCCTTGGCATCGCGCAGCTGCTTCACGCTAGGTACATGGAGAGCGCGGGGAATCAAAAGCGCGAGTGCGATAGCGGTGGGCACCGAAGCCCCCGCGGTGAGAGCTTTCACCCATCCAGCCAGCCAGTAGTGCGGATGCCACAGCGTCCACACTTCCATCCAATGGGTCGTGCCGCAGGCGATGATGAAGATACCGAACAGCAGGAACATCCAGCTGAACGGCAGATCCTCGCGCTTGCGCATGAAATACACCAAAGCGGCCGGAATCGAGAAGTACGCAACGCCGATCAGCGAGTCGGAGATCAGATGCAGGCGCATCAAGCCTGGATCCCAGCTGTAGCACACGCCGTGCGGCATGAATCCGCGACCAGTGAACAATGTGCGCCCTGCGCCGGTGACTATGCCTGCCACCACCAGCACGCAGGCGAGCGCTGCGATGTAAGGCATGATGGGGCGAATCCTGGCTGCCTTAAGAGTCACTGGAGTCATGTCCTCGCTTGAAGAGAGCCGCGCTGCCGGCGCGGACGAATGACCTGATGGCACCGCGAGCTCGGCGACCTAGACTCGCGCGACACCGAGTGTAGCAAACCCGCCGCGGCTGTCACGGATTGCGGTACGGCGCAGCGGCACAAGTTTTGGCCGGGCTATCAATTGCGGCACCAAGATGTATTGGACAGGGTGCGAGCTTCAGGTCAACAATCCGGCGCACCACCCCAAGGAGAATTGTCATGCCCGAGCCCAAGCCGCGCGCCTTCCGCGTCAACGTCGATCAACCCGTCCTGGACGATCTGAGAACCCGGCTGGCCCGCGTCCGCTGGCCGGACGAGCCGCCGCTCGCGCCTTGGAGCACGGGCACCAGCCTCGCTTACATGAGAGAGCTCACGGACTACTGGCGCGAGCGCTTCGACTGGCGCACCCAGGAGGCGAAGCTCAACGCGTTCGCGCAGTTCACCGTGCCGCTGGAAGGAATCGACGTGCATTTCATTCACGAGCACGGCAAAGGACCCGCGGCCATGCCTCTGCTGTTGTCGCACGGCTGGCCCGGGTCGGTGTTCGAATTCCACAAGATCATCCCCATGCTCACCGACCCGGCACGGTTCGGCGCCGATCCAGCCGATGCGTTCACGGTGGTGGCACCGTCTCTGCCAGGCTACACGTTCTCGTTTCGTCCAGGTCAGGAGCGCTTCGGGGTCGAGCGCATTGCGGATATCCTTGCGCGGCTCATGAGCGATGTGCTCGGCTATCGTCGCTTCGCTGCGCAAGGCGGTGACTGGGGCGGTTTCGTGACATCGCGGCTGGGGCTTTCGTATCCGGAGCGCCTGCACGGCATCCATGTCAATATGCTCGCGGTACGCCGCGACCCCAAGATGTTCACCGATCCCTCTCCCGAGGAGAAAGCGTTCCTCGAGCAGCTCAATCACTGGTTGAAGGAAGAGACCGGCTATCAGTGGATTCAGGGCACCAAGCCGCAGACGCTGGCTTTTGCGCTGGCCGATTCGCCGGCGGGGCTGGCCGCATGGATCATCGAGAAGTTTCGCGCCTGGAGCGATTGCGGCGGCGAGGTGGAAAGCGTGTTCACCAAAGACGAGTTGCTCACCAACATCATGTTGTACTGGGTGACCGGCGCGATCGGCTCTTCATTCTGGCCCTACTATGCGCGCATGCACGGACCCTGGCCGATTCCTGAGGGTGCACGCGTGACAGTCCCAACCAGTTACATCGAGTTTCCGCGCGAGATGTTGCATCCGCCGCGCTCGCTCGCCGAGTCGACGTACAACATCCAGCGCTGGACCAAAGCACACAAGGGCGGACACTTCGCTGCGTTGGAGCAGCCGCAAAAGCTGGCGGAGGACGTGCGCGCGTTCTTCCGTCCTATGCGGCAGGCAGCGGGCTAACGGGAAAAGATCAGCGATCCGGGCACGCGCTTCACGCGGCGCGCGGCGCCCGGGTGGGCGGAGCTGTGCATCACCAGGCAGCTAACGTCGCCGGGCAGCGAGGCGGCGACAGCATTGATCATCGCGTCGCTTACCCACTGGAAGCTGCGGAACTCCACGATCAGCACATAGGCGGGCACTGCCGCGAGATGGGCTACGCGCCGACGCGCCAACCAGGCACGCTTCAATCCCGGCTGCTGTGCGAGTGCCGCCATCCATGGTTTCAGGCCCGTGGCCGCGATCGCATGCGCCTCGAGCACGTCCTTGCGCTTGAGCGCCGCGCGCTCGAGAGCGGCGAGCTGACGCTCGCGTGCCACCTGCGACAGGATGTCGCGATACTTGTCGCAGCGCGCGAGCTGGTTGCGCGAGTAGAAATAGCTGTAGAGCAATTGCGAGCACGATTCGCGTGCCGATTCGTCGAGCTGCATGGCGCGCTCCACATCGGCTACGCCGCGCTCCTGATTGTCTTCGAGCAGAATGCGCCCGCGTGCGTAATAAGCGGCTGCGTGTCCGGGCGCGCGCTCGAGAAGGGCATCGAGCAGCGGCAGCGCAGCGCGCCCGCCCTTGAGCGTTTCGGTCGCGCACGCACAGTCCCAGTGCTCGGCTTCGGAAAGGGCTCGCTTCGCCGAGGTCGTCTCGAAGTGCGCGAGCTTCTGAGCAGTCTCCTGCAGAAACGCATGCCGCTCCTTCCACGGTCCGACGATCGATTCGCGCCACACCTGATTGAACTCGTGCATCAGCTCCAGGCGCTTGTCCTTGAGCAGCACGTGGGCGGCCGAGAGCTGGAAAGGCAACGGGATGTTCGGGACTGCACCGAGCGCGTGCAACCGGTCCTTGAGCGAAGGATGCGTGTCATGCAGCCCGGTGTCGCGCTTCAAAACCGCTGCCAGGGCTGCGGCCGAGTGCTGCGCGGGTGTAGTGCGCAACGCGGTTACGTACTCTGAGAACGGCTGTTGCGGTGGCTCCGGCTGCTTTTCTGCACGTCCGTAGAACTCGCCCCAGAACCGCGTCTCGATGTATTCGCTCTTGGCGTACACGGCGACCAGGGCGTCGCCGGCGTCTTCGCGGCTGGTGACGCGAGCGCTTTCACGATCTGCCTGATATTCGTTGGCACGCGCGAGCGCGAAGCTGTAGGCGTTGAAGTAAGGCGCGTACCAGTCGAAAAAGCGCGTGAACAGGCCAGCAAGCGATTTGCGATACGGCGGCATGCCTTCGAGGATGCGATACCAGGTCTCACGGACGCGATAGATCCAGTTGCTGAAGTGTGCGTGGTTCTGTGCGAGATGGCCGAATTCGTGCGCTAGGACGGCGCGCACCTGATAGGGCGGCAGGCAGGCGAGCAGCGGCAGTCCGATGACGAGATAGCGCCTGGGCAGGCCCAGCAATCCGAGTCGCGGCACCTGCACGACGGCGGCATTGAAATCGGGGGTGATGAGCACGACGTGCACCGGCTTCGCCGCGACCGAGCGACGCACCTGTTCGATTTCGGCGAACAGCGCCGGCAGCTCGACCGCGGTTACACGGCGGCCCTGTGGCGGAGGCAGCTTGAACCATAGAGCGCGCGCGAGGAAATAGGCGAATCCGAGCGGCAGCAAGGCGAGCTTGATCAACGCGAACGATTTTGCCGCCAGCAGCAGACCGACCACGAAAAGCCCGCATCCGATGGCGATTACGGAAAGCAGGAGCACATAACCAATACCCAGAGCAGCGAGCAGCGAAAGCTGAACCTTGTACAAAAGCGGGTGCGCCACCGCGGTAGCTTCCGCCCGGTCGATCAGATCGCGATATTCCTCGAGACTGCGCATCGCCTTGTTTTGCACATGGAAATAGGTGGATCCGAGCTGGATGAGGTGCAGGTTTCATGCCGGGTCTCGTCGCGCAGCTATGCGTCAAGTAAACGTGAAGTCCCTCCTCGAGTGCGGGTAGTGCACCGCGTTTCGGCCCCGCCGGCCGCAAAGCACGTGCGCCGAATTTGGGCGGGCTATGCCAAAAGGCGTATGGGAAAGCCTCGGCCGAGGGCAGAGAATATGTGGTGAATACAGCCCGCGTCGAACGAGCGATCGCCGGCGCGGCTGCTCAGGTTGCTTAGGTCTCCTCCCTGAGTGAGGTTTAGCCCCGTTCCTTTGCCGGCCGGGGCTTCTTTTTTGATTGACCTGCCGGCACAAGATTGTCCAAAAAGAGCGCAAGCGCGTTCAAGAATGCCCCGCGTGCGCAGCATAGAGTTGGACCCATCGAGAACCGTGTCTCAAGCACCGGCCTCTCGAATCGGATGTTGCACGTGACTTTTGAGTTGCGCGCAGCGATTGGAAACATCACAACGTGGGGATGAACATGAGCATGAAACCTCTGCTTTCTGCGATCGCGCTCGCGGCCGCTTTTGCCGGCAGCGCCGGGGCTGCAGACGTCGTCTCGAGTGGCGATCTGCGCTCGGTCGATAAATGGTATGGCCGGGCGGGTGGTCTGGCGGGCTCCGATCGCGTGGACGCTTTGAGTACCGGAGATGCCAAAGTCGGTGTGATCTTCGATCAGGATGTGGCTGCGCGCACCAACATGCAGCGCGAGCAGAACAGCAGCCAGGTCGGTGTCGCCTGGGATCGCGACGTGGCTGCGCGCACCAACATGCCGCGCGAGGGCACCACGGTGCGCTCCTCCACGGCTACGGCGCCTGGCCCGGTGCACAACTGAGATACTCGACCAGCAAGTGAAACACGGCCGCATCCGCGGCCGTGTCGTGTTCACCGTTCGGCTACGAAGGGCGTTTCAGCGCTGAAGAAGCGAGCGCACCCGGCGCACCAGCGAATAGGCTGTGGATGCGTAGCCGATCCATTTCATGATGCCGCGCGGTCGGATGAGCAGCGTCGCAGCAGCCGCCGCGATCGTACCGATCAGGATCGGCTCGCGCTTGATTCTTGCAGCGAGCGCAAACAGGCCATCGGTAAAGGAGAGTCGCTTCCGTATCTCGGCAGCGGCGGCGGTCAACTGTGCGCGCTGTAATTGCGCCTGCGCCACGAGCGCCTCGCGTCGCGCGGCAAGCGAGCTGGACATCGGGCTCACCGCTGCAGCAGCTCGCGATCCTTCGCGAGCTCGGTCAAGCTGGCATCGAACGGACGTGGCTTGGCTGCGATCTGGCGGGCAGCGAGGAGTGCGGCAGCGACTGCCGTCAAGAGGAACAGCGCCGCGATCAATGCCACCGCGAGCACCCGGTGCTCGTCCGACACTGCGATCACGATGAGCAGGCCGACGAACGCGATGCCCAGGAAGGCAAAGAGGAGCGCGAGCGCGCCCCACAGCAGAAGCAAAGCCACGCGCCCGATCTCTTCCTGAATCTCGGTCGACAGCAGCTCGAGTCGGTTGTGAACGATCGCGACCAGCGTGCCCAGAAGCGACTTCGCCGACTCGACCAATCCGCTGCGCGGCCTGCCTTGCGATGCGCCGGCCATGCTCGTCAACGCCGTCCCAGCAATAAGCCAACGACGAAACCGATGCCCGCAGCGATGCCCACAGCCTGCCATGGATTGTCGCGCACGTAGTCATCTGCAGCGTTGGCGGCCGCGCGCGTGCGCTCAGCAAGTTGATCGGATGCTTCGTTCATACGCTTGCGCGCTGAGCGTAGCGACTGCTCGGCGCGCGCCCGTGCCGCAGCGATCTTTTCTCCAGTGTCGCTCGCGGTAGCGCGCAGCAACTCCTCCACATCCTGCGCGACGACCTTGAGATCTTCGATGAGCTTGTCCTTTGTGACTTCCTGGGTGACTTCTTGGGTGCCTTCTTGCAATTGAGCCTCCTTTGGCTGCTGCCAGAGATACACGCGGTGCATCCGTCCGGCTTATTGTCCAATACCCATGTTATCGTCCCGCGCCGGCAGGGGCAAGGTGCCCGACAGGTGCCGGCTCCATCACAGGTGCCGGCTCCATCACATCGACATGAATGCTTTACTGAGAATCGATACCCCGGTCAGCAGCAGGAGCACACTGATCACCCGTGCAATGTGCGCTGGCGTCAGCCGCAGATGCAGCCGGTGACCGATGAACAGTCCAAGCGCCATGAATGGCAGCAGGTAGAGGACCGCGACCCAGACCTCTCGCTGCAGGAGCAAGCCGGACAACAGAAGCAGAACGAGGCGCACGCCGGTATTGAGCGTGAACATGGTCGACAGCGTTGCGCGCAGCCGGGCGGGTTCCGCGATACGACCGCTCAGATAGATTACGTACATGGGGCCGCCCATGCCGAACAACCCGCTGATGACCCCGCCACTCAGCCCCACCGGAAGCGACCACCACTTCGAATACGAACGCGTCCGGCTGCGCGAGAGGAGCTGGTACAGCCCGTAGCCTGTGATGAACATCCCCAGAGCGACCAGAATCCAGCGCGCCGGCAGCTGCACCAGCAGTGTCACGCCGGCGAGCAGTCCGAGCATCATCGGCAGGATGATCGGCTTCAACTCCTGCAAAGCGATGTCTTTGCGCAGCCGTAACCCGGTGCTGGCGGTGGCAATGAAGTCCACCACGAGCACCAGCGGGATGACCAGCTTTACCGGCAGCAGCAGTGCGAGCAGGGGGATCGAGATGAGAGCTGAGCCGAAGCCGCTGACCGCCAGAACCATATAGGCAATCAACACCACCACCGGGGCGAGGAGCAGTGCGCTAGGGGGCGGCAGCGGCATGCGAGCGCAGCATCGATCGGATCACGGTCAGTACCGCTTCAAGGCCCATAGGTTCATCGCTGCAAAATAAAGCTTCCGAGGCTTGGCAGGCGCGAGCATTCTCGCAACAAATGCCCGAGACGTCGACCTGGGCGCTCGGTATCGCTGGCCCGGCGGTGCTGGCGGCGGCGAGCCGGCGACGTCGCGGCGTGGTCTGACACGCGCGATCTTGCGCAAGGCGGTGGGCAGCCGGTGCGTTGCGATCGGCAAGTACTACTTGGGCGCTCGACTATAATGGTCAAAAACCGGTATTGCTTCCTTTCGTTTTGACTCCGCCGCAGACTTCGCAATCCACCCAGCCCGGTGCATCCGCTCGCGGCACAGTGATCGTCGTGCACGGGCTGTGGATGACCGGCGCGGTGTGCGCTTTGCAGCGCGCTCAGCTTGCGCGGTGCGGCTATCGCACGTTCGCGTTTTCATATCCGTCTATCCGGCTCCCGCTCGATGAGATTGCATCCAGGCTCGCGCACGCGGTGAGCGCGTTGCGCACGAGTCCGGTGCATGTCGTTGCGCATAGTCTGGGCGGCCTGGTCGTGCTGGACATGCTGGCCCTGCACCCGGATCTTCCGGTCGGTCGGGTCGTGCTGCTGGCCACACCTTGTGCCGGTTCGCGCACCGCGCAGCGGCTCGCCGAATGGAAAGCCGGACGCGCCCTCATCGGCAAGGCCATACTGCAGTGGCGACCTGACCGCGGGCTCACGGTCGCACGAACCTTTGAGATCGGCATGATCGCCGGTACCCGGCCGCTCGGGCTGGGCCAGTTGGTTACGCGTCTGCCCGCACCTCATGATGGCGCCGTGTGCGTCGATGAGACGCGGCTGTCAGGCCTGCGCGATCATCTGAGCATGCCGGTGAGTCATTCCGGCATGATCGTGTCGGCCCGGGTGACGCGGCAGATCTGCAGCTTTCTGGAGCAAGGCCATTTCACGCGCGGCTGATCGAATGCGCCTGGTGGCAGCGCTCGGGCTCGCGTGCCTCACCGCCGGCGGCTGCTCGACGCTGGGTTACTACGCACAAGCGATCAGCGGCCAGATGGAGCTGATCCACAAGGCGCGTCCGATTCCCGATGTCCTCGCCGATCCGGCCACGAGCGCCGAGGTCAAACGCAAGCTCGAGCGCGTGGTGCAGATTCGCAATTACGCGAGCCAGGCGTTGGGCCTTCCCAACAATGAGAGTTACCGGCGCTATGCCGATCTGCAGCGCCCCTATGTAGTGTGGAATGTCTTTGCTGCACCGGAATTCTCGATCGAGCCCAGGCAATGGTGCTTTCCCTTCGCCGGTTGCGTGGGCTACAAGGGCTACTTCGCTCAAGCCGACGCCGAGCGGTTCGCAGCCGAGGTGCGCACGGCAGGCCTAGACGTATACATCGGCGGGGTTCCAGCGTACTCGACGCTGGGCTGGTTCAAAGATCCGGTGCTCAATACGTTTATCCGCTATCCAGACGCGGAGATCGCGCGGCTCATCTTCCACGAGCTCGCGCACCAGGTGGCCTACGCGAAAGGCGACACCACGTTCAACGAATCCTTCGCCGTGACCGTAGAGGAAGAGGGCGTGCAACGCTGGCTCGCCGCATATGGCACGCCCGAGCAGAAGAGCGCATTCGAGCAAGCGCAAGTGCACCGGCAAGCGTTTATGGAGATCGTTGCGCGGTATCGCGTGCGGCTGGCAGAGCTGTATCGAGAACCGCTGCCTGCCGAAACGATGCGCGCGCGCAAAGTGCAGGCTTTCGCGCAGATGCGCGCCGACTATCTCGTGCTCAAGCAGAGCTGGGGCGGGTTCAGCGGCTACGACTGGTGGTTCGATCAGCCGCTCAACAATGCGCAGCTCGCCTCTGTGGCGATCTACACACAGCTGGTGTCGGCGTTTCAGGCTCTGTTGCGCAGTCGTGGCGGAGACTTGCCGGGGTTCTATGCGGAAGTCAAACGGCTCGCAGCGCTGCCGCAGAGCGAACGCGACGCTGCGATGAAAGAGCTCTCGGCCGCCGCGCGCTGACGGCTCACTGCTTGCGAAAACCTCCCGCGGTGAGCAGACCTTCCGCCCGCTTGTTGCCGTTGGCCGCGGATCGGCGCAGCCATTGCTCGCCGAGCGCGACATCGCGCTCAACGCCGTTGCCGTTGATGTAGATCAGCGCGAGGTTGAGCTGGGCCTGAGCATCGCGCTGGTCGGCCGCAAGGGCGAACCAGTGCAGCGCCTGCTGCGCGTCGCGCTCGCCGCCGATGCCCTTGTCGTACATCGCACCGAGATTGTAGAGCGCATCCACTCGGCCTTCGCGCGACGCAACCTCCAGATAGCGGCGCGCGAGTTGATAATCCGGAGTCACGCCGCGGCCGTAGAGGTAAAGATTGCCGAGGAACAGCGCCGCCTCCGCATCGCCTGCCTCAGCCGAAGGTGTGAGGAGCCCGATTGCGTCGCCAGGATGATCGCTGCGCACCACGTCGCGTGCCTGCCGGATCGCCTGGTTCGCGTCCGGCACGAAGCGCAGGCTGTCGAGCACCGGGTCCACAGCAGCGCGCACGGCGGGGGCCCAATCGCCGGTGCCCGAGCGCTGCGCGTAGCGCACGGTGATGATCGCCTGCGGCTCTCCCGGCGGTATGCAAGCTATGCCGCGGATCAACAGCGTACCGGGCGCATCGAAGCTCGGGCGGCGGTCATCGAACTTCACGGAAAAGCGCGTACAAAGCACGCCTTTGGGCGCAAACGGCTCAGCGGAATAGTCGAGTACCTTCATACCGGAGTCGGGGACTGCGGTCTGGTCCTCGCGAACCAGTTTGAGCAGCTCGTCTTCCTTGCCGACGGCTTCTTCCAGCTTGCGAGCTTCCACCACCAGGGCCGCCTTCACACCTGCGCCGTAGTCTTTGGACAAGTCCGCATAATGTGCATCCTTAGCTGTCGAGTACCAGCCGGCGTCTGCCGGAACAGTCACCAGGAATCCATCGAATGCCCATGCCGTGCCGGGCACCTGGATCGGGTTGCGTATCGCGTCCTGGTCGGGCTGCTGAGGTTTTGCGGCCCATGCGCCGATGCAGCCTGCTGCCAGCAGGATTGCGGCAAGCGGGCGATAGAAAAGCGATGCCATCGTGAAGTGCTCCTGATTTCCTGGTGTTGATGCGGACCAAGTTAGCATACTCTTCGGGTCGATACCGGGAGTGCTGAATTGGATGGTGGCCTTCAGCACGCGCTTTGTGTCCCGGCGCGCTGACCGCGATCGCGAGGCAGCTCCAAGAGCGCGCAGCGTGAGCCAGATTCTGCGCGCAAGCGCGACTCCGGGTACACTGGTTCAAACCCTTTCGATGCGAGGCTGCAAGTGACAACGAATCCAGTGCGTCTTCTTCGACATAGTCTGTTGTTGGCCCTGCTTGTCATAGGGGCGTTCGCGCTGAGCGCGGGCGCCGATGTCGGCGACGCCGCCAAATTGAAAACCGTGCTGCTCGACGGCAAACCGGTGACGCTCGCCCAGCTCAAGGGCAAAGTGGTGATGGTGAATTTCTGGGCCACGTGGTGCCCGACGTGCAAGGCGGAAATGCCGCAATGGCAGAAGTTCTACGATACCTATAAGGACAAGGGCTTCGAGCTGATCGCCATGAGCATCGATGACGATGAGAAGCTGCTGCGCAACGTTTGCAAAGAGCGCGGCTACAGCTTCCCCGTGGCGTGGCGCTACGACGACAAGACCGACGACAATTTTGGCGACATCATCGGCACGCCCACGCTCTACATCCTCGACAAGACCGGCAAGGTCGCCTGGACGAAGCGGGGTCGTGTCACCTACGCGGAGCTGCAGGAAGTCGTGGAGCCGCTTCTGAAGAACTGAGGTTTTGCGCTCGGCGCAGTTGTGCCGGGTGTTGGCGGGGCTCGCCCGTCGCTCGTTCGTCTCCCGACTGCGCGACGTGGGCAGCGGCCCGCATGCTAGACTTCCAGGCGTTGCCAGCCATTTCGCCGACTATGGACGAAGACATCAGTACCCTGCGCCGGATTCTGCGCGAGACCAAGACCATCGCGATTGTGGGGCTGTCGGCCAACTGGTGGCGGCCGAGCTTCTTTGCGGCCAAGTATCTCCAGGAGCACGGCTATCGCATCGTCCCGGTGAATCCGCAATACCCGGAAGTGCTCGGCGAAAAATGCTATCCCGGCCTGCGCGACATTCCATTCAAGGTCGATGTGGTCGACTGCTTTCGCAAGAGCGAAGAGATTCCTGCGCTCGCCGAAGATGCCATCGCCATCGGTGCTAGGGTGCTGTGGCTGCAGCTGGGCGTGGTCAATCGCGAGGCCGCGGCCCGTGCGCGCGCCGCCGGGCTGGAGGTGGTCATGGACCGCTGCATGAAGATCGAGCACGGCCGCCTGTTCGGCGGGCTCAACTGGTGCGGCGTCAACACCAGGGTCATCTCGGCGAAGCGGCCGCAGTATCTTCCTTATTAGTGCAGGTGAGCGGTGAAGGAGTGAAAAGGTGAAGAAGTGAAGAGGTGAACCGGTGAGGCTGTGGGCACCTCCGAGATCGTCTCCTGTTCACCTGTTCACCTGTTCACCTTTTCACTCCTTCACCCTTCACTTTCGATCACGCCAATGCCCGATCGCAAATTTGGTTTCGGCACTCTGTGCCTGCACGCCGGTGCGATACCGGACCCGACCACCGGCGCACGCGCGGTGCCGATCTATCAGACGACCTCGTACGTGTTCGATTCCGCCGATCACGCAGCGAGCCTGTTCAATCTGCAGACCTTCGGCAACGTCTACTCGCGCATCTCCAACCCGACCGTTGCAGTGTTCGAGGAGCGTGTGGCGGCCCTCGAAGGCGGACGCGCCGCGCTCGCAGCCGCCTCCGGTCAGGCTGCCCAGATGTGTGCTCTACTCACGTTGCTCGACCAGGGCGATCACATCGTCTCGGCGAGCACGCTCTACGGCGGGACCTATTCGCAGTTCGACGTTACGTTTCGCAAGTTCGGCATCGATACGACCTTCGTCGATCCGGACGATCCACGCAACTTCCAGCGCGCGCTCACGCCCAAGACCAAGCTGATCTACGCCGAGACCGCGGGTAATCCGCGCATCAACGTGCTGGATATCGCGGCGGCAGCCGCCATCGCCAAGGACGCCGGCATCCCGCTGGTGATCGACAACACATTTGCTACCCCGTACCTGTGCCGTCCGTTCGAGTTCGGCGCGGATATCGTCATCCACTCGGCCACCAAGTACATCGGCGGCCACGGCACTACGATCGGCGGCGTGCTGGTCGAATCGGGCAAGTTTCCCTGGGACAACGGCAACTTCCCGGGGATGACCGAGCCCTCCCGCGGCTACCATGGCGTGCGTTTCTTCGAGACTTTTGGCGACTTTGGCTACACGATGAAGGCGCGCATGGAGACCATGCGCACGCTCGGCCCGGCCATGTCGCCGATGTCGGCGTGGCTGCTGCTGCAGGGACTGGAGACCCTCCATGTGCGCATGGATCGGCATGTGGCAAATGCGCTCGCCGTGGCGAGCTTCCTACAGCAGCACCCGCAGGTGAGCTGGGTGAATTATCCGAGCCTGCCCGGCAGTCCGTACTACGAGCTCGCGCAGAAGTATCTGCCCAAAGGCGCCGGCTCGATCATGACGTTCGGCATCAAAGGCGGCCAGAGCGCCGGTGTGCGCTTCATCGAAGCGGCGCAGTTCATGAGTCATCTCGCCAACGTCGGTGATGCCAAGACCCTGGTCATTCATCCGGCATCGACCACCCATCGCCAGTTGTCCGAAGAAGAGCAGATCAAAGCCGGCGTGACGCCCGACATGATCCGGCTGTCGATTGGCATCGAGGACATCGACGACATCCTGTGGGATCTGGATCAGGCGCTGCAGAAGGCCAAGTGAAGCGTGAAGAGGTGAAAAGGTGAATAGGTGAACAGGAGACGATCTCGGAGGTGCGCACGGCCTCACCGGTTCACCTCTTCACTTCTTCACCTCTTCACTTACTACGAATCACCAGTCACGAGTCACCAATCACGCATCACGCCGTGAACAGCATCTGGTCTTCACTCGCCGTCACGCTGGCGGTGCAGGTGCTGGCGGCGCTGGTCCTCTATGTACCCCCCGTGCTGGCTCCAGCCGCGCAAGCGCAAGTCGGCGTGCACGCCAGCGCGGTCGGTGTGGTCACTGCGCTGATCTTCGCCGCCGCGACGTTCGCAGCGCTGCGTTCCGGCCCGGCCATCGCGCGGCACGGCGCGCTGCGCACGAGTCAGCTGAGCTTGCTCCTGTGCGCAGCCGGGCTGGCGGTCATGACATCGGCCAACGCGGTGCTCATCGTGCTGGGGGCTTTGATCATCGGACTGGGGTACGGATTGGTCACGCCGTCGAGCTCCAGCATTCTTGCCGACCGCGCACCGCAGCGTCTGCGCGCTTTCATCTTTTCGCTGAAGCAGACCGGTGTGCCGATCGGGGGCGCACTGGCGGGCGCCATCCTGCCTGCGCTCGTCGCCGTCTACGGCTGGCGGTGGGCCGCACTCAGCGCATGCGCCGCCTGCGTCGTTCTGACGGTCGGCCTGGAACCGCTGCGCCCGGGCATGGAGAGCGAACGCGTCGCGGGTCACACCGCGCGGCCATCGGTGCGATCGGCGCTGCGCATGTTGCTACGGCATCGACGGCTGTGGGAATTGTCGGTCGCCGCATTCATGTTTGCCGGCATGCAGAACTGCCTGGCCTCCTATCTGGTGATCTATCTGCATGAGCGCATCGGCTTCGGATTAGCCGCGGCCGGCCTCGCACTGTCCACCGCCATGGCCGCGGGCATCGCCGGGCGCATCCTGTGGGGCATCGTTGCCGATCGGTGGCATGCCCGCCCGCTGCTCGGCTGGCTGGGAATAAGCATGTCCGCCGCTGCGGCACTGACTGCGACGATCACCCCGCATTGGCCGACTGCTGCGGTGATCGTTGTAAGCCTGTTTTTCGGCGCGACTGCGGTGGGATGGAATGGGGTGTTTCTGGCTGAAGTCGCGCACATCGTGCCCGCACGGGAAGCGGGCGCGGCCACCGGCGCGTCGCTGGCGATGACGTATGCGGGCGTGGTGATTCTGCCGCTGTTGTTTCTCCTGATCGTGCGGGTGAGCGACAGCTACGCCGCGGCGTACTGCGCGAGCGGCGCTTTGACGCTGTGGGGCTCTGCGCCTCTGCTCAAGCGCTCAACGCCGCTGCGCGTCTAAACCCAACACGGAGGCACGGAGATCCACAGAGGACACAGAGAAAGACAGAAATAGAGTTCGCCGGCTATCTCCATCTGGTTAGCTTCTCAGTGGGTCTGGCTTTATTTCGGCGCCGGCTTGAATGCCGATTGGCGTGCGACCAGCTGCCAGCGGCCGTCGCGCTTTACCCAGATATTCAAGTAAGCGAGATCCACTTTGCGCGGCTGACCTTCGAGCACGATGTCCAGGCGCGTCGAGCCCATCGCAGTGGCCGTGTCGCCATACGCGTGCACTGCGACGCCGTAGCGCTCGAAACTCTTGATCTGCACGCGTCCCGACTTGATCTGCTCGAGATAACTGGCTTTGGTCGCGACATTGCCCATGGGCTGGTGATACACGAACTCATCGGCGAGGATCTGCGCCAGCGCCTGTGTGTCGACTGCGACCATCGCGTCGTAACGGCGATCCTCGATCTGATTGATTTCCTGTTCGGTATCGGCCGAGGCCGGACCGGTATACACCGCAATCGCCAGCAGCGACACGGCCAATTGCACACAACGCGCCAACAGTTGTTTCATGATGTTTCCTCCCGGTTGGAAAAATGACAGCGGTGCTACGAGGCCGCTGGGGGTGAGAGCCTCTAAATTTCATCCGATCTGCGACAGAACGGCCGTGCGTCTTGTAAACTCCGGCTGGATTCGATTCGCTTAACCAATCAGATCGAGATCATGCCACCCACACACAATTCGAGCAAAGACGAGCTGGACAGCGCTGAGGCCGAGGTGAGACCCGTGCGGGGGCGCCCGCGGAGTGAGGACTCCCATGAGGCGGTGCTGGGGGCGGTGCTGGACATCCTGGACAAGGAAGGTTACGGGGCGCTGACGATCGAAGGCGTTGCCCGGCATGCAGGCGTGGGCAAGCAGACCATCTATCGCTGGTGGAAGTCGAAACCCGAGCTGGTGCTGGAAGCGTATGCCAACCACTCGGCGAGCAAGCTGCCGATGCCCGACAAGGGCGATGTGACCGCAGACCTCGAATCTTTCTTCTGCGGCGCATGCAAGCGACTGAACGATATCTCCGGCCCCACCATGCGCGGTCTGATGGCCGATGCGGTGTACGACCCGGAATTTCTGGAGATCCTGCGCGATGTCTTGATCGCGAAACGCCGGGATGCCTTGATGCAGGTGCTCGCGCGAGGAGTTGCGCGCGGACAGTTGCGCGCCGACGCCGATCTGGTCGTGATGACGGACACGCTGCTGGGGGCCGTCTGGTACCGTTTGCTAGTGCAGCACGCGAAGCTCGACTCACGCTTCGCAAAGCAGCTGGTCAACGATTGTCTGAACGGGTACGCGCCACGCGGCCGGTGATAGAGAAGAGGCGGCGAGCCTTGCAGCCCGCCGCCCAGGTCCCGGGTGAGGGAGGGGAAGCCCGGGGCCTAAAGGAAAATCGGCTCTGGTGCATATGCTGTATGCGCTGGTCGCGATCCCAGCGCGGTAGCGCGCGTAAAGGGGTTAGTCACCCGAGGCCTGCTTCGGTTCCACAGCACAAGGCCCCTACACACACATTGGTGTGCGCCTGCCCCGCTTGAAATGAGCTAGCCTGGATAATTCATGAAGACGCCCCGTTCTATCGACAATCGCTGGCGTAGAACAGTAATTAGCAAAGGCGTGATTGGTACAGTGTGTCGCATCGGGCTAATCGGGCGCTGGCGGCCGATTTGCGGCCATTTTCGACATGCCCGTCTCGCCAATAGTCACGGCTATTGGCAGCGACGGTCGAGTCGAAGCTGGCTCGCAAATCGACTCGCCATGCCGCCCGGCCCACGGCGAGGGTGTTGCTTTGGGGCGGGGACGGGCGGCGGCGGGCTGCTCCCGCAAACGGCCGCAAGCGGTAACGTGTCGCAGCCCGACCCCGAGTCCTTCATGAATTATCCAGGCTA
>Ga0335084_10002141_pt1 | contig 18896 bp, 21 predicted proteins | sample Lox_Sample_44_FD_206721 | JGI IMG/M metagenome (GOLD analysis project Ga0335084, IMG submission 206721) | Soil microbial communities from Loxahatchee National Wildlife Refuge, Florida, United States - Lox_Sample_4.4 | ecosystem: Environmental > Terrestrial > Soil > Wetlands | place: USA...
CTCCTACCACGCCGATCAGCAAGCGCACGCCGCAGGCGTCGGCTAGGGGAAAACGTGCTGCGCGCCTCCGCAATCCTCGCCGCGTTCGCCGTCTCATCCGCATCGGCCGCCGGACTGGACGACATCACCAACCGCGACGCCGTCAACGGGCTCAAACAGGCCCTCACCAACGGCGCGCAGGCGGCAGTCGCGAAACTCGGCAAGCAAGACGGGTTCTACGGCGACACGCGCATACGCATCCCCTTGCCGCCGTCGATGAAAAGCGCCGAAGCCGTGATGCACTCCATCGGCATGGGCAAACAGGCCGACGACCTCGTGCTGCGCATGAACCGCGCCGCGGAAGCGGCCGTGCCCCAGGCCAAACCGCTGCTCATCGACGCGGCGAAAAAGATGAGCGTACAGGACGCGAAGGGCATCCTCACCGGCGGCCCGGACAGCGCGACGCAGTACTTCAAGCGCACCACGACCGAGCCGCTCGTGCAGAAATTCAAGCCGGTGGTCAAGAAGGCAATGGCGAAAGTGAAGCTCGCCGAGGCGTACAACGAAATCGCCGCGAGCGGCGCCAAGGTCGGCCTGGTGAAGGAAGAGGACGCGCACCTCGAGGACTACGTCACCCGCAAGGCCCTCGACGGCCTGTTCGTGGGCATCGCCGATGAAGAAAAGAAGATCCGCGACAACCCCAAGGCCGCCGCGTCGTCGATCGTCAAGAAAGTCTTCGGAGCACTTCTGAAATAGCCCGAAGGCGTGGGTATATTTCATTCGTCAGGCACGCAGGGGAAACGCATATGGGTTTCCATCCGGCCAATTTAGCGATTAGATTTCTGCTGGAGCTGTCGGCTCTCGGCGCCATGGCCTTCTGGGGTTGGCAGCAGGGCGATGGTTCAGCACGCTACGTTTTCGCCCTTCTCGTCCCTCTTGTCGCGGCAGCGGCATGGGGCGTCTTTGCTGTTCCCGGTGATCGAAGTCGTTCCGGCAAAGCACCGGTAGCCGTGCCCGGAGTGGTTCGGCTCGGTGTCGAAGCTGCGTTCTTTGCCTTTGCGGTCTTTGCACTGTACAAAGTGGGCAGCAAGCCACTCTCCGCAATCCTCGCCGCGGCAGTTTTCGCCCACTATGTCGCATCATTCGACCGCGTTACCTGGCTGCTGCGTGCCTAAGTGAGCACTCTCCAAATGCGTAGCGTTGGAACACTGGTTCTCGTCGTGACGGCGATCGGGTCGCTGGGCCTCGCTTCCGCTGCCGTTGCCGCAGACGGGAATAGCTCTCCCGGGCAGAGACAAACCCTGATTCACAACGGGACCGAGCGCAGCTACGTGATTCGCGCTCCCGCCGAGTCGGCCAAAGGCACCGGCCGGGTACCGCTCGTTCTGGTTCTTCACGGCGGCGGCGGCAATGCCGACTACGCAGAACGAATGACGGGCTTCACCGACAAGGCCGGAAGGGAGGGCTTCATCGTCGCCTATCCCGAGGGAACCGGCCGCCGGAGCAACAGGCTCCTGACCTGGAATGCGGGTCATTGTGGGGGAGCGTGGCGATGAACGTCATCGCCTTCGTCGTGCTCGCCTCTCCTCTATCGGGTTGGTTCCGTGCATGAAAGTCCTCGCCATCTCCGGGAGCCTGCGGGCCGCTTCGATCAACTCGGCGCTGCTTCGCGCGGCAGCACGCCTGTCTCCGCCGGAGGTGGAAGTGCGTCTCTTTCTGACCGCCGGCGAGCTGCCTCTGTTCAATCCTGATCTCGAGGCGCAACTGCCGCCACAGGTCGCCATGCTTCACGCGGAGGTTTCCGCCTCGGACGCGTTGTTGATCGCCAGTCCCGAGTACGCGCACGGCGTCACCGGCACGATCAAGAACGCGCTCGATTGGCTGGTGAGCTTCGAGCCTTTCGCCTACAAACCGGTCGCCGTGCTCAACGCCTCGCCGCGCGCTCACCACGCCGACATGGCGCTGCGCGAGACGCTCAGGACCATGTGTGCCGTAATCGTCGAGGAAGCATCGATCAGCATTCCCTTGCTCGGGGCTCACCTCACCGAAGACGGAATGGTCACGAATCCAACGGTGTCCCGGGCTATCAACAGCTCCCTTCACGCGCTCCACTCTGCCGTTGTCCTTCGCCAGCCCGGGCAGGGCCCGACTTTCCCGCTGCCGTAGCTCCTCCAGAATCCATGGCTATTCGAATAGTCCGGCTGGGTACCGAGCGGGCACCGAATGAAGGCCTGCGACTCGGCACCGTGAGGCGTCCGCCACGCGGCGTTCCGAAATCCAGGTTCTCATCGGGCAACTGGTACGACGTCTGGTTTCCGAATCTGGCGCCTTCGCCCGAGACGGTCGAGCTGGCGCAGGCCTCCACGACGCAACGCCAATGGGACCGCTTCGTGAAGCGCTATCGAGCCGAGATGGCGCGCCCCGAGAACAGCCGGGTTCTCGATGTGCTGGCCGCCCTTTCGCACGAGGCGAATTTCTCGGTAGGCTGCTATTGCGAAGACGAGCGGCGCTGCCACCGGTCCGTTCTGCGGCGGCTCCTGCTCGATCGCGGTGCGAAGGTGGTATGAATCCGTCAACGCGAGGAATCGACTCGTGATCTACAAAGGCAGCTGTCATTGCGGGAAAATCGCCTTCGAAGCGGAGGGCCAGCTCGAAAAAGTGATCCAGTGCAATTGCTCGATCTGCAGCAAGCGCGGAACGCTCCACTGGTTCATCCCGCGCGAGAAATTCCGCCTGCTGACGCCCGAGCACGATTTCGCGACCTACACGTTCAACAAGCACAAGATCAAGCACCGCTTCTGCACCACCTGCGGGTGTGCGCCTTTCGGCGAGGGCCTGGCCCCATCGGGCAACTACATGGTCGCCGTCAACGCCCGTTGCCTGGATGGGATCGACACCGCCGCCCTCGAGACCGGGCATTTCGACGGCCGCAGCCTTTGACGGCGAGGCACGCGCGGCCAGCTCGGGCCTTGGCTGGATAGAAATGTGAACGGATTCCGCGACGCGGCCGATTGCCACATCCAGGCATCGGTCGCCAACTACCGGCGGACCGACCCGCTAGAAATACACCCTGGTCCTTCCCGGCTCGCGCGACACCTCGTACAGCGCGGTGCGGCCGACGTTCGCCACCTTGCGCACGCCGGCGAGCGACAGCAGGGTCTCGCTCGCGTAGTCGCTCTCCTCGTCGCACACGATCCGCAGATCGACGACCGACAGGTTCGCTGCGACCGCCTGGCGCAGGATGCGGTCGTTGAAGATCGCCAGCGCCGTGGCAGCCGCGCGCTGGCGCGACGGCTCTTGGTGGCGCGCGGGAACGAGCGTGCACACCACCGTCGGCAGCCCGGTCTCGAGCGCGGCCGCGACCAGCTTGGTGAAGATGTCCTCGAACTGGTCGGCCGCCGTCGCGAGAGCCTGCAGCGCGTCGCTGACCGACTGCGCGCCCTGCCGCAACAAGCCGCTCGCCTCGATCGCCCAGCCGCCGTCGACGCAGATGCCGATGTGGGTCGCGTCCAGGGGGATCACCCGCGACCATCCGCGCTCGAGCACCTGTGGCGGCTCGAGCACGGTGAGCTTCCAGGGATTGCGCGGCCGGGGGACGAGCATGGCCTCGGCCTGCTCGACACCCAAGTCGATGTTCTCGAGCGCGTCGCCGAGCAGCACCAGATGGCGGATGACGTCGGGCGCGCCCCCGCCTTCCACAGGGGAATCGGGTTGCACGGTTACCTCCTTGTCGCGACCGGGGTTTCTGGACTACAGGAGCGCTGCCGGGACGCCTTCCAGACGGAGGCTCAGTGCGCTTTTTCCCAATTTTGTCCCGAACCGACGTCCACGACAAGGGGGACCTTGAGCGCCGCGACACCGCTCATGAGCACCGGGACTTTGTCCTCCACGCGCGCCAGCTCGCTTTCGGGCACCTCGAGCACCAGCTCGTCGTGCACCTGCATGATGAGCCTGGCACCGAGTTTTTCGCGCTCCAGCCATCCCTGCACCGCGATCATCGCGAGCTTGATCAGGTCCGCCGCCGTGCCCTGCATCGGCGCGTTGATCGCCGCGCGCTCGGCGCCGCTGCGCCGCGCCGGGTTGGCGCTCTTGATCTCCGGCAGCCACAGGCGCCGGCCGAGCACCGTCTCGACGTAGCCGCGGTCCCGCGCCGCCTTGCGTGTGTCCTCCATGTACTTCGCCACCCCCGGATAGCGGGTGAAGTAGCTTGCGATGTAGGCCTGGGCAGTGGCGCGCTCCAGGCCCAGTTGCTGCGCCAGGCCGAACGCCGACATGCCGTAGATGAGACCGAAGTTGATCACCTTGGCATAGCGGCGCTCCTCCGCCGTGACCTCCGCGAGCGACCGCCCGAACACCTCGGCGGCGGTGGCGCGGTGGATGTCCTCGCCGGCAGCAAAGGCGCGCAGCAGGTTCTCGTCGCCCGAGATGTGCGCCATGATGCGCAGCTCCACCTGCGAGTAGTCGGCGCTGACGATGGCGCGGCCCGGCGGCGCGACAAAGGCCTCGCGGATGCGCCGCCCTTCGGGCGTCCTCACCGGGATGTTCTGCAGGTTGGGATCGTTCGAGGCAAGGCGCCCGGTGACCGCGACCGCCTGGCCGTAGGTGGTGTGCACGCGGCCGGTGCGCGGGTTGACCATCCTGGGCAGCTTGTCAGTGTAGGTCGACTTGAGCTTGGAGATCTCGCGATGGTCGAGCAGCATGCGCGCCAGCGGATGATCGAGCGCGAGCTTCTCCAGGACCTCCTCATCGGTCGAAGGCGCGCCCGACGGCGTCTTCTTCAGGACCGGCATGCCCTTCCTCTCGAAGAAGATCTCGGCGATCTGCTTGGGCGAACCGAGGTTGAACGGCTGCCCCGCCTCCTTGTGCGCCTTGCCTTCCAGCTCGAGCATCTTCTGGCCCAGCTCGTGGCTCATCGCCTCGAGCTGGCGCGCGTCGATCAGCACCCCCGTCCTTTCCATCTTGAACAGGACCTCGCGCACCGGCATCTCGATCTCGCCGTAGATGCGCTCGAGCTTCTCCTCGGCCGCGATCCTCGAGTGCAGCGCCGCGTGCAGCTGCAGCGTGACGTCCGTGTCCCCGGACGAATACTCGGCCGCCCTCGCGACATCCACCTGCTCGAAGGAAATGCGCTGCGCGCCGGTGCCCGTCACTTCGTCGATTGAAAGGACCTTCGCGCCGAGATGGCGCGAGGCGAGGCTCTCCACGTCGTGGCGGGCGCTGCTCTCGATCACGTAGGACTCGAGCAGCACGTCGTGCGCGACGCCGCTCAAGGCCACGCCGTGGTTGGCGAGCACATGCTGGTCGTACTTGATGTTGTGACCGACCTTTCTGTGCCGGTCGCTTTCGAGCCAGGGCTTCAAGGTCGCAAGGGCAGCGTCGATTCCGATTTGACCGGGCGCGCCGGCGTAGCGGTGGGCGAGCGGCACATAGGCCGCTCGCCCCGGCGAGCTCGCGAACGACAGGCCGACCAGCTGCGCCTGCAGCGGCTCCTCGCTCGTGGTCTCGCAACCGATTGAGACGAGCTCCGCGCCTTCGAGTTCCTTCAGCCAGCGCGCGAGATCGGCATCGCTGGAGAGAATCTCGTGACGGCGCTCGACCTGGACGCGCACAGGTGCCGGAGCTGCCGGCGCTTCACCAGCGGCCGGCGGCGACTCCTTCAGCCATGACTTGAATCCGAAATGCGAAAGGAGATCGCCGAGCTTCTTGTCGTCGCGCGGCGCGAGCTTCAGCTCCTCCAGGTCGACGGGCAGCTCCACGTCGCATTTGACCGCGAGGACCTGCCGCGCCTTCGGAAGCCAGCCGAGCGCCTTGCGCAGGTTCTCGCCGACGGCTCCGCCGATCTCGTCCGCGTGCCGCACCACTTCCTCGAGCGAGCCGTATTGCGACACCCACTTCGCCGCGGTCTTCGGCCCGACCTTCTCGACGCCGGGCACGTTGTCGACCGAGTCGCCGACGAGCGTCATGTAGTCGAGAATGCGCTCCGGCGGGACGCCGAATTTCGCCCTCACGCCCTCGGGATCGAGGCGCTCGTTCGACATGGTGTTCACCAGCGTCACGCGCTCGGTGACGAGCTGCGCGAGATCCTTGTCGCCGGTCGAGATCACGCAGCGCATGCCGCGCCGGTCGGCCTCGCGCGCGAGCGTGCCGATGACGTCGTCCGCCTCGACGCCCTCGATCTGCAGGAGCGGCCAGCCCCATGCGCGGATCGCTTCGAGCAGCGGGCCGACCTGCGAGCCGAGATCATCGGGCATCGGCGGGCGGTTCGCCTTGTACTTGTCGTACAGGTCGTCGCGGAAGGTCCTGCCGCGCGCGTCGAAGACGCAGGCGGCGTAGTCGGCTTTGTAGTCGGCGAGCAGCTTGCGCAGCATGTTCAGCACGCCGTAGATCGCGCCGGTGGGCTCGCCCGCCGCGTTGCGCAGGTCGGGCAGCGCATGGAACGCACGGTACAGATACGACGACCCGTCGACCAGCAGCAGCATCTTTTCCAAGGGAAGTATTCGAAAAGAACCCGGCGCCTCATTATGTCAGAATTGGCCGCGGGTTCTGATAGACTCGCCCCTGTGCGGACTCGCTCCATGTTGCGACCCATTCTCGCTGCCGCGCTGCTCGCCGTCGCGCTGCCCCTCGCCGCACAGCAGCCGCCCCGGCTCGAGCCGCTCCCGGAGCCCCCGCCTCCTCCGCCCGGTGCCGCGGACCAGCCGGAGGAGACGCCGGTGCGCATCCGCTCCGGGCAAGACCAAGTCGAAGAGCAACTCATCGACGGGCGCCACGTGGTGCGCGTGACGACTCCGGCGGGCCAGGAGTACTGGCTGGTCGAGGACCTGGGCGACGGCCCAGGATTGAAGAACGAGAGCCTCGATCACGGCGTGCGCGCGCCGCTTTGGGTGATCCGACGGTTCTGACACCCGCGCGCGCGTCATGTCGGTTTTCACGCGCGTCACCCCGGAGGAGCTTTCCGCCTGGCTGAAGCGCTACGCGATCGGCGCGCTCACCGATCTGCAGGGCATCGCAGCCGGCATCGAGAATACCAACTACTTCATCACGACCTCGCACGGCCGCTTCGTGCTGACGCTGTTCGAGAGGCTCTCCGCGGCGGAGCTTCCGTTCTATCTGAATCTCATGGCGCACCTCGCGCGCCACGGCATACCCTGCCCGGCGCCGATCGCCGACCGCGGCGACAAGTACCTGGGCACCTTGAACGGCAAGCCCGCCACCATCGTCACCTGCCTGCCGGGCACGCCCCTCACCGCGCCCGGCGCCGCGCACTGCGAGCAGGTCGGCGCCATCCTCGCCGACATGCATCTCGCCGGAGCGAGCTACGGCGGCAAGCTGGAGAATCCGCGCGGACCGAGATGGTGGCGCGAGGCCGCGCGCGAGGTGGTCCCGTTTCTCGACGAGGCGCGCCGCGAGCTGCTCGCCTCCGAGCTCGAATTCCAGGCGCGGCATAGCGGGCTGAACCTGCCGCGCGGACCGGTGCACGCCGACCTGTTCCGCGACAACGTGCTGTTCGAGGGAGAGCGCCTCGGCGGGGTGATCGATTTCTATTTCGCCGGTATCGACGCCTTCCTGTTCGACGTCGCGGTGACCTTGAACGACTGGTGCGTCGACCCCGCGGGAGAGATCGACGCGGAGCGTGCCCGGGCGCTGCTCGCCGCGTACCGCCGCGCCCGGGAGTTCACTGGCGCGGAGCTCGAGGCCTGGCCGGTGCTGCTGCGCGCCGCCGCGCTGAGATTCTGGCTGTCGCGGCTCTACGATTTCTACCTCCCGCGCGCGGGAGAGCTCACCCACGCGCACGACCCCGAGCATTTTCGCCGCGTGCTCGAGGCAAGGCGCGCCCGGGCCTTCCCTCTTGTATGAAACCCGGCGCCGTCACACACTATCCCTCATGAACCCGACCGGGCAGCGGGCCTGAGATGCGCATCGTTCCCGCGAGGAACGGCTGGACCTGGCTGGTGCGGGGGTTTGCGCTGTTTCGCAAGAACCCTCCGATGTGGCTGTTCCTGGTGTTCACCTACTGGATCGCGGTGGCGCTCCTCGGCCAGATCCGCTACCTCGGCCCGGCCGCCTCCACCGTGCTGCTCCCCGCGTTTTCAGTGAGCTTCATGTTCATGTGCGCGGTTCTCGAGCACGGCGGGATGCTGCGCCCCGCGCTGCTCATCTCGGGCTTCCGCAGCGGATCTGCCACCCTGATCCTGCTCGGCGTGCTCTACCTGCTCTCCCTCGTCGCGGTGCTCGGCGTCTCCTCGATCGCCGACGCCGGCGCGCTGCTCTGGTGGGTCCTCTCGGGGCGCGAGCCCGCCGACGAAGCCCTGCTCGATGGCAGCGTCTCGCTCGCCATGCTGGTCGCGTCCCTGGCGGCCGCCCCGGTGCTGATGGCGTTCTGGTTTGCACCGGTGCTCGCGGCGTGGAGCCGGATCGGCGCGGCCCAGTCGCTGTTCTACAGCTTCTTCGCAGTGTGGCGGAACTGGCGGGCGTTTCTCGTCTACGGAGCGGCGCTGTTCCTCGCGGGCGCGCTGTTCATGACGGCGGTGACGGTCCTGGCGGTTCTGATGCAGGGAAAGATACAGGTGCTGCGCTCGTTCGCGCTGATCTTCACGCTGCTCACCCTGCCGACCCTGTTCGCCAGCTTCTACGCTAGCTACCGCGACATCTTCCCGGAGAACGCCGTGCCGGCGGAGCCGCCTTCGAATGCCGGAAGCGCGTAGCCGGCCGCGATTCTGCTATCCTTCGCGGCGGCGCGGAGTGAAAACTTGACCGACGAGCCCTGCGAGCTGTGCGCCTCCCCGGGAGGGGACGTGCTCTGGCGCGACGAGTTCTGCCGCATCGTGCTCGTCGATGATCCCGATTATCCCGGCTTCTGCCGGGTGGTCCTGGAGCGCCATGTAAAGGAAATGACCGATCTCGCACCCGCCGAGCGCACGCGCCTGATGAATGCGGTGTTCGCGACCGAAGCGGCGCTGCGCGAGCTGCTTTCCCCACGCAAGGTCAACCTCGCGAGCCTCGGCAACGCGGTCCCGCATCTGCACTGGCACGTCGTTCCCCGTCACGGCGACGACCGCCATTTTCCGAAGCCCATCTGGGCCGAGCCCTCGCGCGCCCGCGCGCCGCGCGCCGCGCCCGACCGGCGAACGCTGGCCGCCGCGCTCAGGACGCATCTCCCCTAGCCCTATGGTGGATCTCGATCTCCCGACCATCACCCCGGACGCCGAGCCGGAATTCACCGACGCGTCCGGCTGCGCCAAGTGGCTGCAGACCGTGCCGCTCATCAACGTGGGCCCGGCCCACGTCCGCCTTCTGGGACAGCTCGAGGAGCTCAACGCCTACAAGCTGGCGCCGGCGGAGCGCCTGAAGATCCTGGAGCTGATGCGCGAGCCCGTGAACTTCGTGCAGAAGGAGCACGCCAAGAAATTTGCAAGCCGCCCGGCGCCGCTCGCGCCGACGGAGCGCGAGGTCCTGAAGAACGTGCACGCGCTCTGGGACGCCCTTTCGGCGGGTTATCAGCACTGCGTGCAGGCAGTCGCGGAGCGCGCCGGAAACCTGAGTGTTCCGCTGGTGGGACAGCGCGTGCTGTGGTGCATCGGCCAGAAAATGGTCACCTACTATCAGGCGTACCAGGACGTGGGCGAGCGGGAATGGAAGGTTCTGCACCGCGTCTACGCGCTGGTCGAGGAGCGCGGTGCCGCCCGGCAGGAAGTCCCGCATCCGTCCCGCAAGGGGAAGGAGACGAGTTGCACTGAGACCTACGCACAGGTGCTGCTCCTCGATCTCGCCAATCCCGGAAAACTCACGCCGCGCCAGATCGAGCTGGTCTCGCTGTGGCTCGAGCGCTGGACTCGCAAGGTGTCGATCGGGCGCGAGTCGGCCGATACGGGCGACGTCGCGCCTTTGCTTGTCGACCTTTCGGGCGCAGGCGGCGCTTCGCACCGGCCGGCCGAGGGCGATTCCGCCCGTGTCCTCGACATCGGCGAGTTGCGCAGCGACCTGCGCAAGCGTATCGCGCTGCTGCGCAAGGGTGAAACCCCCGCGGAGCTCGGCCTGGGCGAGGACGTCACGCCGGGGCTCGCCGACGGCATGCTGGTGATGCTCTACCGGCGCTGGTGCGAGGACAAGCAGTCGCGCGCGCATCCGCGCCACGGCGCAAGCGGCACGGCGCAGACCTGTGCGGGCATGCCCGCGATCCACTTCTTCGTCACCGGACGCGCGTTCGCGGTGCGCGCGGGCTCGCGGCCGATGTCGACGAAGGAGCACATGGAGATCGCGACCCTGGGGCGCCTTGCGACGGCGCGCCTGGAGGACGACCCCGCCACCACGCCCAACTATCCGCTCGAGACCTGGCAGATCAAGGACGAGAGCGCGTCCGGGCTGCGCCTGGAGCGCGTCGATCCGCGCGCGAACTCGCGCCTGGTGCTGGGCCAGCTCCTGGGGATCCGCTTCGCCGATGCCAAGGCCTTCCTGCTGTGCACTGTCAAATGGCTCTCGGTCTCGACGGACTTCGCGCTGCGCATCGGCGTACAGATCCTGCCCGGCGTTCCGCAAGGGATCGCGATCAAGGCCGCCGGCGCGAACACCGAGCCTTTCGTCCAGGGATTCCTGCTGCCAGCGTTTGCTCCGCTCCAGGCTCCCGAAACCCTGGTCACGCCCGCGGGCTGGTTCAAGCCCAAGCGCGAATTCGAGGTGGCCGACCGGCCGAGAGTGCGGCTGGTCGAGCTCGTCGATCGCGGCGCCGATTTCGACCGTGTCAGTTTCGAGCCGGCCTGAAGCGCCCGTTCGTTCGAGAATGCACCATGGCCGCGCCCGACGTCCCGGCTCCCACCGAGATCACCCTGCACCAGAAGTCCAAGGTGCTGGAGGTACGTTTCTCCGACGGGCGCCGTTTCGAGCTGCCCTACGAGCTGCTGCGCGTGTACTCGCCCTCTGCCGAAGTGCGCGGCCACGGGCCCGGGCAGGAAGTGCTGCAGACCGGCAAGAAGGAGGTGGATATCCTGAGCCTCGAGCCCGTTGGCAGCTACGCGGTGCAGCCGCACTTCTCCGACGGGCACGCCACCGGCATCTATTCCTGGGACTACCTGTACGAGCTCGGCGTGAATCGCGATGCGATGTGGAGCAGCTATCTCGAGCGCCTCAAGGCGGCAGGCGCGCGGCGCGAGCCCTGAGGGCAATCGGCCCTCGCAAACCTGCTAGCATGTCCGCATGGGTCTAATCGAATGAGTCAGACCGATTTCGGCTACCGGCGCGTCGACGCCGCCGAGAAGGCAGCCCGTGTCGCCGGCGTCTTCTCCTCCGTCGCGGACCGGTACGACCTGATGAACGACCTGATGTCGGGCGGCCTGCACCGGCTGTGGAAGGCCTTTACCGTGGCGCTTGCAGGCGTGCGCGAGGGCGAGCGCGTGCTCGACGTCGCGGCCGGCTCCGGCGACCTGGCGCGCGAATTCGCGAAGCGCGCCGGCCCGGGCGGAGAGGTCTGGCTCACCGACATCAACCGCGCCATGCTCGAGCGCGGGCGGGACCGCCTGCTCGACCGCGGCATGACACTACCCGCGGTGCAGTGTGACGCGGAGGCGCTGCCCTTCCCCTCGGACTATTTCGACTGCGTCAACGTTGCCTTCGGACTGCGCAACATGACCGACAAGGAGAAAGCGCTCGCCGAAATGCGCCGCGTCCTCAAGCCGGCGGGCAGGCTGCTGGTGCTGGAATTTTCGCGCGTCTGGCAGCCGCTCTCGAGGCTCTACGACTGGTATTCGTTCACCGTGCTGCCCTGGCTGGGCAGGAAGGTGGCCGGCGACGAAGCGGCCTACCGCTATCTCGCCGAGTCGATCCGCATGCACCCCGACCAGGAACACCTCAAGGCCATGCTGCAGCGGGCGGGACTGGAGAAAGTCGAATACTTCAACCTGAGCGCGGGCGTTGCAGCCCTGCATCGGGGATATAAAATCTGACCGGAGGAAGGATGCCATGAAAGCACTGACTGTTTCACTGATCGCGCTGGTATTCGGCGCCGCCGTCGCTGCCGATGACGCGCAGGCCGCGAGGCTGGGCGGCGGCCGCAGCCTCGGCGCGCAGCGGCAAATCACGGCGCCGCCGAAGCAGGCGACCGCGCCCGCGCAGCAGCAGCCCGCGAGCGCTCCGCAGCCCGCGGGGCCCGGCCGCTGGCTTGGACCCATCGCAGGACTCGCCGCCGGTCTCGGCCTGGGCTGGCTGTTCGCGCAGGGCGGCTTCGGATCCGCGATCGGCGCGCTGCTGATGGCGCTTCTTGCCGGGGCCGTGGTGTTCGCCCTGATGCGATTCTTCTCCAGAGGACGCCCCCAGGCATCGCCGCTGCAGTACGCCGGCCTGGGCAACGAGACCGTCGCCGCTCCGCCGCCCTCGCAGCTCCCGGGCGACGCGGGTGCCAGGCCCGATTTCCGCAGCCAATTCGCCCCGAACATCCCGTCGAGCTTCGACGTCGACGGCTTTCTCAGGGAAGCCCGGCGCAACTTCCTGCGGCTCCAGGAAGCGAACGACCGCGGCGACCTGATGCGCCTTCGCCAGGTCACCACGCAGGAGATGTTCGACGCGCTCAAGGGCGATGCGCAGGAACGCTCGCCCGGACAGCAGACCGACGTCGTCACGCTGAATGCGTCCCTGCTCGAGCTCGTCACCGAGAGCGATCTGCACTGGGCGAGCGTGCGCTTTTCGGGCTCGATGCGCGAAGAGGCGAAGTCCGCGGCCGAGCCCTTCGAGGAGATCTGGAATCTGTGCAAGCCGGTGAACGGCTCCTCGGGCTGGCTGCTCGCGGGAATCCAGCAGACGCACTGAATCACTGCCGGCCGGTTGCGACCGCACCCATGCTCGAGCGCGGCGCGGTCGCCGGCCTGAACCACCTGCTCTCGCGGCAGCCGGCGGCGGCTGAGCGCCTGCGGCCCTTCGCGGGGCAGGGCGTGGAAATCCGCTGCCCTCCGTTCCCGGACCTGCGCCTCACGATCCTGGAAAGCGGCCTGCTCGCACGCGCGCAAGGCGCGACGGCGAGCGCGCTCTTGGTCAGGCTCAAGCCCGGCGCCCTCCCGCTGCTGCTGGCACGCGACGAGGGCGCGCGGGGGCAGATCGAAATCCAGGGTCCGGCGGATCTCGCGGGCGCGGTCGACGCTCTGGTCCGCTCCCTGGCCTGGGACATCGAGGAAGACCTGTCGGCGGTATTCGGAGACGTTGTCGCCCGCCGCCTTGCCTCGGGCGCGAAGGCCGTTGCGGCCTGGCAGCGGGACGCCCTGCTGCGGCTTGCGGAAAATCTCGCCGAATACTGGGTGGAGGAGCAGCCGCTGCTGCTGCGCCCCGGTGATGCGGAGAAATTCGCTCATGAGGTCGACGCGCTGGGCGATGAGACGGCGCGTCTGGAGAAGCGCATCGAGCGGCTGGAAAGCGCCGGCAAGCGCTGACTCCCTTGTTCCGCCTCGTCAAAATCCTGTGGATCGCCCTGCGCTTCGGGCTGGACGAATTCGCGCTCGCCCCCGACAGCGCGATGGCGCGCGCGATCCGTGCGCTGTTCTTCTATCGCTCGCTCTCCCGGCCCCGCGGCGCGAGGCTGCGCTGCGCGCTCGAGGCGCTCGGGCCCATCTTCGTCAAGTTCGGCCAGGTCCTCTCGACGCGCCGCGACCTGCTGCCCTCCGATCTCGCCGACGAGCTGGCGAAACTCCAGGACCAGGTGCCGCCGTTCGCGGGCGACCTCGCCGTCGCCGAGGTCGAGCGTGCGTTCGGCAAGCCGATTGCGGAGGTGTTCGAGAAATTCGAAGCGGAACCGGTAGCGAGCGCATCGGTAGCCCAGGTCCATTTCGCGGTGCTCCCGGGAGGCACCGAGGCGGCGGTCAAGATCCTGAGGCCCGGGATGCTGCCGGTGATCGGCGAGGACCTCGCGCTGCTCAACACGGCGGCAGGCCTGGTCGAGCGCTTTTCGGCCGATGGGCGGCGCCTGAGGCCGCGCGAAGTCGTGGCCGAGTTCGCGCGTCACCTGTCCGAGGAGCTCGACCTGATGCGGGAGGCGGCGCACGCGAGCCAGCTGCGCCGGAATTTCCAGGATTCGCCGCTCCTCGCCGTTCCGGAGGTGTACTGGGACTGGTGCACCAGCACCGTCATGACGATGCAGAGAATGCGCGGCACGCCGGTGAGCCAGGTGGACGAGCTGCGCCGGCAGGGCGTGGACATCCCCAGGCTCGCGCGCACCGGCGTCGAGATCTTCTTCACGCAGGTGTTCCGCGACGGTTTCTTCCACGCCGACATGCACCCGGGGAACATCCTGGTCACGGCCGAAGGCCGCTACGTCGCGCTCGATTTCGGCATCATGGGCACGCTCACCGAGGTCGACAAGCAGTACCTGGCGCAGAACTTCCTCGGCTTCTTCCAGCGGGACTATGCCCGCGTGGCACGCGCGCACCTGGAGGCGGGCTGGGTGCCGGCCGGCACCCGGGCGGACGAATTCGAGGGCGCGATCCGCGCGGTGTGCGAGCCGTTCTTCGACCGGCCGCTGGGGGAGATTTCTTTCGGACGCGCGCTGGTGCGCCTGTTCCAGACCTCGCGCCGCTTCAACGTCGAGATCCAGCCGCAGCTGGTGATGCTGCAGAAGACGCTGCTCAACATCGAAGGGCTGGGACGGCAGCTCGATCCCGGCCTCGACCTGTGGGCCACCGCCAAGCCGTTCCTCGAGAAATGGATGCGCGAGCAAGTCGGCTTCAAGGGACTGCTGCGCACCCTGCGCAGGGAGGCACCGCACTGGGCGACGATGCTGCCGCAGCTGCCGCGCCTGCTGCATCGCGCCTTGGCCGACGACCGCGTCGGGCGCATCGAGCGCGCCCTCGAGGAATTGCTCGTGCTCGAGCGCCGGCGAAACCGGCTGATCGGCCTCGCCGTCGCCGCGCTCGCCGCGACTCTCGCATGCGCCGCGTTCTTGAGCCTCAGGTACCTTCCATAGGCGCGCCCCGGTTCACTCACCCCTGGATCGCCGACCTCAGGCGATCATCCTCCGTACAGGTATCCCGGCAACCACAAGGTCATGCCGGGCCAGAGGTACATGATGACCATGCACAGGATCACGATCAGCATGTACGGCATCATGCCGGCGAAGATCTGGTTCAGCGTCACGTGTTTCGGCGCGACACCCTTCAGATAGAAGGCCGACATCGCGACAGGAGGCGAAAGGAACGCGGCCTGCAGGTTGACGAACACCAGGGTGGCCCAAAGGATCGGGTCGATGCTGAAGTGCTTCAGCAGAGGCAGGAAGATGGGCACGAAGATGACGATGATCTCGGTCCATTCCAGGGGCCAGCCCAGGAGAAAGATGATCGCCTGCGACAGGATCATGAACTGTACCGGCGTCAGGTTGAACGACAGTACCCATCTCTCCACCAGTTGCTGGCCACCGTGCAGCGCGAATACCGCGGAAAAGAGCGCCGAGCCGACGAACAGCCAGCACACCATGGCGGTCGTTTTTGCCGTTAGGAACATCGATTCCTTAACCTTCTGCCAGTTGAGCGTTCTCGCCTGAATCGCAAGCAAGAACGCACCGGCGGCCCCGATGCCGGCGGACTCCGTCGCCGTGGTGATGCCGAGCAGGATCACTGCGAGAACGACGATCGTGAGGATGCCGAGCGGCATCACGGAGGAAACCAGCATCTTCAAAAGCTCGAACTGTTCGGCTTCCAGCTTCCAGTAGTACCAGGCGAGGAGCAGGACGGTAGCGGCCACGACGCCCCAGAACCAGAAATAGAACCCCGGCGCAGGACCCTCTGCCGCCGCGGCCGAACCCCCGCCGGCAGCGGTGTCTCCCATGCGTAATGGACCCTGCGATTCGTCGGCGGGCGCATCCGGCTCTGCGATACTTTCTCCGCTCCCCAATTCCTGAAGCTGCCCGTCGCCTGCGGTCTCGGGCTCCTGCGGCTTGGCGCTCTCAGCCCGCTGGGCAGCGCCCGGCGACCCGTTGATCTCTGCGGAGCCGCCCCCGGAGGCCCATAGCGCCTCCGCCGGCTGATGGATCACGACGTACCACCACACGCCCCAGGAAGTCACCGCGGCGAGCAGAAGGGGAAAAATCGCGGTCAGGAAATGCTTCCACAGCACGCCATAGGCCAGCCGGCGGCCGCCGTCTTCTATGGCGAGCCCCTTGCCGGGCGACACGAGCGCTGCAAGTAATCCGAGGAGCATGTTGCGCGAATAGGCCTGCTGGAATTTCTGCACCCAGCCGGAGACCGGTATCTTGGTTTCGGCTTCGGAGAGCCGCGGGGCAATTTTCGGGTTAACAAGCACCCAGCCGAGGATGTAGACGAGATAGAGGAATGCGAGGAAAAACCCCGGAAACATCGCCGAGGCGTAGAGCTTGACCACCGACTGCCCGGCCACCGCCGCGTACACGATGATCATGACCGACGGCGGGATGAGGATGCCGAGCGTGCCGCCGGCCGTGATTACGCCGGAGGCGAGGCGCACGTCGTACCCGGCCTTGAGCATCGGCCTCATCGCGATCACCCCCATGAGGACGACGACCGCCCCGACTAGGCCGCTCGCTATACCCCAAAACGTGCACACCACGAGCGTCGCCACCGCGAGCGACGCCGGCAGCCGCTTGAACGCGAGCTGGATGCTATAGAACATCTTGTCCACCAACGCTCCGCGCTCCATCACGTAGCCCATCAGGACAAAGAGCGGGATCGATAGCAGCGTGTCGTTGAGCATCGCCCCGTAGGTGCGCTCGACCATCAGGTCGAAAATCCTGTTCTGCGTGATCGGTTGCGACGGATCCCAGAACGCAATGAAGCCGAAGAACATCCCCAAGCCCATCAGCGTGAAAGCCGTGGGAAAGCCCATCATGATCACCACCACGATGAGCGCGAGCATGGTGAGCCCCAACACCGGATCGCTCATCGCTCGGCCCCCCTTCCACCAGCGCGCTGATGCGCAGCCTCGTCGATCTCGTGGACCCTTTCGACTACGAACCTGCGAGACTCTTCGTCCACGTAGGTGCTGCCGGCCAGCTGCTCCTCCACCACGTCGATTTCCTCCGCGTCCTTCAGGCGCTCGGGCCAGTCGCCGGTTTTCAGGCAGAGAACGCAGCGGATGATCTCGGCGACGCCCTGGAGCATGACCAGCCCCCCGGCGATCGGGATGAGCGTCTTGAAGTGATAGACGGGCGGCCCCTCGGCGGTGCCGCTGGAGTGCTCGCGGATCCTCCACGAGATCTCGGCGAAATCCCAGCCCGCGTAGATCATGGCCGAAATGCCCGGGATGAAGAAGACGATGTAGAGCGCGAGATCGAGCGCCGCCTGAGTGCGCGGTTTCATCGAGCCGTAGAGGAAGTCGCCGCGGACGTGCCCGTCCTGCGCGAGCGTGTAGGCACCGCACATGATGAACAGGGCGCCGTAGGTCATGGTCGTGGCATCGAACATCCACGCGCTGGGATAGTTAAACAGATAGCGCTTCACCACCTCGACGCACACGATCACCATCAGCACCCCGCCGAGCCACGCAAATGCCTTGCCGACAAACGTGCTGATGGCGTCCAGGCGTAGGATGAAGCGCTGCATGAAACGGAGTTAAGCGCCCCTGCTCGATGGCGCGCAACTGGGGGAAACCCTAGTTCACGCCCGGGAGCATGAAGGGAGTGGGCCCGCACGGGCGGTCGAGCCCGATCAGGCGTTGCGGCGAGTCAGGCGATCTTGAACGACGAGATTGATGAGTTCCGCGGTGGTTTTCGCCTGGAGTTTTGCCATGATTCTCCTGCGATGGAACTCGACGGTCTTGACGGCAATACCCAGTTCCTCGGCGATGACCTTGTTCAGCTTGCCGTCGACCACGCGTCCCAGCACTTCAAGCTCGCGCGCGCTTACCGAGGACATCCGGGCGCTGAGGTCTTTCTGTTGCTCGGCCATCCTCAGTACCTCGGCGTCGATTTCCAGCGCGCGGCGCACCAGGCCGAGCAGGGTTTCATCACCGAAGGGCTTCTCGATGAAATCGAGTGCACCGCGGCGCACCGCCGCAACCGCCATCGCCACGTCACCATGGGCGGTAATGAAGATCAGCGGCACGCGCGTTCCGCGCTTGTGGAGTTCTTCCTGGAGTTGCGGCCCGCTCATTCCGGGCATTCTCACGTCGAGCAGCAGGCACGCCGGCCGTTCAGGCAGGAACCGGGCAAGAAAATCGGCGGCGTCCGCATAAGTCTCCACGGCCAGGCCGTCGGACTCCAGCAGCGAGCGCAGCGAATCGCGAAATCCCGGGTCGTCGTCGACCACGTGCACGATCGGAGTCATGTCCGCGCCTGCGCCACGGGCAAGGTGAAATGGAAAGTGCTGCCGCTGTCCGGATTGGCGCTCGCCCAAAGTGATCCGTCGTGGAACTCGACGATCGAGCGGCAGATGCTCAGCCCCAATCCCATGCCTTCGCGCTTGGTGGTAAAGAAGGGCTGGAACAGGTTCTTTGCGAAATCGCCGGGAATGCCGTGCCCATGATCGCGTACCGCGATTCGCACGAAGCGAGGGTCGTCCGCAGCGGTAAGGACGCGGAGCTCCCGATTTCCGGCCGGCGTGTCGTCCATCGCCTCGATTCCGTTCCTGACCAGGTTCATGATGACCTGCTCCACCATAACCCGATCGGCATCGACCTTTGGCAAGTCGGTCGCCGGCTCGAACACGAGACGGACGTTGCGCTTGGCCGCCTCGGCGCGCATGAGTGAAAGCGTGTCCTCCACCATGGCATTGGCGTCGATCAGGTTGCGGCTCGGTTCGCGTTTGCGCACGAACTCGCGAACCCGCTGGATGATCGCTCCGGCGCGAGTCGCCTCCTCGCTCGCCTGTTCCATGATCTCCTCGAGGACTTGAGGGTCCCAAGTGCCCGACCTCAAGCGACGCAGGCAGCTTCTTGTGTAGTTGACCACCGCGGACAGCGGCTGGTTGATCTGATGCGCG
>Ga0335084_10002143_pt1 | contig 18885 bp, 17 predicted proteins | sample Lox_Sample_44_FD_206721 | JGI IMG/M metagenome (GOLD analysis project Ga0335084, IMG submission 206721) | Soil microbial communities from Loxahatchee National Wildlife Refuge, Florida, United States - Lox_Sample_4.4 | ecosystem: Environmental > Terrestrial > Soil > Wetlands | place: USA...
ACCTGCAGACATGAGGTAGCAAGAGCAGCTCTTGACCTAGGAGCTGATATAGTAAATGATGTTTCAGGCTTGCAATATGACAAGAATATGGTAGACGTACTTGAAGAATATCGACCATCAGTAATAGTCTGCGCTTTTAGTAGAAGGTTGGTTAAAGGAAATCAAATTATACAAACAAAAAAATTGTTGGACCAAAGTATTCTACTAGCTCTGAAAGCAGGAATCCCACAAGAAATGATTGTGGTCGATCCTGCCATTGGCTTTTTTAGAAAAAAAGCCAATGGAGTATTATTTACAAAAATAGACTCTGATTGGTTAAAGAGAGATATATTGGTTTTAAAAAACCTAAACGCGATAAAGGGTAATTATCCTATTCTTGTTTCTGTTTCAAGAAAGTCATTCATAGGAGAGATGTTAGATCAACCAGATCCTGCCAAGCGACTTTATGGATCTCTTGCAGCAGAAACTCTTGCTGTATTAAATGGTGCTGATATAATACGAACTCATAATGTGAAAGCCACAAGCGATGCAATTGAGGTTGCACAAAATTTGTACAATCACAGGAAAGGCTTATAACAGATTTTAAATCTAATGAAGAAGGTTTCATTGGAAATAAGGGAAGGACTAACGTTTGATGATGTACTCCTTGTTCCTAAACGATCTAGCATAGTGACGAGATCTCAAACTAATTTACAAACAAAACTCTCAAAAAATATTTCGATTAACATCCCTGTAATAAGTGCCAACATGGATACAGTTACCGAATCTGCAATGGCAGTGGCAATTGCACGCGAAGGAGGCATAGGAATCATACATAGATTCCTTACCATTTCTGAGCAAGTAAATGAAGTACTAAAGACAAAGCGTTCGGGAAGTATAATTATAGAAAATCCTTATACTGTTCGCCCAGACCAAAAACTATCTGATGCAATAGAGTCCATGAGAGATCGAGGAGTTTCAGGACTGCTCGTAACTGATAGTGAAGGTAAACTTGTTGGAATATTGACAAGGCGCGATATTGTCATGTTAGAACCTGGTGATGAAAATAAGCAAGTAAAGGATGTTATGACAAGTGATGTTATTACTGCAAAATCGGGAGTGGCCATAAGCGAAGCCAAGGACATACTTCGAAAGAATTGCATTGAAAAACTACCACTCTTGGATGAGAGAGGAAATGTAAAGGGATTGATTACCAGTAAGGATATCCTAAATTCCGGTAATTATCCACAAGCGTCAAATGATAAGAAAGGAAGACCACTAGTTGGAGCTGCAGTAGGAGTAAAAGGTGATTTTATGGAAAGAACAGAGGCATTACTTGATGCAGGAGCTGACGTTATAGTAGTGGATATAGCACATGGTCATAGCGATAATGCAATTAATACCGTTCGTTTGATAAAAAAAGCATTTCCAAACTGTGAACTAATCGCTGGAAATGTTGCCACTGCTCAGGGTACAGAAGATCTTATCAAAGCAGGTGTAGACGCAGTTAAAGTTGGAGTGGGTTCAGGATCGATATGTATTACGAGAGTTATCACTGGTTCTGGAGTACCTCAACTTACTGCTGTAGTAGACTGTGCAGAGGTTGGCAAAAAATATGATATTCCAATCATATCTGATGGTGGAGTGAGAAATTCAGGTGATGCCACAAAGGCACTTGCAGCCGGAGCATCTACTATAATGGTTGGAAGTTTGCTTGGTGGAACAGATGAAAGTCCTGGTTCTTATATGATGAAAAATGGCAAGAGATACAAGATATACCGAGGAATGGCATCATTTTATGCATCTCTCGGAAGAAAGAGCAAGGAAAGCGGAAATTCATTTGCAGAGGATCTTAATGATTATGTGGCAGAGGGTGTAGAAGCAATGGTTCCATACAAAGGAAGTGTAACAGACATCATAAAACAACTAACCGGAGGAATACGTTCTGGTCTAAGTTACTGCGGTGCAAATACTATACCACAAATGCAACAAAATGCAGAATTTATTAAAATGTCTGTAGCAGGTTATGCAGAAAGCCAGCCTCACGATGTCGAACTCATGTAACCGACTTTAAATATGGTATAGAGTTAGTTTTTCACAATGCTGACCAGGAAGACCATATCTGGGATAGGAGTTGGATCACTTGCCGCTGTCTTGGGCACATATTTTCTAATTGTATCATTAACGGGTCCAGCACACAATGTAAGCGATGTAGTAGAAATTGGCAAAAGTGACGTGTTTGAGTTTGATGCGGAAAAACATTATCATGAAAATATCAATGTCACTGGAAATTCATTTCACGTAAAGCTAAAGACTCCTGCTGATGGTCTGCAGGTTGACAAAGATTTTGAAAATGAGATCAGTTTTGATTGGTATAGTCTTGATAATGGAAAACATTTCATAAACATTACAAACACTGGAAGTTCAACACTTCACGTGGTTGGAAAATTACAGGCAGTAGAAAATCCGCTAGTATTCACGTCTCATCTTATGGTTATATCATCTGGAGTTCTAATAATCGGATTAAGTGCAATATTTTCTATTAGAAAACCAAGAGGGTTCTAGCTTAATTCTGCTCTTGGGTAGGAGCCCAATATCTTGAGAAATATTGTGTTTGAACGTATCTTCTCAATTGCATCGCTTATGTTTTTATCATTTTGATGTCCTTCAAAATCAACATAAAAGTTGTATTCCCACGGAGTAGCCTTTGTAGGTCGTGATTCAATTTTCGTCAAGTTAATCTTACTTGCATTGAACTTTTCCAAGATGTTAAACAATGCACCTGGATGATGACTTATTGAAAAAATTATCGACGTCTTGTCTTTCTGAGTTCTCTCTACCTTCTCCTTTGCCAAAACCAAGAATCTCGTATAATTGTTTGAATTATCTTCTATTCCTTCTTTTATTATCGGAACCTTGTATATCTCAGCCGCTTTTCTGCTAGCAATGCAAGAAATATTTTCTTTGCCAAGTTCTAGTAAAATCTTTACACTTCCTGCGGTATCGTATGTGGGTATGGGCTTGAGATGATTTTCCTGTATGAATTTTCTACACTGGCCAAGTGCCTGTGGATGTGAATAAACTGTATCGGTTTTTTCTAATTTTTGTAGACCGATAAGACAATGTTTTATCCTATGATATATCTCTCCTACAACTTTAAGGTTGGTTGTAAGCAACACATCATAGCTTTCGCCAACGCTTCCCTCAAGAGAGTTTTCTACAGGAAGTACCGCATAATCAGATTTTCCAGTTTCAGTGGAGTTTAGAACATCATAAAATGTAGGAAATGGAATAGTTTCAATTTTTTCTTTGAAAAAACTTACTGCTGCGTCTTCACTATACGCCCCCGGTTCTCCTTGGAATGCTACTCTTAGCATATCATTATTTGGGATCTTATTTTATAAAATCGCTGTTTCCAAACTTAGTTGATAGTTTTCTCTCTTCGATATACGAACAATCAACGCATTTTATATTATTACCAATAGGTATTACCTTTCCAGCACACTTGTTACATTGAGTAAATAGTACTCCAAGCTCAGGTTCGCTAATTGTGGCATGGACTGCCCCATTGAGTAGGCTAATTATTTTTGCATTAACAATATCGCTTACTCTTACAAGTATTCGTTTCTTTGCTCCTCTAGCTTGACAAATGCATTCTAGGCCAGAATGTGTAGGTTTTCCATTAATGTATAAAATGGTAATAGCAAACATGTTATTCATTAATGCAGCCACATTGCCTGTTATGATATCTCCTACTTTTGGAACAGCAGGCTTTTTCATTTCGATGATTTTTGCTATTCGGTTTGTCTTGTCAAATTCTGTAGTCCCTATCACTAGTGATCTTATAGACTGGCCATCATCAAAGGTATTCTTTCCCGTTTCAAATTCTTCTATTATTGCAATCTTATCTCCTGGAAGAGTTGGTTTTTGAGACAATGATTAAACTTTGAAATTTGATGATTATAATTGTTTATTGACCAACTAAATGATATAATATTCGCCTACGCGTACTAGGCACGCAAAAACATAGGTTTTTCTAGATTTTATCTATTATATGTCCATCCAAGAGTATTCATTTCGTAAATCTATAGAGGAGCATTCAACTTAAAATGCCATCTGGGCAAAAGAACTGCATAACTGTTTCATCTCTAGATCAGAATCTAATACACATTTTCTTATTAGATCAGTTGCAGTCACAATTCCTATTATCTGATTTCCTTCGAGCACAGGTACTTTGTGAATTTTTTTCTCTTTCATAAGTTCAGCAAGTTTGGTGGCCGTAGACTCTGGACTAATTGATATCAAAGGCGATGACATTACATCACGTAGACATGTAGTCGACGATTTTTCCTGAGCTGTAATTCGTGTAGCAAAATCTCTTTCTGTCAATATTCCTACAGGTACATTTTTTTCTGTAATTACCAAACACCCTACACCAGAATCTGACATCATTTTGGCTGCATCCTTTACCGATAATGAAGAATCAATTGTCAAGACTTGCTTTCTCATCATATTTCTAACAAGGATATTCATTATAATTTCTAGGTGTTTCATACTTAAAAACTAGAATTAGATTATCAATTCTGAGAGCAAGAATACAATCATCGAAAGAGGAAGGTATAGCAACTGGTTATGTTAATTCTTCAAATTAGTTTACATTCTGACTCTACGATAGAACATTCTTTTTATTATCTCCGCTGATATCATATATGAAACCACTACTAGACCAATCATAGCAACAAGGGTTGGGGATAAGGGAGCAAATCCAAACGCATTTCCAATTGGAGTCAGTGGAACAAGAATTACTGTGGCAACTATTACGATAGTGGATATAAACAACAATTTTCCGGGTTTGCTCTTGAAGAAAGGTCTCCTGCTTCTGATGACAAGGACTATGAGTGAGGCAGATATTACTGATTCAGTAAACCATCCCGTTCTAAATTGCTCAATTGACGAACCTATCACTAGTAATAAACCAAAAGTGAGAAAATCAAAGATGGAACTTAGTAGACCAAATGAAAGCATGAATCTGCGAATGAATTTGATATTCCATCGTCTCGGTTTGTAAACTAATTCCTCATCTACACTATCATTTGCAATACTCATTTCCGGAATATCTGTCAACAAATTTGTAAATAGTATCTGTTTTGGTAATAGTGGTAGAAATGAAAGAAAAATAGATGCTCCTGCCATGCTAAACATATTTCCAAAATTTGCACTTGTTGCCATAAAGACATATTTCAAGGTATTAGCAAATGTCTTTCTTCCTTCCTTTACACCTTGGACTAGGACACTCAGATTTTTTTCTAGCAGGACAATATCTGACGCTTCTTTTGCAACATCTGCTGCACTATCAACTGATATGCCAACGTCTGCAGCGTGAAGAGCTGATGCATCATTTATTCCATCACCCATACATCCTACTACATTGCCACATTTTTTGAACGCAGTAACTATTCTCTCTTTTTGATTTGGTTCAACATCTGCAAAAACGTCAATCTTATTGACAGTTCCATAAAGTGCCTCATCACTCATCTGGTAAATTTCTTTTCCAGTAAGAATTCTGGGTTGCAAAATACCAACTTGTTTGCTCAAACTTTCAGCCACTATTTTGTTATCTCCTGTAACTATCTTGAGTTCAATTCCCAAATCCTTTAGCTGTTTTATGGTGTTTTCTATTCCAGATTTTGGTGGATCAAAAAACACTAGAAAGCCCAAAAATATCATTTCATTTTCTTTTTCTTTAGTAATGTTCGATTCTGCAATTTTTTTGTAAGAAACCCCTAACACACGGTATCCTTTCTTGCTGAGGTCTGTAAACGTACAAAAAATATCATTTTCCATATCCGACATGGGGGATATTCCGGTTTTTGTCTCAACATTAGAACATATGGATAAAATATTCTGTAATGCACCTTTTGTTATCATAAGGTTTTCTCCACCTTCTGTAACCAATATAGTCAATCGTTTACGGATAAAATCATAAGGAATCTCATCTAGTTTCTTGTACTCGGTAAGGTCAATCTTAGTGTGACTTCTAATTGCTTCATCTATTGGATTTGTAAAACCAGTCTCAAAAAAAGCATCTATGTAAGAATATAATAACACTTTATCGTTTTCTTTGCCTTCAACATCAAGGCATGATTTTATGCGAACTACGCCCTCAGTTAGAGTGCCTGTCTTGTCAACACAAAATATGTTCATGCTCCCAAAATTTTCAATCGAAGAAAGTCTTTTGACAATTACTTTATGCTCTGCCATGAGTTTTGCACCATGTGATAAATTTACACTGATAATGGCAGGCAATAACTGCGGTGTCAATCCAACCGCAAGTGCTAGAGCAAAAAGAAATGCCTCAAGAACCGGTCTTGCTAAATAGACGTTTATTGCAAATATCGCAACTACCAGAATGAGTGTGACCTGCATCAGTAAATATCCAAATTGCCTGACTCCACGTTCGAATTCTGTTTCAGGTACACGAAGTCTTAGGTGTTCGGAGATCCTGCCAAACTCAGTATCTTTTCCAGTGGTAACAACAAGGGCCTTTGTATGTCCGCTTACAATGCTAGTTCCCATGAAGAGAGAATTAGACCTCTTTGCAAGAGGAGTTTCTAACGGTACGGTCCCAGCGATTTTTTCGGCCGGATAAGTCTCTCCTGTGAGGGTTGATTCATTTACAAAAAGATCTTTTGACTCTAAAATAATACAATCAGCAGGAACACTACTTCCTGCAGAGAGAATTGTTATGTCCCCTGGTACTACTTGTTCCGCTGAGATCTTTTCTTGTGATCCATTTCGGATCACAGTAGCTGTTATTCGTACTAGTGCTAGTAGCTTTGATATTGCATTTGTAGCTCCACGCTCTTGCCAGAATGTAAGTAAGCCACTCGCTATTATGATGACAAATATTATGATGCTATCTGTCGTGTCAGCAAGAAACAAAGATAGACTAGCTGCAAAAATAAGAATAATAATTATCGGACTTTTGAATTGACTTAGGAATAAACCAATAGCGCCAGTTCTTTTTTTCGGCTTTAATGTATTTGAACCGTAATGTAGAATTCTCTGGTTAGCCTCTTCGGTGGTAAGACCATCTGAACTTGACTGTAGTTTTTGTACCAAGTCTTTGGTCGATACACTCCAAAAAGGTATTGCTGACATGAAACTACAATATGAGATATCATTGAAGTATTTTTACCTTCAAGGCAAGCTCTAAATTCATAAAAAATTTTGGTTTCTGAAAATGAATTCATATCAAACATTAAGCAAAATCTAGAATACGTGAATTTCTATATGTTAATCCATTTTATAGTTTTTGTTTAAAAAGAGCTGAGAATATACAAAAAGATTAAATCAACATAACAGAACAAATGTCATACGTCAGGAACAACCTCAATACATAAATCAATATTCTTAGCCTTGATAGTTACTACAATTGTTCTAGTCGGATCTTTCAATTATCATAACGTTTTTGCTCTAGACTCTACATCTACTACTGTTACAGCAGGCTCATCTACAGTAAATTCATGGACTCAAATTGTATTCACTGCTATAATAAAGGATATTTCTAATTCTACACTTGTTCCTACCGGCAGCGTAACATGGACTGACAACAATTCTGGTGGTACATTTAATCCGTCTTCTTGTACCTTACCATCTGGAGGGTGTACTACATCATACACTCCTGGAACAGATTCTCCAAGTTCTGTAACAATAACTGCAAGTTATGGAGGAGATGTTAATCGTACAGCAAGTAATGGAACATTACAGTTGACTGTAAACCATTTCCATTCTACATCTACTACAGTTATGCCAAATTCAGCAACAGTAAATTCAGGGACTTCAATCTCATATACAGCAACAGTAGATGATACTTCAAGTCTTAAAACTACTCCAACTGGTAATGTAACATGGACTGACAACAATTCTGGTGGTACATTTAATCCGTCTTCTTGTACCTTACCATCTGGAGGGTGTACTACATCATACACTCCTGGAACAGATTCTCTGTAACAATAACTGCAAGTTATGGAGGTGATTCGAGCCACTCGGGAAGTGCCGGAGTTTCTGCTCTTATGGTAAACGTTTTACACCGTACAACATCTTCTATCAAACCAAATCCTGCAATCCTATTCCCTAACGGAACTGCAAAATTTTTAATATTAGTCAACGATTCATCAAGTTCTCCTACGGTTCCGATAGGAACAGTTTCATGGAGCGATGGTAATGCTGGTGGCATCTTCAATGTAACCTCGTGCACACTTTCCTCTGGAACATGTGCTGCGTTGTATACTGCATCTGGAAATCCCCCAAACGTAATTACAATAAACGCAACATATTCAGGCGATAACACTCATTCAATAACTTCAACTGTTTCAACATTATCAACAAATGTAAGTTATACTACAACCACAAAAGTTACGCCAAATCCAGCAACATTTGTAGCTGGAAATCCAGTTGTATTTACTGCAGATGTTGCTGACACTTCAAACCCATATGATTCTTTGATTGGTCTTGTTTCATGGAGTGACAACGGTGCAGGTGGCACTTTTAACCAAAATGGATGTGCTCTTTCGGAAAATCATTGTTCATTGACATATTCGCCACCATCTAATCCATCAAATACAATTACAATAGTGGCAAGTTATGCAGGAGACTCTGATCATTTGGGCAGCTCTGGTACTTCATCGTTATTGGTAACTGGCTCAACTCAAACGTCCCAATCTATTCCCACATCAAACCAGTCTACAAATAATGTTATAATTCCTCAATGGATAAGAAGCAATGCCAAGTTTTGGCACGACAATTCAATAGGAGATAGTGATTTTGAAAAAGGAATTCAATACTTGATACAAAAAGGAATAATGAAAATCCCGCCAACCCAGTCTGAAACTGGCAATGGGACAAATAAACAGATTCCACCGTGGGTAAAAAATGACGCCGGTTGGTGGGCGAGTGGTCAAATCTCAGATGATGAATTTGTTAAGGGGATACAATATCTCATTCAACAGGGAATAATCATAGTTTAGGATTCTGCTTAACTATCTTGTAACTTTTCTTATGTGCTTTATTGCATAAAATCCACAAGCTATTACAGTAACTGCACCGATAGAAGATGCAATGGTAATCATTGTCCATGAGCTAGTTTGTGGAACTGGATTCTTATCAGTTTGAACCTTGATATTTTGTGATGACAGTGATGTCTTGTAAGGTGATAGAGATGAAATTGTTTGTTCTGTAGGATTTGGTTGCGTAGTCTGTTGAGTTGTCTGCTCTCTGGGTATTGTTTGTGTTGTTTGTTGATTAAGTTGTGAATTGGCCTGTTCAGCTTCTTTTTTGATTCCCTGCTCGATTTGTTGCATCTGCTCTGGGGCTGGTGCGCCTATCTGATGAGGAAGCTTGCCAATTGTTGCCAGTGCTTGTCTTATCTGTTCTGAACTCCATCCAAGCGAAGAAAGTTTGTTATAGAAATCAGATTCGCTAATTTGTCCATTTTGGTATGCTTGTATGATGGAATTGCCATTGTCTGCAACCTTAGGTGGGGATGGAGGAGAACTAGATGTGACCATAAACTGTACCGTTTTTATGATATTATTTATCTGGGGGGCATTTTCTTCAGCCCAACCAAATTTGATATCATAGGTGCCTGCAGGCTGATCCTTTGCATTGCATAAGGTAGAATATCGATAAACAGTCTTCCCATTTACCATAACATCACAGACAGAGTTTTCAAAACCATTCAGATATGCCGGATTTGGATTCACTGTGCTGAATAGCGAAAAAGTAACTGTCTTGTTTGCAAAGTCATGATTTACTGCCTGATCATGTGTATAGATTGGAAAGCAATCTTCTCCTCCACAATGACTCTGTGGAGTTACTCCAAATGGTTGTGAAAATGGCAAATAGATGTAAAGATCATGATATGGATATGTCTCATTTGATATGTCTGGAATATTTGATAGCGTGATTGTTATCATGGTTCCAGGAGGTCCAGATGATGTCGATATTTTAACATCTGGGCTAGCCAAGGTGCTAAGATCTGAGGTTGCCCATGCAAAACCGAGAATTGGCAAGATAGCTAGTCCGAGTAATCCAAAAAATACAATTCGATTCAATTATATGAAAATTTCTGAGTAATCGCTAATAAGACTTGAGAAGGAGTACTCAGTAACGTCTTCCATTAATAATGCAATCACTAGATAAAGAAGAGAAATCATTTTACTATTTTTAATATTGAATAAATAATTCAAAACCTAATCTCTCTCAAATCATAACTTTAGGTTGTCTGGTTTGTAATTGTTTATAACCAGTGCGAGATCTGCAGAAATTCGTCCACATTCTCCTTTCTTAGTACTTTCAATAATGCATTTGCTTGAGGAGTAGATAATACTGGTTTATGAAAATGATTGTCAGTTGATATTCTTGGGCATGCAACCTGAATAAACGCATCAATTCCTTTGAGATTACGTAACTTGTCATCAGTAATCTCTGTTAAAGCAAAGAGCTGAACTTTCTTTCCTAATCTCTCTAATTCATTTTTGAATCTGAGTGCTGTAACTTTAGAAAATTGGCCTTCTTTTAATCCGATTATGATTCCAAAAGTCTCGCACTCTGAGGCTTTGTAGACTGATAGTATTGCCTTTTTTTGTAATTGTCTAGAAAATTCCGTAACATCTCTTATCTCATTGAAGTATGGATCTAAAACGTACGTTGGTTTGTTTGTTGATAGTGCAATTCCTGCGGCATGAAAATTACTTTGTCCCAAGAATACATTAGCATCAACAATATCTCTAGTTTCGGATACTGGATAAAATTCACAACCAAAAACTTGACCATCGTTTAGTTGACCTTTCCCTTTTCCAATTTTGACTGTAACGCCAGCTTCTTCGAGTATTCTTTTTACTTTGTCTATCTCATTCAAGTGCTGACTATCAGTTACAAGTGAAACTGTCTTTCCCCGAAACTCTGCAGCAGACTTTATTGCAACACTTTCAAAGGATATGTCATCAAAAGCATCTATCAAAATTATATTATCGCCAAAGCTGGTTGAATTAATGCTATGACCTATATGAAACAGAATTTCAGCTCCAAGCACCTTAGCACCGTTAACATTAAGATCACAAGTACCAAAACAACTGTCAGCCATTACATATGCTGGTATTCCGAATCTGTGCATTATCTTTAATGATGTCTCTTGAATCTTTGGTATTATACCATCTGGTCCATTTAATGCCACAGAAACAGGCTTTCTCCTTTGTATCTCGTCGAAAATTCGAGTCTCATCTATTACTATCAATCGCTATCAAAAATTGTTTTTTTAATTTAAATCAAACGAACTGCCATAATATTTAATATGATATGGTCTTATGACCAAATCATGCCACTGGCCTTTGTACTAATAAATGCTGAATTAGGTGCAGAAAATGAGCTTTTAAATGAACTCAAAAAAATGGAGAATATAAAATACGTCTATGTCTTGTATGGGGCATATGACTTGGTGATTAAGGTAGAAGCACCTGATAATGAGACATTAAAAAGAACTATTTCAAATAACATAAGGCAACTCAAAAATGTTCGTTCAACCCTCACAATGACTGTAATCGAATGAAACAAACATCCATTCTTCACATAGGATTTGATGATACAGATTCAAGAAATGGAATGTGTACAACATTTCTTGCTTACAAGATAGTAGAATACCTCAAAAAAGAGAAAGTAAAGTTCCTGGACTATCCATATCTCATAAGATTCAATCCAAATATTCCTTGGAAAACAAGGGGCAATGGCGCTGTTGCGTTGAAAATTGAAACCAATCGCCCAAGATTGATAAAACAAAGTATTCTCAAATTTATCAAAAGGTATTCTGCTATAGGGGATGGAGCAAATCCCGGTCTGGTCTTTTATGAAAATAAACAAGTTCCAGAAAAATTCTCTAAATTTGGAAAAATGGCACTAGCGCAGTTGGTGAGCAGGAATGAAGCAAAGAAATTCATCAAAGAAAATGATCTTGAGGCGTATCATCTTGGTAATGGTCAAGGATTGATCGGAGCAATAGGTGCAATAGGGTACAGCTTTAGGGATCATACTTTTGAATTAATTTCATACAGAGATAAAACAAATTTTGGAAAGAAGAGGGAGATTTCTAAAGACAGTGTACAAAGAATGCAACAGCTGACTTTTCCTAAAACATACAATAGCTACGACGAGATAAAAAATCGAATCCTAATTGCGCCGCATGGTCCTGATCCTGTGTTCTTTGGTGTACGTGGCGAGGATGTTACTAGTGTAATTAAAGGGGCATCTCTTATAAAATCCAGTGAAAAATTTTGCGGTTATATGATCTTCCGTTCAAACCAAGGGACCAGTGACCATCTGCAAGATAAAATTGACCTTAAAAATATAAAACCATTTTCTTCCGGATACATAACCGGCAGAATAGTTCAAAGACCATGGACTGGTTTTGGCGGTCATGTTTTTTTCTCCATAATTAGTGATGGAATTACAATCAGGTGTGCTGTATACAAGCCTACTGGACTTGCCCAAATAGCTTCAAATTTGATAGAAAAAGATTTAGTAAGAGTTGGAGGAGGGATACGAAAGTCTTCAAAAAATCACAAACGAATTCTGAATGTGGAGTTTCTCAAAATCCTTGATCTTGAGGAACAAATTGTTACTGCAAACCCATTATGTAACTCGTGCAACAAACGTATGAAATCCAAGGGCAAAAACCAGGGATATCAATGTCCAAAGTGTAAAAAGGTCCAATTAACCAAAATTGAACAAGTAATTACAAGGAAAATAAAGAAACAACTGTATCTGCCAGTTCCATCTGCCCATAGGCATTTAACCCGTCCCTTACAAAGGATGGGTAAAATTAATGATGAGTTAAAGTTTGACGATTCAACAAGATGGTTTTCTATAAGAAATTAACTCTGCTATGAAGATAGCGGGGAGTAGATTTGAACTACTGACTTGCGGGTATCTCATCATCGTAGATTATGAGCCCGCCGGGATGACTTAGCCCCGAAGTCTGGCTTCCCCACCCCGCTAAGTGAAGAAAAGTTTGAGGGTGATATATACGCTTTAACAGAATTTAGAAATAATTAATAGGATTTCAAAAGTCTCAGTCCTGTGGACAAAAAAACTAGAATCCTTGCAATAATTGCTGCAGTTGCCGTGTCTATAGTGATCATAACATCTCCATCGGGTTCAATTGTAATACCAAAACCAAGCACGAGTCCCACAGGAACTGATGCAGTACAAATTATTGCCACAAATCTTCAAGAACCTTGGGGATTGGCATTTGGAGATGGAAAGATCTTTCTTACTGAGAAAGTTGGAAGAGTGCGAGTTATTGACAACGGAAATCTTCTCAATGAATCAGTTGCTGATCTCCATGTTGCAGATGTTACTGACGCAGGGCTTTTGGGAATAACAACTCATCCTGATTTTTTAACAAATCATTTCTTGTATGTTTACTATACTTACAAAGAAAATGATAAGTTATGGAACAAAGTTCTTAGAATTACCGTCCCAAATGACAAGATCTCAGATGCAAAAGTTATACTTGATAAAATTCCTGGTGCAGAATTCGATAATGGAGGCACCCTCAAATTTGGACCTGATAGGAAACTCTATATCGGTACTGGTGATGCAACCGATGAAGACTCTGCTCAAAACTTGAACTCAATTGCTGGCAAGATATTGCGATTAAATGATGACGGTTCTATTCCAAATGATAATCCTTTTCCAAATTCTCCTGTCTATTCATACGGTCACAGAAATCCACAAGGACTAGCATGGGATGATCGAGGCAATCTATATGAAACTGAGGAAGGACCTACAAAAAATGACGAAATTAACATAATTGAGAAAGGCAAGAATTATGGTTGGCCAAGTCAAGAATGCACGGGTTCAAATGAATACGTCAATGCTATATTATGCTACAGTCTGAGCACTGAGCCAGCGGGAATTGCCTATTATAATTCTGAAAAAATTGATCTAAAAAATAGTCTCGTGTTGGCCACTCTTCGCGGCAATATTCTCTATCAACTTACCGTTCATAATGGTAATGTGACATCACAAAAGATCATATTGGATGGATTGGGAAGGATTCGTGAGGTTGGAGTGGGACCTGATGGATATCTGTATATTCTCACTGGTAACACAGATGGAAAAGGATTTCCAGACAAAAAGGATGATAAACTATTGAGGATTGTAAAGTAAATTGAACAATTCATCTATTCCAAAATTCCACGAAAAGACAAGAGAGGAAAGGCTGAAAATATTGGAGATTTTCTCAAACCTTTCTAAGGAAGACATGGCAATTCTCAGAACCAATGGTGGAATCGCATTTGATCAGGCAAATAATATGGTAGAAAATGCCATTGGAACAATTTCATATCCCCTTGGAATAGCTACAAATTTCAAAATAAATGGAAAGAACTATCTTATTCCAATGGTTACAGAGGAACCCTCAGTTATCGCTGCTGCATCAAAGGGTGCTAAAATTGCAAGAAAACATGGAGGATTCACTATGGATTCTGACGAGTCTTACAGCATAGGACAGATTCAAGTTGTTGATGTTGACGTAGAATCTGCTATTTCTAAAGTAAGTAGATCAACTGATGAAATTATTACACTTGCAAATTCTAAAAGTAAAACTCTGTCAAAAATGGGTAAGGGAGCAAAAGAAGTCACCTGCAAGGAAATTAATTCAGAGCTAGGTAAGATGCTTGTAGTAGAGATGCTAATTGATGTGGGCGATGCAATGGGTGCTAATGTTACAAATACTATGTGTGAAGGAGTTGCGCCATTAATTGAAAAAATAACAGGTGGCAAAGTTATCTTGCGAATACTTTCAAACTATTCTACAAAACGTCTGGTAAGAGGAAAAGCAATATTTGATAAACATGAATTGGGTGGGGAAGATCTAGTCGATAACATAATCTGGGCATATGAATTTGCAGCAAATGATCCTTACAGAGCTGTAACTCATAACAAGGGAGTAATGAATGGAATAATAGCAGTCGCGAATTCTACTGGCCAAGATACCAGAGCAATAGAAGCTGCAGCACACGCATTTGCTTCAAGAAATGGGAAATATACTTCACTTACAAGATGGAAAAAAGATGAGAATGGAAATCTCCTCGGCGAAATTGAAGTTCCTATGTCGGTGGGAATTGTTGGCGGAATAATAAATATTCATCCAATGATTAAGACATGTATGAAAATTCTAGGAATCAAATCGGCAAGAGAACTAGCTTGTGTTATAGCTGCCGTGGGCTTGGCTCAAAACTTTAGTGCCATCAAAGCATTGGCATCAGAAGGGATACAAAAGGGCCATATGAGACTTCATGCAAAAAATATTGCGATTTCGGCCGGGATTCCTCAAGACAAAATGGACTTCGTAATATCACGGATGGTTCAAGAAGGGAATGTCTCTGTAACTAGAGCAAAGGAAATCTTGGAACTTCCCTAGGCGACTAAATATATATCCAAAGAAGTTTGGAAGGACTACGTTGACTCTAGTAAAATTTGCTGTTCCTAAAGGAAGCATAGAAGAAGCTACCTTCAAGATTCTGGACAGGTCTTGGACAAGAGTAGTTCGAAGGGACAGAACCTATCGAGTTTTGCTAGATGACCCTAGGATTTCGGTTAAAATGCTACGCCCTCAGGAAATTCCAAACCTAGTATTTGATGGCCTGTACGATGTAGGTATAACAGGGAGAGATTGGGTCAAGGAAACAAATTCTGACGTGGATATTCTTCTTGATTTAGAGTATGGTAGAATCAAACTTGTAATTGCAATACCAGATTCTTACCATTTCAAGTCCTTAGATGATATGATAATGTCTTATGCAAAGAAGAAAAAAATATTACGAATTTCTTCTGAATATCTAAACACTGCAGCCAAGTTCATTATGCAATGTAAGAGTTACAAGAAATTTTATGGTTCAAAGCAACCAGTTATTGTAACGCCTTGGTTAAGACAGGGAACTAACAAGAATATCCAAATCTTCCTATCTTTTGGAGCAACTGAAGCAAAACCACCCGAGGATGTAGATGCAATCATGGATGTCACGGAAACCGGGACAACCTTGACACAAAATCAGCTGAAGATAATTGATACAGTGATGGAGTCAACCGCAGTATTAATTGCAAATAAAACATCATTAAAAGACAAATCAAAACGAGAAAAAATTTATGATATTGTAACGATGTTAAGGGGAGCAGTTGAAGGAAAAAAGCACCTACATTTATTCTTAAACGTAAAAGAAGAAAATCTTGATAAATTATTACAAGATTTGCCATCTCTAAAGCGTCCTACAGTAAGTCCTTTAAGTGAAAAAGGATGGTACGGTATCAACACTGTTATTCCAAAATCTGAATTTCACAAGATGATTCCAAGACTAAGAAAAATTGCCCAAGGTTTAGTGGTGCATGAACCAAAACAGATACTGGCACTTGAGGAGATAAAGCGTGATGAGGAAAGTTGATGAAGATCATCAATGTTCAAGACATAGATTCTATAGAATCTGTCAGGCCAAAGACAAGCAATGATGTAAGAAAACATGTCTTATCTATAATATCTGACGTTAAAAAGCGAAAGGATAAGGCTCTTAGAGAATATGAAGCAAAATTCAGTGGTGCAAAACTCCGCTCCTTGAAAGTAACTCCGAAAGAATTCAAGTCAGCGTATCTTAAAGTTGACAAAGAACAAATCAATGCAATCATTCTAGCAAAAAAAAGACTGGAGAGATCAGAATATGCTATACGTAAAAGATTACAGAAAATTACAGTGATAATAGATGGTACTGTAATAAAGAAAAAGTTCTTACCAATTCAAACCGTTGGCTGTTACATTCCAGGAGGAAAAGCAAGATATCCAAGCACGATTGTCATGTCTGTTATCCCAGCAAAGGTCGCGGGTGTGAAGAAAGTAATCGCGGTTTCACCATCAAATAAACGAGGTGAGATAGATCCATTGACACTGGTAGCTGCTGACATCTGCGGCGTAGACGAATTCTATAAAATTGGCGGGGCACATGCTATTGCTGCGCTAGCTTACGGAACAAAAACAATCCCTCAAGTAGACAAGATAGTTGGCCCGGGAGGTACATTTGTTACCTTAGCAAAATCGTTGCTTAGCGAAGTAGTTTCAATCGATATGATGGCAGGTCCAACTGAACTTGCTATAATAGCAGATGATGCATCAGTTGCTGAACTTGTGATGCTTGACCTCATATCTCAAGCGGAACATAGTCCAGAGACAATGTGTTGTCTTATCACAACCTCATCAAACCTAAAAAATTTGGTAATAAAATTATTGAACCAGAAAGTTAGAACATTGAGAAGAGCTACAACTATTGAGACAAGTTTGAAAAAGAACGGATTCATAGTAATGTGTACTACACAACAAGAGATGGTAGATTTTACAAACAAGCTTGCTCCCGAACACCTAGAAATTATTACCAGAAAACCACAGAAACTAGCAGAGAAAATTACTTCAGCAGGATTGACATTATTAGGAAAGAATACGCCATCTTCTGCAAGCGATTATCTTTTAGGCTCAAATCACATTCTTCCCACTAACAGATTTGGAAGAACTAGAGGCTCATTAGGAGTACTTGATTTTATGAAGATACAAACCCAAGTGGAGTCTTCTGAACTTGCACTACGAAAGATCTCACGATACATGAAGGCCATAACTGATGCAGAAGACCTACCTAATCATTATGAGGCAGTGAGAGGGAGACTATGAAAAAGAATTGGTTTGACAAAGAATTAGAAAAATATTCCAAACTTAGTGGATATAAAAAACCAGACAAATACACTAATGTTATAAAACTAGATTCGAATGAAAACTATGCAATAGATCCTGATTTCTTTCAAAGACTTCTAATTGAAATGAAAGGAAACATAGATGTAAGAGAATATCCATTGGGTGGAACAGAAAGATTGGTTCGCGCCCTCTCAGACTATGTAGGAATGCCAAAGGAGATGATTGGCGTTGGAAATGGCTCTGATCAAATAATTGATCTAATATTAGGAAACTTTGCATCAAAAGACACTCGGATTCTAACATCGGACCCAACCTTTGGGTTCTTTGAAGAAAGATGCAAACTATATTCAATTCCAAAAATAAAAATTCCATTTGATAAAAACATGTCATTAGACATAGATAAATTCCTTGCAAATTCGAAAAAATCAAATATTCTTTATCTTGATTCACCGAATAACCCAACAGGTTTCCAATTCCAGAAAAAACAACTGGAGAAATTAATTCGAGAATTTGATGGTTTAGTCATAATTGATGAAGCATATGTAGAGTTTTCAGATTATTCTGTTGTTGAGACGGTAAAAAAGGCCAATAATCTAATAGTTTTACGAACTCTATCCAAGTCTTTTGGCCTTGCTGGTCTACGAATTGGGTATTTTATTGCTAACAAAAAAATGATTGATACGTTCACAAGAGTGATTCAATATCCATACCCACTAAACACCATGGCAATAGAGGCTGGCATAATGGCTTTACAACATCTGAAATATTTCACAGATATTGTAGAATTAGTGAAAAAAGAACGGACAAGAATTGTGAATAAACTAAGAGAGATGAAAGTATTTGATGTGTTTGAATCAAAAGCAAATTTTGTCCTATTTGCAGCTGGCGGAACCAGTCAACGAATCCAAAAGGCGCTAATAGAACAAGGAATAGTAATTAAGAATCTTGGAAAGGTTGGTGAGAAGGAAGGTTGTCTCAGAGTTACCGTAGGATCAGAAGAAATGAATTCCAAATTTCTTACAGCAATACGGGATTTATTGAATTGACCTTTGATGAACCGGAAAAAGGTATCATGGTAGATACTACAAAAATAGAGAGGATCAAAAAGCTAGATTGCATAG
>Ga0335084_10002144_pt1 | contig 18883 bp, 13 predicted proteins | sample Lox_Sample_44_FD_206721 | JGI IMG/M metagenome (GOLD analysis project Ga0335084, IMG submission 206721) | Soil microbial communities from Loxahatchee National Wildlife Refuge, Florida, United States - Lox_Sample_4.4 | ecosystem: Environmental > Terrestrial > Soil > Wetlands | place: USA...
GGATCGCTTCGGCGTGAAATGGATGGTGATCATCCCGCAACAGTGATGGAGCGGCGCCCCACCCCATGGGGCGGGATTCGGCTGGAGCGGCAGACCGGCGACGGTCCGCCGCTGCTGCTTTGGGGGCTGCGACGCCCGCCTGCGCCGCGGGTCCCGCGCCAAAGTGATCGGACGAGCCGACCGGCTAGCGCGCGTCCTGGACCGCGTCCGCGATCAAGTCCTGCAGCCGCGCCAGATGCGCTTCCTGGAGCGGCGACAGCAGGCCGCCCTCATAGATGCCGGCCTCGAAATTGCGCTGCACCGTCTCGCAGATGCCCATGTCTTCGCGCGTGATCTGCTGGTTCCAGGCGGTCGAATCGGCGCGCTCCTCAAGCGAGAGGTCGGCGAACCAGGACCAGTTGGTGAGCCTCATGCGGTTGGGCGACAGCGGCTCGATGCGCTCCGCCTTGAAGCTGCGGGCGCCGGCCACGCCTTGGAAACCCGGGAAGCGGTAGAACCAGATGCCCTGGTTGCCGCGCAGCGCGCTGTCATCGCCCGCATAGGTCACGTGGAACACGACGAGCCGGCCGCCGTCATAGCTTTTGATCTGCGTATTGTCGCGATCGACGGCCGCCGTCAGCCGCTTATGGACCAGCGGCAGGTGGTAGCCTTCGACCGTGTTCTCGCAATAGGCCTTCCAGTTGCAATCGCCCTCGACGGCAAAGCCGCCATGCAGCTCCAGCTCGGCGGGCTTCGGGAAACCGTCGCAGATCTCCGGCAGGTGGCCCAGCCAGCTCGTGAGATCGGACGCCTGCGCGTCGAAGCAAACAAAGACCAGCTGGTTCCAGCATTCGACCCGGATAGCGAACAGACCCATTTGGGCGAGGTCCAATTCGGCACCGTCGCCGAAGTTGGGCGTCTTGCGCAAGGCGCCGGTCAGATCGTAGCTCCAGGCGTGGTAGGGGCAGACGATGCGGGCACAGGACCCGGTTTCGCCGAGCAGGAGTCGCGACGCGCGATGGCGGCAGACATTGTGAAATCCACGCAGCACGCCATCGTCGCCGCGGATCACGAAGACCGGCCAGCCATTGACCGTGTCGGCGCGCCAGGCGCGCGGCTGGCTCAAGCCGACCGCGGGCCCGAACAGGGTCCAGTTGCGTGCGAAGATCCGCTGGCGGTCGCGCTGATGGGCTTCCGGATCGATGTACCAGGAGACCGGCAGCCGGGTTTTGATCATTATGCCCTCCCCTGATCGCGAACCTTGGCGGCGTCTTCGGCCTCGATCCGCGCCCAGAGATCGCGCACCATGGTCTGCAATGTCTGCGCCTCGGTCCAGCGGTCCGACAGCTCGTAGCCGTCCGGCCCCGTGATCGCATATTCCTTGGGCCCAAGCTCGCACAGGAAGGTGAGGCTATCGTCGGGACTGGCGCGCCGGCGCCAGCTTCGCATCCCGTACTCCCACCAGGTCAGGAACAGCTCGACCCAGTGGCGATGCTGCGGGAAGTCGATCTGAATCTGGATCTGCTCGCGGCTGCCGACGCGCCCTTGCAAGCCCCAGGCATTGTCGAGGATGCGATGGATCAGGGCGTGATTCTCCTCGGAGATCGGATGCCAGAACTCGCGGCCCACCAGGAAATGCGAGAGATCGGCCTCGAGCCGCAAGTCCGGAAAACGATCGAGCAGATGGAGGGTGAAGATGAGGTCGGTCGTCATCTCGTTGCGGTGCGTCTCGATATTGAGCTTGATGCCAGCCGCGGCGGCAAGCGACCGCCAGCCCTCGATATAGGGCACGCATTCCTCGAGCGTATAAGGCCGTACCACCGGCAGCAGGTTGATGTGGGTGCCGCCCAGCTCGCGCGCACCCTCGAGGATCGGCTTCAGCCCCTCGACGGTCGAGACGAAGGCTTCGATCTGCCAGGCGAGCCCATGCTGGCGCAGCAGCGTGGTGGCGTCTCTCGCGAAATCCAGATCGCCGAAATCGACGCTGGCGCCGTCGAAGCCGGCTTCGGCGATCATCCGGATCTTTTCCTCCAGCGGCCATTCCAGCCCGTCCGGCCGGCGGCGTTCCATGGCCCAGAGTGACTGGAAGACGAGCAGCTTCTGCATGGGGCGTTCGAGGGCTCTCGGCGGAGGGGCGGGAGGCGAACTCGGGACCACTCTCGCCAATGGGGCGTCCGCGATCCAGCCCCAAGAAGGACGGCCCAAACGGGAACGGCCCGCCTTGTCGGGCGGGCCGTTCGGACCGGAGGCGCCAAGGCCAGGGCAGGCGCTCTCGAATTGGTGCCGGCCCTGTCTTTCGTCGGGGTCGAAAATTCCGGGCGCGTGCCGCCGTCGCGCGCCCGGAAGTTTGACAGGGAGACTCAGATAAGCATCACCTCTTGGTCACGTCTTGTGCCAATACCGGCGGCCGCTCAGGAGCAGCCGCTGGTCGATCCGCAAGTGGTGCATTTCATGCAGGTCCCGTTGCGGACCAGAGTGAAATTGCCGCATTCACTGCAGGCGTCCCCCTCATAGCCCTTGAGCTTCGCCTCGCGAATCCTCTCGAGCTTGTCGTCGACGGCCTGCATGACCGCGACCCCGACGGCAACCGCTTCGGCGGTGCCATTGCCGGCGAGCCCTTCCACGGCGGCGACCGCCGCCGCACTCGTCCCCATTTGCGCCGATACGACGGCATGACCGCCGCCTATGGCGGTCGTCAGCACAGTCTCGTCGCCGTTGACGACGCGCTGGACGCCGCCGCTCTTGAGCACGAAGAGATTGGTCGAGCGGACGAAGCCGGTGCTGACCAGGCGCTTGGTCTCGAGCGACACCCCGGGCTTCTCCGCCGCTGGAAGATTGCCCTCGTCATTGCCGTTACCGACGCTGTCCGGCAGGAGATCGGCCGGTTGCGCATGGGCGAGATCGGTGCGGCCCTGATAGGAGATGGCCAGCTCGCGGAAGATATAATCGAGCACCGAGGTCGCCATCTTGATCGCGTCGTTGCCCTCGACGATGCCGGAGGGCTCGAAGCGGGTGAAGGTGTAGGCCTCGACGAACTCCTCGAGCGGCACGCCATATTGCAGACCGATCGAGATCGCGATCGCGAAATTGTTCATCAGGCTGCGGAAGGCGGCCCCTTCCTTGTGCATATCGATGAAGATCTCGCCGACCGATCCGTCCTCGTACTCGCCGGTGCGCAGATAGACCTTGTGCCCGCCGACGATGGCCTTCTGGGTGTAGCCCTTGCGCCGCGCCGGCAGGCGCTTGCGTTCGCTCTTCGCCACCCGCTCGATGATCCGCTCGACGATGCGCTCGGCGATGATCGGCGCCCGCGCCGCCGCCGGCTGCTCCAGCACCTCTTCGAGCTCGTCCTCGTCCTCGAAGATCTGCGACTGCAGCGGCTGGGACAGCTTCGAGCCGTCGCGATAGAGCGCATTGGCCTTGAGGCCGAGGCGCCAGGACAGCATGTAGGCGTCCTTGCAATCCTGGACCGTGGCCGCGTTCGGCATGTTGATGGTCTTGGAGATGGCGCCGGAGATGAAGGACTGCGCCGCCGCCATCATATGGATATGGCTGTCGACCGAGAGGAAGCGCTTGCCGATGCGCCCGCAGGGGTTGGCGCAGTCGAAGATCGGCAGATGCTCGGCCTTCAGATGCGGTGCGCCTTCGAGGGTCATGGCGCCGCAGCAATAGGTGTTGGCCAGCTCCACGGATTGCTTGGAGAAGCCCAGCTCGGCCAGCATGTCGAAGCCGACCTCGTTGAGCTGGTCGGCCGTGAAGCCCAGCCCCGCTGTGCAGAACTCCTCGCCCAGTACCCATTTGTTGAAGGCGAAGCGGATGTCGAAGGCGGTCGCGAGCGCCGCCTCCAGCGACTGGATCGCGCCCGGGGTGAAGCCCTTGGTCCGCAGCGCCGCGTGATTGACGCCCGGGGCCTCCTCCAGCGTGCCGTGGCCCACGGCGTAGCGGATGATCTCCTCGATCTTCTCTTCGTCGTAGCCCAGCGCCTTCAGCGCCTGGGGCACCATCCGGTTGATGATCTTGAAGTACCCGCCGCCGGCGAGCTTCTTGAACTTGACCAGCGCGAAATCGGGCTCGATCCCGGTGGTGTCGCAATCCATCACCAGGCCGATCGTCCCGGTCGGCGCGATCACGGTCGCCTGGGCGTTGCGATAGCCGTGCTCCTCGCCCAGCGCCAGCGCCTGGTCCCAGGCCCTCTTGGCGTGCTCGGCCAGATTCCTGTCGGGGCAGTTGGCATGATCGAGCGGCACGGGCAGGACCGTCAGACCCTCATAGCCCTTGGCCTCGCCATAGGCGGCGCGGCGATGGTTGCGGATGACCCGGAGCATCGCCTCCCGGTTTTTGCCGTAGCCCGGGAAGGTGCCGAGCTCGCCCGCCATCTCCGCCGAGGTGGCGTAGGAGACGCCGGTCATGACGGCGGTGAGCGCACCGCAGAGCGCCCGGCCGGCGTCGCTGTCGTAAGGCAGGCCCATTGCCATCAGCAGGCCGCCGATATTGGCGTAGCCCAGGCCCAGCGTGCGGAACTCGTAGGAGAGCTGGGCGATCTCGCGCGAGGGGAACTGCGCCATCAGCACCGAGATCTCGAGGGTGAGGGTCCAGAGCCGGGTCGCATGCTCATAGGCCTCGATGTCGAAGCTGCCGTCCTCGCGCCGGAAGGTCATCAGGTTCAGCGACGCCAAATTGCAGGCAGTGTCGTCGAGGAACATGTATTCCGAGCAGGGATTGGACGCGTTGATGCGCCCGCTCTCGGGGCAGGTATGCCACTCGTTGATCGTGGTGTCGTACTGCACCCCCGGATCGGCGCAGGCCCAGGCGGCGTGAGAGATCTTCTCCCACAGCTCGCGCGCCTTCATGGTCTTGGAGACCTTGCCGTCGGTGCGCCGGATCAGCTTCCAGTCGCCGTTCGACCGGACCGCGTCGATGAAGGCATTGGTGATGCGCACCGAGTTGTTGGAATTCTGGCCCGAGACCGTGAGGTAGGCGTCCGAATCCCAGTCGGTATCGTAAGTGCGGAACTCGATCGACTTGTAGCCCTGCTGCGCGAACTGGATCACGCGCTGGATGTAGTTCTCCGGGATCATGACTTTGCGCGCGGCCTTGATCGCGGTCCGGAGCGCCTTGTTCTGCTTCGGATCGAAGCGCCCCTCGGTCTTGTCGGCATGGCAGGCGGCGATGATGGCGTTCAGATGCGGCTGAGCGAGGCGCGAGCCCGCTACCAGGGCCGCGACCTTCTGCTCCTCGACCACCTTCCAGTCGATATATTCCTCGATGTCCGGGTGATCGAGATCGACGGTCACCATCTTGGCGGCGCGCCGCGTGGTGCCGCCCGACTTGATGGCGCCGGCCGCGCGGTCGCCGATCTTGAGAAAGCTCATCAGGCCCGAAGACTTGCCGCCGCCCGAGAGCTTCTCGCCGCTGCCACGCAGCCGGGAGAAGTTGGAGCCGGTGCCCGAGCCGTACTTGAAGAGGCGCGCCTCGCGCACCCACAGATCCATGATGCCGCCCTCGTTCACGAGGTCGTCGGACACCGACTGGATGAAGCAGGCGTGGGGCTGGGGATGCTCATAGGCCGAGGCCGAGGCGACCAGCTTCCCGGTCTCGAAATCGACGTAGTAATGGCCCTGCGAGGGCCCGTCGATGCCGTAGGCCCAGTGCAGGCCGGTATTGAACCATTGCGGGCTGTTGGGCGCCCCCATCTGGCGCGCCAGCATGAAGCGCATCTCGTCGTAATAGGCCTGGGCGTCTTCCTCGCCGTCGAAATAGCCGCCCTTCCAGCCCCAATAGGCCCAGGTCCCGGCCAGGCGGTCGAACACCTGCGTCGCCGAGGTCTCGCCCACCAAGCGCTGCGCCGGCTCGAGCTCGGCCAGCGCCGCCTCGTCGGGGACATGGCGCCACAGGAAGGAGGGGACCGTGTTCTCCTCGACCGACGTCAGCCGCGCCGGGACGCCGGCCTTGCGGAAATATTTCTGTGCCAGCACATCGCACGCGACCTGGGACCAGTCCGCCGGCACGTCGATATCGCGCAGCTGGAACACCAGCGATCCGTCCGGGTTTCGGATTTCGCTGGTGGTCTTGCGGAACTCGATGTCGGCATAAGGAGAGGCTCCAGAGCGAGTGAAGCGACGGCTGATACGCATAATTACCCCCGTGGAGGGCCAGAATTCGCGGAATCCTTCCCCCTCTTGAGCTTTCGCCCGAAAGACGTCCTCTAGGGATTTGATCCGCCGCCAGATATTGGGGCCCAGCCGCACCGGCGCCACAACATATTGAGCGTGGAGTCATGCGATTGCAACCACATTCTGTGGTCAAATTTTCGTCGAAATACTAAATCTAGTGCATCGCAATAGGCCTAGTAGGCCGCAGATGGCAGTTTTCTGCGCCCTATGGTTAAGGAACGATGAAGGCGTGCTGCACTGCAAAAAGGGCGACCAAATCCGAAAATGAGATCTGGCTTCGGCAGGCCCCGCTCGACGCCCGCAGACTCGCCAAGCAGCCCCGCCGGTCGGCCGGAGTCTAACGTTCGAGCCGGTCTTTGAGGTCGAACCAAGCCATGGCCAACGGCACGAACCAGGGCCGGCTGCGGTAATAGAAGCGAGTCGGGAAAGGCAGATCGTCGAACGCCGTCGATCCATCGGCGGTACCCAGGAGACGGCGCGCCAGCTTCAGCCCGAGCCAGCTCCCCATCGGCACGCCCATGTAATTGTAGCCGAGGGCGTAATGGACCCGGTCCCGCTGGCCGATATGCGGCATCGCATCGAAGCTGGCCGCGCAGCGTCCGGTCCAGGCATGGGTGATCCTTGTGCCCGCCAGATCGGGGAAGAGCCGCGCGAGCCGGCGATGCAGGATCGTCGCCTTGGCCATCAGGTCCGAGGCCGGTCCGCCGGTGCGCCCGCCGAACAGGACCCGTGAGCGATCGGGCGAAAGCCGCAGGAAATCGATGTTCATGCGGTAATCCTCGACGATCCGGGGCTGGGGCAGGATCCGTGCGAGGCGGTCGGGCGCCAGAGGCTCGGTCGCAATCATGAAGCCGTAGAATGGAACGGTCCGGCGCCGCAGATCGGGCGTCAGCGCCCCGGTATAGCCGTTGGTAGCGATGATCACCTCGCCTGCTTCGATCCGGCCGCGGGTCGTGTCGAGGATCACGCGCGAGGTCTCCGTGCCGAGACTCATGACCGAGGTGCGGTCATGGATCGCGGCGCCGGCGGCGCGCGCCCGATCCAGCAGGCCTTGAAGATAGAGCGCCGGATGGATCGCCCCGCGATCGGGTCCGTAGCTGCCGCCGTGATAAAGCTCGGTGCCGAGATGCAGATGCTGGCGCGCCTTCGGCACCATCTCGAACTCTTCGCCCAAATGGCGGCGCTGGATCTCGAGCTTGCGCGCGAAGGAATTATATTGCCGCTGCGAGAAGACCGGGATGAATCGGCCGCAACGCTCCAGATGGCAGTCGATAGACTCCTCGGCCACCACGCGATAGACATGGTCATAGGCGGCCCAGACCTCGCCATAGAGCGCCTTGGCTTTCTCGAGCCCGACGCTCTCGATCAGGTCGGCGAAGTCCGTCACCAGCGCCCGGCCGACGAAGCCGGCATTGCGCGAGCTGGCGCCGGCGCCGGCGGCCTCCACCTCCAGCACCACCACCTCGCGGCCCGCCCGCGCCAGATGGAGGGCGGCGGTGAGGCCGGTATAGCCCGACCCGACGATCGCCACGTCGCAGCGTGCCGGCAGCGGCGCGGACGCCGGCAGCGGCCGGGGTGCTGCCTCCCACCAATAGGGTTCGGTCTTGAAGCCGGGCGCGAAGATGTCGCGATACATCGCTAAAGCACCCGCCGGAAGCCCGGCACGCGGCGCAGGAACTCGATCGTGGCGAGCGAGAGCAGCAACCCCATCGCGCCGACCAGGAGCCATTTGACGAGGCCGGCCAGCTCGTTGCCGCGCAAGACGTATTGCAGCGCCACGACGATCGGCAGATGGAGCAGATAGACGCCATAGTTGTTGGCGGCGAGCCGCCGCCGCAAGGCGCCCGGGAACAGGCTGTGATCGCGGAGCAGGATCACCAGGCCCACGACCAGCAGCGCGAGGATGGCAGTTTCGCCAATGGCATAGAGCCAGGCATGAAGGCTGGCGCCGCCGGCAATGAAGACAGGAGCGCCGGCGAGCTCGAGGAGCAGGACCGCAAGGAAGGCGGCGAGGCCGGCTGCCAGCGTCGGCACCGCGAGGCGCGAGGGCAAGGCCTCGACCCAACCGCGCCGTGCTGCCGTCGCGCCGATGACGAAACAGAGCGCCTCGCGCGGCATGTCGGCGGCGTGGACCTGCCAGACGCCGAGGATCGCCCGCCAGTGATAAAGGGGCTCCTGCATGCGGACGAGAAAATCGAGATGACCGATGCCGATGATGACGACGGCGACATTGAGGAGATCGGGCAACGAGCTCGGCGCGTCCGTGGTCTCGGGCTTGTCCCGGCCGCGCTTCCAGCGCCGCCACAGGACGGTGCCGCCGACATAGATCGCGCTATAGACCAGCAGCGATTCCAGGAACCAGAGATGGCCCAACTGATGATCGGGCCAGCTCGGGCCCGTCCAGCCCTCGGGGCGGTGACCGCCGATGCCGAAATAGATGCGCCAGAGATAGGTCCCGACATCGATCGGGCCCAGCGCGCGGAAATTCACGTAGTAGGCATACATCAGGATCGGAAACACGAGCAGCAGTCCGATCGGCAGCGGCGTGCCGAGCCGGATCAGGCGCTCCTTGAGATAGCCGCGCGGGCCATGGCGCTCGAGCGCACCCGGCAGGAGGTAGCCTGCCGCCAAGAAGAAGAGGCCAAGCGCCAGGGGTCGCAAGAGCGAGAAGACCGCCTCCAATGCCTCGGCTCGCGAGGCATCGGCCACATACCACCAGTTGCCGCCGCTATAGGCGAGGCTGGCATGAAAGAAGACGATCAGGATCCCGGCCAGGATGCGGATCTCGTCGAGCCAGCCGACCCGGCCGGAAGCGTCAGCTCGGTTGAAACTCCCGGCGAGAGAATCGCTCGTCCAGATTTCTTCACCTCCCCCCTTGAGGGGGAGGCTGGGGTGGGGGGCGGCCACGAGCTCAATGCGGGGTGAATTCGCGCGATGGCGCGACGGACATGACTTCAATCATCGCGTTCTTCGATCACCCCCACCCTAACCTCCCCCTCAAGGGGGGAGAGAGTCTTCATGGTCTCATGAAGGGCTCGTCTCCGGGAGGGGTTTGATGCTCATGCGCCTTGCGGGATCCACCATTCCTCGCCGCGCGGCGTCGTCACATATTCGGGCCAGCGATAATGGATCGGCGCCGGGAAATTGCGCGGCAGGAGCGGGGGCACCCATTGCGAGCCGCCGATACCGCCGCCGGTGCGCTCGCGGAACTCGGCCTGTGCCGCCGCCACGGCTTGCGGATCGCCGAGGAGATCGACGAGGCTGCCGGCGATCGCGCGCGCGGCGCTGAAGATGGTCGGATCGATCGTCGCCGGATAGCCGCCCATCGCGTTCCAGACCCAGTTCGGATACTGGTAGCCGGGCTTCGGCGATGCCAGCATCGCGCGCCCGACATAGAGGCGCGAGGTCGGGCAGTGCCAGGTGTAGTCGGTGTAGTCGTCCGAGGTGTAATTCTTCTGCCAGGGAGGCAGGATCGCGCGCATGCGCGCCTCGTCCTCCTCGGGATCGACCAGCGCCGACATGGCCGGATGCATCGGCTCCGTCATCGGCGTGAGGCCCAGATTGCGCTGGATCTCGCGGCCGAACTTCTTCGCCTCCTCGCCCCATTGCGGCGCGCCTGCCAGCATGAGATTGGCGTAGGTGAGCGTTGTGATCGCGTGGTTGGGCAGGCCGGGCCGGGTCTTGGTCACCCATTCCTTGCGCACGGTGCAATGGGTGATCTGCGCCACGTGATCGGCATTGTTGTCGAGGACGGCATAAATGCGCTCCTGCATCTCCAGCGTCGGGCAGCGGCTCGCATATTGGATCTGGCTGAAATTGGGCGCGAGATTGTCGGCGGTCGCCTGGCCGGCGGCCAGGATCGCCTCGTTGATGGTCCAAGTGCCGGTATGGGGCAGCATCGCCTCCTTGGTCATCTTGCTCGTCATGTACATGAGGCAGACGGCGTCGATGGCGCCTGGCGCGCGCGCCGAGGTGTGGGCGGAGGCGCCTTCGCTGAGGCCCATCCCGCTCCATTCCTCGGGATGCGGGCATTCGAAGCTGTAGATCCGGCTCCAGTAGGAGCCGCAATGCGTGTTCCAGTTGACGGTGTTGGCGTGCGCCGTGGTGAAGGCCGGATGAAAGCTCACCGCCGCGTCGAGATGGTCGTAATAGCCATGCGCGGCATGAACCGGCTTCGAGCCGCAGACCTTTTCCGCGGGCTCGCCGAAGAAGACCAGCGTGCCCTGAAGGTTGTGCTTCTGCATCGCCGCCTTCGCCGCGAGAAGCCCGCCCAGCGCGCCGATACCCAGCGCCGAATGCGGATCGGTATGGCCGGCGGCGTAACGATGGACGCCGTCGCGCGGCTTCTCGTAGGGCACCGGGTCCTGGCTGTTGGCTGGGACCGCGTCATACTCGGCATAGGTCGCGATGACCGGCTTGCCCTTGCCGAAGGTGGCGCGGAACGCCGTCGGCATGGTGGCGGTGCCTTCCTCGACATCGAAGCCCTGCTCGCGCAGCAGCTTCACATACCAGGCGGCCGACTTGTATTCGCGCCAGGCGGTCTCGTGGAAGTTCCAGATCTCGGTATGGCGCTTCGAGAGCCAGCCCTCATGCGCCTTGACCCAGTCGAAGGCGGTTTCTTTGGCCATGGTCATGGCGGCCGGTGTCCAGGGCCGTGCGGCGGTCTGGCTCGGACGATCGTCGGGCATGGGGGGTCTCCTCAGGAGCTTGTCTTGTTCAGGCGGTGCCTTCGGCCTGGGACTGTGCCTTAAGGCGCCGGGCGCGCAGCCACATCTGGCTGCCGATCACCAGGATGGTGAGGAAGATCAGGGTCGTCGCGCAAGCGGCAATGGTGGGGTCTGCCTGGTCGCGGATGCCGCTCCACATGCGCCGCGGAAGGGTGAAGATGTTGAGCTTGGAGATGAAGAGCGTCACCACGATCTCGTCCCAAGACGAGATGAAGGCGAAGACCGCGCCGGCCAGGACGCCGGGCGCGACGCAGGGCAGGATCACCATCCGCAGCGTCTGCCTCATGTCAGCGCCCAGATTGCGTGCGGCCTGCTCGAGCCGGAGATCGAAGTTGGCGAGCGAGGTCGAGACAGTGATCACGACATAGGGCACTGCCAGCACTGCATGCGCAATGATGACGCCCGGATAGCTGTCGAGCAGCCCGAGATCGACGAAGATGCGGTAGAAGGCGAGGGCCGATACGATCGAGGGAATGATGATCGGCAGCAGCACGAACCCCCGCACCAGCTCCGACCAGCGGCTCGCGATGCGCCAGAGCCCGACCGCGCAGAGCGTGCCCAGCGTCGTGGCGATGACGGTCGAGACGACCGCGATGACGAGACTCTGCCAGATGCTCGAAGTCCAGTCCGGGTTCGTGAACAGGTTCTCGTAATTGCGCAGGCTCACGCCGTCCTTCGGCAGCGTCAGGAATCGGTCGGGCGTCAGCGAGATCGGCGCCGAAACGAAGATCGGCACCAGCAGGAACAGCAGCACGATCCAGGCGCCCGCCAGCACGATCTTGAAGCGCCAGCCATAGCCCTCGCTCATTGCTCGGTCCCCATCACTTGGCCCCGAACATGGTGCGCAGGTCGACGACGCGCGACATCACGGCGAAGACCAGGAATACCAGCACCAGCAGCACCATGGCCAGCATGGAGCCGACGCCCCAGCGCACGGTCTGCAGGATCTGGACGCTGACATATTCGGCGATCATGAGGGTCTTGCCGCCGCCCAGGATCGAGGGCGTGACGAAGAATCCGAGCGTCAGGATGAAGACCAGGAGACCGGCGCCGGCGATGCCGGGCAGGCTCAAGGGCAGATAGACGCGCCAGAACGACTCAAACGGACCGGCCCCCAGCCCTCTGGCGGCGCTGACGAGGCGCGGATCGATGCCGCGCAGGTTGGCGTAGAGCGGCAGGACAGCATAGGGGATCATGTAATGGGTCATACCGATCAGCACGCCCAGCTCGTTGCGCACCAGATGGACGGGCTCGGTGATGAGGCCCCAATCCAGCAGCGCGCGGTTGATGATGCCGTTGTCATGCAGCAACACGACCCAGGAGAAGGCGCGCGCCAGCACCGAGACCCAGAAGGGCACCAGCACGAACATCAGGATCCAGATCCGGTGACGCTCGGTCACATGCGCCATCGCGTAGGCGACGAGATAACCCAGGACGAGGCTGATAGCCGTCGTGATCAGGCAAATGCGGAAGGTGTTGCCGAGCATCTTGAGGATGCCGCGGTTGGTGACGAGGCGCTCGTAGTTCTGAAATCCCACCTCGGGATCCGAAAAGCTGATCCAAAGCACCTGGCCGATCGGATAGAGGTAGATGACGGTGAGAAACAGGACGAGCGGCAGAGCCAGGGCCCAGTAAGGATTGATCCGCGAGGGTTGCCTCCCTCGCGGATCGGTTCCTTCCAAGGCGATCGTGCTTGTGCTCATGCTCATGATATCGGTCACGGCCGGCCACGGCCGGCCGTGACGTTCGCGGCGGTCAGGCCGAGATCATATCGAGGAAGGCGTTGAGCACGTCGTCATAATGCTTGGCGAAATACTCGGAATCGAGCGGGATCTGCCTTTTCAGATTCTCCGGCGTGCCGGGTGTGATCGCTTTCTCGTCGGCAGACATGATGTCGTAGGTCTTCGGATTGGCCGGGCCTTGTCCGTAACAACGCATGACCTCGAGCTGCAACTCCGGCGTCTGAAGATTGGCGAGCCAGCGGTTGGCCCACTCGTTGCCCGCCGGATTACCCTTCGGGATCACCCATGCGGCCGGGCAGGCATTCCCCAGATCGAAGGTCCAGTCGACCCGTCCCTTGGTGTCCTGCTTGATGAGTTGGCTGCGGGTCTGCCAGAGGTTGCCCATGACGACCTCGCCATCGAGGAACATCTGCTGGCTGGCCGCCCCCGAATCCCAGAACACGATATGGTCCTTGATCTTCTCGATCTTGGCGAGCGCCCGGTCCACGTCGAGCGGATAGATCTTCTCCGGCGGCACCCCGTCGGCGAGGAGCGCGGCTTCGAGCGCCCCGTTCATGTATTTGTACATGGTGCGCTTGCCAGGAATCTTCTCGACATCGAAGAAGTCGGCCCAAGTTGGCGCGTTCTTTCCGAGCTTCTCGGTGTCCCACGTCATGACGTAGCTGTACCAATAACCCAGCACGCCATAGTCGTGGGTGTAGGGCGCCGTATAGCCGTTGTGATCGACGATCTTGTAGTCGACGGCCTCCAGCTCGTTCACGCGACCCAGCCGCAGCACCGAGAAGAAGTCGGCGTCACAGCAGTCCCAGGTGACATTCTTGGCTTCGACCATCGCCTTGATGTTGCCTTCGAGCGGGCCGGAACCGTCGACCACGACGGGAATGCCGTATTTCGCCGTGAAGGCCTTGCCATAGATGTCGCCCGTGCAGCGGACGGCATCGCCGCCCCAGTTCGCATGGACGATCTGTTTCGGCTTGCCGGCCGCGAGCAGATCGCTGGACGACAAGGCGACGGCGCCGGCACCCGCGATGGCGCTGGCGGCGAGGAAGTTGCGCCGGCTGATCCGGCCGGCTCGCAGATTGGCGAGGGCGACCTCGACGCAATCCTGGCTGAAACGATTGGCAGTCATGACACCTCCCTATGCAGGTCGGATTATGATTTTATGCCTCATTCGGATGAGGAGCGCCGCCCGACCGCGGACCGATGCGAATCCTATCACCGGCTCGCTCGCGACGCCAAGGGCGGACGACCTCCCAGCCATTCGTGGCGAAAGGAAAATCGGACCATGGCACTGACTCGCACGCATAGCTGGCCGGAAGGCCATTGGGACTGGCCGATCCATATCTCGCACAAGCACGGGATCCGATGCGGCGACATGATCTTCGTCGGCGGGCAGGTCGATCTCGACAGCCGCGGCGCCGTCCTGCATGCCGGCGATCTCGCCACCCAGACCGCCTCGGTCATGGCCAATATCGACAAGGTCCTGCGCGAGCTGGGGGCCGATCTGGGTGACGTGGTCAAGCTGATCGCCTTCTATCAGAACGACGGCAGCCGCGACGAGCAGCGCTTTCTGGCAGATGTCGCACGACAATTGCCGGTGAACGGGGCGGGCCCGGCGATCATGGCCGTGCCGCTGCCGGCCCTGGCTTATCCGGGCATGCTGGTCGAGATCGAGGCTGTGGCGATGCGGGGCGCGGACGGGCACCGTCTGGAACGCCAGGGCGTGGCCCTGCGCGGGGCGGCTCCGCTCCCGGCGCCGCTCTCTCACGGCGTGCGCTGCGGCGAGATGATCTTCGTGAGCGGCCTCAGCGCGACCGACGCCAACGGCGCGTCCATCGCCGCCGGTGACATCGTCCGCCAGAGCCAGATCGTGATGGACCGGATCGGCGAGGTGCTGCATGGCTTCGGTGCCGGCCACGACGACGCGGTCAAGATCAACACCTACTATACCGGTGCCGGGCAGTTCGCCGACTGGGAGGGGGCGGCCCGGGTCCGGGCCCGATATTTCACCGAACCGGGGCCGGCGGCCACCGGGATTCCGCTGCCACGCCACGCGACCCCGGGCCTGATGACGCGCACCGAGATCACGGCGATGTTGGGCAAGGACGGGCGCCGATTGTCCCGCAGCCATGTCTGGCCGCAAGGCCATTGGGATTGGCCGATCCATCTTCCCTACAAGCATGGAATCCGCTGCGGCCCGATGATCTATCTGGGCGGGCAGGTGGCGCTCACGCCGAAGGGCGAAGTGATCGAGCCGGACGATCTGGTGGAGCAGACCCGGATCGCGATGCAAAACATCCGCCGCGTCCTGGCGGGCTTCGGGGCCGGCTTCGACGACGTGGTGAAGGTCACGGCCTTCTATGAGGGCGGCGCCTCGGCCGATCAGCTACATAAGAATCTGAGCGTGCGCTCCGCCTGCTTCACCGAGCCGGGACCGGCCACGACCGGCGTTCCGCTGCCGTTTCTGGCCTACGAGCAGATGGTGATCGAGATCGAAGTGGTCGCCATGCTGGGGTGAGCCGCGACTGACACAGACTGCTGTCGCCGCTGCCTCGTTCCCCTCCCCACTTCGTGGGAGATGCAGGGCGGTACGCCGCTGTATTGTCCCCTCCCCCGAAACGGGGGAGGGTGAGGGAGGGGGCCGCGCGCTATCGACATCGCGTCATCCCCCTTCCTAACCTTCCCCCCAAGGGGGGAAGGGACAATCTGCGTCCGCGCCCTCGCTCAGTCGTCCGCGACCACGACGGCGGCGTCGGCATCCCAGCCCAGCCAGACCTGCATCTCGTTTCGGGGCTCGAGCTTCATGCGCCAGGCGGGACAGCGCACCGCCAATTGGCCAAGGCTCGCCGTCGCGACGGTGACGTGAAACTCGCTGCCGAAATAGTTCCAGCTCGTGACGCGACCCTGGACTCGGTTGGTCGCCGTGCCGGCCGCGTCGGTGGCGATGGCGATCTTCTCCGGCCGCATCGCCAGCACCACGTCGCCGCCCGGGGCAGGCGCCGCCGCGGCCTTCTGCCGGAACGTCTCGCCGCCGACGCTGTAGCTGAAGCCGCCTTCGGCAGCCCCGCTTACGCGCCCCTTGATGAAATTGCTCTCGCCCAGGAATCCTGCCACGAAGCGGGTCGCCGGCCGCTCATAGAGATCGGCCGGCCGGCCGATCTGCACGATCCGCCCGTCGCGCACGATGGCGATGCGGTCGGACATCGACAGCGCCTCTTCCTGGTCGTGCGTCACATAGACGAAGGTGGTGCCGATGCGCTCATGGAGCTGCTTGAGCTCGATCTGCACCTCGGTGCGAAGCTTGCGGTCGAGGGCGCCCAACGGCTCGTCCAGCAGCAGGACCTCGGGCGTGAATACCAGCGCGCGCGCCAGCGCTACGCGCTGCTGCTGCCCGCCCGAGAGCTGGCGCGGCATGCGGTCGGCGAGCGCCGTAAGCTGCACCAGCTCCAGGACGCGGCGCACCTCGCGCTGGATCTCATCCGGCGGTTTGCGCCGGACCTTGAGCGGAAAGGCGACATTGTCGAAAACCGAGAGATGCGGAAACAGGGCATAGCCCTGGAACACCATGCCGAAGTTCCGCTTCTCGGGCGGCAGATGGGTGATCGCCCGGCCGTCGAGCAGGATCTCGCCGGCCGAGGGCGCGTTGAAGCCCGCGATCATCATCAGCATGGTGGTCTTGCCCGAGCCCGAAGGCCCCAGCAGCGTCAGGAACTCGCCGCGCGCGACGTCGAGATCGACGCCGTCCACCGCGCGGACCATCCCGTAATGCTTCGAGATGCCGCGAAAGGCGAGCCCGCGCGCCGCGGCGGTTTGTCGAGCCGAAGTCGGATTGGTCGCAGTCGCTGTCCCCTGCACCGGCGCCAGCATCTCCCCTTGCTATCGGACCTCCCGGCCCGGACCTCTCGCCGGCTCCGTTCGTCGGAAAGCCTTCACGCCCTCGGCCCCGCCGGGCCTCAGACCGGATCGCGGCGCAGTGCCTGAGCCATGCAATGCACACCGCCGCCGCCCATGGTGAACATGGTCATATCCGGATCATAAACGGCAAATCCTGCGGCGCGCAGCGTCTTGTTGAGTTCCTTGGACTGCAGGGTCGAGACGATCTTGTTGTCGCCCAGCGACATCACGTTGCAGCCGAGGCCCATGGTGTCGCGATAGTTCACCGGGATCATCTCGATCTTCTTGGCCTTGAGCCAGTCGAGCACCCAGTCGTCGGTGGTGTCGGGGCAGACGGCCGCCAGCTTGGGCGCCAACATGCAGACCATCAGATCGATATGGACATAATGCTCGGCGATGGGTGCAAGCTTCACTTCCCAGCCCTTCTCCTCCATCCAGCCCTTGACCTGCTGCGCCGCCGGCTCCTGGGTGCGCTCGCCACAGAAGCCGATCAGCACCGTGTTGGGCTCGATCACGTCGAAATCGCCGCCCTCGAAGGCGGAGGCCGTGATCATCTTGAAGATCGGAATGCTGTTCGACTGATAGAACTTGATCACCGGCGCATATTCGCCGCGCCGCCACCACTGATGCATCTGGGTGACGACGGCGCCATAGGGCGTCATGAAGCTCGAATCGCGCGCGTAGACCTGATAGGGCAGCGCCTCGTCAGGCTCGAGGAAATGCACCTTGGTGCCGCCTTCTTCGTAGGCCTGGACCATTTCCCGGTGCTGGCGCATGGCGAGCTGGCGATCGAACTTGGCGCCGGAGCGCAAGGTGGCCTTCGAGATCGAGCTGGTCGGCAGCCATTTGAAATTGACCGGCTCGCACAGCAGCACGTCATGCAGCCGGCCATATTCGGAGTTCACGCCCCAGGTCTTGCCATTGCTCTTGCCGTTCCCCGACGTCATGACCGTCCTCCTCCGGAATCCCGAGATCGCTTTGCCGGCGATCCTATGGCTTGAAAAACTCTCTCGCAATGGACAAAGATTGGCTCGGCTCTGTGAGAAAACCTATCGCTGACCCGAGGCGACCATGCCGCGACGTCTGCCGCCGCTCAATCCGCTGCGCGCCTTCGAGGCGGCCGCGCGCCATGGCGGCATGACCCGGGCGGCAAGCGAGCTCAATGTCACCCATGGCGCCATCAGCCATCAGGTACGCGCCCTTGAGGGGTCGCTCAAGGTGGCGCTGTTCGAGCGCCGCGGGCGTCATCTGACCTTGACGCCGGCCGGGCAGCATCTGCTGCCGTCGGTCCAGCAGGCGCTCGATCTCATCGCCGACGCCTCGGCCCGGCTGTCGCGACCCGATCTCGACGGCCGTCTCACCGTCAAGCTGCCGATCGCCTTCGCTTCGAAATGGCTTTTGCCGAGACTGGGCCGCTTCCGCGACGCCTATCCGCAGATCGAGTTGTCGCTGCTGCCGTTTCGTCCGGGCTCGCGCGACCGCGCCGAGGACGCCGATCTCGCAATCGACTACGGACGCGGGCCCTGGAAGCGCAAATGGACCCGCCTCATCGCCAGCATCGATCTGTTTCCGATCTGCAGCCCGCGGCTCATCAATACCGGGCTCCCGCTGCGCGAGCCTGGCGATCTCGTCCATCACACGCTCATCCATGACGATGACGGGACCGCCTGGGCCAACTGGCTCCTGGTCGGCGGCGTCGAAGGCGTCGACGCGACCGCGGGCCTGCGCATGGGCACGGCGCTCTTGAGCATCGACGCGGCGGTAGAGGGGCTGGGCGTGGCGCTGGGCGACAAGGCCATCGCCACCGAGGAGCTGGCGAACGGGTCGCTGGTGCGGCTGTTCGGTCTGGGCGTGCCGGCGACCTCCTACTACTACCTGGTCTGCGATCCCGACGCGCTGCAGGTACCGCGCGTGCGCGCCTTCATCGACTGGCTGCTCGACGAGGCGGGCCAGAGCTTCGCCCGCGCGAGCTGAGCGACGTGCCTCACGCGTCGCGCCGGCGCCGGCTCCCCAGCGTGAACGCCATGAGGGCGAGGATGGTCAGGACGACGCCTCCATACTGAACCAGGGACAGTCTCTCGCCCAAGGCCAGGACCGCGAAGGCGATCGTCACCACCGGCTCGATATTCATCATCATCGCGACCTGCATGCCGGTGATGCGCGCCAGCGCCAGGAACCAGAGCATATATCCGGCGATATAGCAGGAAACGGCGCCGGCGGCAGCGAAGCCGCCACCCATGCTGCCGGGCAATCCCCAGCTTCCCGTGAAGGGCCCGAGCAGCAGCACCAGCGGCAGTAGCCACAGGTTGGTGAAGAAATTCACGGTCAGCGTCGGATCCTGCGCGATCGCGCGGCCGCCGAACACGCT
>Ga0335084_10002145_pt1 | contig 18882 bp, 16 predicted proteins | sample Lox_Sample_44_FD_206721 | JGI IMG/M metagenome (GOLD analysis project Ga0335084, IMG submission 206721) | Soil microbial communities from Loxahatchee National Wildlife Refuge, Florida, United States - Lox_Sample_4.4 | ecosystem: Environmental > Terrestrial > Soil > Wetlands | place: USA...
GAACCATCATAATGGTATGATGGCTTCACTATATACGACCTGTAGAGGCGCTGGTTGCAGCCTCCGCGCGTACGTCAGGACATATCCTGCTGTGACTTGCGCCGCTCGAATCCTGAGATTTGGCGTATTAGAATGACCCTGAGGAGATGAAATGTATCCAGATATGATGGTGGTTCCGATGCGCGAGGAGTTGACCCGTCTCGGTATTGAGGAACTACGCAGTGCCGCTGAGGTCGATCGCGCCCTATCCAATCAACCGGGCACTACCTTGGTAGTGGTGAACTCCATTTGCGGATGCGCGGCTGGCCGCATGCGTCCGGCGGTCCGCGCCGCGTTGCAGCACTCCAGCCGGCCGGAGAGGTTGTTCAGTGTGTTTGCCGGTCAGGACAAAGAAGCGACCGACCGAGCCCGCTCTTATTTTGCAGAATACCCACCGTCTTCGCCTTCGATTGCCCTGCTGCGCGACGGCAAGGTTGTCCACATGATGCAGCGCAGCGATATCGAACATCGCGAAGCTGTGGATATCGCCGCCGAGCTGAAGAAAACATTCGATAAGTTCTGCGCCAAACCCGCCCCGGTCGGGTAGGGCGATCCTTCTGCTTGAATCACATATGAACACGTAGGGGCAGGTGCCCCAACTGCCCTCCGGAGCGAAGCTCCGCAACTTGCCCGAGATTGTGGTGTCTTGATGAAGACCCTGGGGCGAGCCTTGCTCGCCTGCCCGGACGAGGGCGTCCGGGCCTACGTCGTCAGAAGCGGAACTTGCCTCCCCGGCAACCATCCGCTAGTCCGGGGCTTGGGAATTTCGCACGGCGCGGAATGTCATCTCCTGTGCGCGGCTTCGAATGCGCCGCTTCCAAGCATAAAACAGTCCGGCATAGGTGTCGGTAATGTACGCGTCGGGCGGGATGTCCAGGAGTCGGGCAGTCCGGTCAATCCAGCGCGCCGAGCCTTCAATCTCACCGAAGAAGCCGATGGGGGTTTCATCCAGGACCACGTGGCCCTTGCCGTCGCTCCACTCCGCGCGAAACTTTTCATAGCGGAAGGAAGGCAGGTAACCCAGTGCCTGCAGGATCTTGTGAAACTGTTCGCCGTTTTCAATTCTGGTTTCCGTTTCGATCCGGGTCTTGTGCCGCCCGACGGTCCCCCTGGCTTTGTGAGTCAGCAGCCAACTGGCCCCATACTTGCGCAGGCGCAGCAGTTCGCCACGCCTGCGCAGTTTCTGGCCGGGGAGATCGTACAGAGTGTTGCTCTCGTGCGTGCGCCGCGTCACCTGGCGGAAGCGGGCGGACCGCAGCCTTCGCACCAGAGCGCGAACATCATCCACACGAAACTTGATCTCGATTTCCTTCGACATGACTAAGGGCGTCGGACCTCGGCCCCTCCCAAGTGGCTCTGGCTAAGGTCTGAGGTCCGAGGCCTGGCGTCCCTTCTATGAAAATGTGGGCAGCTTTATTAAATCATCGCGAGGGACCGGTTCGAGCGGATTTCCCGCCTTGCGCCAGGCTGCCAGTCCGCCCACGATCACGAACGCGCTGAAGCCTTCTTCCCGCAGCATATGCGCCACCCGGGCGCTGGTCGCTTCGCGTGCTCAAGTACAGTAGACGAAAATGTCCTTGTCCTTGGGTATGTTTTGGAGTTCTTCCTTCAGGTTGTTCGGCTCCAGACGGATCGATCCCTTGATGCGCGCGGTGCTGGCATCGTAATAGCCGTGACTGCGCACATCGATAAGCAGGATTTTGTCTTTGTCCTCCGACGCCAGCCGGCGGGTTACTTCCTCCACCTGTATGCGGGGCACAACTCTGTAAACAATGTGCTTGCGGTAAAGCCAGACCCGGTACAGGGCATAACCGATAAGTGCGAGAACCGTCACCCCCTCGACGGCACGGCCGGCGGTTTGAAAGCCGCGCATCACAGAAACCAGAAAATCGCGGAACAGGAATCCGACGGCCACATAAGTCGTGGCGTACAGGGTCGCTCCGGCGAGATCAAGCCGGAGGAAAGTGTCGAGTGGCATCCTCATGCTTCCCGCCAGGGGCGGCGCCATGGTGTTGATTCCGGGAATGAATTTGGCGAAAACCAGAGTGGCCTTGCCGCGTTTATAGAACGACTCGGCCGATCGCAGAATGCAGGTTTCGGGGTTGACCGAGAGTTTGCAGAGAAAGCCAAGCAGGCCCCATCCCATATATCGTCCGGCTACGAACAGCACGCAGTCGCCCAGCAGCATGGCGAGCAGCGCCAGCAATAGAAGCCTGCACACACTGAGCGCCCCGGCGCCTGCAGCCGCGCCGCCCGCCACCAGCGCCACGGCTGCGGGAACAGGCAACCCTAGAGCTTCGGCGAGGACGATAACGAACACCAGGATGTATCCGTGGTGTGCGATGAGTGAAAGTAGTTGTTGCATTCATAGGCCGGTTTCCGGCTGCGTTAGTATAAAGAAAAAGGGCGGCCTTTGCCGCCCTCGGTAGTTTCGCTTCAGCAACCGCTACTTCGACATGTTGTCTGTCTTTCCGGCCTTCAGCATCTTGACGCTCATGACGTGAATCTGGTCCTTGTCGGCGTACACGTGGGCGCTCACTTCGACGTGATGGCCTTCATGTCCCTTCAGGGCCTCCGGATTGACCACGTCCCACGACTTCTTGTCCTTGTCGGAGACAAAAGTTAATTTGTCACCTTCCGCCTTCACCGTTCCCTTGATGTTCTTCAGCGGGGCGGGGGCTGCCTTGGTCGTTCCATTGTCTTTTGACATGTCTTGAGCGAAACCCGCCACCGCCAACATGACGGAAAGAGACAGTGCGAGAACCAATAGTTTCGTCATAGTTCAAACTCCTCCTGGGTTGAGCTCTGGATGTTCAGCAGATGCCTGTGAGATGTACGACCCAGGGGGTGAGATGGATTTCCTCGCTGTGGCGATCAGAGTTTATTTAGGATTGCTGGTCCGGAGGCCAGGAGTGGCACGTCCAGGAGTTCAAGTGGGGGACTAAGGCCCGCCACCTAACCCATCAGGCCTGCTACTTTTCCCTGGCTACCACAAAATCCGGCGCCCACAGCAGGGCCCGCTTGAATTCGCTGTCAGGGAAACTGCAGATTGCGTTTCGCGCCAGAGTGGCGTACTGCAGGGCCCGCGCGTTGGCCGCTTCGAGCGATCCATAGCGCTCCAGAATCGCAATGATTTCGCGATGGGTAACTCCGTCGAAGGCGCGCTCTTGCACCACGGTTTCGATCATCTTGCGTTCGCGCGGCGTGCAGCGCTCCAGGGCGTGGATTACCGCCATGGTGACTTTTCCCTCCCGCAGGTCGCTGGCTACGGGCTTGCCCAGGACCCTCTCCGAGGCGGTCAGGTCGAGCACGTCGTCCACGATCTGAAATGCCATCCCTAGGTCGCGTCCGTACTGTCCCAGGCTCTCTTCCTGGTCAGGAGTGGCCCCTCCCAAAATTGCGCCCATCCGCATGCACACCGAGAAGAGGCAGGCCGTCTTGCGGAAGATCAAATCAAAATGCTCGTCGAGCGAAATGAGCTTGCCCAGCTTTTCCATCTGCAACAATTCGCCCTCGACCATCTGCTGGGTCAACTCGATCAGGGTGTCGAGAATGCGGAAGTTGCGCTCCTGCACAGCGACCCTGAAGGCCTGCATGTAGAGCCAATCGCCGGCCAGCACGCACTTGGAATTGCCCCATTGCGTGTTGGCCGCAGGCCGACCCCGGCGGGTCTGGGCTTCGTCGATAATGTCGTCGTGTACCAGGGTAGCGGTGTGAATGATCTCAACCACGGCGCCCAGGCGAATGGCGCCGCGTCCCTGGTAGTTGAACAACTTCGCGGCCAGCAGCAACAGCGCGGGACGGATGCGCTTGCCTCCGCCGTTGCGCAGGTATTCGCCGATTTCGGTGATGGCTTCCACGCCCGAAACCGTGTCCCGCCCGAACTCGCGTTCGATAGCGGCCAGGTCCTCGCGCAGAAGCTCGAAGAATTCTTTTCCGTTGATGGCGGCGGGAACGCTCAAGGTTGAGTTCCTAGGAATCCAGCATCTTCTTCTTTACCACGGAGACACTGAGAAACGGAGAAAACACGAGGCGTGACCTTGCTGGAACTGGCAGGCTGATCTGCCTTATCCGATTGGCTTTCCATGCGTTGCATTCTCAGTGTCCCGGTGTCTCCGTAGTCGATGGTTAATTTGTCCGGTAGTTCGTAAACTGCATGTCGATTCCGAAATCCTGCTGTTTCAGCAAGGCGATGACCGCCTGTAAAGTATCGCGGTCCTTGCCACTCACCCGCACCAGATCTCCCTGAATCGATGCCTGCACTTTGTTTTTCGACGTCTTGATCAATTTCACAATTTCTTTGGCTTTTTCCATCGGGATACCCTGCTGCAAGGTGATCCTCTGCTTGGCGGTGCCGCCGAAGGCCAATTCGATGGCGCCGTGGGTCAAGCCTTTCAGCGGCACGCCGCGTTTCGCCAGCTTTTGTTGCAGTACATCGCTCACTGACTTCAGTTTATATTCGTCGATCGAGTGCAGGACGATCGCATCTTTACCCTCAAGCTCGATTTTGGACTTGGAGTCCTTCAAATCGAAGCGGGTATGAATTTCTTTCGTCGCCTGCTGGATGGCGTTTGAGACCTCTTCCAGGTTGATCTTGCTGACGATGTCGAAAGTGTTTTCGGGCATGTTCGTCGCGCCTTCTGAAAACTATGAAAATGTAACCTCTGAGGTTATCAGAAGAAGCGCTTTCAGCGCCCTAGTTCTTTGTCTTGGCGGTGCCTGATTGTGGGGGGCTCTGCGTGCTTTGCGGCTCCTTTGCGCGCTTAGCGGCACTTTTCTCAGTCTAGTTTGAAAAAAGTGTAGAAGTTCACGGCGGTTTGCCTGCCGACCTCTTCCGTCGAGAGCCCTCGTAGCTCGCCCAGTTGCCGGGCAACTTCCTTTACAAACAATGGCTCGTTGCGTTTGCCGCGGTGCGGCACCGGTGCGAGAAAGGGCGAGTCGGTCTCGATCAGCATGCGTTCGAGCGGCACTTCCCTGGCGGCATCGCGGATGGGCTGCGCCTTGGGGAAGGTTATATTCCCGGCAAAGGAAATCATGAAGCCAAGATCGAGCGCCCGTTTGGCGTAAGGCCAAGTCCCAGTGAAGCAATGCAGAATTCCTCCCAGCCTGCCGGTTCGCCAATGTTGTTCCAACAGATCGAGGCAGTCATCCCAGGCGTTCTCGCTGCCGGCGGAGGGGCGGCAGTGAATGACGATTGGCAGTCTAGCCGCTCGCGCCAACTCCATCTGCCGCAAGAAGACCTGCTGCTGCAGTTCGCGCGGAGAGTGGTCGTAAAAGTAATCGAGCCCGATTTCTCCCCAGGCGATGACTTTGGGCCGTGTCGCCAGTTGTTCAAGCTCGCGAAAGTCGGCATCGGTCGCCAGTTTGGCTTCATGGGGGTGGATCCCGATAGTGGCCAGGATGAATTCGTGACGTTCGGCCAGCTGAATACCGCAGTCCAGCGAGCCCGGCCCAGTTCCGCTGCCAATGGCGACGATCTTCTCAATGCCGCCATCCCGCGCCCGCGCAATCACCAGTTCGCGATCGGCGTCGAACTGCTCCATGTTGAGATGGGCGTGGGAATCTATGAACACGGTCGTTGGTCGTTGGTCATTGGTCGTTGCCAGTGTCTGTCTGGGGACGGGCCCGTCCAGGCCGAGCGAAGCTCGGTAAGCTCTTCTACCGATGAAGAGCCCGCCTACTTCAACCTGGTGCCTACTGGCACATCCTCGAGGAACGACGCCAGCACCGGCTTCCCGCCCTCTGGCGAAGCGGCAACAATCATTCCATTCGATTCCAGCCCGCGCAATTTCCGCGCCGCCAGGTTGACGACAATTACGACCTTGCGCCCCACCAGCGTCTCCGGCGCATACGCTTCCGCGATGCCAGCCACCACTTGCCGCACTTCCGTTCCGAGATCAACTTCCAGGCGCAACAACTTGTCGGCGCCTTTTACCTTTTCGGCGACTTTCACCTGGCCCACACGCAGTTCGACTTTGGCGAAGTCTTCAATGCTGATCCTTCCGTCGGGCACGGTGGCGGCGGGCTTTGATGCCGGGGTGGTCGTCGGTGCTACGGGCGCGGAGGGTTTTTCTTCCGTCGCCAGTGTGGCGCTGCGTCCCTGCTCTTCCATTTGCTGCATCCTTTCAATCGTGCTTTTGTCGGCGCGCGGAAAGACGGACTGAACCTCGCCAAGCCGGGTGCCCAACTTGAGCTGTCCCCACTGCAGGTCCGACAGCGGGAACTTTCGGATATCGCCCAGCCCCAACTGACCCCAGATCTTCGCCGTGGCTACGGGGATCACGGGGTGCGCGAGTGCGGTCACGATGCGCAAGGCCTCGGCGCTGGTGTAGAGAATGGTGGCGAGGCGGGAACGGCTTTCGTCGTCCTGTTTCTCGCCCAGTGCCCAGGGCTGGGTCTCGACGATATATTTGTCCACCGCCCCCACCAGGCTCCAGGCCACTTCCAGGGCCCGCGAAAACTGGAACTGATCAAACAGACGATTGAATTCCGCGATCGTCTGCCGGGCCGTGTCGGCAATGGCGTTCTCTTCCACGGTGAGGGTTGCGGCGCGCGAGGGATAAGGCACTTCGCCCTTGAAATAGCGTGTGATCATGGTCAACGTCCGGCTGGCCAGATTGCCCAGCCCGTTGGCCAGGTCGGAGTTGTAACGCTGCACCAGCGCGTCGAAGGAAAACGACCCGTCCTGCCCAAAGACGATTTCGCGCAGCAGAAAGTAGCGCAAGGCGTCGGAGCCGAGCACGTCGAGAATGGTCTCCGTGCGCACGATATTGCCGCGCGACTTCGACATCTTATTTTCTTCGAACAGCAGCCAGCCGTGCGCCAAGATCCTCCGCGGCAAGGGCAACCCGGCGGCCATCAGAAACGCCGGCCAATAAACGCAGTGGAAGCGCACGATTTCCTTGCCGATCATCTGCACGTCGGCGGGCCAATACTTGTCGTATTTCGCCGTGTCGTCCGACCCATAACCCAGCGCGGTGATGTAGTTTGCGAGCGCATCCCACCAGACATAGATGACGTGCTTGGGATCGTCAGGCACCGGAATGCCCCAGGAGAGAGTGCTGCGGCTGACCGAAAGGTCGCGCAGGCCAGAGCGCACGAACGACATCACCTCGTTGCGTCGCGTCTCCGGACGGATGAAGTCAGGCTGGCCAGTGTACAACTCGAGCAGTTTGTCCTGGAAGGCCGACAGCTTGAAGAAATAGTTTTCTTCTTTCACGGTTTCCGTTGGGCGTCCACATTCGGGGCAGGGTGCGCCGGGCCCGACCACGTCCACGTACAGTTCGTCAAAGACGCAATACTGGCCGCTGTAGCTGCCTTTGTAGATGTAACCGTTGTCGCGAATCCGCTTCCACAGTGCCTGCACACCCTGCCGGTGCCGATCGGAGGTGGTGCGAATGAAATCGTCATAAGTCAGGCCCATCCGGTCCCACAGCGAACGGAACTCGGCGGAAACTTCGTTGGTGAGCTGCTGCGGAGTCTTTCCCGCGGCCTGAGCCGCGCGCTCGATCTTCTGCCCGTGCTCGTCGGTGCCGGTGAGAAAGTAGGTGTCAAAGCCCATCAAGCGCTGGCGCCGGGCAATAGTGTCGCAGGCAATCGTGGTGTAGGCGTGTCCGATGTGGGGACGCGCATTCACGTAGTAGATTGGGGTCGTGATGTAGAACTTTTTGCTCATTTCGTCTCTTAAGGTTGGCCCTGGCAGCGCGGGTCTCTAACTTCGCCGGCCCTTCAAATAGGCTTCCATAGCCTCATTCATGACGCGCTTCAGCGGCACGTGGTGTTCGGCGGCGATCTTCTTGCAATCTTCGTACTCCGGCGCGTAGTTGGTGACCGTGCCATTCATGCTGGCAATCTTCAAGCGGATGTCTCCCCAGCGAGTCACTACATTGATCCACTTCCGCGCCAGGGTTTGACGCTGCTCCTGGCGACACCGCACCCCCAGCGTGCTGGTTTCCGTGAAAATGATCTGGGTCAGCCGAGAAGCGTCTTCCGACCTCGACAACACGCTCAGCAACATCCCCGGCCGGTTCTTCTTCATCTGCACCGGCACGGCAAAAGTATCGAGGGCTCCGGCTTCGAGCAGACGCTCGATCACATAGCCGAATACCTGTGGATTCAGATCGTCAAGATTGGCCTCGAGCACACAGATGGTTTCCTGCGAACTGGTCTCCGCCAATCCCGCATGCGATTCGCCGATGGTCAGGCGCACGACGTTGGCGTGCCCGGGAGAGTCGCGGGTGCCTGCGCCGTATCCGGATTTCTCAATCGTCATCGCCGGAAACGGCGCGAATCGTTTGGCCAGCGTTTTGACAATTGCTGCTCCTGTCGGCGTGACCAGTTCCACCTGAATGCCCGAGGAATAGACCGGAGCGCCCTGCAACAGCTCTACCGTGGCGGGAACGGGCACGGGAAGGATCCCATGCGCGCACTTTACCGTGCCCCCGCCAACATTCAGAGACGAGCAAACAATTTCATCGACGGCCAAAGCCTCGGCTCCCACCGCGGCGCAGACGATATCGACCATTGTGTCCACGGCGCCCACTTCGTGGAAGTGCACTTCTTCGAGGTCGCTGTTGTGGATATTGGCCTCCGCCGCGCCCAGCGCCTCGAAGATAGCAATTGCGGTGCGCTTTGCGCCTTCACTGATTTCTGCTCTGCGGATGATCTCGCGTATCTCTTTCAGACCACGCCCATGTTCATGTTGACCTGGCTCATGTGGGTGTAGCTCCTGCCGGTGTGGCGCGGGCGCCCCCGCCCGCGTGGTTTCATGTCCGGATTGACTGTAGTTGTGTTCGCGAAGCTCAACATGCCCGGGCGCGTGCTTGTGGGTGTGTTCATCTCCATGGTCATGCTGCTGCGTCTTACTCTGCTGTTCAAAGAAAACCTCGCGCGGTAATTCTTTTTCTCCGTTCACGAAGACATCTACCTTGATGGCGCCGATGCCGCTACGCTTTACCCGCGAAATTTCCAGGCGCGCTCCAATGTTCAGGGCCGCGACCGTATCTTCGAAGAGTTTGGCCGGCACTCCCGCGTCCACCAGGGCGCCCAGGAACATGTCGCCACTCATGCCGGAGAAGCAGTCGAGGTAGGCTATGCGCATGGGTGAAAACCCGTCGTTCGTCGTTGGCCCTTGGTCGTTGGGCTCTTTCGATTAGATCTGGCAGCAAAGAGCCCAAGAGGCTTCTGGCTAACGACCAATCGCCAACGACCAGTGCCCCAATTTTCATCATAGGGAACCGCGCAACCCGCGTCAAACCTCGCGGGCGCGCGCAGTTTGTTACAATCACTCTTTTCTTCAACAGTTTAGGGGAATTCTTGTATCGCCATCTCGAACGACGGCTCGCCCTGCAAGTGCGTGAATTTCTGCGTCGCACCTACGATCTGAATCTGCCGAAAATCGTCATCGAACAGCCACCCAAAGTGGAATTCGGGGAGTATGCCTTGCCGCTGGCTTTTGAGTTGGCCAAAAAACTGCGCAAGGCTCCGCGCAAGATTGCGGAGGAGATTGTCAATGGAGTCGACCCGATTCCGGGCTTTGAGAAGCTGGAAATCGCGGGCGCCGGGTATATCAACGCGCGGCTTCGACGAGAAGAAATGGCTGCCGCACTGGCTGGGGACGAACGGCCGCCAGCCGAGGCGCCTTCGGGCAAGATTCTGGTTGAGCACTCCAGCATAAATCCTAATAAGGCGGCCCACGTAGGCCACTTGCGCAACGCTATTCTCGGCGACACATTTGTCCGGCTGCTGAAGTTTGCCGGCCGGGAAGTGGACGTCCAGAATTACATCGACAACACCGGCGTGCAGGTTGCCGACGTGGTGGTGGGATTTCTAAATATTGAGAAGAAGTCGCGCGCAGAGATCGAGCAGTTGGCACGCCAGCCGCGGTTTGACTACTACTGCTGGGACCTCTACGCCCGAGTCTCGCAATGGTACGCCGAGGACAAACAGAATCTGCAGGTGCGCCAGCAGGCGCTGCACGCGATCGAGGAGGGAAACAATGAAAGCGCCGCCGTCGCCGAGGTAATTTCCGTCGCCGTGCTGCGGCGTCATCTCGAGACCATGGACCGGCTCGATATCGAATACGATTTTCTGCCACGCGAGAGCGAGATCCTCCGCCTTCATTTCTGGGATGCGGCCTTTGCCAAGCTGAAGGAAGGCGGCGCACTGTCCTTGGAAACGGAAGGGAAGAATAAAGGTTGCTGGGTGATGCGCCGGGCGGGGACGGCAAAGGCCGAAACCGCACAGGCCGCTGCGGGCGCTGAGACAGACGAAGTCGCCGAGGAAGACCAGAAGGTTATCGTTCGTTCCAACGGGACAGTTGGTTATGTGGGCAAAGACATTGCTTACCACTTGTGGAAGTTTGGACTGCTGGGCCGCGATTTCGGCTATCGCAAGTTCTATCGCTATCCCAACGGACATGATTGCTGGATTTCAACCGCGGTGGGCGCGCTCGACCATCCCCATTTCGGCAATGTGGCGGAAATCTACAATGTGATTGACGCCCGCCAGGCGGAGGCTCAGAACACGGTCATAGAAGCTCTGCGTGGGCTGGGTTACAACCAGCAGGCCGACCATTACACGCATTTCTCTTACGAAATGGTCGCGCTCACGCCACGCTGTGGCGCGGAACTGGGCTATCAGCTTTCCGACGAAGACAAGAGCCGTCCGTACATCGAAGTCTCCGGCCGCAAGGGATTTGGGGTCAAGGCCGACGATCTGCTTGACCGGTTGATCGTGTCGGCCAAAAACGAGGTGGACGGCCGACATCCTCAACTGACGGAGGCCGAGCGCACGACGATCGCCACCCAGATCGCAGTCGGCGCCCTGCGTTATTTCATGCTCAAGTTCACCAAGTCGTCAGTGATCGCATTCGACTTCAAAGAAGCGTTGAGCTTTGAAGGCGAAACGGGCCCTTACGCCCAGTATGCCGTGGTGCGCGCCGCCAACATCTTCCGCAAGGGCGGCTTCGATCCTGAAGAATTTGGCCGAAAGGCGGCCGACAGCGTTTCGACCGATGATTTGGCCAGGCACCTTGCCGGGGACGCAGCGAATGAAATCTGGGAGTTGTGGCTGGCCGCCGCCAAGACTTCCTACATCATCGATCAATCGATTGCTACCACCGAGCCCGCGTACCTAGCCAAACACGCGTTTCAACTCGCCCAGCTTTTCAATGCCTTTTACCACCGGTACCCGATCCTGAGTGAAGCGGACGAAGGCCGAAAGAAATTTCTGCTGGCCACCGTGGCGGTGGTCCGCCGGGAATTGACGCGGGTATTGGCCGTCATGGGGATCAGCGTGCCGGCCGTAATGTGAGGCATCTTTACTTACTTGCCCACCAGCAACACTTCAAAACTGCCTGGCAAGATCGCCGGCCGGGGATGAGGTTGCTCCGCCGTCGGCGCGGGAGGCGGACCGAATTTTGCCGTCACCAGGAAAATCTCGTGCTTCGCGACGTCGAGCGCCATGGTGCGGGCACCGCGCTCGGTGGGAACATTCTCGGCGATGCTGAATTTGTCCGCCGAATCTTCATGCACCACCGTGAGCACGCCCTCACCGCAGGAAGCGAATGCCAATCCGGCCTCCGGGTCGTAGGCAGTTGCATCCACGCCCTGGCCGATCGGAAGAGTGGAGATGACTTTGCCGCTGTCCGCATCCATGATGGCCATTAGCTTATTGCCGCAACCGGAAAACATGCGCCGGTGCTTGAGGTCGATGGCCAATCCGGTCGGCTCCTCACACGGCGCCAGTGACCAGCGTGACTTTATCTCCAACTTGATCGGATCCACCGCGAGCAACTCGCTCTTGTCTTCGAGATTGACGAAGATTTCGCCTTTTTCGTCAGTGACCGCAAACTCAGGTTTTCCGTCCAGCTTGATCGTGCCCACCACCGTGCCCTTGGCGGCATCGATTGCGGTGACATCGTGGCTCCTGCCGTTGAACGTGAACACCCGCTTGCTCGCGGGATCATAGAGAATAGCGTCAGGGTTGTCGCCAACCTTGATCTTGCTGAGGACTTTCAGACTGGTCAGGTCGAAAACTCCTACCGTACCTTCGCCGCCGTTGCTGACGAAGCCGTGGCTGAATTCCGGGGCCAGGGCAATTCCGTGAACTCCTGGCGTATCCGGAATATCGCCCACAGGCTCACCGGAATCAGGATTGATCACAATGACGTGAGTGGAACGGGAAATGTAGAGACGGTTAGAGGTGCGATCGAGCGTCAGATAGTCCCACCCGCCCTCGCCGCCCAGTTTGTAGGTTTTGATCAGGTGGTAGCCGGGAGCGGCGGCCAAACCGGACGTAACCAGCAGCAGGGTGACCAGCGTGACCCCGGCTCTTGCCGAGCACAATTGCATCAAGTGCTTCACTTGCATCAGCCTCCATGTGAAGTAATACGATCGTAACTCGACCGTAACTTTACCCTATTTCCGAATCCTCTTACACTGCTGGCATGCATTCCTGGGAAGGAGATCCGCGTCCCGAGCCAGTGCCGGAGTACGGCACTATACAGTCTAGCTCAGGCCTGAAACTGGATCAGTCCATCGATCCCCAGTCGGGAAGTTGGCGTATTCTGTTCGCCATAGCGGTGGGGATTCTGCTGGCGGCATTCTTTGCCACGGGCAATGCAAAGGCTGCCTTTGAAGAGATCACCAAGTTTCTTACCCTGCAAGGTAAGCCCGAACCTGCTTCTCCGGCTGTGCTTTCCGAGCACGAACTGGAGAGTCTGGATCGCAAGAGCCCGCAACAACAGGCAGAAGCTCTGCTGGAGCGCGCCGTCAACCACTACGAAGGCGCCAATGATCAGATTGCCGCGCGCGTGGAGGGCTGGTGGGGGAAACTGAAGTTTACTCCCCAGTTCAATTCACTGATCACCACCGCGCTCAACTCCAATGACCTTCGCGTCCGGGCCGCTGGGATCGAGTTGGACCTGGTGGCCATGGGCGCGATCAAGTCGCCGGCGACGATAGAGCGCCTGGCGCTACAGGTAGGAAGCGGACCACGGTCGCAACGGGTATGGGCGCTTTGGGAACTGGGCCTTCTGGGTAACCGTGGCGTCGAACCTGAGCGCGTGAATGAGATATTGGTCAGCCAGCTCCACGATCCTGATCCGGAAGTCCGCCACTGGGCGGTGGAAGGCCTGGCGTACCTGGGGACCAACGAGACCATCGCTCCCCTGTTGCAGACGTTTCACGACGATTCCTCGGCGATGGTCCGCGAGCGCGCCGCCTGCAGCCTGGCCCAATCCGGCATGCTCACCCAGGAACAGCGTCGCAGCGTGATTCCGCAACTGCTCGATTACGCGGACGACGCCTCCCTGGACGCGCAGACCCACGGCTGGGTTTATCAGGCGCTGCGCGACATCACCGGCCAGACCCTGCCCAACGATACCTCGGCATGGAGAAGCTGGTACGACGCCAACCGCGGGTGATGAAAACAGTTTCCGGTTTCCAGTTTCTAGTTTCCAGTCTGTGACGACTCGGATCACCAGAAACCAGAAACAGGTTTCCCTACTCCGCCATCTTGGCCACGTGCAGATCAAACCCGGTCTTGGGCAGCAGTGATGTCAGCTCAAAGGCTCTGAAGCCATCGCCCGCAATTTCTGTTTGCCGGTAGAGGCCAGGTTCGCTATCGACCGTCTCATGACGCCCGTCCATGTGATTGAGAAAATCCTGTGCCTGCCCGATGTCGGCAGAGCGATCTTTGGTGCGGGTCACAACCGCTTCTGCCGCATAGGATCGCACCAGCTTGGGCCAGTATTTTTCCAGCAGGTTGGTGCTGGCGAAAATGTCGGCCCAGACCATCCGGCCGTTCACCGCCACCACAACGCCCACCGCATTCTGATCGCGGAGCTGTCGGATCAGGCTCTGGTAGTTTCGCTGGATGGGTTCGGCCACAGAATCAACTTGCTGTTTCACCTCCTGGTTCTGCATCACGCCGGCGTAGGAACTGGTTGCCCTCACCGGGGCAGCAGACGGGGCCGGGACCATCAGGGCAAGCGACTCGCGTGCTTTCCCCACTTCTGACCAGACCTGCGCCTGGTCCTTATCTGCCATGGCCTTGGCGCGGACCGCCGGTTGGGCCATGGCTCCGTTCCTGGAATCAAACTTGACGGAACTGCCGGTCCAGCGCCCGGGTTCCACGCAGAACACGCCAAGATCAACAGGATCGCTCTCCGCCGGAATAATGCGGTCCTTGCCAATGACCCGATCCTGCTTCCCTCCGGTCACGATCTCGCCGGCCAGCAGGATAAGCGGCCGTTTGGAATTGTTGACCAGCACCAACTGGTTGACCTGTGCGCCACTCGGCGTAGGCGGAAGGCGCCGGCGAATCAGTGGTTGCACGCTCCCGGATTCGGTCACGATCACCTCACCCGAGCGCAGCCCCTCGTCGAGGGTCAGAAATTCCTGAGTATCGTGGGAACGGGCGGCAACTACCGGAAACACGGTCAGGTTCCCGTGGCGGATGGGTTCGAGCACCTTGTATCCGGAAGGGAGAGCAGCCTCTCCGGCGGGGGCGGTTGAGGGCAGAAATAGGGCGATTCCGGCCAGGGCAAGGGCCGGGAGCAATGCAAATAGCTTGAAATTCATGGTGTTCCTCCTGTAGCGCCGGCGTCTCGGCGCCGGTCCGGTGGCGTCTCGCCCAACGTCGGGGAGTGCCTGCGCTTGTACGAGGAACGCCAAATATTCAGCTTCTTGCAACAAATGTTGATAGCATCCGGGATGGCTGCCCGCCATGACCGATCACGGTGTCCAACCTATAGTGGAAGCTTCCGCGGGATTGGAATCCATGGTCACCGAACTCTACGAGAAGAGTGGAAAATCCGGACTCAGCCGCGAGCAGTTCGGAGCTGTCCTGAACGAAGTCGCCGCCAGGTATTTGCCGGCGGATGCCTCTGCCCGGCAGACGGCGGAACTGTACGCCAGCCTGCGGGTGGAAGAACTGGCGCTGGCCCGGGCTTGTGCCGCGGGTCAGGAACGCGCCTGGGAAGTCTTCATGGCGCGCTACCGCGAGAAGCTTTACGACATCGCCGCCTACATCGCAAAAGAGAGCTCCGCCGCCCGCGAACTCGCCGACTCGCTCTATGCCGATCTCTACGGAACGACCACTCGCGACGGCCAGCGCATTTCAAAACTGGCTTCGTACACCGGCCGCGGTTCCTTAGAGGGCTGGCTGCGCACCGTAATGGCGCAGGAATTCGTGAACCGCTTTCGCCGCCAGCGCCGCCTGGTCAGCCTGGATGAGGAGAGTGAAGACGGCACGCAATTCCCCGCGACCGATCCCGAGCCCGCCGCAGCGGTTGATCCCAGAGTTGAAGCTGCGACCGATGAAGTTCTGTCCCGGCTCGCCGCGGAAGATCGCTTCATTCTGGCATCTTATTATCTAGACGGTCGCACCCTGGCCGAGATTGCGCGCACGCTCGCGGTGCACGAGTCCACCATCAGCCGCAAGCTCGATAAACTGGCCAAGGCTGTGCGCAAACAAATTATGACGACGCTGGAGCGCAAGGGCATGAGCCGCCGCCAGGCTGCGGAGGCCCTGGAGGTGGATGTACGTGATTTGCAAGTAAATATTCGTGAGCGGTTGGCGCAAGAAAGCGCTGCCCAGACGTTCTCTGATAAGAAGGGTGAAGTGCCGGCGCCGGACGTCGGGCCTCGGGCATCAGGCGTGTGATTCTCGACGTGTGGCCGTTGCGCGGAATGCCTCGTGCTCACTTGTTGGGCGGGGGAAAGCGACTCCAGGCGCGAGCGACGTAAGAGTGAAGCTCAGGGCGCAAGCCCCGGGCAAGCAGATGTAAAGACAGAGCCCCGTTGGGGGCGAAAGAAAATGGAGCAACTTCCAAAAATCGTGCAACAGCGCTTGCGTGCAGCGGCGAAGGCTGGGGTGCATCCCGATCCTGACCTCCTGACTGCCTTCGCCGAGAAGTCGTTGAATGACCGCGAACATGCGCAGCTGCTGCAGCACCTGGCCGAATGCGCGAATTGCCGCGATGTGCTGGCGCTCGCGATGCCCGAGATCCAACCCGCGCTGGTGCCGGGTCCGCAGAGGTCCAACAGGGTCAGCTGGCCGGTACTGCGCTGGGGGGCGCTGGCGGCGTGCGTGGTGGTGGTCAGCACGGTAGTTACCCTTCACTACGAGCGCCAGGAACCCACGCGATCTGTTGCCGAAAAGGCTCCCGTGTCGCCGGCGGAGATCAGGCCGGAAGGCGAAGTCTCCGGACAGCCCGCTCAGAAGCTGGCGGCAAATCTTCCCCCGCCAGCTCCGGCGCAGTTCAGTCGCGACTTCGGGGCTGCGGGCAAGTTGGCTAAGCAAGGCGCGAAGAGCACTGACGCCGGAATGATGGCTAAGGCCGCAGGCGCGCCCGCGCTGGAACTGGAGCAAGACAAGAAAGTTCAGGAGCTGGGCAACAACCGGTTGGCGGGCGTCGATGCGGTCCGCCTGGCGGACAAGCCGGAGAGCCCTGCGCCGGCAGCCCCCGAGCCCTCAGCCGCGAGTCAGGTGAACGCGCAGAATGATGCCCTGGATTATTCCTCCAGGGCCAGCTCCGAGATGGTAACGGTCGAGGGTGCAGCCGCTCCGACCCGCCAGGTGGCGGCACAAACCGCAGAGCGGAAGGCGAAGGACGAATCCGGTACGAATGAATCGCACGGAGAAGTCCAGGCCGAAGGCGGCATAGTAAGTGCCACGGTGCTCGGAGATCGGAAGGCGGACACGTTCTCAGGTGCAAGCGCGCAAGCAGCTTCGACCGAACGTGCCGGGCGGCTGCGTGCCGTCAAGCATTCGCCCCTGTGGACTCTTTCCGCCACTGGCGCGCTCCAGCGCTCTTTCGATTCCGGAAAGACTTGGCAAGCAATTCCGGTAGCGAGTGACGTCGTCTTCCGCGCTCTGGCAGCAAATGATTCCGACATCTGGGTGGGCGGCGCCGCCGGTGCTCTTTACCATTCTTCCGATGGCGGCCAACACTGGACGAGAATTACACCTGTGGCGGCCGGCAAGTCCCTGACCGCTGACATTGTCACTGTGGAATTCGGCGACCTCCAACATGGCAAGGTGGTGACCGTTAACGGTGAAACGTGGACCACCAGCGACGCGGGGGAGACTTGGCAACACCAGTGACCACTTGCATTCCCCTATAGTTTCTCAGCCTATTCCTGAAACGATCCGGCTCGGGTGCCGCCGCTATCCGGTTTGCTTTTCCATCACTTTCAATATGGTCATCAATAGATTTGCGGCGCCGGTTACCGCCGCAATCCCGATTTGAACCGCGACTGGTCGTGAGTTACCAAAGTGATGTTTACAGCAACATGGGGTGGGCCTAGTATCCATCTCGTGGTTTGGCAGTTCTGGGGGAGGGCTGCCGGGCGTCCTGAACCGAAAAGTTCAGGGCGCTTTTTGTTTGTCGAGACCGACGACCGGAGACTGGAAACTGGCAACCGGAAAGCAGCCTTTGCGACTTCTGTAGCTGCGATGCATCCAATCAGGTGGTACGATACATGCAGCTGACGTTGGCTGTTAGACCGTTCGACCTCGATTTGCGGCGAGCGGCACTCCCGGAGGAGAAATGGCAAGCAACGGAATTTTGGAAGTGACAGACGCGAATTTTGACCAGGACGTTCTGAAGTCAGAGCAGCCTGTGTTGGTGGATTTCTGGGCAGCCTGGTGTGGGCCCTGCCGCGCTCTCGCTCCCATTGTCGATGAACTGGCGAAGGACTACACCGGCAAGATTAAGGTCGGCAAAATGGATGTGGACAGCAATCAGGCCACGCCCATGCGCTACGGAGTACGCGGTATCCCTACGCTGTTGGTGTTTAAGGGCGGCCAGGTGAAGGAACAGATTGTGGGCTACGTCCCTAAAGAGACGATTCAGAAGGCGATCGATAAGCACGTTGGGTGAGAGCAGTCATCGGCCAACTTTGAGCGCCCGGGTAAGTTGCCCGGGCGTTGCTCTCTGAAGCGGATGGGTTTTCCTGGCAGAGGAACGGCAGTCACGCAGGCTGTAGCTAGCAGCCCGTGGTGCAAGTCTGGATACCTGAACAAAAGATGGCGTGATCCACAGGAAGAGTTCGTAGAATGCGCGCATGGCGATGAACAAGCGGAGTGGCGGGGAGAAACAAGAAGATATCTGGATCGCGCACACGGAGTTGGCGGTGGCGCCGGGCCATCCTTTCTATAAGCGGTTGAACGAGTTATTGGAAGGTGCCAGGTTCGACGAGTTTGTGGAGGGATTATGTGCGCGCTTCTATCATGCGCGACTGGGACGACCGTCGCTGCGGCCTGGGATTTACTTTCGGTCGCTGCTGGTGGGGTATTTCGAGGGTATCGATAGTGAGCGTGGGATTGCGTGGCGGGTGGCGGATTCGCTCGCGCTACGGCGGTTTCTGCTGATTGGACTGGACGAGCCAACCCCGGACCACTCGACGATCTCACGGACCCGGCGCTTGATCAACATCGACACGCATCGCGAGGTGTTCGCGTGGGTTCTGGCACTGTTGGCAGAACGGGGACTGCTGAAGGGGCAGCGGATGGGTATCGACGCGACGACGTTGGAAGCGAATGCGGCGATGCGATCGATTGTACGCCGGGACACCGGGGAAACGTATGAAGAGTTCTTGCGGGGATTGGCCATGGCGTCTGGGATCGAGACCCCGACCCGCGAGGATCTGGCACGATTGGACCGGAAGCGCAAGAAGCGGACATCGAATAAAGAGTGGAAGAGTCCGGCAGACGAGGACGCACGGGTCGCGAAGATGAAAGACGGACGGACGCACTTGGCGCACAAGGCCGAACACGCGGTGGATCTGGACACTGGCGCCATCGTGGCGGTGACGCTGCAAGCCGCCGACCAGG
>Ga0335084_10002146_pt1 | contig 18878 bp, 18 predicted proteins | sample Lox_Sample_44_FD_206721 | JGI IMG/M metagenome (GOLD analysis project Ga0335084, IMG submission 206721) | Soil microbial communities from Loxahatchee National Wildlife Refuge, Florida, United States - Lox_Sample_4.4 | ecosystem: Environmental > Terrestrial > Soil > Wetlands | place: USA...
CAGCGCGCCACGCTCGCCGACTGGGTCGTGCACCTGACCACGGTGTTTCCCGAGGTGCGCATGAAGCGCGTGATCGAGACGCGCGGCGTCGACGCGGTGCCGGGCGACCTGGTGTGCGCGGTGCCCGCCTTCTGGAAGGGCCTCTTCTACGACGACCAGGCGCTCGAGGCCGGCCTGTCCCGGCTCGCTGCCTGGAGTCACGCCGAGGTCGACGCCCTGCACGCCGCGGTGGCACGCGAGGGCCTGCAGGCGAAGGCGCCCGACGGGCCGCTGCTGGCCGTCGCGCGCGAGCTGGTCGAGCTCTCGCGCCAGGGCCTGCGGCGCCAGGCCCTCCGGAACGAGCGGGGAGAAGACGAGTCGATCTATCTCGAGCCGCTGGCCCGCATCCTGGACCGCGGCACCAGCCCTGCCGCCCACCTGCTCCAGTCCTGGAACGGCAGCCTCGCCCGCGTCGTGGACGCCGTGAAGTACTAGCCCGGGCCCATGCCCGCAACTTCCCTGCAACTAGTCGGTTGACCGGCGAGAAGCGCGTCCGATAGGCTACGCGCCGATTCACGGGAGGAACCCCTCGATGCACCGCTATTTCGCGATCGTTTTTGCCGCCGTCCTCGCAGTGGGCGTGGGGATCGCGGGCTCCGCCAAGGCGCAGAGCCAGGCCGAATTCAAGCGCGAGCTGAAGGCCATGCAGAGCCTCTACAAAGAGCCCGGCCTGATGGAAGTCACTGTGAAGTCGATGCGCGGCATGATGATGCTGACCGGCAACACCGCGACCGACGAGCAGAGCAAGAAGGCCGAAGAGATCATCAAGAACATGCGCGGCGTGAAAGAAGTCCGGAACCGCATCCGCGTGGGCAAGGTCGACGACTGCTCGACCGCCAAGGACGCCGAGCTGATGGCCAAGGTCGACAAGGAGATCGAGAACGACGAGGAGCTCGCCCAGGCGCGGCGCAAGCTCGACATCTCGGTCAAGGACCGGAACATCGTCCTGAAGGGCAGCCTGAAGGACTACTCGCAGGCCGGGTCGCTCGTGAACATGGTCAAGCGGGTGCCCTGCTTCAACTCGATGAACTTCGACGACCTCGAGTACAACTGATCTCCGCCCCTGGCGGGGCGTGCTTCCGGCCGCGGCTCCTCTCCGGAGGGGTCGCGGCCGCTGCTTTTCCGGGTTGACCGCGGGCCGGGTGGGTCTAGCGTTGGCGGCACGGTGAGCGAAGCCAAGAAGACCGCAATCGAGATCGGTGGGGAGCGCCTCGAGGTCCCCACTCAGGTTCCCTTGCTGCCGGTGCGGAACACGGTGGTGTTCCCCGGAGTGACTCTGCCCTTGTCGGTCGGCCGCGCCGCGTCGCTGGCCGCCGTGCAGGCGGCGGCGCGCATGGGCGGCTTCCTGGTCGTGGCGACCCAGCGCGCGCCCGAGACGGAGACGCCGCGCCTCGAAGACCTGTACCCCGTCGGCACCCTGACCAAGATCGTGCACCTGGCCGAGACCGGCTCGGGCATCTCGGTCGCGGTGGTGGGCCTGGCGCGCGTGCGCCTGCTCGCGATCGACGAGGTCAGCGGGCACGCGGAGGTCGAGACGGAGATCCTGCCGGACCTGCTCGACCGCACGCCCGAGGCCGAGGCCGCGCGGCGCACGGTCCAGAGACTCGGCAAGGAGCTGGTGTCGCTGCGCGACGACATTCCCGACGAGGCCGCGCAGATCCTGGACCGCTTCGACGACCCCGCGCGGCTGGCCGACGTGATCGCCTTCAACGGCACCATGCCGCTGCCCGAGAAGATCGAGCTGCTCTCGCAGCAGGACGTGCTCGCGCGCCTGCGCACGCTCATGCGCTACCTGATGCGCGAGATCCGCATCGCGCAGGTCTCGAAGGATTTCGCGGAACGCGCCGCGGGCGAGATCGGCGAGGACGAGCGCCGCAAGCTCCTGCGCGAGCAGCTGCGCAAGATCCGCGCGGAGCTGGGCGAGAACGACGAGCAGGGCACCGAAGGCGACGAGCTGCGCGACCGGCTCGAGAAGGCCGACCTGCCGTCCGAGGCGCGCGAGGTGGCCGAGCGCGAGGTGGGCCGGATCTCGGGCATGCCGACTCACTCACCCGAGCGCTCGGTGGCGCGCACCTACGTCGAGTGGCTGCTCGACCTGCCCTGGAAGACGCAGACCGAGGACAACCTAGACCTGGCGCACGCGCGCCGCATCCTCGACGAGGACCACTACGACCTCGAGAAGGTGAAGGAGCGCATCCTCGAGTATCTCGCGGTGCGCAAGCTGGTCGCCGACCCGAAGGGCCCCATTCTGTGCTTCCTCGGTCCCCCGGGCGTCGGCAAGACGTCGCTCGGCAAATCGATCGCCCGCGCCATGGGCCGCAAGTTCGTGCGCGCGTCGCTGGGCGGCGTGCGCGACGAGGCCGAGATCCGCGGCCACCGGCGCACCTACGTGGGCGCGCTGCCGGGCCGCATCCTGCAGTCACTCAAGAGCGCGGGCACGCGCAATCCGGTGTTCATCCTCGACGAGATCGACAAGGTCGGCATGGACTACCGCGGCGATCCGTCGTCGGCGCTGCTCGAAGTGCTCGACCCGGAGCAGAACTCGAGCTTCAGCGACCACTACGTCGAGATCCCTTACGACCTGTCGAAGGTGCTGTTCATCGCGACGGCCAACCGCGCCGACACGATCCCCGCGCCGCTGCTCGACCGCATGGAGATCATCGAGCTCCCGGGCTACACGGCGCGCGAGAAGCTGCGCATCGGGCGCGATCACCTCTTGCCGCGCCAGCTCGCCGAGCACGGGCTCACGAGTGAGTCGTTGAAGCTCAGTGACGACGTGCTGCTGCGCGTGGTCGAGGGCTACACGCGCGAGGCGGGCGTGCGCAGCTTCGAACGCATGATCGCATCGCTGGTGCGCAAAGCCGCGCTGAAGGTGGCCGAGGGCGCAGCCAGCGAGACCGTGACCGCAGACGACCTGGGCAAGCTGCTCGGTCCGGCGCGTTTCTCGCCGGAGGTGGCCGAGCACAACGAGCGCCCGGGCGTCGCGACGGGCATGGTCTGGACGCCGATCGGCGGCGACCTCGTGTTCGTCGAGGCCGCGCGCATGGAGGGCAAGCCCGAGCTGCAGCTCACCGGCCAGATGGGCGACGTGATGCGCGAGTCGGCCGAGGCCGCGCTCTCCTACGTGCGCACCAACGCCGAGGCGCTCGGCATTCCACCCGACGCGTTCGAGAAGAGCCGCATCCACGTGCACGTGCCTGCGGGCGGTCAGCCCAAGGACGGCCCGTCGGCGGGAGTCACCATGGTCGTGTCACTGGCGAGCCTGCTCACCGGCAAGCCGGTGCGGGACGACGTCGCGATGACCGGCGAGATCACCCTGCGCGGCCAGGTGCTGCCCGTGGGCGGCATCAAGGGCAAGGTGCTCGCGGCGCACCGCGCCGGCATCAAGGAGCTGATCCTGCCCAAGCGCAACGCCAAGGACCTGGAAGAGGTGCCGGCCGAGGTGCTGTCGGCCTTCAAGATCCACCTGGTCGACCAGTCGATCGAGGCGGTCCGCGAAGCGATCCCCGGCATTGGCTGACGGCGTCGCGCTGCTGCGCCTCGGCCGCTCCGACCGCGCCGCGGCGCGCGCGCGGCTGCGCGAGCTCGCGCCCGAGGAGATCGCGTCGCTCTGCCAGGAGCTGCGCCCCGAGGCGCGCAACGAGTTCCTCGACCTGGTCGAGCGCCCGGAGCAGGTGGTGCCGCTCCTGCCCGAGGCGGAGCTCGTGCACACCGTGCGCGCGGGCGGCATGACCGAGGCCGCCTGGCTGCTCGAGCTGGCGACCCCGGAGCAGCGCGTCGCGTGCTTCGATCTGGACTGCTGGAACGGCAATACGTTGGCCGTGCCGCGCGTGCAGGAGTGGCTCGACGCGCTGATCGAGGCCGGCCGGCCCACGCTGGTGAAGGCGCTGAACGAGATCGACCTCGAGCTCCTGATCCTGGCGCTGCGCGCCGAGGCCCGGATCGCCGTCGTCGGCAAGGAAGACGTACCGCCCGACGGCTGGTTCACGCCCGACGGCGTGGTGTATTTCGGCGTCCCCAGCGACCAGAGCCCGGAGCGCGTGCACGAGATCGCGCAGTCACTGGCCGGGGAGTCACCGGCGCTCTACTGGCGCATGGTCTACGGTGCGCTGTTCGAGAGCCCGGCGGAATGCGAGGAGGAGGCGCTGCACTGGCGCAGCGTGCGGCTCTCCGACCTGGGCTTCCCGGACCGCGAGCAGGCCATGCGCGTGTACCGGCCGCTCGCGCCCGAGCGAGTCACCGACTGGACGCCGCCCGCCGAGTCGTCGGAGCTGGTCGCGGCCATCTCGCTCCCGCGCCAGCTGCGCGGGTCACTGCTGGGCGAGGCGCTGTCCAAGCTGCCGGAGCACCAGGCCGCCGACGTGCTCGGCTACGTGCTGGGCGTGGCCAACTCACTCGCCGTGGCCGACGGCCTCTCGCTGTCCGAGCCCGATTCCGTGCCGCGCGCGCTGGAGAAGGCCGTGCGCGGCATCGATGCCGGGCTGCGCGAGCTGGCGCGCGCGCGCAGCCAGCCGCCGGAACGCATCCTCGAGCGCACGACGCCGCTCGACCTGTTCCGCGTGGCCGCGACGGCCGATCCGAGCTTGCGCACCCGCGCGAACCCCCCGGAGGAATCCGATGACCCCGAGCCCGAGCCCGAGCCCGACGACGAGTGACTGGCGGCTCGCGCCGCACTGGCAGGCGGCGCTGATCCTGGCCTTCGGCGCCGCGACGGCGGGCTTCGTGCTCTTGTTCGGCGGCGAGGCCAGGCCGCTGGTCGACGTGTTGTTGATGTCGGCCTCGCTCGGGGCGCTGGTCACGTCGGGTCTCTGGCTGTGGCTCCTGGCCGCGCGCCGCAGCCGCAACTGGGGCATCGCGTTCGCGGTCACCCTCTGGGTGCCCTACGTGAACTTCGTGGTCGCGAGCATCTTCGCGCGCCGCTATTGGCACGAGGGCGCGCGCGCGCCGGCGCTGCTGGCGCTCGCGGCCATGGCGGGCCAGACACTCGCCACGCTGCGCATGTTCGCGCCGGATCTCACGGTGCCGGTCTGAGCTCCCGCCCCAGCACACCGAACAGGTTGACCAGGATCCGATAGGTGAGGCCCCAGACCGTGAAGCGGTCGTAACGCACGGCCGGAAACACCACGCGCGTCGACTCGCGCGTGATCTCGTAGTCGATCGCGGCGTCCGGGTGCACGAGCCAGGGTACGGGGATCCAGACCGTCGACTGCACCTCGCGGTTCGGGGTGAGTCGGGGCCGCGCGTCCACCTGGTACACGAAGGGCGAAACGACGAGCGACCCGGCCCGGGTGTTGGCGAAGTCGTCGAGCCGCGCGATCGGCGAGCCGAGCTCGAGCCCGACCTCCTCGCGCGTCTCGCGCATCGACGTCGCTGCGAGGTTCGGGTCGCCGCGGTCGCGGCGCCCGCCCGGGAAGGCCATGTGACCCGACCACGGGTCGCCCTCCTTTAGCGCGCGCTCGATGAACAACAGCTCGGCTCCGCCCGACGGCGTGGCCAGGAAGACCAGCGCGACCGCGGCCAGCGAGTGGTCGCCGGCAGGCGCCGGCGCGAGCACGGGCCGGTGCGCGGCCAGCTTCGCGCGGATCTCGGCCATCTCGGGCCCGTCTGCCATCGGGGGCAATCGTAACCGAGCGGGCTATGCTGCCGCGCCGTGAGCTACGTCCTGGTCACCAACGACGACGGCGTCGATTCGCCGGCGCTCCTGCCGCTGGTCCACGCGCTGCGCGCGCAGGCCGAGGTGCGGGTGGCGGTGCCGTCCACCGAGCGCAGCTGGATCGGCAAGGCGATCTCGCGCTGGGACGAGCTCGCGGTGAAGCGCGTCGTGCGCGACGGGATCGAGATCCTGACCGTCGACGGCTATCCCGCCGACTGCACGAACCTCGCGGTCCACTCACTCTTCGGCGAACGGCCGGAGCTCGTGGTCTCGGGCGTGAACGTGGGCCTGAACGTCGGATTGGGATTCTTTCTCTCGAGCGGCACGATCGGCGCCGCCATGGAGGGCTGGATCGCGGGCGTTCCCGCGATCGCGCTCTCGGTCGGCCGCGTCGGCGAGGACCGCGCGTGGAAACGCGAGGCGGTGGCGAATGCCGAGCACCCGGTCTGGAAGCGCGCCGCGAGCGTGGGCGCCGAGGTGGTGCGCGACGTGCGCGAGGTCGGCTGGCCCGACGGCGTCGACCTGATCTCGGTCAACTACCCGGGCGACGCCGACGTCGACACGCCGCGCGTGCTCACTGAACTCGCAGTCATCGGCTACGACCGATTGTTCCGGCGAAAGGGAGACGGCGTCTTCGTGCACGACTTCGACGGCGCGTTGCGCGACGTGGACTCGGTTCCGGCGCAGAGCGACATCTCCGTCGTGCGCAGCGGCCGGGTGTCCATCACCCCGATCCGCCTCGCGCACACCGCACAAATTTCAAAGTCGCTGCGCGCGCGACTCGAGCGCGCGTGAGCCGGCGCACATTGTCGCGCGCTCACGCGAAGAGTCGTTGACACTTGCGCCTGACTCGAATAACTAGCGACTGGAGGAGCGTCGCACCGAGGGCCACGGAGCACAGTTCCCCGGGGGGTCGTCACGGACGCACGCCGCATCGCCTTCATCAACGAAAAAGGCGGAAGCTGCAAGACGACCCTCGCCTCGAACATCGGCGACTATCTCGCACGCGAGCGGGGCAAGCGGGTGCTGCTGGTCGACCTGGATCCCCAGGGGCAGCTCGGCAAGGTGCTCGGGGTCGACGTCGGGGCCGCGCGCCGCACCGCGCTCGACCTCTTGCTCGACACGCTGCTCGGTGAGTCGTCGCGCCCCGCCCTGCCGATCCAGCGCGCCCGCCACCCCTACCTGGACATCGTGCCGTCGAACAAGTCACTGGCGCTGTTCGCCTCCGAGGTGGCGGGCCAGGGCGGCGACGAGCACTACTGCCTGCGCAGGGCGCTCGAGCGGGTGGCGAACTACGACTTCATCCTGTTCGACGCACCGCCTTCCTTTGGCGCGATCACGCTGAACGTGCTCCTGGCGGCCCACGAGATCGTGCTGCCGGTGCCGCTCACCTACCTGGCGCTCGACGGCGCCGCCGAGATGACGCGCACGGTCGAGATGGTGCGCACGCGTTTCGCGCATCCGGGGCTCGAGATCTCGCTCGTGGTGCCGACCTTCGCGCGCAACACGCGCATGGCGGGCGAGATCCTCGACAAGCTGCGCTTGCATTTCCCGAAACAGCTTTCGCAGACGGTGCTGGGCTACTCCGTGCTGATCGATGAGGCGCAGAGCCGCGCAAAGACCATCTTCGAGTACGCGCCGCGCTCGACGGCCGCGCGCTGGCTGGCCGCGGTCGCCGACGAGCTGATGGCGCGCGAGCCGCAGCAGCGCTCCGGCGGGGTGCGGCGATGAGTCACGAGGAGCTCCACGGCGCGGTCGGGCCGTCGCTCGGCTCCGATCCGTTCTCGCAGGGCGACGGCACGCTGCCCTACCTGATCCGCCTGCGCGAGCGCAACGTGCGCAAGGTCGCCAAGGGCGCGCCGGCCGGCGCGCGCGCCGAGGCGCCGCACGAGGCGGCCGAGGTGCCCGACCTCGGCCCGCCGGTGCCCGAGATTCCGAGCTTCGAGGACCGCGACGAGTCGGCCGGCGCGCTCGACCGGCTGGCGGGTCTGCTGCTGCAGCCCGACGACGAGGAGCGCCTGGCCCAGCTGCAGGCCTCGCTCGGCGGCCGCGCCTACGACGACTTCGGGCTCTCGCCGCGCGTCGCGCGCCGCGCGCTGGCGTTCTTCAAGCTGCTCTACAAATACTGGTTCCGGGTCGAGAGCTCGGGCCACGAGCACATTCCCGAGAAGGAAGGCGCGATCCTGGCCGCGAACCACGGGGGGCTCCTGCCCTTCGACGCCACCATGATCGTGGTCGACTGCCTGGTGGCCTCGAAGCCCTCGCGGCTGGTGCGCACCGTGGTCGACCGCTGGGCCGGGTCACTCCCGTTCGTGAACGTCTTCTACGCGCGCGTGGGCCAAGTCGTGGGCAGCCGCGACAACGTGCGCGAGCTGCTGCGCTTGAAGCAGCTCGTCATGATCTTCCCCGAGGGCATGGCGGGCATCAAGAAGCGCGCCGCCGAGCGCTACGTGCTGCAGCCGTTCCACCTGGGGTTCATCGAGGAGTCACTGCGCCATCGCGTGCCGATCATCCCGGCGGCGGTGGTCGGCGCCGACGACCAGGCGCCGGTGCTCTGGGACCTGCAGCCGCTGGCGAAGCTGCTCGGCCTGCCCTTCTTCCCGATCACGCCGACCTTCCCCCTGTTCGGCCTGCTCGGCCTGCTCCCGTATCCCGTGCGCTACGAGATCGCCTATGGCGAGCCCTTCCGTTTCTACGAGGAGTTCCCGCCCGAGGCGCTCGAGGATCCGCATTCCGTCCGCTACATGGCGGAGCGGGTGCGCCGGCGCATCCAGGAGATGGTCGACCAGCGGGTTCTGGACCGGCGCGCCAAGAGGCGGTGATGCGGCGCGTGCTGCTGACTCACGCGGAGTCACCCGTCGGCAAGCGGGTGGTGAAGGCGCTGTTCCACGACCCCGACGTGGCGCTCGCGCTGGCGCTGGGCACCCAGCCCGAGCCGACCTATCTCGCCCCGTACAAGGGCAAGGTCGCCTACCAGCGGCTCGATCTGGCCAAGGCGCGCCACCTGCAGAGCTTCCTGCACTCCGAGCGCTTCGCGCGCATGCGGCCAGACTCGGTGATCCACCTGCCGTTCGCGGGCGAGCGCGCGGGCGAGCGCACGCCGGGCGGCGTGCACTCACTGGTGTCCGAGACGCGGCGGCTGGTCGAGGAGTGCGTGGAGAAGCCGGGCATCGAGCGCTTCGTGTATCTCTCCTCGGCCTTCGTCTACGACGCGGAGCCGGGCAACGGCAACGTGGTCTCGGAAGGCACGCTGCTCGGCTTCGACGGCGAGGGCGACTCGCTCGTGCGCGCCTGGATCGACGCCGACCTCGTGTGTCAGGGCGAGCTGCACGGCAGCGCGCTGTGCATGACCATCCTGCGCGCCGCCACGATCGTGACCGAAGCCGGCGACTTCCTGAACTCGCCGCCGCTCACCCGGCACGACTTCCCCGTGGGCTACGACCCGATGCTCTCGGTGGTCTCCGAGCGCGACGTCGCCCGAGCGCTGGTGCTCGCGCTGCACGCCGACAAGCCCGGCATCTACAACATCGCCGGCCGGGAGGTCTTTCCGCGCTCGCAGCTGCGCGTCCCCGAGGGACGCCTCGCCGGCGTGCGGGGACTCCTGGAGCAGCTCATGGGCGGCGGCCGTCGCGCCAGCTTCGACCGCTTCGGAATCGTCCCGTCGGCGCGTCTCGCGCACGAAGCTCTGGGCTTCGAGCCGCAGTACCGGATCGAGGTTCGGGGGCGGCGCATTGATACCGTAAGAGCGAGATAGGAGCGCGGTTGCGCGCCGCGCTCCGGGCTAAAACCCTCGGTCGCTGTGCTCGAAGACTCGCAACGCTCCCTCTGGGTTTTGCCCCGGACGCGGGCGCGAATCGGATCGGTCCCGAGTCACAACTAGAATTGAGATCGCGTCGACCCTGGCAGTCACTTCAACCATGCAGTCCGCGCCCGATGGCACAGCGAACGCGGACCGCATGGTCGAACTGGCGATCGCGTCGACGCGATCTCAATCTTTAGTTGTGGGTCGGGTCGCTTGGTTCGCCCGACGGGCTGCGCGGAACCCAGAGGGAGCGTCTGCAGGGTACTCCCGAAGCAGCGACCGGCGGGTTCTGCGCGGCCCGGCGAGGCGCAGAGGCCTCCAGTCCTATCTGCGTGAGTCGAGCTCAGCGCGGATCAAGGCGTAGCCTTCCGCGTCGAGGCGGAAGCGGAGGAACAGGGCCGCGCCGATCGTGTAACAGGCCAGGGGGAACAGGCCGTACAGGGCGAGGATGGTGAATTTCACTCCGGGGCTCTGGTCGGCGTTCGGCACGAAGCCGGAGAAGCTCAGGACCATGCCCGTGAGCAGCAGAGTGAGTCCGTTCGCCCACTTGAACACGAAGTTCCAGGCCGCGAAGTAGGCGCCTTCCTTGCGTTCGCCGGTGGCGTGCTCGTCCCAGTCGATCACGTCGGCCTGGATCGACGGAGCGAGCATGTTGCCGCAGCTCGCGGCGGTGCCGGCCAGGAAGGCCAGCGCGTTCAGCAAGAGCAGGCTGCCCTCCTTCAGGAAGATCATCGCGCCGAAGGAGACCGCGGTGAGCAGCATCGAGCCGAGCCAGAGTGACTTCTTTCCGAAGCGCCTTGACATGGGCAGCCACACCGGCACGAAGACCACGTTCGCGACCATGTAGAGGCCGATCGCGGGCGGCCCGGCTTCGGGGCGCCTCACGACGTACTCGGCCACGTAGGGAGTCAGTACGCCGATCGTCGCGGCGCCCAGGCTCTCGATGCCGAACACGAACAAGAGCAGGCGCGCGTGCGGGTTCCGGAGCACGTCGCGGAAGGCGCGGTAGGGGTGCTCGGCGCCGCGGCCCTGGAACTCGGGGCGCTCGCGCAGCCGCACGAAGGTCCACAGGGTCCCGAGCGCGGCCGCCAGCGCCGCACCCACCGAGAGCCAGTAGATCGTGTGGTGCACGTCGGTCGACGATTGCAGCGCCGAGAGACCCGCCACGCACGCGAAGGAGCCGATCGTGGTCACCACGTGTCTCGCGCCGAAGATGCGCGAGCGGTCGTGGTAGTTGTCGGTGAGCTCCGCGCCGAGCGCGGTGTGCGGAATCACGAGCACGCTCATGCTGGTGTAGAAGGCGACGACCATCGCGGCCATCCAGAGCGCCATGAGGGTCGGGCCGAGGTCGCGCGGCGGCGTCCAGAGCCACACGAAGGTCAGCGCGAGCGGCAGCACCGAAGCCAGCAGCCAGGGCCGGCGCCGGCCGAGCCGGAGCTTCGTGCGATCGGAGAGGAAGCCGACCACCGGGTCGACCGTCGCATCCCAGATCGTGCGCCCGAAGAACAGGATCCCGCCCATGACCGCGGCCGGAATGCCCAGCACGTCGGTGCCGAACTTCATCAGCTGGATCGCGATCAAAAGGAACATGAAGCCGAGCCCGAACCAGGGCGCGACGTAGTCGAAGATCGTCACCCAGCGCAGCGGGGGCGTGCCCGCGCGCGGGACGGCGGCGACTTCGGGCGCGAGGGCGCGGCGCGTGCTCTCGGCGGTGGTCACGTTCCCGAGGCTACCACGCCCGGAACCAGCCCAGCTCGGAGCCTCCCCGCCACAGATAGAACAGCGAGAGGGCGACCACGATCCGGCCCGTCCAGCGCCGGAAGACCACGTCGCTCAGTGACTCGAGCATGCGCCCGCCCAGGCGCGTGCCCGCGAACGCGCACGCCACCAGCGTGGGATAGAGCCAATACGGGACGTTCATCTCCAGCGCCGGGCCGCGCACCAGCCAGGCGAAGTACACGATCTTCAGCACGTGTCCGACGGCCTGCGTGAAGGCCTTGGTGGCGATGATCTCGAAGCGGTCGAGCTCGGTGCGCACGAAGAACACGTCGAGCGTCGGGCCGGAGACTCCCGCCAAGAGGCTCGCGGCGGTGCACAGTGCGCCGCACGCCAGCGCGCCGCGCGCGTGCGCGAAGTTCGGCGCGAGGCGCGTGGGCAGCGCCGAGAGCGCGAGCGGGATCGCCCCCAGCAGCACGAACATCACCGGCCGTGCGACCACGAGTGAAAGCCAGGTGAAGAATGCCAGTGACGCGAGTGAGCCCGCCGCGTACCACCACAGACCCGGCGTGAAGATACGGCCGCGCAGCAGGAACGCGCGGAAGCCGTTCGCGAACAGCTGAGTGACTCCGTGCAGCACCATCGCGACCTGCACGGGCAGGCTCGCAGCGTAGATGCCCATCAGGATCATGCCGCCGGCCATACCGAACACGGCCGAGACGATCGACGTGACGAACGCCGCGGCGGCGACCAGGAACGGGAAGCCGTCCACCCGCGCGACTCAGTCGCGCAGATCGGGGCCTTGGGCGTCGTCTTCCTCGGGCTCGTCGTCCGCGGGCTCGTCGTCGAGCGGCACGTCGTCGGAGTCCGCTGCGGCCTCGCCGTCGAGCTCGTCGACCTTGCCCAGGTCGTCGAGCGCGAGCGGCTCGCCGGGCTCGGGTGACTCCTCGAACGCCAGCTCGACCGGCGCATCGGGCGGGCCGAGCAGCTCCACGCGCGGGCCCTCGGAGAGGATCTGGTACTGCTCCGGGTGGTAGGCGGGCATGGCCTCCACGACCACCTCGCGCCCGACGCGCGCGCCGATCTTCGCCAGCCCCTCGGCGCCCACGCCGAGCAGGATCTCGGTCACCGCCGGGTGCGCCTGGATGCGCAGCGTGGCGCCGTGCAGGTAGCTCGCCGCCTTGGGCAGGTCGCGGAAGATCCGGTTCGAGATCGTCGCCGGCGACTGCAGGTAGCCCTTGCCCTCGCAGGTCGCGCAGGGCTTGCACAGCTGCTGCTCGAGTGACTCGCGCGTGCGCTTGCGCGTCATCTCCACGAGCCCCAGCTCGGAGATCTTCAGGATGTTGACCTTGGCCTTGTCCTCGCGCAGCGCCTCGGACAGCGCGCGGTACACCTTCTCGCGGTTCCCGGCGCTCTCCATGTCGATCAGGTCCAGGATGATGAGCCCGCCGAGGTTGCGGAAGCGCAGCTGGTGCACGATCTCGCGCACCGCCTCGAGGTTGGTCTTGAGGATGGTGTCTTCGAGGTTGCGCCCCCGGCCGCCGGTGTAGCGGCCGGTGTTCACGTCGACGGCGGTCAGCGCCTCGCCCTGGTCGAAAATCAGGTACCCGCCCGACTTCAGCCAGACCTTGCGGCCGAGACCCTCTTCGATCTCGTTCTCGATCTTGAGCGCGTCGAACATCGGCCGGCGGTGGTTGTAGTAGGTGATGCGCGGCCGCGGCGAGGCCATGAAGCGCTGCACGAAGGCCTGCATCTCCGCATAGGCGTCGGGATCGTCCACGACGATCATCTTGGTCTCGTGCGAGGCCATGTCGCGCAGCACGCGCAGGTGAAGCGGCGGCTCCGAGTAGACCAGCGCCGGCACGTCGCGCACCGAGTCGCGCCGCTTCTGGATCTCGGACCAGAGGTCGGTGAGATAGTCGATGTCGGCTTTGATGTCGGCCTCGGACACGCCGTGAGACACGGTGCGCACGATGAAGCCGAGCTCGCGCGGGCGGAGCTTCTCGACCAGCGCGCGCAGCCGCCGGCGCTCGCGGTCGCTCTCGATGCGCCGCGACACGCCCACGCGGTTCACCCAGGGCATCAGCACCAGGTGGCGGCCAGGCAGCGAGATGCGCGACGTGATGCGCGCGCCCTTGGTGCCCAGCGGCTCCTTCGAGACCTGCACGACGACCTCGCGGCCCTCCTGCAGCACGTCCTCGATCTGCGGCGGCGCGCCGCGCCGCCCGCGGCCACGGGAGTGGCCGTTGCCCTCGTCGTCGAGCTCGGCCTCGTCGAGCTCGGAGCGGTAGTCGCCCACGTACAGGAAGCCGGCCCGCTCCAGGCCGATGTCGACGAACGCGGCCTGCATGCCGGGCAGGACGCGAGTGACTCTACCCTTGTAGATGCCCCCGACGACGTCCCGTTCGTTGGCTCGCTCGATGTGGAGCTCGACGATCTTGTCGGACTCGCGCACGGCGACCCGCGTCTCGCGCGGGCCGACGTTCACGAAGAGTTCGTTTCGCATTCAGAATCCCCTCGGGATGCGCTCGCAGGTCCCCTGTCGCGCAGCCAGATGGGTCTGCGGCGGAGCCTGGGCGCACCGCAATAAGCGGTGAAGAAATGGACAGGTGGCTCCAGCGCGAGACGCGACCGCCGCCAAAAACAGCGTGTTCGGTCACCGCGTCCTCCTGGAGCCTGGCCTCCGAGCCCGGGCCTCGTTTTGGACCGCTGGATTTCGGAGGTTTCACCCGGACCGTAAAGCAACCGGCCCAGCCGGTCAATGCACAGCGCCGCCAGGGGAAATGGGGCGAGGCCGGGCGAAGGCGGTCGGATCTAGCTAACGTACCCGGCCATGTTGGACGCGGCCGTCCTCGTGCTGAACCGGTCTTTCTTGCCGATTCACGTCACGTCGGTGCGCCGCGCCTTCGTCTTGCTGTACCAGGGGCTCGCCAAGGCGGTGAACGAGAAGTACGACACGTTCGACTTCGACGCCTGGCGCCGGGAGCAGGTGCGGAGCGACGACACGTCCATCGGGACGGTCGGCGGCCGCATCCGCGTTCCGCGAGTCATTCAGCTCGCGCTCTTCGACCGCGTTCCGCGCAGACACGTGCGCTTCTCGCGCACGAACATCTACGCGCGAGATCGCAATACGTGTCAGTATTGTGGCCGGCGCAAGACACGTGCGGAGCTGAACCTCGACCACGTGATCCCGCGCTCGCAGGGGGGGCGAACGACTTGGGAGAACGTGGTCTGCAGCTGCGTCGAGTGCAATCGGCACAAGGGAGGTCGAACGCCGCGCCAGGCGCGGATGAGACTCTTCCGCGCGCCGCAGCGTCCTCGCTGGACGCCGATCGTGGGCATGGTCCCCCCAGGACAAACTCACCCCGAATGGGGTCCATTCTTGTCGATCCTGGATGCGCCGGACCGGAACACCGAGCTGGCTGAGCACTAGACGCGGAGAGCCCGGTCTCCCAGGACGCGGTGACGACGTCACCGCGACACCACCCAGTGTCGCCCGAATCTGGGCCGTGGGCGGCGGCAAGGGCGGCATCGGCAAGAGCTTCCTGGTCGCGAACCTCGCCACCGTGGCCGCGCGCTCGGGCCGGCGAGTCATTCTGATCGACGCCGACCTCGGCGGCGCCAACCTGCACACCTGTCTCGGCGTGCGCGCGGGCGAACGCATCTCGCTCAGTGACTACTTCGAGGACCGGGTGGTCGATCTCGAGAAGGTCGCGATCGAGACGCCGATCCCCGGGCTGCGGCTGATCTTGGGGGCGCTCGGTCACACGGGCAAGGCCGAGACCACCCAGGAGCAGCGCGCGACGCTCTTGCGCGCGGTGCGCCGGCTGCCGGCGGACCTGGTGATCTTCGACCTCGCGGCCGGCACCGACCGCTCGACCATCGACTTCTTCCTCGAGGCCGACGACGGCTTCGTGGTCACGACGCCCGAGCCGACCGCGATCGAGAACGCCTACGCGTTCCTGCGCGCGGCGTTCTACCGGCGGCTCGCGTCGGCGCTGCAGGAGTCCAACGTGCGCGAGCTGATCCGCGTCGCCATGGACCAGCGCAACGAGCGCGGCATCCGCACGCCCGCAGACCTGCTCGGGGCGGTGGAGCAGATCGACCACGCCGAGGCCGAGCGCTTCCGCCGCGTGCTCGAAGGATTCCGGCCCCACCTCGTGGTGAACCAGGTGCGAGACACCGAAGAAGTGAAGATGGGCTTCTCGATCACCAGCGTGTGCAAGAAGTATTTCGGGATCGACATCGACTACGCGGGCTACATCTGTTTCGACGACAACGTGTGGCGCTCGGTCAAGGACCGCCGGCCGCTGGTGCTCGCCTATCCCACCTCGGACGGCGCGCTCTACGTGCGGCGGATCGTGAAGAAGCTCCTGGGGACCTAGAGCATGCAGCCGCTCGGAGAGCAGACTTACTACGAGTTGCTGGAGGCGCCGGTCGAGGGCTCGCCGCAGCAGATCGAGCGCGCCTACCGGATCGCGCGCGCGACCTACGCGCCCTCGTCGACGGCGGTGTACTCGATCTTCAGCGCCGACGAGTGCGCGGCCATCCTGCGCCGGATCGAAGAGGCCTACGCGGTGCTGTCCGACGCGCGGCTGCGCCGCGAGTACGACGCGCGCTTGCGCCGCAGCGACCTGCGCCCGGGCGTGCCCACCACGTCCGCCCCGCCGGCCGGCGCGGCGCCGGCGCGTGACCCGCGCGAGCGTCCGCCTGCGCCGCCCGTGCGCCCGGCGCCGCCCGACCCCGACGTCGAGGGGTCGCTCGCGCCCGAGAACGGCGTGTTCGACGGCACGGTGCTGCGCCGCATCCGCGTCTCTCTGGGCATCGAGCTCGAGGAGATCGCGGCCACCACCAAGATCAACGAGCTGCACCTGCGCGCGATCGAGGGCAATCACTACGAGCAGCTCCCGCCGCCCGTGTACCTGCGCGGCTTCCTGAAGCAGTTCGCGAAGTGTCTCTCGCTGGATCCGAACCACGTCGCGGACAGCTACACTGGACGCATGCGGGAGAGCTCCGCGAGACGAGGCTGATGGACCCGGTCACCACCCCCGAGCGCGCCCGCCGGCTGGCGCGCGTGCTGGTCTCCGACGTGGCGGCGTACGCGGGCGACCAGGTGCGGATCGGGCTCGAGAAGGACGATCTCTTCGAGCGGCTCGCGCCCGAGATCGCGCGCGCGCGCACCTGGTACCTGCACCACGTCGACCCGTCCGTGGCCGAGCGCGTGCGGCTGTTCGACTTCGCGCTGGTCGACGTGCTGGTGTACCGGAACCGGCGCGTCCAGACCCACATCTGGTGAGGCTCGAGCACCGCGTGCCCGCGGAGCTCGCCGGCCAGAGACTCGACGCGGCGCTGGCGAAGCTCGAGCCCGGTCTCTCGCGCGCGCAGGTGCGGCGCCTGATCGAGCAGGGCGCGGTGACCGTGTCGGGCGCGGTCGTGAAGCCCGCGCACCGGCTGCGCGGCGGCGAGCTCGTCTCGGGCGCCGTGCCCGAGCCCGAGCCCAGCGAAGTCGGGGCCGAGGCGATCCCGCTCGCGATCCTCTACCAGGACGCCGACCTGGCGCTGATCGACAAGCCGGCCGGCCTGGTCGTCCACCCCGCGCCGGGTCACTCGGGCGGAACGCTGGTGAACGCGCTCCTGCACCACCTCACGGACCTGTCCGGCGTGGGCGGCGAGCTGCGGCCCGGCATCGTGCACCGGCTCGACAAGGACACGTCCGGCGTGCTGGTGGTCGCGAAGAACGACGCGGCGCATCGCGCGCTCGCCGCGCAGTTCAAGCTGCACTCGGTGCTGCGCGAGTATCTCGCGCTGGTGCGCGGCGCGCCGCGCGCCGCGCGGGGGCGCATCGAGGCGGCGATCGGCCGCCACCCCAAAGACCGAAAGCGCATGAGCACCGTGACCCGGCGCGGGCGCGCGGCCGTGACTCACTACGAGGTCGTGGAGCGCCTGCGCGGCGCGTCGCTCCTGCGGCTGCGGCTCGAGACCGGCCGCACGCACCAGGTGCGCGTGCACCTGGCGTCGATCGGCGTGTCGATCCTGGGCGATCCGGTCTACGGCGGCGGCCGCGCGCAGGGCGCGGAGCTCGGGCTCACGCGCCAGGCGCTGCACGCGGCCGTGCTGGGCTTCAGCCACCCGCGCAGCGGCGCCGCGCTGCGCTTCGAATCGCCGCTGCCGGAAGACATGAGGCGCGCGCTCGAGGCGCTGCGTGAGTGAGTCGCCGTTCCTGCGCGCGCCGGGGCTCGCGGCGCTGGGCGTCGAGCACGGCTTCGGCATGCGCGGCTCGGCCGAAGCCGCGCCGTCCGGCCTGGCGCTGGCCAAGCAAGTGCACGGAGTCACGCTGGTGCGCGCGCCGTTTACGGGCAGACCCGAGGCCGACGCCGTGTGGAGCGCCGAGCCCGGCGCTGCCGTGGGCGTGGTCACGGCCGACTGCGTGCCGATCCTGCTCGCGTGCCGGGACGGCCGCGCCGTGTGCGCCGTGCACGCCGGCTGGCGCGGCACCGCCGCGCGCATCGCGGCGCTCGCCGTGCGCGCCTTCGCGCGTGCGACGGGCGCGCCAGCCCGAGAGCTGGTCGCCGCGATCGGCCCCCACATCGGCCCCTGCTGCTACGAGGTCGACGCGCCGGTGCTCGCCGCCATCCCCGAGCGCAGCGTGTTCCGGGCCGCGCGTCCCGGTCACGCCATGCTCGACCTGTTCGCCGCGAACCGCGCCCAGCTGGTCGGCGCCGGCGTCCCCGCCCGCGCCATCGAGCGGGTCGGCGGCTGCACGGCCTGTGACTCGCTGCGCTACGTGAGCTACCGCCGGGACAAGCAGTCCGGCCGATTGGTCCATTGGGCCCGGGTCAGGCCGCGCTAGCCGCTCAATCTGCGTGCGCGCGATCCCGAAGAGGGACGGGTCTCCCCCGCTCCACTCACTCCCAACCGCATGAAACTCACCGAGCTCAGGAACAAGAGCGCGGGCGACCTCGCCGCGCTCGCGTCCGCGGCGGGCCTCGAAGCCACCGGCGGCATGCGCAAGCAGGACCTGATCTTCGCGCTGCTGCAGCGGCACGAGGAGACGGCCGGCGAGATCGAGGCCTCGGGTGTGCTCGAGCGCATGCCCGACGGCTACGGCTTCCTGCGCTCGGCCGAGGCCAGCTACCTGCCCGGGCCCGACGACGTGTACGTCTCGGCTGCGCAGGTCCGCCGCTTCAACCTGCACACGGGTGACTCGCTCGAGGGCACGGTGCGGCCGCCGCGCGACGGCGAGCGCTATCTCTCGCTGGTGCGCATCGAGCGGCTGAACTTCGCCCCGCCCGAGGAAGCGCGGCGCCGGCTCAGCTTCGACTCACTCACCGCGCTCTACCCCACGGCGCGTTTCAACCTGTCGACCAGCGCGCAGAAGCTCACCACGCGCACCGTCGACCTGATCGCGCCGATCGGCAAGGGCCAGCGCGCGCTGATCGTGTCTCCGCCCAAGGCCGGCAAGACCATGCTCCTGCAGGACCTCGCGAACGCGATCGCGGCGAATCACCCGGAGGCGCTCGTGATCGCGCTGCTGATCGACGAGCGGCCCGAAGAAGTCACCGACTTCCAGCGGCACGTGAAGGCCGAGGTCGTCTCCTCGACCTTCGACGAGCCGCCGGCGCGCCACGTGCAGGTCGCCGACATGGTGATCGAGAAGGCGCGCCGGCT